>Ga0066903_100005489_pt1 | contig 11018 bp, 9 predicted proteins | sample PanSoiMetaGPlot1_FD_67491 | JGI IMG/M metagenome (GOLD analysis project Ga0066903, IMG submission 67491) | Tropical forest soil microbial communities from Panama analyzed to predict greenhouse gas emissions - Panama Soil - Plot 1 (version 2) | ecosystem: Environmental > Terrestrial > Soil >...
TGTTCTGTTCTGTTCTGTTCAGAGCCAGCGCTTGTACTTGAAGAACGCGACCATCGACGCGATCGTGCCGACCATCAGCCCGACGATGATCCAGAACGCCGAGCTGGTGTGCTCGCCGGGGAACAGGACGTTCATCCCGAAGATCCCCGAGATCAACGTCAGCGGGAGCAGGACGACGCTGAAGATCGTCAGGACCCGCAGGATGTCGTTCTGGCGGTGCGAGATCACCGACTCGTTCGTACTCTCGAGCGCCTCGACGACCTCCTTGTAGTTGTCGAGCAGGTCCCAGATGCGCTCGGAGGCGTCGACCAGGTCGTCGAAGTAGAGCTCGAGGTCCTCGGGCAGGAAGCGCTCGATGTGCCGCTCGAGCAGGCGCAGCGCCGGGCGTTGCGGCTTGACGATCTTCCGGAAGGAGATGATCTCCTGCTTGGCCTTGGAGATGTCGCTGACGATCTCCTCGGAACGGCGGTCCTCGATGTCGTCTTCGATCGAGTCGAGCTTGTACGCGATCTTGTCGAGGATCGGGAAGCAGTAGTCGAAGAGGTCGTCGAGGATCTCATACAGGAGCCGTCCGGAGCCGAGCGAGAAGAGGTTGTCGCGCATCCGCTCGTCTTCCTCCAGCCGCGTGAACAGCCGCGTGACGGGGTTCAGCTGGACGTTCGAGATCGTGATCAGGTAGTCCGGCCCGATGAAGAAGTCGAGCTCGCCGGCGTTCAGCCGCTGGACGTTCTTGTCGTACGCCGGAAAGTGGAGAACGCCGAACAGGTAGCCGTCGTCGACGTAGTCGTCGACCTTGGGCCGCTGGCGCTTGGAAAGCACGTCCTCGACGTCGAGCGGATGCCAGCCGAACCGCGCGCGGAGCGCGTTGACCGTTTCCGGGTCGATCGGCGGGTCGAGGTGGATCCAGGTGAGGTTGTCGGCGCTGAGCTCAGCGACGCGTGGTTCCGGGCGCGGTCCGACCGCCTCCGCGAAGCCGCGGGGCGTCCGACGGATGCGGGGCAGGCTTGGCATCGGTACTGAGGGGGTCGTCGGTCGTCAGCGCCATGTTCGGCATCGTACCCGGGACGCCTGCGACGGAATCCACGTGGGGCGTCAAACGGAGCGGCTCCGGGATCCACCGTTCGAGTGCGAGCGCGTACCCGGAGGCCAGCAGGCAGATGCCGGCCACGGCCGGCCAGAGCGCCAGCGGCTGGTGTTGGAGGACGAAGCCGCCTGCCGCCGGGCCGATCAGCCAGCCGATCTGCCACGAGGAGCTCGAGAAGGCCATGTAGCGCCCGAGCAGGCGCGGCTGCGCGAGGTCGACGACGAGCGGCGCATAGATCGCGCCGTGGAGACACTGTCCGACGGCGAAGACTGCGACGGCGACGCCGAAAACGATCGCCGCTTGTGTGCTGGTGAGCCACTTCCCCGCTGCCGTGACGGCGACGAACGTCCCCGCCCACATGACGCCCATCAGCGCGAGCCCGCGCATGCGACGGTGACCCTCCACGAGCTTCACGACGGGCAGCTGCGCCAACGCAACGACGGCCGCCGACACGAACCAGAGCACGCCGATGGCCGGGTCGCTGACGCGCGCGGTGTTCTTCGCGAACGGCGGCAGCAGCTCGGACATGACGGCGATGCCGGCGCCGATGAAGACGATGTTGAGGATCACATACGCGACGAAGACGCGATTGCGGAACACGTCGGCGTAGCGGCCCGGCTCGTCATGGTCGTCGCCCGTCTGCACGTTCGGCAGCAGCCGCAGCACGATCACGAACACGAGGAACGTGGCTGTGTTGAGGAGAAAGAGGAACGTGAACGTGCCCGGCCGGTCTGTCCGGGCGATTGCGCCTGCGACGAGCCCGCCGAGTGCGATGCCGAGGTTCATCGTCATCCGCTGCTGCGCAAAGGCCGTGTGGCGCCGGTCCGGTGGCGTCAGCGATCCGAGCAGCGTCGACTGGCTCGGCCAGAACGACCCACTGCCGGCGCCGACGACGATGTTGAGCAGGAACGCTTCCCACGGCGAGCGGATGAGCGGGAAGAGCGCGAACCCGACGGCCATCACGAGCAGCGCGCCGCTCAGCACCGCGCGCGGCCCGATGCGGTCCGAGAGCGCGCCCCCGACGAAGCCGGAGCAGAGCGCGGCGGCGGCGTTCGACGCGACGATCAACCCGGCAATGCCCAGCGAGATCCCGCGCACGTTGTGCAGGTAGATGATCAGGAACGGCCCGATGACGCCGTTCCCGAACATGTTCGCGAGGCCGCCCGCCTGGAGGATCCAGACGTCCCGCGGCAGGTGAGGGTTCAGGCTCCGGAGATAGGCCTGCACCCGGCGAGCCTAGCGGCGGTCTAGGCGGCGGCGGTATCGGGCCGGAGGATGACCGTCTCACCCGGCGCGTGCGCGAGGATCCACATCAGGTCCTTCGGCGTGAAGCCCACGTGCCCGTTGGTCGGTGCGGGCGCGAGGACGCGGTCGAACGACTCCACCTCCCAGAGGCGCTGAAGCGCGTGCGTCAGGCTGCGGCCTTTTTCGATGCGGGCGTCAACCGGCACGCCCTCGCGCAGCGCGGCGTGCTCGACCGCCTCCAGCAGCGGCATTGCGAGCGCGACCTCGCTCTTCAGCGCAGAGTCCTCGGGCAGGCTGAGCGGGACGATCAACAGGTATGCCGGGACGAGCACGGCGTCCTCTGCTTTGGCGATCCGGATAGCCGCCTGCAGAACGGTTGGGTCGAGCTCGCCGACGAACGGCACGAGCACCCGACGTGCACCGGCCTTTGCAGCCACAGCGTGTGGACGGCCCAACCTCACGACATCAGCTCCCGGCGCTCGGCGCGGTTCGCGACGACTCGGATGTCGACACCGGGGAGCTCGCGGACGAGCGCCGACACGAGCGAGCCATGGAAGATCTCGCGCCGGCGGCTCTCGTCGGGTGTTCCGACGAAGACATAGGTCGAGCCGCGTTCGACGACCGCTCGTCGCACCGCCTCCACGAGGTCGTCCGCCTCTTCCTCGAGGAAGTCGGCGCCGAGGATGATCGAGAGTCGACGCAGCGCAGCGAGCGAGGTGGTCGTGCCGTCGTTCAGCTGCTCGCCGGGCTTCCGGACCCACAACGCATCCAGGTCGGCGCCGAGCCGTTGCGCCGATCGCCAAGCGCGGCGGAGGATGCGTTGCGACTCCGGCTCGGGCTTGACGAGCACGAGCACACGCTCGTTGACCGCCTGCTTACTGAGGGGATCGAGCACCGCCGCTCCGCGGCGTTCCTCTACGTCTTCCGCGACTTCGCGCAGTGCGAGCTCGCGCAGCGCGCTGAGGTTGTCACCACGGAAGAAGTTGCTCAACGCCGCGTCGACGCGCTCCTTGGGATAGATCTTTCCCGCCCGCAGCCGGTCCTGGAGCTCTTGCGGCGAAAGGTCGACCAGCACGACCTCGTCTGCCTCGTCGAGAATGCGGTCGGGAAACGTCTCGCGAACGCGCACGTCCGTCATCTCGAAGACCGCGTCGTTGAGGCTCTCCAGGTGCTGCACGTTCACCGTGGAAATCACGTCGATTCCGGCGTAGAGGATGTCCTCGATGTCCTCGTAGCGCTTTTCGTGCTGCGAGCCGGGCGCGTTCGTGTGCGCGAGCTCGTCGACGAGCGCGAGCTCCGGCGTGCGGCGAATCACCGCCGCGACGTCCAGCTCGTCCAGCTCCAGCCCGCCGTGACGGGTGCGTAGCTTCGGCACGAGCTCGAGCCCTTCCGCAAGCGCCGCCGTCTCCGGACGGTCGTGCGGCTCGAGGTACCCGATCACGACGTCCCGGCCTTCGGCCTGCGCCTGGCGACCCTCCTCCAGCATCCGGTAGGTCTTGCCGACGCCTGCCGCGGCGCCGAGCAGGATCCGGTAGCGGCCGCGCGCCATCGCTCACGCACCGAAGACGTTGTGCACGAGCAGGTCGATCAGCTTGATCCCGATGAAGGGCAGGATCATCCCGCCGAGACCGTAGATGAGGAGGTTGCGCCGGAGCAGCGCGGTTGCGCCGATTGCGCGGTATTTCACTCCTCTCAGAGCCAACGGCACGAGGAGCGGAATCACCAACGCGTTGAAGATGATCGCCGAGATGATTGCGCTGTAGGGCGTGCCCAGGCTCATCACGTTGAGGGAGTTGAGCGGGCCCTTGCCGCCGTGCGTCGCATACGTCGTCGCGAAGATTGCGGGAATGATCGCAAAGTACTTGGCCACGTCGTTCGCGATCGAGAACGTCGTCAGCGCGCCGCGGGTGATGAGAAGCTGCTTGCCCACCTCCACGATCTCGATCAGCTTCGTCGGGTTCGAGTCGAGGTCGACCATGTTGCCTGCCTCTTTCGCGGCTGAGGTTCCGCTGTTCATCGCCACGCCGACGTCGGCCTGCGCGAGCGCCGGCGCGTCATTGGTGCCGTCGCCGGTCATAGCCACGAGTCGGCCGCCGGCCTGCTCGTCCTTGATCAGCTTCATCTTCGTCTCGGGCGTGGCCTCCGCAAGAAAGTCGTCGACCCCTGCCTCCTTCGCGATCACCTCGGCCGTGATCGGGTTGTCGCCGGTGATCATCACGGTGCGAATGCCCATACGCCGGAGCTCGTCGAAGCGTTCGTTCATGCCGCCCTTGACGATGTCCTTGAGATAGATGACGCCGAGGACGAAGTTGTCCTGCGCCACGACGAGCGGGGTGCCGCCCTCGCGCGCGATGTGTGCCACCGCATCGTCCAGGGCGGCGGGGACTTGGCCGCCCTGCTCCTTGACCCAGCGCTCGACGGCGTCGGCCGCGCCTTTGCGAAGCCTGCGCCCGTCGAAGTCGACGCCGCTCATGCGCGTCGTCGCGCTGAAGGGGATGAAGGTCGCCTCGTGCTCGGAGAGCGCGCGACCTCGCAGCCCGAAGCGGTCCTTCGCGAGCACGACGATCGACCGGCCCTCCGGTGTCTCGTCGGCCAGTGACGAGAGCTGAGCTGCCTCGGCGAGCTCAGCGGGCCTCACGCCGTCGACGGTGACGAAGTCGGCCGCCTGACGGTTGCCCAGCGTGATGGTTCCCGTCTTGTCGAGCAGCAGCACGTCGACGTCGCCGGACGCCTCGACGGCCCGTCCCGACATTGCGAGCACGTTCCGCTGGACGAGGCGGTCCATCCCTGCGATGCCGATCGCCGACAGCAGCGCGCCGATCGTCGTCGGGATCAAGGCGACCAACAGCGCAATCAGGACCGTCTGCGACAGTTGCGTGCCGGCGTAGATCGCGAATGGCCGCAAGGTCACAACGGCAGCCAGAAACGTGATCGTCAGCGCGGCCAGCAGGATGTTCAGCGCGATCTCGTTCGGCGTCTTGCGCCGTTCGGCGCCCTCGACGAGCGCGATCATGCGGTCGAGGAACGACTTCCCTGGCTCCTGCGTGACCTCGATGACGAGCTCGTCGGACAGGAGCCTGGTCCCGCCGGTGACGGCCGACCTGTCGCCGCCCGCCTCGCGGATGACCGGTGCCGACTCGCCCGTGATCGCGGACTCGTCGACCGAGCCCACGCCTTCGATCACCTCGCCGTCGGCCGGAATGACTTCGCCCGCCCGAACGACCACGACATCCCCGCGCTGGAGATCGGCTGCTGGAACCTCGTTGCCGTCTCGGAGCTGTGCGGTCGTCGTCGTGCGTGTCGCTCGCAATGCGTTCGCCTGAGCCTTACCTCGCCCTTCGGCGATCGCCTCCGCGAAGTTTGCGAACAGGACTGTGAGCCAAAGCCAGATGCCGACCGTGCCCGTGAACCAGAGCGGCTCGTGGTGACCGCCCCCGAAGAGATCGAGGAAGAAGATCACCGTCACGATCGCCGAGCCGAGCTCGACGATGAAGATGACAGGGTTGCGCGCGAGCGTGCGCGGGTCGAGCTTGACGAAGGAGCCGCGAACAGCCGTCAGGACGATGTCCCGGCTCAACAGGTTCTGCCGGCGGTTGCTCACGACGCCGCCTCGCGGTCGAGCGCGAGGTTGAGCTCGAGCACGTTCACACCCGGCTCGCCGAAGAAGTCCCATGAGCGCCCGGCTGTGTACTTGCCGACGAGGTCGAGCACGCGCTGTTTCGACAGCCCGCGCACCGATGAGACGCGTGCGGCCTGCAGCTGCGCATTCGCCGGCGAGATCTCGGGGTCGATTCCCGAGCCCGAGGTCGTGACGGCATCGACCGGAATGTCGCCGACCGTCAGCCCGGGGTTGTACGGGCCCTCGAGCTTCAGGATCGCACGCGCGCGCTGTCGCACCGCCTTGGCGAGATCGGGATTCGTGGGGCCGAGGTTCGCGAACGTCGTCGCGCCGGCGTTGTACGCGGGCGACGTCGCCGACGGTCGCGGATGAAAGTACTTCGCGCCTGCAAAGCCCTGGGCCACGAGCTTCGACCCGACCACCCGGCCGTTGAGATCGAGCAGGCTTCCGTTCGCCTTTCCGGAGAAGAACGCTTGTGCGAAGCCGGTCAGGAGCAGCGGGTACGCGAGCCCGAACACAAGCGTGCACAGGACGACCGCGACGACCGACCTCCCGAGGACGCGGGTCACGACAGCGCCTCCACGATCGGGCCGAGTGAGAGCGCCGGGAAGATCATCAGCCCGGCCGTTAGCACGATCACGCCGACGACGAGCACGCCGAAGGTCACGCCGTCCGTGCGGAACGTGCCCGCGGACGGCGGCGAGACCCGCTTCTGCGCGAGCGAGCCGCCGATCGCGAGTGCCGCTATCAGCGGAACGAAGCGGCCGAGCCAGAGGACGATCGTCCCTGCGAGCGCCGAGAACTCTGTTGCGCCGTAGCCTGCAAAGGCGCTGCCGTTGTTGTTTGCCTGCGAGTCGTACGCGTACAGCGCCTCGCTGAAGCCGTGTGCGCCTGGGTTGTAGATGGACGCGAGGCCGTGGCCGGTCACGACAGAGATGGCCGTGAACAGGAGCACGATCGTCGGGACGAACAGCGCGCCCACGGCGGCGATCTTGATCTCGCGCGCCTCGATCTTCTTGCCGAGGTACTCCGGTGTACGTCCGACCATCAGGCCGGCGACGAACACCGCGATGATCACGTAGAAGAACATGCCGTAAAGGCCGGAGCCGACACCGCCGAAGATGACCTCGCCGGTGAACATGTTCACGATGGGCACAGCGCCCCCGGTCGCCGTCAGCGCATCATGACCGCCGTTGACGGAGCCGTTCGAGGCGTTCGTCGTCGCCGTCGCCCACAGTGCCGTGTTGGCGATCCCGAACCTGACCTCCTTGTCGGACATGTTGCCGCCGCTCTGGCCCTGGCCCTGGGTGATGTTCACGCCGGAGGCACGAAGCACCTGCGACCCGTGCTGTTCCGCGGGGAGCAGGATCGCAACGCCGATCAGGAACATTGCGAGCATCGCTCCGAGCAGTGGGAGGGCCTGGCGACGCAGCGCGATCATGCGGCCGAACATGAAGACCTGGGCGGCGGGGATCAGCAGGATGCAGATCGCCTCGAGGAAGTTTGTGAAGCCAGTCGGGTTCTCGAACGGCACGGCCGAGTTGGAGTTGAAGAAGCCGCCGCCGTTCGTCCCGAGCTGTTTGATTGCGATCTGCGACGCGGCGGGCCCGCGCGCGATCGTCTGCGTCGCGCCCTCGAGGGTGTGTGCGGTCGCGTGGCCGCTGAAGGTCTGCACGACGCCCTGCGAGATCAGGATCGCGCCCACGACCAGCGAGAGCGGCAGCAGGATGTAGACGAGGGAGCGGTAGAGGTCGACCCAGAAGTTGCCGAGCTCGCGCCGCGAGCGGCGCGCGAAGCCACGGATCACGGCCGCGAGCACTGCCATGCCGAGCGCCGCGGAGACGAAGTTCTGGACGGCGAGTCCGACCATCTGCGACAGGTACGACATCGTGAACTCGCCGCCGTAGTACTGCCAGTTCGTGTTCGTGATGAAGCTCGCCGTCGTGTTCATCGAGATGTCGGGCAAGACGCCCTTCATCCCGTCAGGGTTCAGCGGTAGATGCCCCTGCAGCCGGAGCAGGAGGTAGAGCAGCACGGCGAAGACGGCCATGAAGCCGAGCGCCGTCTTCGCGTACGACTTCCAGTCGTGCTCCGACGTACCGGCGCCAACCAGACGCAGAAAGCCCTTCTCCGGCGCAGCCAACCAGCGTGGCGCGCGAAAGCGATCGGAGTACACCCAGGCCATGTACGTGCCCAGCGGGTAGGCCAAGGCCAGGAGCACGACCGTGTAGACGAGGATCTGGGCGATTCCTTGCCCCACTAGAACCTCTCGCCGCGAAACAGCGCATACGCGAGGTACACGAGGACGGCCAGCGAGATCGCCAGGCCGAACGCGTCAGCGGCAGACATCAGACGCGGTCGAGGCCCCAGATCAGCAGGTACGCAAGCGCGAAGCATGCCAGCGTGATCAGGATGCCGACCAATTCGATCACGCGTCGAGCGTAGGTCGGGTGCGCTCAACAACGTCTGAACGCGCAAGCCGCATCTCTAAAGAGCGCCTAAATGTTCGTCGGATCGACGAGCCTGTAGCCGGCACCCGGTTCGGTCAGCAGGTACCGGGGCGATTGCGGATCCGGCTCGATCTTGCGGCGCAGGTGCGAGACGTAGACGTGGAGGTAGTGCGCCTCCACCTGGTAGGCGGGGCCCCAGACCTCGCGTAGGAGCGTGCGGTGCGTGAGGAGCTTGCCCTGGTTTTGCGCGAGGACGCGCAGGAGGTCGAACTCGTGTGGAGTCAGCTTCAAGCGTTCGCCGTCGAGGCGGACGTCCCGGTTCGCAACGTCGATCCTCAGGTCCGCGATCTCGATGACCGGTTCGGCAGGCTGCGCGACCCGCCGCAGTGCCGCACGCAGCCGTGCGAGCAGCTCATCGACCCCGAACGGCTTGGTGACGTAGTCGTCGGCGCCCGCGTCGAGCGCGGCCACCTTCTCCCGCTCCTCCTCGACCGCAGAGAGCAGGATGATCGGCGCCTCGGTCCAGCTTCGGAGCTCGCGAGCGACGTCCGTGCCGCGCGCATCCGGCAGCACGAGATCGAGGATGACCGCTTCCGGTGGATTCGCCGCCGCCTTTGCGAGCGCGTCCGCACCGTTTGCAGCGGTGACCACGTCGTAGCCGGCGCCACGCAACATCGTCGTGAGCCCGCGCAGGATCTGCGGCTCGTCGTCCACGACCAGGACGCGCTGGCCGCTCACGCCGCCACCTCGACAGGTGCCCTCACAGCGGGAAGGGCGAGCCCGAAGGTCGCGCCCTGTCCCGGACGCGACTCGGCCCACAGGCGAGCGCCGTTCGCCTCGGCGAAGCCGCGCGCGATCGCGAGCCCGAGACCGGCGCCGCTCCCGTCGCTGCCATGTCGGTAGAACGGGTCGAAGACACGCTCGAGCTCCGCGGCCGGAAGGCCAGGCCCGTGGTCCACGACCCGCACGATTACCTCGGCCCGCGTTGTGGTCACGCGAACCTGGACCGGCGCGTTCGGCGACGAGAACTTCAACGCGTTCTCGAGCAGGTTCGAGATCACTCGCTCGATCTGCGCGGCGTCGACGCGCACCGGGGGTGCCTCGACCGGCGTGAACTCGATCCGGCTCCGGCCGTCGACGTCGCCGATCGCCTGCCAGATGAGATCGTCGACCGTCCACAGCTCCGGCTCGGGGGGCGCCGCGCCGGCTTCGAGGCGCGACATGTCAAGGAGGTTGGAGACGAGCCGCGTGAGCCGGCGGGTCTCGATGTCGATCGTTTCGAGCAGCTCGCGGCGATCCGCCTCGCTCAGCGTCAACTGCTCGTTGCGAAGAGTGCCGGTCGCCGTCGCGATCGCCGTCAGCGGCGACCGCAGGTCGTGCGAGACAGCGCGGAGAATCGCCGTCTTCACCGTGTCGCTGCGGCGAAGCGTTTCGGCTTCGAGTGCCTCGCGCGAGAGGCGCTCACGCTCGCTCGCGACCGTCAACAGCGAAGCGAGCGCAGGGAGGAAACGGCGGCGGACGTCGAGATTCGGCTCGGAATGCTCGTCGGTGTACAGCGTTCCGATCTGCGTCGAACCTGCTACGAGCGGATGAGGGGCGCGATGTGCCTTCGGCTCGCCTGCCGCACCGAGGACGATCTCGGCCTCGCGCACATCGAGGATCTCGGCCGTCCGCTTGGCGATCCAGCCGAGCTGCTCGCCGAGGCTGCGGCCCTCGAGCAAGTACGTCGAGATCTCCGCGAGCAGCCGAGCCTCGCGCTGCCGCTGCTCGGCGGTCACGGCCCGGCGCTTGGCGCGCGCCGCGAGCTCGCTGACGACGATGCCGGTGCCGAGGAAGACGCCGAGCGCAACCCAGTTCTCGGAGTCCCGGATCGTGAAGGAGTAGAGCGGCGGCAGGAAGAGGAAGTTGAAGACGAGAACGCTCGCGACAGCCGCGCCGACCGCGTACGGCACGCCGAACGCGATCGCCACCCCCATGACGGGCAGGACGTAGAGCACGACGAGGCTCACATCGGGTGCGGCCGGGCGGAGGGCGTAGGCGAGACCGGTCGCAGCAGCGATCGCTCCTGCCGAGACCAGCAGCCGAACAACACGGCTCATAGCGTCAGGGTACGCCGGTGCGGGGCTCGTGTCGCTAGGCCGCGGGCTGCTGCCGCAAGCCTTGGCCGACGATCATCACCCGGCAGCAGGCGTGCTTGAGCACGTGCTCGACGGTGTGGCCGAAGATCGCGACGCTCCGCTTCGAGTTGAGCCGGCGCGGCGCACCGACTACGAGGAGCTGAGTGTCGCGCGCGAGGGACTCCTCCACGATGGCCGAGGCGGCGTCTCGCCCACGGAGCGTCTCGAGCGAGACCGTCACGCCATAGCTCTCGGCGACGGCAGCGGAGCGGCGAAGGAGCGCGTGCGCGCGCGCCTCTTCCTCACGCATGTGTGCATCGAGCGGAAGGACGGGCGGAACCTCGACGACCGCGACGACCGTGATCGACGAGCCGTGCTCGGCGGCGAGCCGCCCCGCGACATCGATCGCCTCTTCGGATTCGGGGTTCTCGGCCACCGGAACGAGCAGCCGCCTGTACCCGTCGAGCACTCGCAGCTCATGACCGCCGTGAGGGCGTCTGTGG
>Ga0066903_100005492_pt1 | contig 11015 bp, 11 predicted proteins | sample PanSoiMetaGPlot1_FD_67491 | JGI IMG/M metagenome (GOLD analysis project Ga0066903, IMG submission 67491) | Tropical forest soil microbial communities from Panama analyzed to predict greenhouse gas emissions - Panama Soil - Plot 1 (version 2) | ecosystem: Environmental > Terrestrial > Soil >...
GCTTCTCCCCGGACGAAGCGCGAGCTGGCGAGGCCTGATGGCTAGCCAGGCGTTCGCGCTCCGCCGGCTTCCCGCCAGGATCTCCGGACGTCCACGGAGATCGAGCGCGAAGCCCGCCCGCCTGATGTCGAGCACGACCCGGCTCTTGCCCGAGTTCGTTACGCGTACGGTCGCGCGCCCCGTTCCCTGCAGCATCACGTGGGCCGGCGAAGCGGTGAGCGCAACCGAAGGCCGAGCTCTGGTCGCACCCGCCGAAGCGGGTGCGACCAGGAGGAGTGCGAGGAGTGCGCGGGCGAGCGCTCTCATTGCCCGATGACCGTGAACGTCACCGTGGCCGTGTAGTGACCCGCGGGAACGACGGGCAGAGGAGAGGCGAAGCCGAGACTCGTCGCCCAGACGTCACCCGCGGCCCCGCTCTTCGAGGACTTCGTCCCGACGAGGAGATCGGGCGCCGGTGCGATCGGGATGGGCGCAATCGCTCCGCCGGCGAGCGCAGGTCCGATCTGACCGCCGCTCGGCGCGCTTCCCGAGATGCCGAGGGGCAGATCGGCAGGTGAGAACGCGGAGCGATGAACGGACAGCGCGTAACCCGCGTCGTTGTTGCTGACGACGGTCACGTGCTCCGAGACCGAAGCCGGCGTCTCACCTGCTGCGTGGTTGCCGAAGCTCACGCTCGAGCGCTCGAGTGCGATCGAGAGGGCCGACTGGATGTCGATGTCGACCGCCGCGTTCTGGGAGGCGCTCTCGGACGGCGGAGGCTGGGAGCCGCACGATGCCGCCTGCGAAGCCGAGTTACGAGGCGTCGGGGTAGCAGTCGAGAAGTCGCTCGAGTTGTCGTCTGTGTCCGTGCAGCCGGCGCCTGCGCGCAGCTCGGCGAGCGTGTTGCTGATCGCCGGAGCTGCGGCCCCGCCCTCGTAGTCGACCGCGGTTCCATAGCCGATCAGGTCGGCGACCGAGGCGTCGGCAGAGCAGCTACCCGCAGAGGCGCCGCAGGTTAGAGGCGACGTCCCGCGCACCAGCGCAACCTTGCCGCCCGAGACCGCGAGGTTCGTCGTCCCGCTTGCATCCGGTGTCGGCAGCGACGAGCCGATCGCAGCCGCCGAGAAGAGCTGGACGAGGTAGTACTTGCCCGGCTGAACCGCTCCCGAGAGGGCGGTCGCCTGCCAGCTCGTGCCGCCCGCGGATGCGTACTGCAAGGACCAACTCGAGATGTCGACGCTCGTCGAGCCGCGGTTGAAGAGCTCGACGAAGTCGTTTGCGTAGGGCGCGCCGGAGTTGCCACCGCCCGCAAAGAGCTGGCTGATGACGAGATCCGGAGACGCGCTCTGCGCAGCCGGTGCGGCAAGCAGGCCGAGGGCGATCGCGACGGCGAGAAGGAAGGGGACGAGGGCTCGAGGCATGAGCAGCTCCAATCGGGAGAGGATCTGTACGTCCCCCTCTCGTATCCGCTCCCGGCAGCGGGCGGAAGTGTCCTTTCACGATCTGACACAGACTCGGCACAGACGCGTTCCGCGCAACGAGCGGCGGTTCGCGCGTTGACGAGAGCACGCTCGTCAGGACAGAATCGAGCCTCACTCTGGAAGGGAGGCACGATGGCCTGGCACCTCAAAGGAAGCTATTTCGAGACGTGCTCGTGTGATCTGTTGTGCCCGTGCATCGTGTCGATGGACCACGGCGCGAGCAATGACTACTGTCGCATCACGCTCGTGTTCAACATCCACGACGGCGAGATCGAAGGCACCGATGTCGGAGGCATCAGGGTCGTCCTCGTCGTAGAGAGCCCGCAGAAGGATATGACCGAGGGCAACTGGAGCCTCGGGATGTTCATCGACGAGCGGGCCTCGGACGAGCAAATGGAGAAGCTCACCTCGGTCTTCGGCGGCCAGAAGGGCGGCCCCATGGAATCGTTGACCCCCCTCGTGGGCAACGTGCTCGGCGTCGAGCGTGCCTCTATCGAGATCGACGAGCACGGTGTGCGCCACAGCGTCAAGGTCGGCGACGCGATCGACTTCGAGGTCGAAGACATCGTTCCCTTCGGAATCGAGGCAGGCGACCCGGTCCGGCTGACTGGTGTCTTCTATCCACTGGGATCCGAGCTCGTCGTAGCCGAGGCGAAGAGATCGAGCATCGATGCCTTCGGAATCCGGTACGAAGGGAAGTCTGGCCTCTCCAAGTCCGAGTTCTCCTGGGCGGCCTGAGAACGTGATCGCCTCCCCACACGAGGGGCGTGCAGACGCCCGGATCGCGCCTGCATTACGGGCTGCACGCGCCCGGGTGGGGCTCGTCGTTCTGCTTTTCGTCCTTGCCGCTCTCGCCTGGTGGTCGACCGTCGACCGCATGCGAGGAATGGACGCCGGGCCCGGAACCGACCTGGGAACGCTGGGCTGGTTCCTCGGCGTGTGGACGGTGATGATGGCCGCGATGATGTTCCCGTCGGTGTGGCCGACGGTCGCCCTCTACGCCCGCATGACGAAGGACAAGTCGCCAGTCGCGCCGCTCGTCTTCGCGTCGGGCTACCTGCTCGTCTGGGCCGGCGCAGGAGTCGTCGCATTCGCGATCTCCGACATTGGCGGACGCATGCTCGGGGACGTGCTCGCGTGGGATCGAGCCGGGCGCTGGCTCGCAGGCGGGATCCTGATCCTGGCGGCCGTCTACGAGCTCACGCCGCTGAAGGACGTGTGCCTCTCGCATTGTCGGAGCCCGCTCGGCTTCCTGCTCGGATCGTGGCGACGAGGTATGCGCGGCGCGCTCGAGATGGGGAGCCGGCACGGAGCGTGGTGCATCGGCTGCTGCTGGGCGCTGATGGCGTCTCTCTTCGCGCTCGGCGTCATGAGCATCGCCTGGATGGCCTTCGTCGCGGCCCTCATCGCCGCAGAGAAGCTGCTTCCGTGGGGTCGAGCCGTGACCGGCGGGACGGCCTTGATCCTGCTCGTGCTCGGGCTGATGTTCTTCTTCGCGCCCGATGCGATCCCGGGCCTCACCATCCCCGGCTCGAGCCCGAACGGGTCGATGATGCAGATGGGCGGCTGAGCGATCGCGTAGTCCATCGCTACGGAGCGGACCCGAGCCAGCTGGGCGAGCTCTTCCTCCCGCCCGCGGACGGGCCGCACGCGGTGGTCGTCGTCGTCCATGGCGGGTACTGGCGCGCACGGTACGACCGCTCGCTCATGTCCGAGCTCTGCCTCGATCTCGCCGGACACGGGCTCGCCGCCTGGAATCTCGAATATCGACGCGTCGGAGGTGGCGGCGGCTGGCCGCAGACGTTCGAGGACGTCGCCGCCGGAATCGACCTGCTCGCCGAGCTGGACGTGCCTCTCGACCTCGGGCGCGTCGGCGCCGTCGGTCACTCCGCCGGCGGTCAGCTCGCGTTCTGGGCCGCCGCGCGGCCGATGCTGCCGACCGGAGCGCCTGGAGCCGATCCACGGATGCGCATCGGTGCAGTCGTCTCGCAGGCAGGCGTGCTCGACCTGCGGTTGGCCGCTCGGCTCACGCCGTCGAACGAGCCCACTCGAGCCTTGCTCGGCGATCCGGAGGAGCAGGAGGGGCGGTACGCGCTCGGGTCCCCGCGCGAGCGCCTCCCGCTCGGCATCCCGCAGCTCCTCCTCCACGGCGACCGCGACGACACGGTGTCGCTCCGTATCGCCGAGAGCTACGCGAGAGCCGCGAGCGCGGCCGCAGACCCCTGCGAGCTCGTCGTCCTCGAGGGTGTCGGTCACTTCGAGCACATCGACCCGGGCACGGACACGTGGCGAGTCGCCCGCGACTGGCTCGTCGACTACACGAGCGCCGCTCGCAGCTGAGCGACGAAGCGCTCGAGGGCCGCGGGGCCCTCCTCCGCCACCACCAACGCGGCCGAGCCGACGACGATTCCGTCCGCGAGCTCGGCCGCGCCCGCTGCCTGGGCAGGGGTCGAGATCCCGAACCCGGCGTAGAGCGGCGCGTCCGTCATCCGACGGGTGCGCTCGACGAGCGGGGCGAGCGCCGGGGAGAGATCGTCGCGGGCACCGGTCGTCCCGGTCACCGTCACCAGGTAGAGCCACCCGTCGGTGCGCTCCGCCGCGAGCGCGATCCGCTCGTCCGGCGACGTCGGGGCGACGAGCTGCACGCGGCGAAGCTCCTCACGCTCGTCCACGGGGAGATCGGCAACGATCAGCGAGGTCGCCCCCGCCTCTCGGGCGTCCGCCGGAAACTGCTCCCAGCCGTACGCCTCGAGGATCGACGAGTAGGTCATGGGGACGAGCGGCACGTCGCTTCGCTCCCGGATACGCCGCAGGCATTCGAGGCAGGCGGCCGGCTGCATGCCCTCGGCGAGCGCCCGCTCCGCCGCCCGTCTGATCACCGGCCCGTCGGCGAGGGGATCGGAGAAGGGGAACCCGATCTCGAGCAGGTCGGCGCCTCCGGCCACTGCTGCCGCTGCGAGGTCCGGCGTCCCCCGCCCCGCCATCAGGTAGACGACGAGTGTCTTGTTCAGCGGGCCAGCACCTCGGCGAGGTCCTTGTCGCCGCGTCCCGAGAGCCCGACGAGGATGAGCTCGGCATCGAGATCGAGCGCCCGGGCCAGCGCGTGGGCCGGCTCGAGGGCGGGCAGGAGGCCTTCGGTCTCGGCAAGTCGGTGGAACGCCGCGAGCGCTTCCTCGTCGCTCGCGGTCACGTACTCGGCACGACCCGAATCGCGCAGAAAGGCGTGCTCGGGCCCGACTCCCGGATAGTCGAGCCCGGCGGAGATGGAGTGCGTCTCCTCGATCTGGCCGTCGCCATCCGCGAGCACCGAGGAGCGGGCACCGTGCAGGACGGCCGGTCGACCGTTCGAGAGGCTCGCCGCCCCCGCCGCCTCCACTCCGACGAGCCGGACGTCTGCGTCTTCGAGGAAACCTGCGAAGAGACCGATCGCGTTCGAGCCGCCTCCGACGCAGGCGACGACCGCCTCCGGCAACCGTCCAGCCCGCTCCAGCATCTGCTCTCTCGCTTCTCGTCCGATGACGGCCTGCAGCTCACGCACGATCTCGGGATACGGGTGCGGACCCACGCAGGAGCCGATCAGGTAGTACGTGGTCTCGACGTTCGTGATCCAGTCGCGGATCGCCTCGCTCGTCGCCTCCTTCAGCGTCCGGGTCCCGAACTCGACCGGCCGCACCTCGGCACCGAGAAGTCGCATGCGCTCGACGTTCGGATGCTGGCGGCGCATGTCTTCGGAGCCCATGTAGACGACGCACTCGAGCCCTGCGCGCGCGCACACGGTTGCTGCGGCGACGCCATGCTGACCTGCCCCGGTCTCCGCGACGATTCGCCGCTTGCCGAGCCTGCCCGCGAGCAGCGCCTGGCCGACCGCGTTGTTGATCTTGTGCGCCCCGGTGTGGCAGAGGTCCTCACGCTTGAGCAGGATCCGTCGTCCCGCAGGGGCGAAACGCTCGGCCTCGTAGAGCGGTGTCGGGCGTCCGACGTAGCGCTCGCCGAGCGTCGCGAGCTCGGCGGCGAACTCCGGATCGCCGACCGCGTCCCGCCATCCCCGCTCGAGCTCGTCGAGCGCCGGGACGAGGGTCTCCGGGACGTAGCGCCCGCCGTACGAACCGTAGAGGCCGGCCGCCACCGTCATCGCGCGGCCTCGACGAAGGCTCGCACGCGCTCCGCGTCCTTGATTCCCGGCTCCCGTTCGAGGCGCGAGCTCGCGTCAACCGCCCACGGTCGGACCGCCTCGATTGCCGCGCGCACATTCTCCGCGTCCAACCCGCCCGCGAGAACCACCCGACCCTCGACTGCGCGAGCACGCTCGAGGTGCGCCGGATCGTCCTCCTGCCAGGGAAGATCGAGGACGCGTGCAACCTGCTGCTCCCCGCGCAACAGGACGCCGTCCCGGCCGCGGACCTTTCCCTCCTGTTCGCCGTAGAGCTGGACGAGATCCCCTCCGTCGTCACCGCGCTCGCCCACGTACACCGCCACCGAGAGCATCGTCTCCGGGACGTCGAGCACCGCGGCCGCTTTCCGAGGGCTTGCCTCCACGAGGATGAAACCGGCGAGGTCGGCACCGGCCTCGGCGGCGACGGCGACGTCCTCCTCACGCGTCAGGCCGCACACCTTGACGAGCGGTCGCGAGAGAAGCTGCGCCAGCTTGTCCGCCGGGTCGGAGGCGCGCATCAGCGCCGAGCCGACGAGGATCGCGTCTGCGCGCGCGAGCTCCGCCTCCGCTCCCTGCGCACGCGACTCGATGCCGCTCTCCGCGACGATCACGCGACTTCCGGCGGCACGCGCCACGAGCTCGAGCTGCGCCTTACGGTCAACTTCGAACGTCGAGAGGTCGCGGGCGTTGATCCCGAGGACAGGGGCGTCCAGGGCGAGCGCCCGCGCGAGCTCCTCCCCGTCGTGCACCTCCACGAGCGCATCGAGTCCGAGCTCACTTGCAACCCCGAGCAACCGACGCGCGGACGCATCGTCGAGGTCGCGGAGGATGAGCAGCGCGGCGTCGGCACCCGCTTCACGTGCCTCCCGCAAATGCTCGTCCAGCGAGAAGAAGCCTTTAGCGAGCAGCGGAAGTCGCGTTGCGGAGCGGGCGGCCCGGAGGTCGTCCCAGGAACCCCCGAAGCGCTCGTCGACGAGGATGGAGACCGCTGCCGCGCCGGACCGCTCGTACGCGGCCGCGAGCGCAGCCGGATCGGCGTCGGGACGCAGGTCGCCGGCGGAGGGCGAGCGGCGCTTCACCTCCGCGATCGCCGCCAGTCCGTTCCTGCGAAGCGCCTCCTCAAGCCGCATGGCTGAACCCCGCAAGCTCCTCGAGTCGGACGGCAGCCGCGCCCGAGTCCACCGCTCTTCGCGCGAGCTCGAGGCCCTCGCGTAGATCTTCCGCCAGACCTCCGACCGCGATCGCGCCCGCCGCGTTCAAGAGGACCGCGTCGCGGCGACCGCCGTCCACCCCACTGAAGACCGCTCGGATCGCCGACGCGTTCGCCTCGGCGTCTCCTCCCAGGAGCTCTTCGGGCGCGGAGCGCGCGATCCCGAGGTCGACCGGGTCGATCGTCCGCTCGCGTACCGCTCCTTCGACCACCTCGCAGACGAGGTTCGGACCGGCCGGCGAGAGCTCGTCGATACCGAACGCCCCGTGCACGACGAACGCACGGCGGGCGCCGAGTTGGGCGAGGACGTCAGCGAGCGTACGGACGAGCTCGGGCGCGTACACGCCCACGATCTGCGAGCGGGCGCCCGCAGGGTTGGTCAGCGGTCCGAGCACGTTGAAGACGGTACGCGTCGCGACCTCGCGTCGCACGGGCGCCGCGTGACTCATCGCCGGATGATGGAGCGGAGCGAACATGAAGCCGAAGCCGAGCGTGTCGATCGACTCGGCGATTCGCTCTGCCGGTAGATCCAAGCGGAATCCGAGCGCCTCGAGGACGTCCGCCGACCCGGAGGCAGAGGAGACCGCCCGATTTCCGTGCTTGGCGACGGCGGCTCCCGCAGCTGCCGCGACGATCCCTGCCGCGGTCGAGATGTTCAGGGTGCGAGCTCCGTCCCCCCCGGTCCCGGCCGTGTCCACGAGGTCGTCGCGGCTCGGACGCACCGGCACGACGTGCTCGCGCATCGCCTCGGCGCAGCCGGCGATCTCCTCGGCTGTCTCGCCCTTCGCGCGGAACGCGACGAGGAAGGCGCCGATCTGAGCCGGAGTCGCCTCGCCGCGCATGATCTCGCCCATCACGTCACGTGAGGACTCGCGGCCGAGGTCCCGACCTTCGAGCAGCGTCTCGATCGCCTGCTGGATCATGCTCCCGGAGAAGTCTTCCCGGTCCGCGAGCCCGCGGCGAGTGCTGCTCCTCTCCGAATCCGATCTTCACGAAATTACGAAGGACCCGGGCACCAAACGAAAAGGAGGGGGAATGCGCAGCCTCAAGGCTCGATTTGCGGTTGGCGTCGCCGTGCTCGCGGCGATTGCCGTCGTCGGCATCCCGGCGTCGGCAGCCGTCGCCAACTCCTACACGGTCCACCCGCTCGTATCGGACGAGGGCGGAGCCGGCGTCTTGCCCGAGTCGAGCGTTGTCAATGCATGGGGGCTCGTCGCCGGACCCACCACGCCCTGGTGGATCTCGGACAACGCGACCGACAAGTCGACGCTCTACAACGTCACGACGAACTCGATTCCGCTCGTCGTTGGAGTCGGCGGCGGGCCCACCGGAATCGTCTTCCACAACGCGACGACCGACCCCACCAACTTCGTCCTTCCGGCCGGAGGCTCCGCGAGATTCATCTTCGCGAGCGAAGACGGGGTGATCCGCGGCTGGAACGGTGGGCCGGCGGCCCAGATCCCAGTGCAGGACACCGTCCCGGGCGCGATCTACAAGGGGCTCGCCATCGCCGGGACGGGCAGCGCCGCACGGCTGTACGCGGCCGACTTCCACAACGCCCAGGTCAACGTCTTCGACGGTGCCTGGCACCTCGTCCCGAACTCCGGGTTCGTCGACCCGAGCCTGCCGGCCGGCTACGCGCCCTTCGGGATCCAGGCGATCGGCTCGCGCATCTTCGTCACCTACGCGAAGCAGGATGCGGATGCGGAAGACGAGGTTGCCGGACAGGGACTCGGGTTCGTGGACGTCTACGACACGTCCGGCAACCTGCTCAGACAAGTCGCGCAACACGGACAGCTGAACGCGCCCTGGGGGCTCGCCTGGGCGCCTTCGAGCTTCGGTCGTTTCGGCGGCGATCTCCTCGTTGGGAACTTCGGCGACGGTCAGATCAACGCCTACGAGGAGCTCGGCAACGGCCACTTCGAGCACCGCGGCGAGCTGCGGGACGCCGCCGGAAAGTCGCTCACGATCGACGGGCTCTGGGCGCTCCAGTTCGGAAACGGCGCAGCCGCCGGACCAACTGGGACGCTCTTCTTCACCGCCGGGCCGGACGACGAGTCGCACGGTCTCTTCGGCTCGATCACTCCGGGGAACTAAACGCGTACGAGGTGGCGCGCGTCAGTGCGCGCCACCTCACGCACCCTCAGGCACCACGTTCTTGGAGGCTTCCCGGGTAACATGACGAACAATGTTCGCGACGGTCGACGACCCTCTCAGTACCCGTGCCGAGCCTGCCCCGTATCCGGCGCTCACGTACCCGCGGCGCGGGCGAGATCGTCGTACGTCCAGCACCGCTCGTCCACGAGCTCTCCGCTAACGGCCTGACCTGGATCAACGTCGTCGCCGCGGACGTGGCGACGGCACAGGATCTCGCCGAGCGGTTCGGCTGGCACCCGCTCGACGTCGAGGACATCGTCTCCAAGCGTCAGCGGCCGAAGGTCGACGACTACGAGGACGAGGGCTACCTCTTCGCCGTCCTCCACTTCCCGGTCTTCGACCAGGCGGTGCAGCGGCTCAACGCCGCCGAGCTCGACATCTTCATCGGGCACGACTACGTCGTGACGATCCCGAACCGCGAGCTGCACCCCGTCACCCGGCTCTTCGCGCGCTGCGAGGAAGACGAGCAGCTCCGCGATCAGCTCTTCGCACGCGGCTCGGGTCGGCTCCTGTACGAGATCCTCGACGACCTCTTCGACTACTGCTTCCCGATCCTGGACAAGATCGCCCACAAGCTCGACGGGATCGAGGACGAGATGTTCGAGGGCCGCTCCGAAGAGATCGTCCGCGACATCTCGAACGTCAAGCAGGAGATCATCTCCTACCGCAAGATCATCAAGCCCGAGCGCTCGACCTTGAGGGTGCTCGAGCGCCGCGTCGAGCACTTCCTGCCAGAGGAGCTGGAGGAGTACTTCGACGACATCGTCGACGCCGCCGAGCGCATCTGGGACCTGCTCGACAACTACAAGGAAGTCGTCGAGGCGCTCGAGTCGACGAACGAGTCGGTCATCTCACACCGCCAGAACGACGTCCTCCGCATCCTCACCGTCTTCTCGGTCGTGCTCCTGCCGCTGACGTTGATCACCGGGATCTTCGGGATGAACGTCCGCTTCCCCGGCTTCGACACCGCGCACGCATGGTGGGAGGTCTTCGGGTTGATGTTGATCGTGCTCGGAGCGCTCCTCGGCTTCTTCCGCTGGAAGCGCTGGCTCTGACGGAATGCCGCTCGAGCGAGCCGCGCACGAGGAGCTATCCCGAGCGAGGGGGTCGAACAGGAGGAGAAGCATGCTCGAGAAAAGCCCGACCCCCTCGCGGTGAGCCTCGCTCTCACAAGACGCCCGCGCAGCGGGATTCCTTCCATCAGCACTCCCAAAACTGCCGGCAGCCCGTAGCAGTCTGATGCAGCGCTGCGGGCGCGATCTGGCGCCTAGCCTTCAGACCTTCGCGAAGGCTGCTGTGACACTTGCCGAGATCGAACGCTGCGTCGGCGATCTCCCAGAACCACGTTGATCTGGGCGAGGAGATCGGCGGTGAGGGTCTCCAAAATCTCGGCTGTCGGCAGTCCTTGTGCGAGACCGTCGGTTGAATCGAGCCGCGCCCGCGTGTCTCTCAACGCGTCGCGGAGTACTTCGATCTCATGTTCGAGGTCCTCGTACGTATTGACCCGATGGAGGAGCAGCTGCGCGTCTCGCGGGTTCGGCCCGTAAGGATCTACGACGACTTTCGCCTGCGGCAGAGGCCCGACCAAGCGGAGTCTGATGCTTGTCCCGTCCTGATGCCACGGACGCGTTGTTGCATGCTCGCGCAGCTCCCGATCCCGCGCGAGGATCTGGTTCACGCTCACGTTGCCTCCTTGGGTCGGTACGCGCGAGCTTGCCACAGCTCCATGCAGGGCGCGTAGGGGTAGCAGTTGTCCATTCTTGCGCGAGTGACGAGGTCTAGACTCGACATCGTGCTCAGACTGGTCGTTCCACATGGACGTCTCGTTCAGCTGATCGTGATTGCGGCCTTGCTGCTGCTGGTCGCCGGCTGACACTGACAGTCCTCCCCGCGTGCGGGGTCGGTCACCCGAAATGGGGCTCATCGCGGCTTCACTGCGCGCCGCTGAGGGCAGGCGCTCCTGCGGCTATCGCGATGAGGAGATTGTCAGGGTCGGCAACCCGTCTCCTGGCGCGGCGCGCTCTACAACGCCGTC
>Ga0066903_100005493_pt1 | contig 11014 bp, 8 predicted proteins | sample PanSoiMetaGPlot1_FD_67491 | JGI IMG/M metagenome (GOLD analysis project Ga0066903, IMG submission 67491) | Tropical forest soil microbial communities from Panama analyzed to predict greenhouse gas emissions - Panama Soil - Plot 1 (version 2) | ecosystem: Environmental > Terrestrial > Soil >...
GAAGGTACTCGCGGACGAACCTTCATGGTGCCAATGACGAAGCTACCGCTCCCGATTGCCTTGGTGGGCACGGGTTCCATCTGATCGGCGAGGATCAGAGTTGAGGTGGCGAGCTTATCCTCAGAGAATTCGGGAACCACGATACTGCGGCTCCATACACCTTTGCGGTCGCCGTTGACGTCTTTTACCGCAACATTCAGTTTATAGCGGCCCGGGCGTAGCGGGAGTGCCTTCCAGTAGACCGAAGCGTTCTCCGCGGTGCGCGGAAGCAACTCGGCAGGAACGTCTACTTGAACCGTGTCCTCGAAGGTCTGCACGATCTTTCCGGTCAGCGTGGAGAGGCGGCCAAAGATGTTCACCGTTCCGCGTTGCACGCCTTCTTTGTTGACGAAGGTGATGTCGCGGTTCTTCATCTGGATCGTGATGGGCACCAGCACAGTGTCGGAGGTGACCTTCACGAAGTCGGAGCGCACGTCGAAAGGCATCGGATTGAGGATGACTTTCGAATTGACGGCTTCTTCGAGGTCGGTGAACTTAATCTTCGGGGCTTGCTGCAATTTCGCGAACTGCTCGAGACGATCGAATTCCTTGCTTTGGAGCATGGAACTCTGAGGACCAAGGCCCAAGCGCTCGATGCCGTTGCCATTGAAGCGCTGTGACTTGTTGGCCATGCCCATTTGCTCCCACATGGTGAGGCCGGCGTTCGGCGTCATCAGGAGAGCGTCTTTTTCGGAGCGGTCCATGGTCATGTGATATTCGCCGCACATGCAGGTGTCGACGAATTCGATGATGACTTCCTGGCCGATACCCTCAATGTAGCGATAGCGCCACTGTTCAAATGGGAACGTCGAAGTCTCGCCTCCACCTTCTTCCATGGGGCGCTCGTAGGTGCCGCCGGACGGATGCGATTCCACCTCGTCCGCCTTGCCGAAGACGATGTAGATGCGGCCACGATCGGTCTTCCATCCCGGGACGCCCGCGGCAAAGTGCTCGTTGGCGTAGGCAATGCGCTGGTAGTGCTCTTCTTTGAACTCGTTCTCTTCGGTGTCGGGCGTGGGATCGCGGCGCTGCCAGAAGGCTTCAATGAAGTTGTCGCGCTCTTCGTCGTTGGAGAGCTGCCGGAAAGCGGCGCGCTCTTCGTCAGTAATAATGTAGGCGACGTCTTCGTCGAGCCACTTCTTATAGGGTTTGCTCAATTCCTGCTTGAGGGCCTTGGCGTTCTTTTTGCGCTCTTTTTCGGTCACGGGGCGCTTCAGCGGATCGACGGCGTCGGCGGGCTGGGCCTGCGCGGCATCTTTGCTGTTCTTATCGGAGACCCTCTGGTCTTTTCCGCTTTGGTCCTGTTGAGCCTGGATTTCGTCTTTCGGCTGGGATGGTTTGGATTGCTCCTGGGCGTTGGCGGCGCAGGCCAAGACGCTCATGGAAGCGATCAGAGAAAACCAGAAAATAGTGCGATTAGAAGCTACCCGGAACATGAGAGGGACTCCTGCCAAGACAACCGTCGTCTCACTATTTTAGGCCCTAGACTACGCGAACGCAAGGCTAAGTCTTACCAGTAAAGCGACCAAAATCGCCCAATCGTATTATCGTAGGAAGCGGGGTTCGGCTACAGAGTTGCCTGCCGCAGTTTCCGGGGAGAGGATTGATTCATCATGGCGATCTTTGACGAAAAGCAAGAAGAACTGGAGCACTACGAGACCATGATGGGAGTGCCGCGGGGCCGTCTGGCGGTTACCATGGACACGATTACCGATGCCATGGCGTTGGTCGGGCAGCACGGAGTCTATTGTCAAAGCCAGCGCTGGCCGGGCAAGCCGGTCATGGATATTCAGATCATCATGAAGAACCTGACAGACGCCAAGGAATTGATCCAGAGCGTGATGGAGGAGTTGAAGAAATGAGTAGTATGGCCGCGGGCACTCCTGCCCGCGTCTCGTCCATCTTGATTGCAGGCAGACGCGGGCAAGGATGCCCGCGCCGCACTACCTTATCGAACAGTCGCTTGGATTTTTATTATGGTTTCACCGTCACCATCACGACGCCGTGGGACGGAACTCTCGCCGTGAACTTTCCCGACATTTTGCCCAGATCTTTATGCTGCCATAGGTCGTGCACCGAAACGGTGAGGCTGCCTGGGTAGCCGAGGTCTTCCCAGCGGGCGGTGATCTCTTGCTCGGAGCCACTGCGGTTTAAGAGCACGATATCGCGACTGCCATCTTTCAACTGCTTCGCCCAGACCTCGAGATCACCATTCTTTGCGACACGCTGACCTTGGCGGCCGAGCGGGTCTTGATCGACGGCGATGACCTCTTTGTTGGTGAGGATGTCGTGAATCTCCGGGCGCATGTCGCGCAAATCATTTCCCGCGATGAGCGGAGCCGCGAGGATCGCCCAAAGACTGAAGTGGGAGCGATATTCGGTATCGGTCATTCCGCCGTTGCCGACCTCAAGCATGTCGGGATCGTTCCAGTGTCCCGGCCCGGCGTAGGAATAAAGCGGTGCTTCCTGATCGATGATGGCGAGCACTCCGTTAGAGCAGCAGGTTCCGTCGGGCCATTTCTGTTGTTCTCCCCAGCGGTCCTGGATGTCGCCGGTGCTGCGCCACAAATTGCCGCCGACTTCTTTGCCCCAAAGCCAGGGCTTGGCGGTTCCCCACTCGCAGATGCTGAGCACGATGGGGCGTCCGGAGGCGTCGAGGGCCGCGCGGATGTTGGCGTAAGACGCCTTCGCATCTTGAGTGCTCGTGTGACACCAGTCGTACTTAAGATAATCGACGCCCCAGGCTGCGTACTGCACGGCGTCCTGATATTCGTGGCCGAGGCCGCCGGGACGGCCGGCGCACGTCTGTGATCCCGCGTCGGAGTAGACGCCGAATTTCAGTCCGAGCGAATGAATGTAGTCGCCGACGGCCTTCATGCCATGCGGAAAGCGCTGCGGGTCGGCGACGATGTTGGCGCCGGCATCGCGGCTTACTTGCCAGCAATCGTCGATGTTGACGTAAACGTAGCCGGCATCTTTCATGCCCGATTTCACCATGGCGTCGGCCATGCCTTTGATCATGTCTTCGCTGACGTTGCAGCCGAATTTGTTCCAGGAGTTCCATCCCATGGGCGGAGTGAGGGCGAGATTCGCGGACATCGCGGCGCGGTCTTGCGCGAAGGATAACGAGACGAAGAATGCGGCGACTAGACAGAATGCGCAAGTGAAACGGTTAATCTTCATGCGCAATGTTGTATCAGAAGATGTGGCGGGCGGGTATTGATTTGGGTGGACGCATCTTCGCTGACGGTTTGCTAACCGTCGGGAAGCGGCGAAAGAGTGCAGCCCACCGCGCCAAGCGGTGGGTACCAAACGGCACATAACCAAGCCCCGAAAAGGGGCGAAAGAAAAGGGAGACCGTAGAAATTCGATTTACAATGCTCGCCGAAATGCAAAAGCGATTTTTGTGAGGACTTATATGAGCAGACTTTTCTCTCGAGTGCGAAGCGGCGCCGGTTGTGCGTTTCTGTTGATGGCGTTCTCGTGGGCTCACGCGCAATCCTCGGTTGGTATTTTCGAGAATCACGGCGACGTCGGAACCGTATTGCACGCCGGGTCCGTGGACTACGATGCGGCGAAGCACACATACACGATCACGGGTAGCGGCGAGAATATGTGGTCGGTCGCCGACGCATTTCAATTTGCGTGGAAGAAGATGTCGGGGGACGTGACGCTGACCGCCGATATCAGCTTCCTGACGAAGACTGGCAACGAGCACAAGAAGGCAGCCCTGATGCTGCGGCAGAGTCTGGATGCGGACTCCGTCTATGCCGACGTTGCGCTGCACGCGAGCGGTTTGACCTCGCTCCAGTTCCGCGACGAGAAAGGCGCCATCACCTACCAGATTCAGTCGGATCGCACCGCTCCGAAGCGGCTGCGCATCGCCAAGCGCGGAGATTACGTCTACATGGCGTTGAGCGACGATGCTTCGGAAAAGCCTCAGCTTGCCGGAGGTTGGCTCCGCATTCCGCTGCAAGGAACGTTCTACGTGGGGCTGGGCGTCTGCTCCCATGACAAAGATGTGTCGGAGACAGCGGTCTTCTCGAACGTCGAATTGACGCAGCCTGCGACCTCGGCCGGTCAGCCTGTTCTCTACAGCACGCTCGAAACGATTTCGACCAATCCTGCAGACCGGCGGGTCACCTACATCCAACAAGGACGCTTCGAAGCTCCGAACTGGACGCGAGATGGCAAGGCCTTCCTGTTCAACCGCAATGGCCGCATCGAGCGCCTACCGGTCGAGGGCAATACATCGACGGTCATCGATACGGGATTTGCGAACCGCTGCAACAACGATCACGGCATTTCGCCGGATGCGATCGAGTTGGCCATCAGCGACAACTCGCAGGGAGATCACGAGTCACAGGTGTACATCGTGCCGATCGGCGGAGGCACGCCGCGAAAGATCACTGAGAAGTCTCCTTCGTACTGGCACGGCTGGTCGCCGGACGGAAAGACGCTTGCGTTTGTCGGCCAGCGCGACGGCGAGTTCGATATCTACGCGATTCCGGCTACGGGCGGTTCGGAGACGCGCCTCACCACGGCGAAGGGCCTGGATGATGGTCCGGAATATTCTCCGGATGGGAACTACATTTACTTCAACTCGGAGCGTACCGGACACATGCAGATCTGGCGCATGAAGGCCGACGGCAGCGAGCAGGAGCAGGTATTCTCCGACGATCTAAATAACTGGTTCCCGCACATTTCTCCGGACGGGCAGTGGATGGTATTTCTCACGTATGCGGCCGACGTGAAGGGACATCCGGAGAGTAAGGATGTGATGCTGCGGCTGATGTCCCTCAGCGACAAGAAGATTACGGTGCTGGCAAAGCTGTTCGGCGGACAAGGCACGATCAACGTTCCGTCGTGGTCGCCTGATAGCAAGAGGCTGGCGTTTGTGAGCTACATGATGGTGCCGGGGGAGTGATGCAAGCACGGGAAAGTGAGGTAGTTCCTTTCGTAATCTACGTTGTGGAACTCAGTGTTTCGGCCGGTGTCTATGGAGAATAGAGTCATGACATGAGGCCCATGCAGCCGATCCCGACGCGCCATGTTCTGGCATTTGGGATTTTAGGAATCTGTGGCTGACTCGCGGTATTACTTCACTTCCAGAGTGTCAGTTATCTCGAGGGTGATCTGCTCTGGGTAGCTCCTCCTCCGCCAATTGCGTCTTTTCCGGAAGGGTTCCTGGTTATGCCGGGTGTGCTAGCCGGATTACCTCTTATCGCTCTCGGAGCAACACTCAACCATGAGTGGCTAACGCAGGCCGGTTTGGTGCTCGGAGCTGCCTTCTTCTGGTATTGCATCGGCTGGCAGCTGGACTGTATGCGCGGGCTCGTTCGAACTGACGAGCGACCTCGGATTGTCCGCTGGTACCTGTCGGCGCTGATCGTGGTCGGCATCATTCTATTGCCATTCGACATCCTTGCGGGCATCAACCTTGGGGTTCATTCGTGCGCGGTTGGAATACCACCATATTGGGCGGAACTGCTCGGCTACGCAATCGTGACCTTCTGGATCACAATCGGATGTTATTTCGGCTGGCTGCGATTTCGAGATTCGAGGAAGCAGAGATATTCTCTCATCTCGCTTAAGTGATCTAAAATCAATCGCAGAACCACATTACCCTTGCACCTTCTCGTCAAAATTTCGAACCGATCTTCAAGCGATGTCATCCTGAGCCCGGCGAAAGCCGGCTGAGGGACCCTACGAAGGATGACACACAGATGCAGCGGAGAAGACCGAGCAATGGCCATGACCGTAAACGATCCCTTCGACAGTGTCGAAAGCGGAACGTGTCGTAAGGTCGCTCGCGCCGGCTTCGCCGCCTCTTACGATGACATCGTTTTCGCATCAGGACGGTGAGCTTGAAATGCGCAGCAGTTGAACCTAGGCGATTTATCTCCCAACTTTCTCTTCGAAAAACTTCGCCATCAACTCCAGCGCTTCTTTCGTCTCCGGCAATTGGAAGTGATACCAGAAGGCGTGCGGCAGGGCTTCGAAAACGACGAGTTGCGCGTCATCTCCCGCCGCCAGCAACGCGCGATGAAAAATCGTGGTGGCGCTCAGCAGTATGTCTCGCGTGCTCGTGACCGACAGACTCGGCGGCCATCCGTGCAGATCGGAGAACAGAGGCGAGAGCACAGGATCTTTTGGGTCAGTCTTGGCCAGGTACTCGCTGTCGTGAGGATTCTTCGGATCGGTTGGCTCAAGCGCGCCGGGAAATCCGTTGAGCGTGAAGAGTTGCCAGGAGTCGCCGGGGCGGCTGAAGTCCGCGAGACTCGAAAAGATTCCCAGCGCGCCGGGTAGTGGAAGCCCGAGTTGCTTTAGTTTTGCCGTGACTTCGCAGGTCAGGATTGCTCCGGCAGAGGTTCCGAAGATTCCAATGCTCTTCGGCTTGTAGGTCTTGAGTAAGTCCTTATAGACGGCCACGACATCGTCGACCGCGGCGGGGAACGGATTCTCAGGCGCGAGACGGTAATAGACCGAGACGACTTTCATCTTCGCCAGATTTGAGATGGGCACGCCTTCGATGAGCGATCCGGAGTCGGAGTTGAATCCGCCGCCATGCAGATTGATGAGCACGCGGGAGTGATTTTCGGCGGGCATCGAGAGTGGAGTGATGATGTCCGTGCGAACGCCTGCAGTCGTCGTCACTTCGATATTCACCGGATACAGCTTGCGAGCCTCGGCAGAATCCTTGGCGCGCCAGGCATCGGTGTGGACGCGGCGCTCAGCCAGGCTTTCCGGGCCGGAAGTGTTCTTCGGCAGCGATCCGAGCCAGACCTGCGCCTCAGGGCTCACCGTCGGCGGCATGGGAACGACGCGCGTGATGTGCGCGGTGCCGTCGGGATCGAAGGTGGCCGAGTCCTGCGAAGGCTTCGAAGTGGACTGCGCCGACAAGCTAGAGGCGAGAGACAAAACGAATGCGAAGCAGACGAGGCTGGTTGTTTTCATCGCGAATAGTCGTACCAGACTCGCAGAGTCTTGTCATCCTGAAGCGCGTTCTTGGCGCGGAGGACCAATGCAACTTGTCGAGAATATCGGCGCTGCCGGCAAAGTGCACAGATCCTCCGGCCCGCAAACGCGCGGACCATCAGGATGACAAAGTTTGGAATCGTAACTAGGCCAGCGTGTATTTTCCACGTTCGATCATCTTTTGCGCGATCTGCTGGCGATGCTCTACGGTGTTGAACGGCTCGTACTTCGCAAGGCGACAAAGCAAGAGACACAGCGAGTGCGAAATAGAAGCCGGGTGGCTCTCATCGGGAATAATCGGATCAGACTCGCAGACCCTTGTCATCCTGATGGCGCCGTTCTTTGGCGCCGGAGGACCAATGCAACTTGTCGAGAGTATCGGCGCTGCCGGCAAAGTGCACAGATCCTCCGGCCCGCAAAAGCGCGGGCCTTCAGGATGACAAAGTCTGGAATTGCCGCTAGGCCAGCGTGTACTTTCCGCGCTCGATCATTCTTTGTGCGATCTGCTGGCGATCTTCTACCGTGTTGAACGGTTCGTACTTCGCAAGGCGGCGGAGGATTACTAGCTGCGTGCGCAACATGTCACCGTCGGCCACGGCGGCGATCACCTTGCGCGCTGCGGATTCGATCTTCTCCATTGACTGCGTGAGATAGACCCGGGTCATGGCTATCGGCAAGGCCGCGGCGGCTTCTCCCTTGCTTTCGATGATCTTCTGAGTTCGGAGGACAGCCGTGTCCATGGCGTAGGTCTCGATGGTCATGTCGGCGATCGCACCGAGGATTTCCTGCTGGTCTTGCAGGGCCTGCATGTATTTCTGTGTCGCGGCTCCAGCGGCGAACAGGCCGAGTTTCTTGGCCTGGGCGACCAATTTTCGCTCTTCGGCCAATGGACCTTCAATCTCTTCACCCATTGACGGGCCGGATAGCACTTCGTCCATCAGCTTCTTGATCGCGGGCATTAGTGGTAACTGTCCGCTCATGGCACGCTTCAGCAGGAAGCCGCTGATGATCAGCCGATTGATTTCATTCGTGCCTTCGAAGATCCGGTTGATGCGGGCATCGCGATAGGCGCGCTCGGCAGGATATTCTTCGACGAATCCGTAGCCGGCGTAGATTTGCAGGGTCTCGTCGACGACGTAGTCGATCATCTCTGATCCCCACACTTTGATGATCGAACACTCGACGGCATATTCCTCGATCGCCTTGAGCATCTGCTTTGACGCATCAGCAGCGGATTTGTCGACGTCAGCCAGGGCAGAATCCAGAAGCGCAACCGTGCGGTAGATGAGCGACTCGCCCACATACAGCAGAGTCGCCATGTTGGCGATCTTTTCGCGCACCAGTCCGAAGTCGGCGATGACCTTGTTGAATGCCTTACGCTGCTTGGCGTAGCTGATGGCATCTTGAATGGAGAGGCGGCCACCGCCAACGCACATCGCTCCGAGCTTGAAGCGGCCGATGTTCAGGATGTTGAAGGCGATCAGGTGACCCTTGCCGATTTCGCCAAGCAAGTTCTCGACCGGGACCTTACAGTCGTTGAGAATGATCGGGCAGGTGGACGACCCGCGAATGCCCAGCTTGTGCTCTTCGGCGCCGACAGAGAATCCGGGAAATTCTTTTTCCACGAGGAAGGCGGTGAATTTTTCCCCGTCGATCTTGGCGAACACCGTGAACAGGTCGGCGAAGCCGGCGTTGGTGATCCACATCTTTTCGCCGTTGAGAATATAGTGCTTGCCGTCTGGCGAGAGTACTGCCTTGGTCCGGCAGTTCATCGCGTCGGACCCGGAGGTTGACTCCGACAAGGCGTACGCGCCGACGATCTCTCCCGTGGCCAAGCGTGGCAGATATTTTTTCTTTTGCTCCTCGGTTCCGAAATAGACGAGAGGCAAGGTGCCGATGCCGGTGTGTCCGCCCCAAGTGGTGGCGAAGCTGGCTGACTTGGCGATGTGGTCGGCGATCACGGCGGAACTGACCTTGTCCATCTCGAGGCCGCCGTAGGCTTCGGGGATTTCAACCGAACTCAGGCCCAGTTCGCCAGCCTTCTTGAGCAGGGCGCGGGTGACGGAAAAATCCTTGTGCTCAATCTTCTCCTTGTTGGGAACGATCTCGTTGATGGCGAACTCTTCCGCCGTGCGTCCGATCAGCTGATGCTGCTCGCTGAAATCTTCGGGGGTGAATACCTCTGCAGGAAGGCGGGTGTCGAGGAGAAAACTTCCGCCGGGAATCCTGGTCTTTGCAACCGCGGTGGTCGTCGCCATTATTTATCCTTTGAAAAAGCCGCTGAGCGAGCGGGCTAACTCAATTCTAATGCGGCATGGATGGGAATGATAGGAGCGGGAACCCTGACTTTTGAACCGTCGGGACACGTACCTATAACGTGTCTGGAACAGGCAAAGGTGCGCGGCATTCCGCAGGGGCGGCCGCCCAGAGCATTCGATACTCGGCAAGAATGTTTTGATAGTGCCCATCTGCTTGCAGGCATTGCGAAGTTCCAAGACCTTGCCGGCAGGCATCGTCGCGGTCGCGGCGCGCGCCTTGCACGTCCGGGATCTTTGCATACGCTTGTGCGTTGGTGATCGTGCAGTCTTCCATGCACGCACCAGCGCGAAGAACTTTCCCTGCCGGGCATGAAGCGATGGTGCAACGTATCCCGTCCCAACTCTGACCTGCTGGACAAATCTCATTCGTGGAAACGCAGGACGAGCCATTCCACGCGGTTCCCGCGGAGCAGGTTCCGTTCTTCGTGACTGGAGGATTTGTGGGATTGGCAACGCAACCGCCTTTTCCGGGTGATTGTCCCGGTGGGCATTTGCACTCAGCCGTGAGGCAATGACGAAGCGCGTCGTCTTGCGGTGGCTTTGCATATTGAACTTCGGAGGCAGTATCTGGGCATCTTCCTCCGGCGCAGACACGATGCCGAAGATCCGACTCGGCTGGCCTCCTGATGGCGGGGCTTTGAGATGGACGGTCGTCGGATTCGACCTTGTTCTCTGCGGGCGATTTTGCGGAGATATTTCCCGCGGCGTCGGAGCGCGGTTTTAGTTCGGGCGCACTGCGCACAGAGTTGGATGTTGTGGAACTCGATGGCATCGAGTTGTGCATTGGGCTTGGCGACGGACTTGGCGCTGGCGCGCTGTGAATCACCGGCGCGCTCGCGGGCGCAGGGACGCTAGGAGCCGAGTGCGAAATGCTCGGAGCGGAAGATGCGGGCGGCGAAAAGCTTGGGGCCGGGCTCGGCGCGGGACTTGGTGAAGGAGCACTTGGCGCCGATCCGGTTTCATGGTGTTGAGCAACAGCAACAGGACTGACGAGGAGAACAACGAGAACAGAAACGGTGGAGAGCCGCATACAGCACCTCCTACCAAAACGATTCGGGCGGGGGATGCCCGTACTGGTTGGACGATTACATCGAGCAAAAAGGTATCGCGATTACTGTCAAAGTGCGTAGCAATCGGGTAAAGAATTGTTATCCAAATCGGATTAACGCTGAATCAAGTGCGATTCGCGCTCCGAAGTTTGATGTTCGACCGTGGTTTTCAGGCGAAAGCGGTTCGCTGGCACGCACGTCGTATGTCCGGCGGGGTGCACCGAATCCGAGTTCTTGCTGTCCCGCGCGACTACGTAGCTGCGAATCTTCAAGCAGTACGAGTCACCCACTAGACCTGGGACAGCCATATTCTTGTCAGGATTGAGATTCGCTGTAATTTGACCGTAATCGCGTTTCAGCAGGATTTCATCGTCTTTCGAATTTTGCGGGAACGGTTCCAGCAACAGCTTCTGAGAGTCAGTACTATTGCGGCCAGCGAGGAATGGATCGGAAAGCTGATCAATTTTGAATTGCGGTGGATTCTGTGTTGCGCTTGGCCCGGCTGCTACGCCGTAAACATCCGCGACCGTCCATGCCTGGTTTGCAGGAGTGGCCCCATCATTCTGAGCAAATGCCGGCGCCGAACAGATCACTGAGATTGCCATGAGGAGACGAATGCCCGTCATAGGA
>Ga0066903_100005494_pt1 | contig 11013 bp, 6 predicted proteins | sample PanSoiMetaGPlot1_FD_67491 | JGI IMG/M metagenome (GOLD analysis project Ga0066903, IMG submission 67491) | Tropical forest soil microbial communities from Panama analyzed to predict greenhouse gas emissions - Panama Soil - Plot 1 (version 2) | ecosystem: Environmental > Terrestrial > Soil >...
CAACAGCCTTCACAGCCGGAAGCGCGAGCGGGGAGAAGACAAGCAGCCCGCTCCAGCTCCGGCCCAGCCACGCAATCGACTGAGCGCCGATCCCGTGCCGGGAGCCGGGCCATCCCCATCCGCTGCCGCTCCTGCTCCGGGCTTGCAGGTTCAGCCATTGGACGCCACAGTTTCCATACCTGGGCCCGCGGAAAGGAAGAAACCGGAGCCGCCACAACCATCACTGGGAGACAAGATTGGCGCGGTTCTCGCCAGGCTCAAACCCCCGGCGCTATCGCCGCGCCACTGGATCATCATTGCGGCAGTTCCAGTGCCCGTGCTCGCGGCCTTCGCGACCTACAAAGCCATCAAAGCGCGACGTCGGCCCCCCGCGCTGATTCAGACCGAGCTGCAAGCCAACGTTTCCGGCGTAAAATTTTTTGTCGATGGGCAGCCCGTCGAGCCGCCGGTCATCCTCTCGCCGGGACAGGAGCATGTCCTGCAAGCTACGCGAGATGGTTATCAAACCAGCGTGCAAAAAGTCACTCCTGTGGCCGGGCAGCCCGTTGCTCCGGTCCAGTTCATGTTGAGTCCCCTGCTGCCGCGGCTGCAGGTGTTTTCCGACGTGCCAAAGTCCGCGGTATCCGTTGGCGACCAGCCTGTAACCGCGCTTGAAAACGGCGTGCTGGAAGTTCCGCAGGTTGCGGCTGGCGCGCAAGCCGTGAAGGTCTTCGGCGGGACAAAGCAGCTGATCGAGCTGCCTCTCAGTGTTGAACCGGGAAAGGCCGCGACCCTTGCCGGGCAGATCGAAGCGAAGAACTATTCCGTGGCTGCGGCCAGTATCCTGGGCACGCACGCCAGGGTTTTCGCTTCCAGTGATCTTCAGGGCAACATCAGCGGACAACCCCCACAAGCGATCCCGCCGGAGGGAATGGATGTCAGCACCGCGGCCTCCGCAACCTTTGCCTTAAGCAATGGACGGACTCTTACCCTGGAGCCCACCATTCAGCCGGTGTTCATCGTCTCTGTCACTGCCCGCAACGAAGCCACACCGGCGCAGCCACAAAAGCCGGCCTTGGCCCACCTGGATCTGCAATCCATGCCCGCGGATTCTGAACTCCTCATCGATGCGGAGCCTCCGCGCCCCGCGCCCGGCACCGCGCGAATCTCGCTAAACGCGGGCAATCATCGCGTCTCATTGCGGCGGCCCCACTACGAGGATTCCGCTCAAGTCCTTGTGAATCTGAGGCCGGGACAAACGGAAAAACTCACCCCGGATCGCTTCCCGCAGCAGCAGCAGGGTTCGCTCGCATTCAAGATCACACCAACTTCGGCCACGGTGACCTATCAACTCGACGACCCGCAACACGCGTCACCGCCGCGCAAGGCGAACGCCGCTGACACCGTGTGGGTTAAACCGGGAAAATATTCCATCAGGGCTGAGGCCCCAGGCCATGTAGCGGAGCCTTTTGAACACGAGGTCAAGGCCGGCCTCCCCACCGAAGTCAAACACTCGCTCAAGGCCCTGGCTGCTGAGACGACGCCTACTCCGCCGCCGCCGGCTCCTTCCAAAAATGATCCCTATGAGGATTCCCTGCTTTGGGGCCACGACGGGAACTGGTGGACGCTCAAGAAAGACGCCTTCGGGTGGCTCAAAGCGAAACACGGCACCTTTGACGTGACAATTAAACGGCCCAACAAAAGCATGTTTAAGAACGCAAGACCCGTCGAATGGGTCATCGACTACCGCGACAGCGACAAAATTGTCTATACCATCCTGGACAACACTTTTAGCCGCTCGGTCTATAAAGACGGCAAAGTGGTTTTACAGGGAACCAGGGAGTTGGCAAAACATCCCAAGGACTACAAGCTCACCTTTGACATCTCGCCGCAGCGAATCGTCGTGAGCGAAGCGGCGAACGGCAAGGTGGACGTGGTGGAGCGTCCGGACCCGGGTATCCCCCTGGGCAAGACTGGTTTCAAAGGGGAGATCGCGGTTATAGTGCAGCCGCCAAAATAACGCGCCAGGCGTGACAACTCATGCGCGTTCAATTGCAGCGCAAGAGGTGATCCGCCCGCTAGCGTGGCGCGGACTGGCTTCCGATGAATTGATTGATCGCATCGACCGCGCCGAACTGACCTCCCTGGTCGGTGAAGTTGCCGAGTTGTATGGCGGTGCCGTCTGTCAAGACTACGGTAATGATGCGGGCGCCGGAAAAATTTTCCACCGCCGCCCGGCGGACTCTGCTCAGGGAAATTTCGGATTCGCGCATCGGGATTCCGCACACCCAGCGCCGTATGGTCATCTTGCCGGTATCACGGGACAGCGTGATGTACGAGCGCGATGAGATCATGCCCAGGGCAAGCGCGGCAAAAGCCCCGATCAGCAAGGGCAGCCACCATTTGTAGCGCATCTCCTGGTATATCTGTGTCCGCGTAAAAACAAAATATCCCACGGCGGATATGGCGCACATGATGAAAAGCTGGATCGCGAACGTGTAGTACGGCGGATCGAAGATGACCAGTTTCGACGAACTGCTTTCAATGACTCGAACTGCCGATGAAGGAAACATAGCTAGCATGAAACCAGCCATTGGGCGCCCGGCTGTTGTTCAAATCGCCCGCCAAGGCGTTCAAATGTCGCGTCCAATGGTCTACTGGAGGCAATGATTATACCGTTATCCTCCGGGCTCTCACGAATATAGACCGCAGCCCCGCAGAGCCACTTGTCAAGCTGATCGGGTGAGAAGCCGCTCATCGATTTCGAGTCAAAAAGCGGCATAAAGTTCGGAAAGTTGCTAAACGGTTTCTGCTGGACGATCGGTTTCAGCACTTCCTTGACCTTCGCGAGATAACTGCCGTTGCCGCCTGTCCTCATGATGCGCACGATGGCGCCGAGTCCCAGCATGACGTCGCATGCCCCCTCTCGCGCCCTTGCGGAGCCGCTCAGATAGAGCGCCGTATACATCATTCGACGCGGCTCCTCTCCCACCGCAAGCTCCTCCAGCTCTTCTCGTGTCCACCGCGTCGGGCCAGGACGGTCCGGCCAGACACCCAGACAAAGCTTGGGCTTCCACTCGCCGGCGTGGTCGGAGAGGCGGGTGCTGCCGTCCTGCAGCCGCACCTGCGCCGATTGCAGAAAGACTTCCGAATCCAGGCTCTGGTCCCTGCTTATGTCTTGTATTACCCGGGTGAGCAGTTGACGCACTCTCGCCAGTTCGTCGTCCGGCACAGGGAATCCCGAAACCGGGAGTAGATAAATTCCCCAGGCCCTGCGCAAGAGGATGCCCTTCACCTGCAGGCTTTCGGAGCCATCGCCGTTTCTGGATGCGGTCGCGCTCAATCAGTTCTCCGGATATGGCAATCCCGCCGATTTCATCTCATTGATGACGGCCGCCAGGTCTTCGTCAAGATCGTTCTTTGCAGCCAGCAAGAACCCCTTGTCCTCGACGCTTTCAAACACGCAAGCCTCGAACAACTGGAACCACTTGTCGCATTCCGCATCAGGCTGGATAAAGAAATCTCGCGAGCACAGGAGCGGAATTACAAACAGCAGCCCGGCGTACTGCGGCTCTTGTTTCAACCGCCAGCCGAACAACTCCTTGCTCAGCTCCAGGAAGCCATCCTGCAAGGAGTGCGCCCGCTTGAGCATCCCCTGTACATCGAATTTGGAGGCCACCGGGTGCTTGAGAAATCCTTTGGGAATGTTGGGGGCGTTCTCTGCTCGGGAATCCTGCTTGATGTAAAGACTGGTGAGCCCGCCATACCCCAGAAACGCTTCCCGCTGCCTGGCCGCCGACTTGTCGATAAACCAGTAGCAATAATCTCCAACGAAATCGCCGGGGTCGTATTTCTTACTGCCGTCCCGAAATTGGGCGATATCGTCTTCGGTCGGCAACGGGGGCAAAACCGCTCCGGGCCTGAGGCTCAACCCGATGAGCGGGCTGAATTCTCTTGCCGAGCGCATGAATGCGGTCCGCACATCATCGCGCGCCAGCGTTTTGGAATTAAGAAACGTTTCTACCCGCAACCCAAACTGTTCTTGCATGCGTTTTTCAAGGCGATCCAGGAAGGCCCGTAGCCATTGCCGGGAGGCTTCGCGCAGGGGAAAGGCCGCCGGCATCCAATACAGCGAACAGCGCGTCATGCTCTCCGCTCGCCGCCAGGGCAGCAGGTCGACATTCTGGTTCGCCGGCGACAACCGTCTTCCTGCGGCCGAATTCACATAAACCTCGTTACCCGGTTGGGCGAATGCTTTTGTGTGCGCATGCTGATGAAGTCCCTTCAGAGCGCCAGCGAGTTCGGGGCCAGGACAAACAGAGCGTTGATGGTGAGCGCTGGGCCGGCTTCCAGACCCTTGACCCTGGCATTAAGGCCTTTGATATCGCTTTTGACGCCGCCGATCTTGCTCTCCAGGCCGTGAATGTGATGTTCCAGCCCCTTTTCCGCCGTGTCTAGCCCGACGGCGCCGGTTTTCACTCCCAGGAATTCCTCGACAAACCCGCCGACTTCGATTTTGTTCAGGAACCCCTCATTGATCAATGGCGCAGCCTCTACCAAGCCGATGGAGCAAATGTCGATCACATACGACTTGAACATCATATGCGGCGTCCAATGGGTCTCCAGGGTCTCGTTGGTCTTTTCCACCATGTGAGAATTCATCTTCACTTCCGTGTGATCGCCCACATTCAGGTTGTACTGCTCGCCGTTGATGGTTTGGTTGTAGTCCTTCATCACGGTGAATTCGCACTCCCCGCCCACGGTGGTGCTGAGCTTGCCTTCCTCCACCGTGTGGGTCTCGTCTTTGCAGATTTTTGTCGTGGCATTCCCCTTGACCTCGTACGTCACGTCTCCCGTGACCGTCCGGTCAACGCTCCCGTTCACATATTCAATGATTTGCTGGGGAAGATTAATGACGTTCAGCGGGATCTTCTCACCGGGCTTGGGCAGGCTCTTGTCGGTTCCCGGATCAACCGGCGTGGTAATTTTCGGATTCTTCTTGAATGACATGGATATGCTCCTGGCGCTCTGCCTTAGCTGGTCTCCCTGGTAAAGTGCTTGCTGCGGAGATGGATTTGCCCATTCGGCGCGCTTAAATAAATGTCGCCGTCCTCGGAATGCATGGTGATCACGGAACGGCTGTTTTCGTCGGTCTTCTCGATCAGCGAGATCTTCAAGCGGGTCGGCGTGGCGATGACGATCGCTTCTTTCCCCTTTTTGTCCACGAGCTGAATGCGATGCCCGCTCTTGGTCACAATGCGCTTCACATCGTTATCGGTCAGTTCCCCGCCCCAGAATTCCGCGCGCGGCGCCGGATGCCCTCCGTTCCACAATGAGCCGATAATGATGGGCCTTTCCGGGTCTCCGTCTTCGAACGCCACCGCAACCTCGTCTCCCTCCTCGGGCATGAACATGAATCCGCGATTGTGGCCGGCGTGGGGGCTGATCATCCTCGCCCAATGCGCCCTGTTGTCCTCCTGCCAGAAGTATTGCACTTTGATCCGTCCCATTTTTTTGGGATCGTTGTGCTCGACTACCCTCGCCGGCACCACGCCGAACCAGGGACGCACCGCCGGCGGCTCGGGGTTGACATAATCTTTCCACGGCGTGCATACAAACTCGTTGATGTAGCCGGTTGACGTCCAGCGGTGGATTACCTTCACCACGCCGTACGTCCCGTGGGCATCCAGTTCGCCTTCGATCTTGACCTTGTTTCCAGGGAGCAGCTGCTGGTTGCGGCTTTCGCCGTGCCCGGTGATGTTCCCGCCGATGGAGCGCACGCTCTCTTTCTTCAGCAGTGTTTGATAATCATCCAGCTTCATCACCCGGCTGCGCTGGTGGACATATCCCGGCGGCATCACGCTTTTCGATTGCGTCTTTACCGCCTCGACCAGCTGGCTGATCGAGTCGAAAAATTTCGCGTCCTCTGAGACTTCCTTGTAATTCTCGCTGTTCATCTCATGATGGTCGTAATGGGCCCCGTTGAATGAGGGCTGGCCCAGCGTGCCCTTGGTCTTGAATTTCAGCAGGCCTTCTTCCTCGCGCCATTTCAATGTGACTTCATCCTGAAATTCGCTGGAGATCTCCACTCCCCTGGCCGTGGGCCGCATCCAGCAGCCATAGTCATCCGCCAGGCGATTGAGAAAATCAAAATCCGACTCTCCCCATTGCACATAGTTCAGCGCCTTGCGCGAAGGGCCCTTCACCTGGGCCTGCAGACCGCAATGCCCGGCGAGCTCCTGGGCCACGTCGCTGAGCGTCTTCTCCGCGTAGTAGGCCTTGCGCGGCGTCTGGTCCATCTTGTACGAGCGCGTGACCGCCATCAGCTGGGCCGTGTAGCTTCCCCATACTTCATAGGTAAGCTCCACGTCGAAGATGAGGCCATCAAACACCACACTTTGCTTGCCTCCCTGATCGAACGTCAATACCTGGACATCCTGGCCCAGGCATTGCTCGGTGGGAAAACGCTTGTCTTCCGTCTGCCGGCATTCGATCTTGCACCACCAATGGCGGTTCAGCTCCTGTGTGATCTCAACTGACACCAGAACGGCGTCCTTAATCAGGTCACCACCGATTTTTAAATATGCGGCTGCCATGAGACTTGCATCCTTCTGATGAGGCTATAGGCAATTGCGGGTTGTTAGGAGGTACCAAACGTTATCGCAAACCTCGCTTGAAATCAATCACTAACCGTGGCGGCGCCCGCTAACTATTTGTTGCTTCTGGCCCTTCGCTCTAAACCAAAACGAAACGCAACCGTGCCGCCCAGGTCGACGCGCGCGCCGTTCTTCAGTTGCGCCGGCTTCCCCGGCGCGATGCGCTGCTTATCCACCCGCGTGCCGTTCGCGCTGTTGCAATCAATTAAATAGAACTTTCCATTTTGGCCATGGATCTCGCAGTGGAAGCGGGAGATCATGTGTTCCATGTCACGAACGACGATGTCATTGCGGGAGCCGCCGTCCTGCGCAATGGCCCCGATGCGCACGACCTCGCGGTCCAGGTTATATTTTTTCCCATTGTCCAGTCCGGAAACGATCTGCAGATAGCCATCTTTTTTGCGCAACTTAAGAAACGCCAGCGTGCCTCCGGTGCCCAGTACCAGCATGGAGCCGCCCATCCAGAAATAGCGGACCCTCGCCGCCTGGGCGCGAAGAGCGTCGATCTGCCGGCGCAGTGCCTTCACGTCGGGATCTTCCGGGGCGACGCGTTCAGCGTTTGCGAGCTGGCTGTTGGCGGCCGGGAGGTCACGATGGTAAAAGGCGTCCTGTGCCCTGGCCAGAGCTTCCCGCTTCGTCGCCTCGCGGCTGGCGCCCTCGCTCTGTTGCCGCGCAACTTCCTCGCTGCGCTGCTGCTCTTCCTGCTGTTTCTTGTCGACTTTCTCCTGCGCGTCCCTCAGGCCCTGCATCGCCGCGATATTGCCCGGGTCCAGCTTAATCACCTCGCTGTAAAGGCGCCTCTGTTCCTCGGGATCCTTGCTCATCACCGCTGCAGCCATGAGCGAGCCGACTTTTTGCTGGTTCACTGCCTGCTGCTGCGGCGTAACCGGAACCATCGGGGTAGCGGCGGTCACAGCAGCCGGCGCCGCAGGCGCAGGCTTGCCGATGACTCCGCCCAGGGTCTTGGCCACAAGGTTGAGCCGGACTTGGGTGAAATCGGCGGTCGCGCTCGAGGATCCGACTGGCAGAGCAATAATTCCCGCGGCGATTTTTGCGTTCTTTTCGGCCGGCCCGCCCTCGGGCCGCGTATCAGCAAACTCCGTCACCGGAAATCCATTGATCCAGACCGCGATGTGGCGGCCGCTCACCACGACCGTTGTAACCGTCGTGTTGGTCAGGCGCACCTTTCTGCGCGGCGAAGCAAGCAAACCCGGCCCGATGGCCCCGGGATTGTCTTCATCAAGCTTGACCAGGTAGCCGGAAGAAATCTTGTCGGCATCTCCGCGAAGATAGATCGATCCATGCGGCTTGCCCGGCGACGAACGCGTTTCGAACTGGAGCACGAAGTCCTCATACATCGCGGTTGAGTTTAGCTGGCCGGGACCCTTTTCTCCGTGAATCGCGTGGTCGCGCACCGTCCACTCCGATTCCTTTTGCTTAGAGCCGCCCCCCATGTGCAGAAGCTTCTTTATCTTGCCCGGCTTGGGCGGCGGCGTCTGGTCCATTCCCGTCTTCCAGCCGTTCAGGTCGCTGCCGTTGAAGAGCGAGGTCGTCGTCGCGGGCTTGAGCTTTACGTCGCGAAACTCCAAACGGCCGCTCCTGACTTTGAAGCCGATGAAGCCGGAGCGGGCGGAAGAGTCCTTGCCATCCGCCATCTTCTGGTGATCGATGGTTACGATGATGTGCTCGCCCTGCGCGCTTATCTCCAGCGTGTGCCACTGGTTCGCGGCGGGGCGGGGCCCGATGGCCTTCCCCCGCTGCACGATGCTGCCCGCGGGCCAGCTTGCATCGCTATCGCCCAGGCGGATCTGGTAGCCGTTCTCCGTCGGCATGAAGTCTTTGGCAGTGCGAATAAAGAGGGCGGCATCTGCTCCTGCGTTGGAAGAGCGAAAATCCAGCTTAAGCTGGAAATCAGAGAATGGGCTGGTGGTGCGGATGTAGGCAGGGTTCGTGCCATCGGCCATGAGCGCGCCGTCGGCAACGCGAAACAATGAGCCGTCCTGAATAAGGCCGAAGGTGGTTTCACCGTCAAACAAGAGGACCCAGCCGTCCTGGATCTCGGCGGGTGACAAGGCGGCTTCTTTGGCGGAGAGAACGCTTCCGCCAAGAACGAGCACCACAATAACTCGACCAATCCAGTTTTGCATAGTCAAACCAAGAGCCCTCAACTCTAACTCGCAGCAGCCGCCGCGTCCGCTCCTTCCACGCTGAAGGTGAGGCCCTCATTCTCCAGGTGACCGATCACCAGCGTCTGGCCCTGGGCCACTTCGCCGGCCAGGATGGAAGTGGCTAGCGGCGCCAGCACCATCTGCTGCATTGTCCGGTGGATAGGACGCGCGCCGTACGCGGGATCGTAAGACTCCCTGGCCAGATAGGCGAGCGCATCGGGGTCAATCGTGAGTTCGATCTCGCGGTCAACCCGTAGTTTGCTTCGGAGAGAATCGATCTGCTGCATCACGATGCGCTGGAGCTGCGCATCGGTCAATGAATTGAAGGCGATCACCTGCCCTATCCGGTTGTAAAGTTCGGGGCGCAGGCTCGCCTTGACCACTTCAAGGATCACGCCCTTGCGTTGCTCCAGATCGTCCGTGGCCTCCATGGCCTCGCGCACGCCCAGGTTCGACGTGAAGAGCAGAATCGTATTGGAGAAATCGCAGAAGCGGCCCTTGGCGTCCGTGAGCCGTCCTTCATCAAGCACTCCGAGCAGAAGATCAAGGATTTCTGGATGTCCCTTCTCCACCTCGTCGAACAAAACCACCGAGTAGGGCGAGCGGCGCACCTGCTCGGTCAGGAAGCCCCCCTCGTCGGACCCCACCAGCCCCGGGCGCGAGCCAATCAGGCCGGAAACCGATCCCTTGTCCTTATATTCACCCATATCGATCCGGATCAGCGCGCCTTCGTCATCGAAGAGCGCTTCCGCCAGCGCTTTGGCAAGTTCGGTCTTGCCCACGCCGGTAGGCCCAACGAACAGGAACGAATTTGGCTTTCTCCCTGGCTGCAAGTCGGCGCGCATGCGTCGCGCCGCTTCAGCCACGGCATGCACAGCTTCGTCCTGTCCGAAAACGCGCTCGCCGATGCGCTCTTCCATCTTCAGCAGGCGGTCGCGCTCGCTCTCCAGCATGCGGCTGGTGGGAACTCCGGAGCGCTCGGCGATCACTTCGGCAATATGCTCCGGCAGCACGATGTCCGGCGCCACCGGGCCCACGCTGGGCTGCTGAAGCTTTCCTTCCAGCTCGGCGCGCTGCTCTTCCAGGTACTTGAGACTTCCGTAGCGGATCTCCGCAGCCCGGGTCACTTTCCCGCCGGTCTCCGCCGCCTGCAGCGCGGCATTCTGCTCCTCGATCGCCTGCTTGGTCTTCTGCAGGTTGTCACTGAGGCTCTTGTGCTGCTGCCAGCGTTCCACCAGGGAAGCCACGCGCGGCTTCAGCTCGGCGATCTCGCTTTCCAGCGCTGCCGTCGTCTTCCTGTTCTGCGCGGTTGCAGAGGTGGAGCGCAACGCCTCAAGCTCCGCTTCCTTGCGCAGCAGCAAGCGCTCCTGCTGGTCGATCTCGGTTGGCTTGGATTCCTTCTGCATGCGGATTCGCGCCGCCGCCTCGTCGATCACGTCGATCGCCTTGTCCGGCAGAAAGCGGCTGCGCATGTATCGGCGTGATAGTTTGACTGACGCTTGCAGTGCTTCATCGGCCAGCCGCACGCCGTGGAAGGCCTCGTAGCGTGCGCGCAGGCCGCGCAGGATGACCATCATCATTTCATCGCTCGGCTCTTTTACCTGCACCACATCAAATCGCCGCGCCAGTGCGCCGTCTTTTTCAATGCGCTCGCGATATTCGTCAAACGTTGTAGCGCCCACGCAGCGCAGTTCGCCGCGCGCCAGGGCGGGTTTCAAAATGTTGGCGGCGTCCATTCCGCCCTCGGTGCTGCCGGCTCCCACGAGCGTGTGGAGTTCGTCCAGGAAGAGAATGATCTCGCCCTTCCTGGCCCGCACCTCGTCCACCACCGATTTGATCCGCTCTTCGAACTCGCCGCGGTACTTCGCGCCGGCCACCATGGAAGTAAGGTCCAGCGCAACCACGCGGCACTTCTTCAGGCTCTCCGGCACATCACCCGCGGCGATGCGCAAAGCCAGCCCTTCGGCGATCGCGGTTTTTCCCGTCCCCGGATCACCCACCAGCACGGGGTTGTTCTTGCTCTTGCGCAGCAGGGTCTGGATCACGCGGCGAATCTCTTCATCGCGGCCGATGACCGGCATCAACTCGCCCGAGGCCGCGAGAGCGGTCAGATCGCGGCCAAACCGCTCCAGAATTTTGCTTCCCGGCCGGGCCCCGGCTCCTGGCGAATCTTTGCCCGGCGCCTCGCCCAGCGTCTGCTCGGTGGACTC
>Ga0066903_100005495_pt1 | contig 11012 bp, 4 predicted proteins | sample PanSoiMetaGPlot1_FD_67491 | JGI IMG/M metagenome (GOLD analysis project Ga0066903, IMG submission 67491) | Tropical forest soil microbial communities from Panama analyzed to predict greenhouse gas emissions - Panama Soil - Plot 1 (version 2) | ecosystem: Environmental > Terrestrial > Soil >...
GTCGTCGAGATGTCCTGTGGCTTCGTCATCGCCCACCGCCCGCTCACGTCCCGGCCAGATCTTCTTGAGATCGGCCGCTGTCATCTTCGGCCGTGGTTCCGAGATCGGGTCTTCAGTGACAGGTGCCCGCTTGGCCTCGGGCGCGAACTCGGCAATGCGTCCCAGAATGCCGTCGACCCGGGCGCGCGTGTGCATCCACTCCAAGAGTTGGTGCTCAAGCGGTGCCTTGGCGAACCGGACGTTGTCGTTGGGATGCTCGAGCGAGGCGATCACCGCGTTGATCGCTTGGCTGCGTGCGTCACTGCCGTCAGGCATCGTCGACGCCAACCTGAGATCAGTCGCTGCCTTCAGAAGATCCGTCTTGAAGTTCGAGACGGTATCGAGCTGGCGCTGGCCGGGCGTCTCGCGCGCCTCGCCAGCCAACGACGGCAACACGCGGCCTTTGTCTTCGGTGAAGCTACGTTCGTAGATCGACGTTCTCTTAGTGACCAGCTTGCGCCGGATCAGCCGCTGCTTGCCAGCGACGACGCGCACATTGTACGCCTCACGAAGCGGCAGGTCCTTGATGGTCGCCTGACGCTCTGCGATCTCCTTGGGTGTTGCCCGGCGGCCATAGGTGGCAGCGCCGCCTGATCCCTTCTGCTGCCAATTGACAACTCGTTCTTTGATCTCAGGCCCAAACTTCGTGAGCGATGGCTGGAGAAGCTCGGCGTAGTGTTCGAGGATACTGGCCAGCCTGTCGTTCATCACCCGACGGACTTCGAAGGCATAACTCGACGCACCCTCGTCGTTGCGCATCAGCCGTTTCGCCGTGTTCTCATCGAGCGCCCCATGGCGCACCAGAGCGCCGACGGGCTGCTCGGGCACACGATGCGTGGGTGACGCCTCGACACGCTTGGCAGCATCAGCCCACGCCCGGTACTCGCTGTCCTTGGCCTTGAAGAAGTACTCGGGCAACACCGGCTCGGACGTGCGGTCCTTCAGCCGCTCGGCCAGCATGCCCTTGGCCAGTTCCTCGCCGCGCAGCGGCGGCAGGCCTCTGGCGGCACGCTCGCGGTTCTCGATCTCCATCTCGTCGGCGTAGCGGCGCAGCCACTCCGTCTCGCTCATGACCTTGGCACCCAGCGTCCACAGCATCGGGCCGCCTTCGGTCGTGTCGTAACCCATCTGCTGAAGCTCAGCCTCGGCACGCTCGACAGCTGACATCGAGACGCCACCGCCTTCCTCGGTCGGCTTGCTCTCTTCCATGCCACGGTAGCGGGCTTCCTGCTTCTCGCTCTCTTCGCGGCGCTTGGCCCGCGCCATCTCGATGTCGCCAATCTCGTCGTCGGCCCAGTCCTTGATGATGCCCCTGATGGCATACATCACGCCTTCGCCAGACTCGCTGCGCAGGAGCATGTTGCGCAGACGGCGTTCGGTCACGACCACCTTGGCCAACCGGTCGTACCAGTAATTCTCCGATCCCCACTTGCTCGATCGCCCACGGCTTTCCTTGGGCATCTTCATGACGTAGTGCTCTTCGACACCCGGTGCGTTCTTGGCCTTCCAGTCCTCGAACGCCTGATAGGCGTTGTCGACTTGGTTGCGCAGAATGTCGTGCACCTCGTAGGCCAGATCGGACAAGCGAGCGTCGGCAACGTTCTGGGGAACGCCGGGCTCCTTCGCAAAGTCCACAGCCTCTACTTTACCTGTAGTTCCGGCGACCGGGAACTCGCCTTCCTTGGACTGAGCCAGTTCACCCGCGCGATAGGCGCGCTCGAGCAGCGTGTTGCGCTGCTTGTCGGTCATGCCACCCCACGTCTTGCTCTCCAGAACATCCTCAAGAAGCTTCTCGCGCTGCTCGTACTCGGGCTTGCGCTTCAGATGCATGCGCCACGAGTCAGGCGTGTGCGGCTTGTTCCGCGTCGTCTGAGGCGATCCGATCTTCTTGACGTCCTCTTCGTCGTAACCCGCCTTGCGCGCGATATCCTGCATGAGCTCGCGGAATTCATCCTGACGGCGGCTCTTCACGATCTCCTTGATCGCCTTGTTCATCTGCTCCTTGAACGGCTCCCACTCGAGCGGCATGCCATCTTCCCAGCGATGGCGGCGATGGATCTCTTCATCGAAGAACTTCGGCTTCTCGGTGAGCTCGACCGGGTCTTCCCGGCCCACGAACATCATCTCGGAGATGCCAGCAGGGTGGTACTCCTCGCCTGTCCACGCGTTGAAGACCGCTGGATCGCGCGCGATGTCGTCGACGACTTCGACTGGCCGCTTCACCTTCTCCGCGATCGTGGTACCTCTTTCGCGCAGCGCCATCCGCTCGGCGCGCTCGAGCTTGGTCATGCCGATGCGGGCCCGGACGTTGGCCTGTGCTGCTGTCGACGGCACCTCGATCTTGCCTGACGGCATGATGCGGGCGACGGCCTCGCGGCGCTTGGCAACCTTCTTGACCTCGGCAGCCTTCGGCGGTTCCTCCGGCTTTTCGACCGCAGGCTCTTCCGTGGGTTCCTTTTCGACCGGCTTGGGTCCTTTTCGACGCTTGAGCGCCTCCGGCATCTCGGGATACGGCTCGGCGGCACGAGCCTTCTGCTCGGCCTGCTCACGTTCCGCCCGCGCACGCGCAAGGCTCTCACGATGCAACTCCTCGTCGGTCTTCTCTGCCTCAGGCTTCGCCTTGGCTTCAGCCGGTGGCTCCTCGGTAACCTGACGGGTTACCTTTGGTGCCTCGGTGCGCTCAGGCGGTTTCTCAGTCGCTTTGGGTGACTGCCACTCGTCGATCGCCCGGTCGATCGCAGCACCCACGCTCTCGCCTTCGCCGCGGCGGTAATGGCTGGCGATCTCGTCCCGCTCCTGTTGGGAGACGTAGCGTTTGACTTTGCGATCAAGCGCTTGCTCGAAGGTCTTCGTCTCGACCTCACGAAACTGCGAGCTTGGCTGTGGCGCTTCGGTGACCGGAGCCTTGGCTTTCTCCCGCTTGGCTGCGGCCTTCTCCTTGATGGCCTTCGCTTTTTTCCCTTTTGTCGGCGGCGCTTCAGCCGCTGGTGCCGCACCAAAATCAACCTGACCCTCAGGAACAGGAGCCTTCGCGGCCGGTGGTGCGGCTTCGCCAGCCGGGGCCGCACCGAAGTCAACCTGTCCCTCTGGCACCGGCACGCTCTCGGGTGGGGCTCCTTGCGGGGCCTCAGGCTGAACACCCTTGGCGAAGTCGACCTGATCCGCAGGCACGGCGGCGGGTGCCGCCGGGAAGAGCTCGTCCACCGGGACGAAGGTGTCCTTGCCTTCGTACGACACCCGCTGGTAGCGGCGGCCATCCGGCCCAACCTGCGGCGGCTCGTCGTGCACGGTAACCGGGTAGTCATGGTCGGCGCTGCGCCACATCGCCTGCCTGCCCTCGGCGGGCTGGCCGGGGATCCCCGGCTTACCCTGCTGCTGGCGCGCCCGCTCCGTCTCGACCTTGGTCGCGCGGCGGCGTCCACGCGGCGCAGCGGCAGCGGGAGCCCCCGCTGGAGGGGGCACTGGCGGGGCTGGCGAGCCCGGTGGAGGGGGTGGCGGGCCACCCGGTGGTCCACCCTCCCCCGCACCCGGCGTGATGTCTGGTGGCTCAAATCCCCCACCTAGCGGTCGCGTTGGCGGTTGACCCAATGGACCCCTCACCCCCGGCGGGGGTGGCGGTGGTTCGACGATATTTTCGAACTGGCCCGGGCGAGCCATCTCGCCCAGTGGTCCGCGCGTGAACGGCACGTTAGGCGGCATGCCCTGCTGGCGCGTCTGCCAGTCGGCGTAGTCGCGCAGGCCCGCTTCCTGCCGGGCGGCCAGTTCCAGAGCCGGGTCAATCGCTGGCGCGGGAGGCCGCCAGCCGGAGTGATACTCATCGAACGGCTGCGGCACGCCACGCTGTGGTCCCTCAGGAACCGTCCAGCCTGCCGCTCGAGCGTAGCCCTCGGCCTGCCGTCGGGCGAGATCAGCAGCCTCTGGTGTGGGACCGCCACCCGGACCGCCACCTTCACCGCCGCCACCCGGAGGACCGCCGCCCACACCGCCCGGGCCGGTGAGCGCTGCCTCGGTATCAGAGGACAGGGGCCGATCAGGTGTGGTGACCTCAGCCGCACCACCCTCAACGTCTCCCTTGCCCTTGGCCGATCGCTTGCCGCCGCCCGAGACGATGTGGCCGGTCGTCATGATCGCCGTCATCGGCACCATGCTTTCCAGACCAGCGCGCGACACCTTGCCGGGTTCGTACTCAGTGCGGACGCCTGTCCGCATCTCACCGATCTGGCGGCCAGCCTCGGTAGTAGCACCCATCGTGTAGCCGACCGGCGCGCCTTCCAGCGCGCCGATCGCCCCACGCGTCAGGATCCGCTGACCGGTTCCCGCAACCATGTGGCCGATGCCAACACCACCTGCCATGCCAACCGCCGTCGCTGCTGCAGCGGCAACGGGATTGAACGATTTCTTGTAGAGGTTGTTCTTAGCGACCTCAGGATCGCCACCGGCTTCCTCGAGAGCCTTCTTCCATATCGGGCCGATCTTGGGATCTTGAGCAAGCTGGTTAGGATCAGCCTTGTCCCAGTAGTCGCGCAGCGCACTGTCGAACGCGCCGAACTGCTGGGCACCCATGGCACCCACGTTCAGGATCTTGCCGATCGTGCCTGCGCCCGCCGTCAGCAGGTACGGCACCAATCCCGCAACTTGGCTCAGACCATAGGCCGGGATGTCGCCCACCTGTAGCTGCGGTTCGTCGACACCCGCGAATATCCGCTTCTGGCCCAGCTGCTGACCGCGCTCGGTCTTCAGGCTCTCCAATCCCTCGACGGCATCGCGCGCCACCCGATCGGCCTGCGTCCAGAAACCTCTTGGGTCATCCTGAATGTCTCGTCCAATAGAGGTAACGGTGCGGCCCAGCTCGGCCACCGGCTTGGCGATGTCGATGGCGACATCACGAACGGTGCCGAGTAAACCTCGAGAAGGCGGTGGCTCGGTCCCGCTCTCTTCGGGTGTGGTCTGCTCTTTGGCGACCTGCCCGTAAGCTGGCGTTCCCAACCAACCCGGATCACCCGGATATAGCGCCATCGTTCTCCCCTATTGGATCGCCTTCATCACCGGCTCGGTGACGTTGCGTGACCACCAGCCCGGCTTGGCTTCCTCTTCGCGCTGCTTCTGCAAGTCGGTCCGATACTTCAGCGCGTTGTTGTAGCCTTCGATGCGGGCGTTCTTGATGGTCTGGTACACGTCCTTGGGAACGCGAATATAACCCATCGACGTCACCAAGCCCACGTTGCCTACGGCATCCTTGCCGCCGTAGCCGTAGTTGGCAGCACCCCGACCAGTGTAACCGTTCTGGCCCTTCTGCCCGGCGCGCGGCGGCGTGGCGATCTCCATGAGCAAGCGCGCTCCGTCCTCACCTGACAGAATGTCCCTATTGAGCTGGACCAGCCTGCGCACGATCTGCTCGCGCTGTCCGGGCTTGGCCAGCGTCACGATGGGCGACGCACGCTTGCGCTCTTCGGCTTCCTGCTGGTCCTGCACCGTCTTGCCATTCTTGGCGTTCTCGTCATAGCGCAGGGCCTCCTGATCGAAGATGCCCTTGGCTTCAGTGTGAACGGCACCCTGCTTGCTCGTATCGAGCGGGACCGCGTCGGCACGAGAGAGCTCGGCTTTCTCCTTGTTGTGAAACTCACGGATCGCGGCGTCGTTCTGGTGCTGTGTCTCGCGCAAAATACGATCGGTCGTCGACTTCACGTACTTCTGCGAGTCGGTGATCATCTTCTTGTTCGTCATCTTGGGGATGAGCGCGTTCACTTCCTCGGCTTTTTGCCACTCCGGGTTTTGCTTCGGGTCGAGCGGCGCTGGAATGCCCGAGATGAACGCGTTGTCGCCGCGGTGCGAGCGGAGGATGGAGAGCTTTTGCGACTCGTCGTTTTCGCTCGCGTCCCAGTCTTTGTCATGGTCGAACTCCGGCTGCTGCGGTTGGGTTTGAATTGCCGTTGAAGGTGGCGGTGGTGGTGCTGCAGGTGGCGGCGCTTGGCCGCCTGCACCAGCAGGTGCCTGCTGCGGGGTAACCTGTCCGGTTACCTCAGGCGGCTGGGGCTGAGGCGGCGGCACGTCAGGCAACGGTGCCTGTCCGGGCAACCCTGCAAGGTACGGATTGACGTAGCCGCCCTCCTGATAGGTTCGGATCGCCGTCCTAGCCATTGGCCGTTTCCTCATTCGGCAGAGGTGTATCCTGCGCAAGGTCAGTGTCGTCACTGCCTTGTGCACGAGGCTGAGCACTCGCTCGCGGCGGGCCGTAGATCAGATCTCGAGCGCGCTGCTCGGCTTCGTTGTAACCGACCGCTCCGCCCTTGCCACCGCCCTGCAGCTTGCGCCGCAGGAGCTCGCCGCGCATGCGGTTGTTCTCGTTGATGATCGCACGCCCTTCAGCGTTCTTGTCCTTCTGGGCACGCGCATACTGCACGCGATTGGCAAGGTGGTTCCAGAACGCCGTGCCGTCGCCCAGTCCCAGTGCAGCCGCAAGGATCGACTGCGGCGTCACGCGCATCGGCGGATGCAAGGGCTGGCCGGTGTACTCGTTGCGCAGCACGAACGACTTGCCGTCCTTCGTGAAAGCCAACTCGGTATGGTCAGGCGTCCAGCCGTGCGCCACCTGCAGCGACTTCATCGCAGCAGGCATGTTGCCCTGCTGCACGTACTGAACGGCTTGGTTGCCGTACTTCGCCGCCTCGAGGTTGGCGCGCTGCATGACTTCGAACGCCATCTGGTCGGCCTTGGCCGACTGACCCTGCGCCACCAACGACTCGTACTTGTAGACCATGTATCGCATCATGGCCTGCGACGGGTTGAGCTGGCCGCCGTTATTCCACGCGCTCACAATGCCGCGCGAAGTGGGAACGTCCATAGCGCCAACACCAGCATAAAGCGCGTGGCTGTCGCGCTGCTGCTTGGTGCCATCGCCACCATGCGTGAGATACTGGGCATAGTTCGCCCCACCCATGAGAGCCTTGTCGAGCGATGCCTGAGCAGCATTATGATCCGGGCCGTAGCCCTGCGTCGACGCCGTGCGTTGGATGGTAATGGCATTGGGGTCAAGCCGAGTAACCTGTCCGGTTGCCGGGTCGACGCGGATGTAGTTGCTCGTCTCCCTTGTTGGGTCAAACGCCGTCACTCGTCTCTGATCACCAACGCTGCCCGACGGCACAACACCGGGTGGCGTCGTTGCGGGCGCAGGTGCAGGTGTCGCGCCGCCACCGCCAGTGCCCGGTTGGGCGGGCCCGGCCGGTGGCGCTGCCGCTGGCGTCGCTGCCGCCTCGCGTGCTGTCGCTGCCTGCGGCATCAATGGCGTACCGGGTGGCGGCAGGAGAGGCTGCGGCTGATTGACGGGAACGGGAGGCTTCACGCGCAGCGCTACAGGTGGCGTTGGTGCTGGTACGCGCGGGCCACGCTGATCCATCGGTACCGGAACTGGCGGCGTCTGTGGTGACGTCTGCGCTGGAACTGGTGTCGGCGTACCCTGTTGGCCCGGTGCCGCTGGCCGTGCCGCTGGCTGCACCTCAGGCACAGCACCTTGAAGGCGAGCGATCTGCTGGTCGATCGCAGACTGCTTGGCTTCGATGGCAGCACGTTCCTCTGGGCTCGTCTGCTGTGTCAGTCCGGGCTCGAGCTCACTCCGCTCCCTCAGCAGGTCTTGGATCTGCTTGCGACGCAACTCGTTCACCGCAGCATCCCGTGGGCCTTGAAGCGCACGCTCGATCTTCGACGTGCGTGCGGGCGGCTGCATCGCCGCCTCGTCTGGTCCTTGGGCGTACTTGGCCGCGTCAGCACGGGTCTGGATCGCCTCGGGCGACATGTCGGGTGTGGACCCGCGACCCTCGCGCTGCATCCGCGCTTCTTCCTCGACGCCTGCCCTCTGCGCCTCGATCTGGCGCTGCTCCCGCGGCGAGAGCGGCTGTGGCTGGTCGACCTGAGGTGCGGGCGGTGTGACCGCTCCACGCGGTGGCGTCGCCGTCTCAGCCGCTGTCGTGCCCGTCGCGATCGCCTGACGCTCGGCTTCAGCACGACGACGACGGACTTCGTCGATCGTGTTCTGCCGCACGATGTCGCCCTGTGGTGACCACAGCGGTTCATCAGGCGGTGGCGGCACCGCTCTGCGCAGCGGGTCGTCGACCGGGTACGGCGTCGGCTGCTGCACGACAGGCTGGCCGCCTGTCTCGCCGGGATTAGGCGGAGCAGGGCTTTGTTGGCGGATCCACGCCAGACGTCGCATACGCTCGACTGGAGAGATACCCGGCTCGTCAGGATTGAGCAGTGCTACTTCGTCGCCGCCTTGATAGTGCGGGATGACGCCACCACGCCTGATGTTGGGCACGGCACCAGAGTACGGCACAGCAGGTACTGCGCCGCCCCACGCCAGCTGCGTCTGGTCAGTCTGCGGTGGAGGCTGCGGTGTCGGAGGCGGCAGGGCGGTGGTGTTGATCTGGCCCGGTGTGTAGCTCGAGGTCGGCGTCTTGATCTTGTTGACGTCGATGCCAGTCTCCTGCTTCACCCGCTCACGAGCCTCTTTGTGAGACTTGTAGTCGGGGTCGTTCTCCATCTTCCACTGCATGTAGTCTTCGTAGGGGTTCTGCTTGAACGCGTTGCGCATGGCGACGAACGAGTTCAGCCCCTCCAAGATCTCATTGCGCATCGTCATTGGAGAGCTCCCTGCGAAGCGAAGGTCGGGCCTGTCTGGATCGCCTGCTGCGGCACCGGCTTGCGTACACCACCGACAGGCTGTGGGGCGACACCCGTCTCCTTGTCGACCTTGGCAATGATGGCGTTCAAGCCTTTCTTGCCGATGTGGTCCATCACCCGCTTGGGCAGGATGCCTTCACCCGGCTGCACCATGGCGGGCACCTTGTCGGGACCCTTGATCCCACTCACCGCCGCCGACTTCGGGACGATGTCGCCGGTCTGAATTGCTTGGGCGGTACCCTGTGAGGGTACCATGGTCCCTGCGTTGGCGAAGACCATGTGCATGGGGAAGCTGTCCAAGACGTTGCCGCCTTGGGCGTAAGTTCCTCCGTCATCACCCCCAACGCCTGCAGCCGCTGAACCTCCCTGACCACCAGTGGCCGAGCCGCCGACGCCACCAGATCCAGAAACGCCACCAGCAGCATCGCCACCGCTCCCTGTTGCGCCGTCAGCGCTGCCACCTGTGTCGATCGCCACAGGACCGGCAGAGGACGCCGCCCGCTTCGCCGCGTCATCCGATCCCGGCACGCCTGCGTCCTTGTCCTCCTGCGTGGGCTTCTTGCCGAGCGAGAGCTCGAACATCTTCTGAGCTGGGTTACGCGCCGCCTTGAAGCCCGCGGCAAACTCATCGGCAAAGCCACCGCCTTCGAAGTGCGGAGCCTCCGGCACGACGCCGCCTTCCGCCAGCGCGATCGGTGCGAACTTGATCATGTTCGAAGCCGCACCCAAGATGCCGCCTGCGATCGCACCGAAACCCGAGCTCTGCTGGCTGGCCTGCTGCTGGGCCTGCAGGTTCGTCTTGTTGATGTCATTCCACAGTGCACCCTGCTCGTTCGACGCATGCATGCTATCGAGCTCGGCCTTGGGCCATTCCTTCAGCTCGGTGGCACCCATGCCCGCCCACTGCTGCGAGGGACCACGCAGTGCCAAGTTGGTCGACGACGTCGCGAGCCCGGTGTTCACCGCCTGATTGCGCTCGGCCGCACCCATCGACGCGAACTGATTGGTGATGCCAGCGTCAGCCTGTCCTTGGGCGATGGCCTTGCCTAGGAGGTCTTGTCCGATGAGTTTGGCGTTGATGTCGGACATCGTTCCGGCACCGGCTTGGGCCGCTGCCCGCTGTGTGCGGACGCTGGTGTCGAGCCGGTTCGCGACAGCCTGAGGATCAACGCCGTAACCCTGAAGAGCGTCAGCCGACGCTTCCGCCTGCTTGTCGAAAGCCGCACCCACACCCGCCATCGCTTGGCCACGGTAAAGCGCAAGGTTCGGCTCAGAAGCGTAGTTTTTGGCGTAGTCGAGGTATTGCTGCATGGCTGGGGCATACTGGTCCTCGTACCGTGACACCCCGGCCTTCGCCGCATTGTCGAACGTCTCGGCGTTGCCAAGGGCAGAGTTCACCACTCGGTCGCGCACACCTTCGTTCTTGTTCACCTCATCGAGAGCCCAGTTGTAGGTGTCGGACCCTCGCTTCCACATCTCGTTGGCCCAGTTCGTCGCGTTCGTGACGTACTGAGACGGGTCGTATCCAAAGGGCTGCTGACCGCCTCCGCCTCCTGACATGCCGCCGGTATCGAAGTGCTCGACGGTTCCACCATCGGCAAAGTTCGGCCGCGTGTTCTCGACGCCCTCCGGCAAGTTAGGTGGCAGGCCCGGATGGTTCTTGCCGATCCAATACTCAAGATGCCCCTCCGGCATCTTGATGAGAGGCAGTTGATCGAAGTCGATCTTCAAGCCGCGCTTGTAGTAGTCGGCCATCTAAGCCCCCCTCACGAACATCCACTTGCTACCGTTCCAGTAGCTCATCTTGCCCGTGCTCGGCTGGATCCACTGATCACCTGTGTTCGACGCTGCAGGTGATGCTTCCTGCACAAAGGTTCGTGTCACCGGCTGGCCACCACGTTGGCCCTGTAGCGTCTCGATCGCAAGCTTCATCGCCATGACAGAGGCAAACATGCTCTCGTCGTTGCCCTGCGTTGGCAATGGAATGGTGGGGAACGCGTCAGGCATTGCGGAGCTCCCGGGCACTGGTCGCAATCTGGACGTTCTGGATGTGCAGCTGGCCGTAGATCTCAAACTGCATCATGTCCGACTTGTAGCCAGACGGCAGGCGGAACTGCTGGCCGGAGGCCGGGAGGTCGCGCTCGAAGACCATCCTCAATACCTTCGACCCGTCGTCGACGTAGATGCGGAACTTCGTCGGTTGGTCCACCGCCACGGGAGGGTCGTTGTAGAACACCTTGGCCGCCGCCCAGTTCTCCTTGAAGGGCGTCTGGTAGGTCTTCGATCGCCACGTGTAGTTG
>Ga0066903_100005497_pt1 | contig 11010 bp, 5 predicted proteins | sample PanSoiMetaGPlot1_FD_67491 | JGI IMG/M metagenome (GOLD analysis project Ga0066903, IMG submission 67491) | Tropical forest soil microbial communities from Panama analyzed to predict greenhouse gas emissions - Panama Soil - Plot 1 (version 2) | ecosystem: Environmental > Terrestrial > Soil >...
CATTGAAATCGAGCCCATTTTTCCAGTTCCCGTAGATGTCATTGCCGTCCACAACGCAATCGGTAGTTCCCACACCAAACAAAACGCCTTCATCGTGGTTGTTGCGGATGACGTTGTTCTGGACGGTCCACCAGGATGAGTTGTCGCCCGTCACTATGCCCTGAGTTTGCCACTCCTCGATAATATTGCCCCAAATCGTGACCTGCGTAGTGCCGCCGCCGTCAATGCCCGACGCATGAGCTGGCCGTGCGACATTTGTTCCAAGAATCCTGCAGTTCCGCACGCTCGAGTAATCGGAGACAACGATTCCGGATTGGTCAGGAGTTACTTGATGAATGACCGTATTCTGGGAGTTGGCACACTCCAAATGCACAGTGCGTGCTCCAAAACGGATCGCCGCTGTGATTTTGTAGGTACCTTCGGGGATAAATACTGTGCCGGATTGACCAACGGGAATCGAGTCGATTGCTGCTTGAATAGCGGCAAGGTCGTCTGTCGTGCCGTCACCCTTTGCGCCTCCCGCGAACCGCGATGCACGAACGTTTATCACGTTGGGCACGATCGTAGTAGTCGCACAGCTGGAAATAAACAAGATGGGGACTACCACGAGCAACGGTAATGCTCGCGGCACCCGAACGTGAGTCCTTATGTCGTGCTGTAACATCTATCCAAACCGTTCCTACTTCATGCGGGTATCCTCCTCCCCCTTGCGCGTCGCCACGCGCGTCAATTCTTAATTTGTACTGATAGGGTCGAACGTCGCCAAAAGTATTGGATCTCTGCTAGCACAAAAGATGCAAACAGTCACAAAATGGTTGAGTACGATCTTTGGGAGTCTTTACAAACGCCGGCCCGGTGCATCCGCCTAACCATCTGATTCATACAGAAATTGCCACCTACCCCATGGAGGTTCCGGCAACCACGAAGTCTATGGCACGTAACAACCGCTCCGCGCCGTCAGATGGCTGCAAGTGGTCGACGGTTTGGCGGCAGATTCCGCGGAGTGCAGCCAGCTCTGACGCAGGAGTCAACAGAGCTTGATCCAGCGCTTGCTGAACCTCATCGGGGTGGTCGGGACGAAAGGTCCAGCCAGTAGCGCTCTCCCGAACCAACTCCTCGACAGCCTGACTGTAAACACTTCCCAAGACCGGGAGTCCGGCAGCCATCGCTTCATTCACAACCATGCCCCATTCGTCAGACAGGGTCGGAAAAACAAAGATGCCCGCCTGCGGATAGAGCTCTGGCAACTTGTCGTATGGAACGTTTCCGAGGAAGGTGAGTCGAAGTTGCTGGGGAAGCGGGAATCCCTCCAACTCTCGCCGCATCGGGCCCTCGCCGGCAATCCACCACTCTCGCCTTTCTTCAGGGTGTTGCCGCATCCACGCGCAAAGGATTTCCAGAAAGGGCACGAGGCCTTTTCGTTCAATCAACTGTCCAACATAGAGTAACCGTCGGGCTTTGTCTCTCTCCCTCGTCAGAGGGAGTGTGAGAAGGGGCGCGATATCGGGACAGTATGGGAACCGAAAGATCTTCTCGCGAGCCACTCCGAGTCTTCGCAAATAACTTATCGCGCTTTCCCCATTGGCGGACGCAGCATCCGCGGCGCGATAAAAGACACTCCGTTGGAACGTTCTCCATTCGGGGAGACCTTTCTCGGTATGCTCGGAGAATCCGTTCCAGACGATGAGACGGCTTTTCGGAAAAAGCTTTCGATACACCAGTGCCTGCAGGGTGCGAAATCCCAATTCAGTTGACACGATTACCTGGGGTCTGTACCGAATCAGGAGCGGAAGGGTATCGTAAGGGACGTGTCGCCACGTTTCGTCCGTGAATCTGCTCTCGTGCCGTCTCGAGATCGGATAGGTCCAGGTCTTCTGCACCTTCAGCTGCAGGCCTGCCCACTCGGCATGCCAATCCTGGTGGCGCTCTCGCGGAGTGCTCACAAGAATGAGAAGGTCTTTCAACGCTTTCCGAAGTCCATTGAAGAGCGGTACAAAGTGGGGAACAAGCGTATTGGTGAGAATACAGACCCTAAGATTCCTGCCCTTGTTGTGCACAGTGCTGCCGATCATGAGGGATCCTGACCTACGGCGACCCATCGGTTCTCCTGAATGACTGCGGCGGCAATTCCAATCGCGAAAAATACGTACTGCGAAAGGATGAAATAGTAATCAAGCGGGTTATCGCTTACAGCAACAACCATATAGCCTGCAAGCAGTGCAACCGCGACGGCCGTTAGAGCCTTCTGCTGCGGCGTGGTGCTTCTTTGCACCAACGACCGTAAGAAACGAAATAGCCGGAAAATACCAACAAGAAACAGCGCAAGTCCGACGGCGCCGGCATCATGGAGAATGCGCAAATACTCATTGTGCGGTACCGCGGATTCCTCGAAAACGGCTGTCAAGAGCAGCGAACTCGATCCTGCACCCTGGCCGACCCAACGATTATGTGACCAAAAATCGCCGACGGTTGTTGCCCAGACAATGTTGCGCCCGGATAAATTGACGGTCTGTACCGAGTCCATAACAGAATTGCCTGGGTCCAACTCTTCCCCGAAGAACCTGTGCTGCAGCCCGGTCGAGCGCTGCATCACATAAAAGAAGACGAGTCCGGCGAACGCGATCATACTTGTGGCTTTTACCAAGCTTCGCAGGCTTCTCCCCATGCATCCCTCGATGACGAGTACTCCAACTGCCATCGCTACCCAGGTGATGCGGGTCTGCGCGAGCAGTACTTGGACACCAAACAGCAGGGCAAGCGCGCCATAGTGGCTTCCTCTTCCTGCGCGCCACAACCCATAACACAGCGCAAATAGTGCAAACATGTACATCGAAAACGGGCTGGCATAGAGAAGCCCTGACGAGTAGCGAAAGTCCCCGCCCGTCATGAAACCGGCGGCTCCTCGAAACAGAAGCACCCCTACGCCAGTGAGCGTCGCAACAAGTCCCCCCGCGATCCAATACGGAAGGGCAGAGTCAATGTTGCGCTCGGTCTTGATCACCTTCAGAGTGACGAAAAAAATCAACACAGGGTATGCGACCTTGAGCACCAGACGGAGGCCGTCTAACCGATTGTCGCTATAGGCGAGACTCAAGGCGAAAAACCCGACAAAGTACAAGTAGGTTCGGAAGCGTCCAGGCACTAGGAGCTCGCGCGATCGCGACAAAAGGATGGCAAAACAGGTTGACAGCACCAGCAGACAAATACCATCCACAGTGGTTCCACCAAGTGCGCCCAGCAACGGTTTCTGAGTTGGGTGGATGTCGCTCACTCCGAGATTCTCAAGAGGAATGCCGCCCAAGAGAAGCACTAGCTTCAAGGACAACGAAGTCTGCCGGAAGACAAGCATGGCGAGGGTGCCGCCCAGGGCTATGGCAAAAGTGAGAGCCGGTTGATACACGGCTGCCACGCAGAAAGAGGTGCCCAGCCCCGCAATCAACAGGATCGATGGATACCCTGCGCGATCGCCGCTTGCCCAGTTCCGGGTCTCTGCCCTCATACTTGCACTCTCTCCAGATTTGCCGCGGCGTTAACGAGCTCGCAGCCTTTGCGCCAACGAAGGAACGACACCAAAAAAACGCCAGCGTAGGCGGCAAACCCGACGATCATGCTGAAACTTGCTCCCCCGAGCCCCCAGCGCTTGATGAAAACGATTGCGGTAATGAGTCCGACAGGGGCTGAGATGGCATTCGCTAAAAGGTCGAAGTGGGGCTTTTGAGTAGCACGCAGCGCCATAGAAAATCCTGCGGTGAATCCGGTGCACACTGGCACCAAGGCGAGAACCGGGATAATCCACGCGCTCGATGAGAACCTGCCCGCGTACATGACTCTTTCAATAGGCTTGGCGAAAAGGGCCAATGCGGCTGCATATGCCGAAGCGACGGCTGCAAGAAACACAGAGGCATGCACGGCTTTTCGACGCAACTGAGGAAGTTGCCCTTGTCCGTATTCGCGGGCCATCGTTGGCAACAACAGGAGACCCATGGCACTGACTACCTGAGTCATGACCAGCGACGGCATCTGCATTGCGCGCAAGACGCCTGCCGCCCCAAGTCCCAGGAGCATCGCGGCCAGGTAGGTTTGGGTTTGGCTTGCCACTGAGTACAAAGTTGTGCTTGCAACCAGCCATCGTCCATAGGTCCAGTTTTCGCGCAATAGTTCGGCGCAGCGCACAAGAGGCTCACTTGGAGTGCACAGGATTCCAAGTTTGCGCAGGGGAAAGAGGACTGCTACCAGACTGGCCCCTGCCATCAGAAGCAGCGCGGTGGCGGGGTTCACCCTGTTCAACTCGCGCATCGAGATAAGACCGGCGACTAGTGCGGCAAAGTAGACGGCGCTCGCACATGCTGCGGACGCCGGACGGTGCACGACGTAGCACATTCTTCGAACAAGCCACTGGAAGAGAATCAGAGGAAATGCAAGGGCGCTGGCGACAGTCGCCAGCATGAGTTCATGACGAATACCGAGAGTCGACATCGCGCCGGCTCCGAGCAGCAACAAGCTCGATAAAAGCGCTGTGAGCAGGAAATGCACTTTGATTTGAGCACGAAAATAGGCGATCATTTTGTGCGCATAGTTCGCGGGCCCGAACACACTCATCGGCTCAAGCGACATCACGTTGTGGTAACCGGAGACGAACAGTAGGGTGGCAAATGCCACCGCGAAAGCCCCGTAGCTCTCGGCAGTCAGCCAGCGAGCCAGGAACAGATTCAACAAAAAACCGGCTCCCGACGTCAGACCCTGATCAAGAAGCGACACTCCGGACTGAATTCCCCAAAACTTGAGGCGGTCCCAATTGAGACCAGGGGCTACAAACCCAACCGTCGATTGGAGAACAGAACTCAATGGTCAGCCTGCTCGGAGGCACGGAAAGACGGTGCGGTGCCGTTTGAGATTAGCTGATGCATCCCTGGTTCGAAACCAGGCGCACTGATTTGCCAGGAACAGCACCCGCTCTTAATTGTCTTCTTGGCGGAATGCACCGGTTTTCTTCTCGATTTGCTGCGGATTGGGCTCGCTTCGAAATAAGTGTGCCCGACGCACGATCCAGCCCAAGGGGCTGCCGTTGCGTGAGGCATGCTCAAAGTGTGAACGCGCGCCCCCAAACACACCGTGAACGAGAACTTTAGCGGGATGACGGGAATCCATCTCGTGCCAATGAGAACGACCCAGAATCCAGATCACTCCAAAAAGACACGAAAAAAACAGACCCAGAGCTGCGATAACCGCGCGTGGAGGAAACGATTTCTTTTCCGGAATGTCGGCCTCGTCCAGCACCCTGACGCTGGGAGTCTCTTTCGCTTCCTGGACCTTGGCCAGTTCGTACTGCTGAATCAAGGCTTCGTATACCGCTTCTTGCACCTTCGTACGGCGATACATGTCAGCGTAAGTCACGCCCAACAAAGGCAGCTTCTTGATAGACGGGTAGAGTGAGTCGCTGGACGAGGTCGAGTTTGCCAGGCTGTCTTCGCCCCTACCGCCGACCTTCTCGAGTTGTTGCTTGAGTTCGGAAATCCGAGCTTGCACCGCGCGAACGCGCACATGGCCATCGGCATAAATTTGGCGAAGTCCTTCCAACTCCGACTTTGCCGCGATCAACTGACCCTGCAGCGTCGCGGCCGCTTCCACCATCGCCTTGCCCTGCTCCTTGAGGTCAATCGCCATATTCTTACTGGAGAACTGACTGAAGTCGGTTTCTGCAGTCTCCAAGTCCTGCTGAACCGACTTGAGGCGTCCTTCAAGGAATACACGTTCGCGGTGCGCGCCGGACGTCGAAAGCTCCGACAGCAACTGATTCAGCTCGTCCACGTAGGCCTGAGCGATAGCCGCAGCTTGGAATGGGCTCTTATCTCTGACCGTAATGGTGATGATCGCGCTCTTGCGATCTTCATAGATGATCGTATTTTCAGCCAGTTTCTTGCGGGCGCCTTCTTCTAAGCGCTCGTGATAGACCTTTCGCAAATGAAAGCGTTCGATCAGCCGATCCTGCAGAGTGCGGCTCTGCAAAACGCCTATGAACAGGTCGCCGGAACTCTTCAGTCCAAGCAGGTCACCCGCAACCGTGCCTAACCCTGAACCAGTCTTGGCCGTCAAACTTGCCAGCATTGCCAGGCTTCCGGAAGATTGGCTGTCGGGCGGCATTAGGCGGGTTGTCGACTCGAATTCGCTCGGGATCAGAAGGGCTGCGGCTAACGAAAGTAGTGTTCCCGACGCACATGCTCGATAAAGGAATCGCCGAGCGCTCCACAGCAGTCGCAACTTCACAAGTACCAGATCGGGACCAACCGCTCGGCCTGGTTTATAGCCAGTTGGAAGCTCGACTGGTTCTGCGAGTTCCAGATCCATTTTCTTGGTTAGTTGTGTCACGCTAACGAAATGTTCCTGTTCCTACGCATTAGTTGTGGTGGAGTGCCGGCCAGAAGCCGATTTCGAACGATGCGGCTACGTTGGATCGATGGTTTGCCGCTAACAACGGGATTTGCCACCGCTCGTACTGGACGGTTCCAGTGAAGCGGACGCCCGCTCCCGCAACGATATCCGCATTGACGGCTACGTCGTTCTGAGTTCCGCCCTGCGGGAGGAAGCGTTGATCGACTTTCCGGTTCCGAAGCTCAAGACCGACTTTACTCTTCCCGGAGAGCCAATAGTTGGCCCGGATGGATTCGCCCTGCGACGCGCGGCCCAACCAGGAACCGATGAGTTCGCCGTTGCTGGTGTACCCGTTGACGTACTGCGCATTCCAGTAGAAATAGCCTGCTCGTTCACCGTTGTACTGGACGGCGCTGGTTGAGCCTCCTTCGAGTCTCAAATCGACTTTGGGAATTTTCGGGAGCTTGGCAAAGTAGAGCCCGCCTTGGAAAATCGACTGCCGCATATAAGGAATCGGCGAAGCCTGGTCTTCACTCATGGCTTCGCCGTAGAAGGTCAGCCAGTCACGCATCTTTGGAATTCGATAGGAGAAGTCTGCGCCCGTGCGTCCATCACCCAAGACGTCGCCATTCACATGGATGCCAAACGAAGACTTTATAAATGTCCTTGGCGTGAGGGGATTGCCTGGGCCTCCGTAAATCGTCGTCTTCGAGAAGCCGAGTTCGAGATTCTGAGTGAACTTGAAGCTAATCTTTCCCCCACTGAGAAATGGCTGAGGCTGCAGTTCCCGCCCATACTGCCCGATTACGTGGTTGACGCCCCCAGTGTCGGTTGCGCTCATGAACTCATGCCCCGACAATTGCCCGATAAACCCCTGCAGCCGTATGTCGCCCAGATACCGAAACAGCCAAGGCAAACGGAATGGGCTCACTCGATCAACGCTGAACATCTTCTCCAGTGGAGCGATGTTATTGGTAAACATCATCGTGCCGCTCACGCTGGCTCCCCACCACAAGCTGCGTCGCCCAAACGAGAATTGCCAGTTCGAGATATTGAATCCTACGTAAGCATCCAGAAGCTGAAATCGGCCGGTGGACGCGACCGGCATCGAAGGCGGATTCGGTGGCAATCCGTCCACATTGGCGATGAACTCCAGCGCTGCCTGCGAAAGCGAAGGTGCCGAAGGCGCATACTGATACTCTCCCCGCGTGTAAATCACAAACGGCCCCGCAGTCGTCCATCCCGATACTCCCGCCACACTATTAAGGCCTTCCTGATAAGGCCTCCCGTAATCATTCAATATCGTCTGCCCAAAGTGATGGTTGTCCGTCAGCGGCTTTCCTGAAATTCCTACGGTACGGAAGTAGACAGACTCCAGTTGCGCGCTGCGATTGCTCTCGCCACTCATCAACTCGGAGTCGCGTGCGAACTCCTCCGAGAGCGCAGCGTAGAGTTGCTGAACTTCCGATGGTGCGTATGACTCCGGCTGCAATTCGCCGGCTTCGGATAACAATCGCGCGCACTCCAGCCGCGTCCATGGACGAATGCCCAGACTCATGGTCTTCACATAGCCGAGCGCGCTCAATCGCTCGAGCGCCGGATAAATCCAGCTGTCGAGAGGCACATAAGGCGATCCCATGAACCGCGGTGTGCGCATTTTTTCGTCGTTAACGAATTCACGTGGCGACTCCCATGCCGCACCGCCGATTTCCGGATTGTGGCGGTGGCGGTAGACGTTCTGGGCGATTAAGTATCCCAATACGCTTCCCACGACGACATCGGACGGAAAGTGCTGGTGGGCCCTAACTCGTGAAAAGCTAACCGCCGAGGCAGCACCATAGGCAAGTATTTTCGGAAGGGTACCCGGATACTCGTGGGCGAGTACACCTGCGATCGACCATGCAGCCGCCGCATGTTCTGACGGGAACGAAGTACCTCCGTGAAAGAACGACCCGCTACCATCACCCTGGTAGGGACGCTCGCGTTGGAGCGAATATTTCAAAGCCTCGACCGTGACCAAACTGTTCAAAGCAGCCTCACCCGCAAGGAAACCAGTCTCACGCCAGCGTTCGTTGTGTGTAGGAAAGCTGAAAAGATACAGCCCCGCACTGCCCCCGATGAGTCCGGCAACGGTGTAATTCGAAAGGCTCTTGTAATTCTTGATCGTCGAGGGATTCTGATTGATCGAAGCACTGTATTCTCGATCGGTGACGAAAAGACCCGCTGTGATTCCGCCAAGCGGTACCAACCAGTTGGCATCCGATAGCCGAATTTTCAGAGGGCTGGTCCAGATCCGTTTCTGATCTTCAACAAAGTCGGCGATGTGTCCTGAAAAACCCGGCCGCCCAGTATCCTCAACAGGCACGTATGGAGTCGCAGGGACAGGAGCTTTTGTAGCAGGGGTCAAGTCTGTGCCGTCGTTGACTTCGGACCCGGTTACAGCTTTGCTCTGGGAGTCCTGAGACCAACCCTTTGCCAACATCACAAAAACGACTCCCAAGGCCAGAACTCTCGATAAAGCTCTCGAGTCCATTTTCAAGATTGAGCCTGGTGGCTATGGATGAATGTATGCAACCGTGAGGGCCACCGACGATGCAACCTGGGCGGCCTGCAAAATTGGTGCCCAATTGCGGCCGGCAATCTTCGGAGCCTTTTCGGGCACGACAATCGAATCGCCAGGCTTTAACACGGTGTTCATCGGGTCGCCGTTCCAAATTCCTGAATTGTTTTTGGCGGAAAGGACTGATCCGTCAGCCCGGATGACAAACACAGCGTTCTTGTCAGCGATCTGGGTGAGGCCTCCGGATTGGCTCAAGAACCACTTCGCACTTTTGCCGGGTTGATAACTGACTGCAGTTGGATTGAAGACCTGGCCACTCACCATCACGAAGTTCGCTTTCTTGGGAATTACCAGAACGTCCCCCTCCCTGAAAGCGATGTCTGCAGAGGTGTTTGTCAGTTTCTTTGGATCAGCCGGAATGTGTACCACGACTCGCCCCATGGGAGCTGTTGCCTCCAGTTGCTGAAGGGCGGTCTCAGTCTGTGTGATGGCGGTCAGCTTGGCATTCTTCTGTTCCGCGTCTCCATCAGGCATAGCCCGAATGTATTTTTCCTCCGCCTTGATCCGGTTGACGAGCTCCCGGTGTGCGCGCATCTCGAGTTCGCGCACCTCCTGGCGGATGAGCACAGCTCCATAGGGATAGGCCTGCGATGTGAATCCGCCGCAACGTTGTAGCACCGAGCTGAGCCGCTCTCCCGGTTGAATTCCGTAGGTCGCCGGGTGCTGCACCTCTCCCTTGACCGTGACTGAAGCGTGGAGGTCATTCCACTGCGGAATCTGGCGAATCGCAAGCACATCGCCGTTTCGCAGAGGGACGTTGTCATCCGGATCACCGGACAATGCCGATGCAAGTCTGATCTCCAGATGCTCATTTGCTCCGGCGCCTGCGGCAAACCTGGTCAGATCAGCGCTGTCGGCAAATGCACTGCGCTTCATTCCCCCGGCAACTTGTACCAAATCCTGAACGCGCATGTTCGTGGTAAGAGGATAACGGCCGGGCTTCGCAATCTCGCCTCGAATATCAACCGTAGGCGCTTCTACGCGTTCCAGGCTGCGATGGATCAGCAAGCGGTCCCTGGATTGCAAAATAATGTTGTCCACAGGATTGCCCGCCAGAGCTTCGCGCAAATCCACGCTCAAAATCTTCATAGTTCCGTCTGGTTGAGCTCGGAACAACTGAGCGGTATCGAGCGCTGCATCCGGGCTGATGCCGCCCGCGAGATATACCGCATCGCGCAGATGGGCCTGACCAGAAGTCCGGTATGTTCCGGGTTTCCGTACTTCCCCTCCGACCCAGACCTGTGGCGGGGCTTCGAAATCGTACCGGCTGAAGATGCGCACTGTGTCCAGAGGTTTCAGTGTTGGTGCTGAAGCAGGATTCGCTAGCGCCGACGAGATATCGAAGCTTTCGACACTCGGATGAAAATCGGGAGCATTGAGTCGCACGATCTCTGCGTAGTGGCCTGCAGGCTCCGGCAACATATCATCGTACGAAGAGATGAGATCAGTCAGTTTCATCCCCTGCTTGTACGAATACTGTCCCGGCCGGAGCACGTGTCCCTGCAAGTAGATGGCATCCTGGTTATGGGCAGCGATTGGAAAGATGTGAACCTGATCGCCGTCGCGAACCTGAAAGCTCTCCAACCGCTGTCGGACCTCTTCCGAGTCATGCTCAGTCAAATCAAGCGTCAACATGGTGCGCTTGTCATGCGCTTCGACGCGTTGCACTTCGATGTGGCGCAATGCAGCTGTCGGCAGAATACCGCCTGCGAGTTCCAGTGCCTCAGCCAGAGAAGCTTCACTTGCCAGCTCATAGATCGCCGGGCGCCGGACCATTCCATCGACGGTAATCTGGGGGCCCACGAATGGAACCTGCAGAGTGTCGCCGCTTTCCAACCTCTTCAGGTTGGAATGAACGCCATGCAGGAGTAACTCGTATGCGTCTACTTGCTCAATGAGCTCCTTGCCGCGGAAATGTCGCAAAGCCCGGAGCGAACCGCGAGGGGTGATCCCTCCGGCAGCGATCAAGGCGTTAAGCGGAGTGGATAGCGAGCTGATGTCATACGCGCCTGGTTCTGCGA
>Ga0066903_100005498_pt1 | contig 11010 bp, 7 predicted proteins | sample PanSoiMetaGPlot1_FD_67491 | JGI IMG/M metagenome (GOLD analysis project Ga0066903, IMG submission 67491) | Tropical forest soil microbial communities from Panama analyzed to predict greenhouse gas emissions - Panama Soil - Plot 1 (version 2) | ecosystem: Environmental > Terrestrial > Soil >...
AAAAGGTGCTCGGGCGCCCTTAGGCAATCTCCATTGCCTTGAGCATCGAATCTATCGCTTTGTGAGACATAGAGTGAGCCCCGGCGCGATGCCGTTGGCGGTGATGCCGTGCCTGGCGCCCTCTTCGGCGGCAACGCGTCAGCTGCATTGGCGGCCTAAGGCTCCCGCGCCCAGATGGAAGTGATCCTGCGGAGACGGTATTACCCCTCTGCTGCCAGCCGGCTGAGCGGGTAACGGCGGCTTAGTCGCCTGAAGAAGCGTCGCTCGCGCCGCTTGTTGGAGTGCGCCGGCTCCTTCTGCGGCCCGATCCCAATCGCGCCCCAACTCAGCAGTGCTTCCCAATCGAACGAGTGCGGAACGCCGGTGGCAAAGGCGTGACCCCGACGGCAACATTGTAGCTTCCGGAGCACTGCCTCGGAGCGGGTGAACGCGCTCCTCTCAGATGCGTCCGCGTACCACCGCCGGGAGGCCTGTCCCTTGATCGCGTTGACCAAAATCAACGCCGGCGCTGGGCAACATCCTACAAAGGGTGTTGCCATCTCACGCAATGAACAAGGCCCCGTCCGTGCCCCCACAGCCCTCGGAGAATAGCCATGTACAAGCACACCGGGGTAAGCAAGGTCGCAGGCAAGGCCGACATCCTCTGCGCGAGGGTGCATGCCAAGGACCAATTTCCGGCCGAAGGCATCCTGGAGACCGCGAACAAGACTCATGGCGATCTGATTGTCATGGCATCGCACAGGAGGGCTGATCGCAACGGATGGTTCTCCAGACGGCAAGAAGGCGTTGCCACCGTTAGAGAACCCTGGACGGAGGCGGCCTACGCAACCGTGCCCACATGCTCCCTGGTGCAAATGGATGAGAAGGCGGCCGCCGGCAATGCCGCCGTCATTCTCGACGGGGCGAAGAAGGCCGCCGACCCGCGCGATCGAAGCTCGCTCGCAAGGCGAACCGCTGAGATCTCCGGCAACATGAAGACAAAGAGCACGCTCGGGGTCCTTATCTTCTGCGCCATCTCGGTGGCCGGTCCAGCCTCGGCGCAAGTGAGTTTGGCCGACGCAAAGCGCGGACAGGAACTTGCCGCGCGCCTCTGCAGCGGCTGCCACATCGTATCGCCGGGTTCGGCCTCCACGGCCAATCCCGATATTCCCACGTTTGCCGCCATCGCGGGCCGCGCCGACACCACTCCCGAGCGCCTTGCCGGTCGGATCATCGTTCCCCATCCGCCGATGCCGAATACGCAGCTCACCATGGCCGAAATACGCGACATCATTGCCTACATCATGAGTCTCAAACCCTCGCGCTGACCGGCCGGTTGACTGGGATCAATGTGTCGGCATGCGATTGGGCTAGCAAAGAGCGCGGGGTACGCCCGCCGGGTGCGTAAGGTCCGCCCGCGCGTGCCAGAGTCTGCTCCCATGAGTTCCAATTCGCACGCACGACATCGCCGGCGCCTGAATTTGCTCGGGCCGGGAAGCTACCGAGGCTATCGTTGTGAACCGAGCGATCGACGAACCGAGCCGGGTTGCGTTCCTCGAGCTTGCAAAGCCCATGTCTCCCAACGCGAGCCGAGGGAAGGCTGCTCAACCTCACATATCAGGCAAGGCCCGCCGCGTCACGCTTGCAGAACGTAGCGACCTGGAGCGTCCTTAAGTCCCTGCCGCGGCACGCGCGCGGGAACAAAATCTCCCGATCGAGCCGAAAGCCAACTTGTCCATTCCGGCCACCAAGATCCCTCGTGCTTGATGGCCCATCGGATCCAGGCCTCCGGCCCGGCATACCGATCGTGCTCGAGCTTGGTGGCGACGCGGTAATGCCTGCCCGGCGTACCGGGCGCGGAGACGATCCCGGCGTTGTGGCCCCCGTTCGTGAGCAGAAATGTGACGTCGGTATCCATCAGCAGGTTCAACTTGTAGACCGAGTGCCAGGGCGCCACATGATCGGTTTCGGTTCCCACCGCAAACACGTGCCGACGGATGTCGCTCAAGGCGACGGGACGGCCCCCTACCTCAAAGCGCCCCTCGGCAAGATCGTTGGCCAAGAACAGCTTGCGCAGATATTCGCTGTGCATGCGATACGGCATGCGCGTCGTATCGGCGTTCCATGCCAAAAGGTCGAACATGGGCTGGCGCTCGCCCATCAGGTAGCTGCGCACGATTCGGGACCAGATCAGGTCATTGGAGCGCAGGAGCTGGAACGCGCCCGACATCTGCGCGGCATCGAGGTAACCTTGCTCCCACATCATGTCTTCGAGGAACGAGACCTGGCTCTCACCGATGAACAAGGTGAGCTCGCCGGCTTCCGTGAAATCGGTCTGGGCGGTAAGAAACGAAGCGTGCCACCATAGAATGGCCCTTCAACCGCATCGGCCTTTCTCGTGCCATCGTGCGCACGCGCTGCCTCCGGTCCGCTTGCGCGAACTTATTCCTATTCCCGATACCTTCGATTGATCCTTGTCAAGGCTGCCCAGGCGGCTGGCCGACGCTTCATGACCCCATGGGGAAAGCGGGTTCGGCGATCATGGCGATCATGGCGCTTACAGCCGCGAAATACGCGCTTTCACGGATCGGAGAACAGGATCAAATCGCGGCTCCTGCTGCTCCATCTTTGAGATCTGCGACATGAACTTGAGGATCGTGGTGCTGTTGCGCGGCGTCAGCGCGCCGAGATTGATCTCCATCAATGTCATGCGCGGCTCTTCCGTGGCGTCTCTAACCGGAGACGTCAGTGGGTATGGGATCGGATGCCAGAATGGATGGATGGAGTTTGGTGATCGTCGGTGATAGGCCGCATCAAACCGCATCGGCGTGCCCGAGACGGACAGAGCCATGCTCAGACGCATCCTTGTTGGCTGAATGCTGTAAATCGAGGAGGGGGCCATGCGGGGACGGATTGTTTTGGCGAGCTTGTGGCTGGGCATTACAGCACACTCTGCGTCTTCAGAGTCGCTTGCCGATTGTAGCCAGGCTCGCGACGCGGATCTTAGGTTGCGCGCCTGCTCCGCAATCATCGCCAGCACCGCCGCCAAGCCCGAGGACAAGGCCACGGCCCACCGCAACAGGGGCAATGCCCGCGCCGACGCTGGTGCCAATGAGCAGGCGATGGCGGATTTTGACCAGGCCATCGCACTGCGTCCCGGTGATACCGCAAATTACGCTGGACGCGCTCGGGCCAAGCTCGGTCTGCGAGATATCCCTGGTGCGATCGCCGACTACGGTGAGGCCATCCGCCTCGCGCCCGGCAACGCATCCCTATATTTGGGGCGGGGTCATATGCGGTTCGTGCAGGGCGACCAAGCCGGGGCCATCGGGGACTTCACGGAGGCAATTCGGCTCAACCCCAACAGCGCGAGCGCCTTCAACAGACGCGGGCTTGCCCATCGCAGGGCCGGCGAATTAGCGCGAGCGATCGAAGACTACACAGCCGCCATTGCGATCAACCCGATCTACGCGCTCGCCTACAATAACCGCGGTTATGTGTACGAAGCTCAAGGCCGCAAGGAAAACGCGATTGCGGATTTCCAGGCCGCGCTTCTGCTCGACCCATCGCTGATCGGCGCGCGGGATGGCCTCGTTCGCCTGGGAATTCCCTCCTCGTGGCTGGCGCAAACCGAAGCCCGCGTGAAGGAGGGCAAGGCTCTCGTCGAACAGAACTGCAAAGGCTGTCATGCGATTGGGAGCGAGGGTGTCAGCCCCAACAAGAAGGCACCGGAGTTCCGGACCCTGCACGAGCGCCATCCCAGCATAGCGCTCCGCGAACCGCTCTCGCGCGGTATCGCGGCGCCGCACGACGAGATGCCGAAGTTTGCCCTCTCAGGCCCCCAGATCGAGGCTATTATCGCGTACATCAACAGTCTCTCAGGCGCCGCGTCGGCGAAAGCGCCGAAGGCTGTGCCGATTGCGGACGGCCAGGACCTGGGCGACGCCCGCAAGGGCCTCGCGTACGCCCAGCGCATCTGCGCGGAGTGCCATAATGTATTGCGCAGCGAGGCAGCCTCGCCCAACAGACAGGCGCCGCCCTTCAAGAAGATTGCAGACACCCCGGGCATGTCAGTGACAGCGTTGACCGTGTGGTCGCGCACAAGCCATCCGACCATGCCAAACTTTGTGATCGACCCGGCTGATATGGACAATTTGATCGCCTACATCCTGAGCTTGCGCGAGAAGAAGTGACGGCTCACGCGGTGATATGGCGTGGCGCACAACGCGCGTTCAGCCCCGCTCGAAGCACGAATGCGTTCTGTCGATCTGAGCGAAATCCTGCCCATCTACGCAGCCGCGGTTCTACGGGGCCTTTCGTCAAACCGCATCGAGGCGAGGGGTACGTGCTATCCCCTGTAGCGCTCATCGACGTCGCTCTGGTCGCACAAGATGCTGCCGAGGCCCTGCCGCATAGGGTGAGTTCGTCGCATCTTTGCGCCATCTCGACCGTGCATCGCTTGGATGACGGATTTGCGACACGCTGGACCAAATGGTGCGTCGACAAACCGACGCGCGGAGTGCGTACCTCGTCTCGGTATCGGCCAGGCGTGGCACGCTCTGGCGGTGCGGCTTCCCGCCATGGAAACGCCGCCTTGCTCGGTGAGCCTTTTGCTTCGATGCCTTGGACCGCGAGTTCAAGCGAGCGAAAGCCAATGGGTATCGGCGGGCGCGGCATCGGGGCAGCCTGACCCTTTCGTGCCGTAGCATGCCTTTGCGCGTGCTGGTCCTCGGAGCTGGCAGGGGAAAGGGGAAAGTCACGCCCGCCGGCGAGCCTGGCGAGGCTCAAAACCGCTGCTTGGAGGGGGCGATGGCAAAATCTGGTGCCGTGCTGGGTCTGCTTCTGTCTGCCGTAGGCCTTGCCGTCGGCCCGCCTGGACCAGCCAAGGCCGAGCAGCGTGTCGCGCTGTTGGTTGGCAACAATGGTTACGAGAATGTGCCGCGGCTTGACACGGCGATCAATGATGCGCGTGCGCTCAGCGAAACCCTGAGAAAACTCGGTTTCAAGGTTTTTGTCGGCGAGAACCAGTCGCGGCGCTCCATGAGCGAGGCGTTCCTGGCGTTCGACCGATCGATCGAGCTCGGCGACACGGCGCTTTTCTTCTTTGCCGGCCACGGCTTTGAGATTCACGGCCAAAACTACCTTCTTCCGACCGACGTGCCGGCGGCGACCGAAGGGCAAGAGGAGCTCGTGCGCGATCACTCGTTCGCCGTGGAACGCATCGTTGACCGGCTGCAGGCACGTGGGGCCCGCATTTCCATCCTGGTCCTCGACGCCTGCCGCAACAACCCTTTTGACCGATCGGGAACACGCGCTCTCAGGGGAACCGGTGGTCTAGCGCCAATCACCCCATCCGAAGGCGTGTTCGTGGTGTTCTCAGCCGGGGCGAAGCAGACCGCCCTTGATCGATTGACCCAGAACGACCCGGACCCCAATTCCGTCTTCACCCGCAATTTCCTGCGCGAGCTGGCGACGCCGGCGCTGACCCTGGTGCAGATCGCCAAGCGCACGCAGATCGACGTCAAAGAGTTGGCGGCGACCGTTCGACACCAGCAGACACCGGCCTACTACGACCAGATCGTCGGCGACGTTGTCTTCAAGCCAGCGAAAGGTGATGCCCCGCCGATCCAAGTGCTGCCGCAGATCGCGGCCTCGCCGCCCGAAATGCCTGGCAAGTCGGATCGGCAAACGCCGGCAATGTCGGAAGCGGCCAAGCAATTGCTTGCGGACCTCGAAGCCCTGGCGGCAGCGCGCAATTGGCCAGAGCTGCACGATCACTTGACCGATCTCAATCCAGCCGCGCGCGACGCGCGTTGGAACGCGCTGGTCGAGCAGGCCGCGATCGGTGAAATGTCACTGCAGACCGCGCCCGGCGGTTCCTATGCCGAGCGCATGGCCGCGATTGAACGCTATTATCCCAAATTTCCCTCACTGAGTGGATCGCCCCAGTTTCTCGCGCTGCGCACGTCGATTGGACTCGATGCCTTTGGCCGCTGCTTCGAGGAGGCGCAAGCTCCGGCAAAATGTCTGAGCGCGCTCGAGCGTTTCGTCCACGTCGCGCCGGTGAGCGCCGACCTTGCCCGTGGCGCAGCGCGCCTCGTCGGCCTGAAGCTCAATCGCTCGACCTCAGCGCTATTTTTTGCGGCTGGCCTCGACGCGACGGGTGGCGAAGGGGTGTGCTCTGATGCGGACGTGTCCTATGCGACGGTCGTAGCGCTTCAGAGGCCCTCCGATTGGCGCGAGGCCAAGGCTGCGCGCATACTCGCGGAGCGGTGCTGGGACACGCTCGGGCCTGCCGTCGTGGAGAATGTCGCACACGAGACCGCAGACAGCTATTACCTTCGCAATGTGTGCCCGATCCTGATGGAACGCAAAGCGGTCACAGGACTGCGCGCGGCGCGCTGCCAAGCGCTTAGCTCCCGCTAACCGCCGGCGGACAGCGCCGAGCGCGCCGGTTCAACCGGATCGCACCGCACGCAGCGTCACAGCTTATTCTGCAGATACACCAAAATCAGGCGAACGTCGTCGCTGGATTCGAAATCGCTCTTGAACACAAGCACCCCATCCTCGAGCACGACCGAGCGCCTGGCGTCATAGCCACAGACGACGCTCTTAATCTGTGATCTGACGGCATCCTGACCGGGCCGATCCTGGCAAATTCGCTCCATAACGTCGAGTGCGTGCTCGCAGTGAACGATGTCGCCGCTCTTGATCCTCTCGTGCGGGATGCCGACCCAGTCGATGCTGGCGCCGATGTCCGATCCGCAAAGCCGTTTAGTGCGCTTAAGCGCATTGGCAAGACGTTCCTCATCGCGTCTCTTTGCTTGGCGCACACTCAGTGGCTCGCCGTCGATAACGAGATGGTCCACGAGAAACGCGTGGACCTCATCGCCCGACGGTCGCGCCGGGTTGATCCTGAAATCCAGCACGCCATCATCGAGCGAAACTGCCGGGTCCTCGCTCGATCGACGAAAGCCACAGGTCACACGCCGTATCTGCGTTCTGACAGCTGCCATGTCGGAGCGAATGCTGCACACCAATCGAATACTCTTGAGCGCCTCATCGCAGTAGCCCCGTGCGGTACCGGGCTCGGCACGCTCAAGCTCGCCCAGGGGCGCCGCGGTCCAGTCGAACTTTGCCGTGATCTTCGCGCCGCAGATCCGATTTGTGTCGGCAACGTCAGGCAGCAAAGCCCTTTCCTCGCGCTGCATTATCTGGCGCACCTTCGGCGACTGCGCGCCGGCCCCCACCACGCAGGTGGCGGCAAGAAGCGCGGCCAGGGCGCCCGACAGCACTACTTTCATCACGGTCCCCTGCAATGAACCGCCGTCCCCGCGTTCTGCGAATTTAGAGATTTGCCATGACCAAATTGAGACTTTGCAGGCCTGTGCCTGCGCTGCAATTTCACGCGCGAACGGTTGCAAGAATTGGCTCGAGGACACATACGGCTAAACGTGATGGGCCTCCGAGCCCAGGTATTGCGAAGCGCTTTTCTAGAGCGCTCCGCTGGCGCGGGCGCCGCGGCGCGCAGGGCGTTGGTTGCCCGATCGAGACGATGCGGACGCCCCAGGTTGCAATGGCCGACATACCCCCCACGACCTTCGGCAAATGCCGCTCATTGGCTATGAGCAGTGGTCGAGGCATTCGCGTCCGACCGATCTATGTCTGCGCTCGGGCGTAGCGCGGCGGACCTCAACCGTGTGGGAACTGTGCAAATCCCTGGATTATGCATTCGCCGATAGGCAGGGCTATCCGATTTGACGGGGCAGCTTTGGCATGAACTCCCTCGTCAGGTCGGAACCGGTTTGTGAGAGAGTGAGTGAAGCGCCGTTCTGAGACGCGCCAGGTGCGACGCCATTTCGTGGCGTTCGGCCAAATCAATCAACCGCCGGCAAATCGCCGCAGCCTCAGCATGCTGCCCGGTCCTTGCCAAGAGGCGCATGAGGAGTAGTGCGCAGGCGATGGCGGAAGGGGCCGCTCGGATGCTTTCCGCAACCTCCAGCGCTTCGCGCAGCAGGAAGGTTGGTCTTTGCAGGTCGTTGGGATCGTTGGCGATGAAACACTCGGCCAGCACGCGCGTGGCACGGATCTCAACGTTGCGGTGGCCATGCGCCTTGCTGGCCGAGCGGGCCTCGCTCGCCAACTGGATGGCCTCGCGGTGATCGCCTTGCGCGAGGCGCACGGACGCGAGCGCGGCCGCGGCGGCGCTGCGCGCGATGTTGTGGCCGAGTTGGTGTGCTACCTCCAGGCCCGCCAAGGCGACGACAGCGGCGCGATCTATGTTGCGTACCGCAATCAGGGTAGCGACGAGGTTCGCGGCGATCACCGGCAAAAACAGGTTGACGTCGTGTTTGCGGCAAAGCTGGTAGCCGTTCTCGAGCGCATGGATGGCCGGATCGATCTTGCCTTGCCCGCCCCACACGATGCCCCGGCAGTAGGAAAGCGCGACCTGATCATAGGTACGCCCGGTCCGATTGGCCAAATCCTCCAATCGGGACAACTCTCTCTCTGCGATGGCGAGCAGGCCCATCGAGGCATGGGCATTTGCCTGCATCATCACGGAGAGGACGAGGGTGGTACCGGTTGTGCCAAACTGCTCCGTCTCGCGTCCCTGCGCCAGCCAAGCAATTGCCGGCGCAAGTGTTTCGATGGTGCTTTGGTATTCGCCGCCCGCGTAGTGGGCTTGCGCCAAGGCAAAGCGCGCGAGCATTTCGCTCGACTGGATGCGCTGGGCCTGGGCCAGACTGACGGCAGCCTCGCCGGCGGCGATGGCGTCGAACACAGAGCTCGAGAAATTGAGTGCCCATGTTCGGTGGATCAACGCGAGCAGTCTCCTCGGCGTGTCGCCAATTTGTTCCGCGAGCTCGATGGCCTTGGTCAAATGCTCCAACCAGGTCTGAAAATCGGATGTTGCACCGGTAGCCACGCGCAAAAGCAATCTGGCATCGATCGAAGCTTGAACATTTTCGGTCGTCTGCGGCAACATGTCGAGATGTTTTACCGCTTGCTTGCAAAAATCGGATGCTGCGCTGTACGACGAGGCGAGTACGGCACGCTCAGCTGCGATGCGACAATATCTCGCCGCGTCCGCATGAAGGCTGGCGAGCGCCGCGTGATAGACCAGGAAGGATATCCAGTCCGAGATTCGGTTGGCGAAAATAATTTCGGCGGCGCGCAAGGTTTTGGCGTGCAGCACGGCCCTGGCGCTGCTGAGGATCATTCCGTAGGCGACTTGACGGAAGAATTCGTGGCGAAACTCGAATACCGCGTCGGGCCTCTGCTCGGAGACGGAGATGATATGTTGCTGCTCAAGGTTGAGGAGTTTCGGCTGCAGGTCCTCGACCGAACTGTCGCAGACTCGGGCAATCAGCAGCAGCGGCGCGGTGCGTCCCACGACGGATGCTGCTGAAAGGATCGACCAGAGGTCTGGGGAAAGGCTCGAGATCCGCGAGGAAACGAGGGCTTCTACGGTTCCTGGAATGGTAACCGCACCCGCTGCTGTCGCCAGAGAATACTTACCGGTCTCTCCAACCAGCGTTCGAGTTCGAACAAGATACCTGACTGCTTCTTCCAAGAAGAATGGCAGTCCACCCGTGAGCTCCGTCAAACTCTTTTTCACCGGATCGAGCGCGGGATCGCCGCCGAGCAGCTGCGCCAGGAAATCCTGCGTCTCCGATCCGGTGAGCTCTGGCAGGTGAATGGTGGTGAGGTTGGGAAGGGTTGCAGACAGAAGTGGATCGCCACCCGGGCGGGCAAGCAAGATCACGCCGGCGGGCATACCGGCTGCCTGTTGGGTGAATTGTGCAAGCAGTTGCAAACTGTCGCTGTCGCACCATTGCGCGTCGTCAATGACGATAAATAGGGGACGATGGCGAACTTGCAGCCGGCAAATTTCAATGAATGCGGACGCCAAGCGTCTTTTGCGATCTATGAGGTCGAATGTGGTCCACTCGGTCTCGGCGATGCTCAAGTTGAGCAGCGCCTTGAGTGCCGGCGCATGCGTCGAGAGGGTCTCCGTGAATTGTTCCAAAACGGCTGACAGGCGGCGTTCCACTTCTTGCGGGGTATTGTGCTCTGCAAGCCCGAGCCATTTGCGGGCAATTGATCTGGCGATTGCGTATGGCGAATGGCGGGCTGGAAGTTCACTTTCCTCAAGCCAGACGGCGCAATTTTCTACGAGCCCGGAACTCAATGCATCGTGAATGAATCGCGACTTGCCGGCTCCGGCATCGCCGGTGACGCAGAGAGCCCCTCTACCGGTGGCTTGCTTGGTTTGCTCAATGAAGCTCTTGAGGAGGGCCCGCTCTGCTGAGCGGCCGCAGTAGGGCGTGAGCCCCAACGAGGCGCGAATGCTCCAGCGCGAGCGGTGTTCGACGTCAAGCAGCTCCCACGTGGGTACGGGCCGGTCGAAGCCTTTGAGGGTTAGCCTGCCGCGAGGTTGTACTTCGGCCGCGCCAGAGATGGTTTGATAGACGTCGTCCGATAGGAGGATGGTGTTGGGTTCGGCGGCCTGCTCCAAACGGCTGGCGAGGTGAACCGTTGCGCCAATTATGGCATTGCCGGCCTCGCCGGGAACGACGATGACCTCGCCCGTGTGGATGCCGATGCGGACCGGAAGGCACGCGGCCGACGCGCTATTGGCTGCCTGGCGGATGGCAAGCGCCGCTCGACAGGCGGCAAGTGCGTGATCATCGAGGCTATCCAAAGCACCAAAGGCGGAGAGAATGCCGTCACCTCGCACCTCCAGCACGGTGCCGCCATGCTCGCGCACCGCCGCAGCCATGGCGTTGATCTGGGGCCTTATGCGCAGCATGGCCGACTCGGCATCGATGGCGCTTATGGCCTGGGTCGATCCCTTTATGTCTGCGAAGAGAACGGTCGCAACTTTGCGGGATGGAGCGAGCGCGTCGGGGCGCGGCGCCAGCAGTTGAGCACCGCACTCGCTGCAGAACTTGGCTCCTTGAGGGCTGGGCGATCCGCAACGTGAGCAGTTCATTGTGGACCTGAAGACATTTTTGCTGGCATTGCCGT
>Ga0066903_100005499_pt1 | contig 11010 bp, 14 predicted proteins | sample PanSoiMetaGPlot1_FD_67491 | JGI IMG/M metagenome (GOLD analysis project Ga0066903, IMG submission 67491) | Tropical forest soil microbial communities from Panama analyzed to predict greenhouse gas emissions - Panama Soil - Plot 1 (version 2) | ecosystem: Environmental > Terrestrial > Soil >...
GACCGCCTCGACGTCTCGGGCTTGCGGGGCAAGCGGCTCGTCGTCATCCACGGCGCGCTCGACCGCTGGCTGCCGGGGATCCCCGGCGTCTCGCCCTCGAGCTCGCGCCGCGGCTTCGAACGAGCCGTCGCCGCAGGCGCCGACGGCTCGTACACGACCATCCCGGGCGCCGTCCACGGGACGGCGCTGCGCGCTCCCGGCGGCGGCGTCGTCCCTCTCCCCCGCGCGCGCCGCTGGGCCGCGCTCGTCCGCGCCGAGCTCGAACGCTTTCAGTCGTCCCGACCGGACACGGCCGGGGTCTGACCCCGGCCGTGGCCCGCGGCGACGAGCTGCGAGGCGTGCCGAATCGTCCGGAACGGACATCGAGCACCATGGCCCGGGAAGCCATGGCTCAGCAAAAGTACCTGCACAGGGCCATCTTTCGACTTGTTTGTTCCGGCCACGGCCGGGGTCAGACCCCCGACATGGCTCGAGGAGACGCGGCCGATCGGATTAGGTCTCTGCGGGCGCGGCTCGGCGGCGGCTGAGCTGCGCCGGGGTCGGCAGCTTGACGTCCCAGACGAGTCCGAGCTTCTCGAGGCCGCGGATGATCCACCAGGAGACGTCGTACTGCCACCAGGCCAGCCCGTGCCGCGCCGAGGACGGGAACGCGTGGTGGTTGTTGTGCCAACCCTCGCCGAAGACGAGGAAGGCGATGAACCAGTTGTTCCGCGACTCGTCGCGGGCGCGGTAGTCCTTGCTCCCGAACATGTGGCAGATCGAGTTCACCGCGAAGGTCGCGTGCTGGTAGAGGAAGATCCGGATCAGGCCGCCCCACACGAGCGCCTCCACGCCGAGCGCGACGCCGCCGATCCAATAGCCGACCGCGAACGGGATCCCGAGCGTCAGCGCCACCCACAGCAGGTAGAGCCGGTCGATCGCCCGGATCAACCGGTCCTCGTACAGGTCCTTCCCGTACTCGCGCCCCTGCTCCATCCCGAGGTTCGAGAACATCCAGCCGACGTGCGCGTGCACGAAGCCCGTGAACGCGCCCCACGGCCCTTCGGGATGGCCCGCGTGCGGCGAGTGCGGGTCGCCCTCCTTGTCGGAGAACGCGTGATGCTTGCGATGGTCGGTGACCCACTGCGTCAGCGGCCCCTGGACGGTCATGCAGCCGAGGATCGCGAGCACGGCCTTGACCGCGGGGCCGGACTGAAAGCCCCGGTGCGAGAAGTAGCGGTGGAAGCCGATCGTCGTCCCGAACGCGCACACCGTGTAGGTGGCAGCCAGCACGACGACGTCCACCCAGTGGAAGGCGACGTCCCAGAGGAGGCCCATCGCCGCCACGATCCCGAGCGGCGGCACGATCACCGCCACCAGCGTCACGAGCTGGCTGATCCGGCTCGTGCCGGGACGGACGGTGCCTACACGGGTGCGTGGCTGCTCGGCGATCTCCATCGCGGCTCAGTCTAGGTACCGGGATACCCGAGATCGGGTCCCGACAACCGATCCTCGACCCGCGGCTCGTACAGCAACATGCGAGCGTTGAACCTCTATCCCTACGTCGACGCCGTCGGCCGGCCGCTGATGAACCGCGTCTACCGCATCCGGCACCTGCACGCCGAGCGCATTCCCGCGAGCGGCCCGGTCGTGCTCGCCGCGAACCACGAGTCCGTCCTCGACCCGTTCTTCCTCGGCACGGTCACGCCGCGCCCGATCCGCTACCTGACGAGGGCCGACCTCTTCCGCCACCCGGGGCTCGGGTGGCTCCTGCGCAGCCTCGGCGGCATCCCCGTGCGGCGGGAGGGGGACATGGGCCGAGCCGCCGACGCCGGCCTGGGCGCGCTTGCGAACGGCGAGATCGTCGGCATCTTCCCGCAGGCGACGTGCCTGCCATACCGCGACCGCCCGTACCGCCGCGGCGCCGCACGCCTCGCGCTCGCCGCCGGCGCGCCGCTCGTCCCTGTGCTGCTCGTCGGGACCGAAAGGGCCCTCCAGCCGCGCACACATCGCATCGGCTTCCCGCAGGTGACGATCGTGGTCGGCGAGCCCTTGCGGGCCGAGAGCGCAGAGCCGGGCCGACGCGGCGCCGCCGAGCTCAGCGGCCGGCTCGAGCGCGCGATCGCCGAGCTGCGCGAGCCCTACGGGCCGCCCGCCCACGCGTGGTTTCAGACACCCGCTGCTACCCTGGAGCCCGGCAATCAGAACCGGTAACGGCGAGGCTGGCTCGGCACCGCTCCTTACCGTTCGTGATCAAAGGGGAGCGTGCTCTCAGATGGCAACCGGCACGGTGAAGTGGTTCAACAACGCGAAGGGCTACGGCTTCATCACCCCCGATGGTGAGTCGAAGGACGTCTTCGTCCACCACTCGCAGATCGCAGGCGAGGGATACAAGTCCCTGAACGAGGGCCAGAAGGTCGAGTTCGAAGTCCGCGAGGGCCAGAAGGGGCCGGAGGCGACCAACGTGACCCCGGTCGGAGGCTAGCTATCGCTGGCAAGGAAGAGAAGGTCGAGCTCGAGGGCGAGGTCGTCGAGGCTCTGCGGAACGGGATGTTCCGGATCGCGCTCGACAACGGGCACGAGACCCTCGGCTACACCGCCGGCAAGATGCGCCGCTATCGCATCAGGATCTTCCCCGGCGACCGCATCCGGGTCGAGCTGTCGCCGTACGACCTCAACCGCGGCCGGATCGTCTACCGCTACCGCTAGCTAGGAGGACTCGGCCGGCGCGGACTTGCCGCGCCGCAGGAATCCGAAGATCGGCTCGCCGCTTCTGAGCGCCCCGCCGATCGCGAGCACTGCGAAGCCGACGCCGGTCAGGAGCAGCGCCACGCCGACGACGATGCCGAACAGCCCCAGCTGGTCGGCCATGTAGCTCGCGTTCAGCGCGGTCGTCAGCGCCGTGTAGGTGACCCAGATGTCGCGACGGCCGTTCGAGACCGGCTGTTGCGTCGTCGGATCGACGGCGGCGTTCGCCGGGTCGTTCGTCCCACCGAGCCCGTCCGTCGACTTGAAGTCCGTGCCGTCCTTGGCCAGGAAGCGGCCCATCTGCGAGTAGGTCAGCCCGCTCGTTGCCGCGAACGTGTGAATGCGCATGTACTTCGCGAAGCAGCGGGCCTTGTCGCCGCTGTCGACGAGCTCGTCCGCGACGGAGCAGTCCGGCGTCGAGATCTCCGACGGCTTCACGTCGACGCCGGCGTCGTTCAGCTTCTTGAACAGCGCGGTCTGCGCCGCCTTCGCGGCCGTGACCTCGCCGGCAATCGCCTTCGGCGTCATGTCCGGCGTGCCGGTGATCTGCTCCTGCTCGAGGCTGGAGGAGACGGTGTCGCGGCCGTTGAACCCGAGGACGATCGCCGCGATCCCGAACGCGATCAGGACCACCGCCGCGATCAACCCGCCTATCTCGAAGACCCTCCGCATCTCCGGAGACAGAGGCTACTGCAGGATGGCCGACCTTGCCGTCCGCCGCCGCGCCCGGGCGCGCGGCGCCGCGAGCCATACCGCTTCTAGCCGGGGTGGTCGAGGCGCGGCAGCCCGACGACGACCGCGGTTCGCGAGACGCGGTTGCCGTGGATGTCGTTGATGTCGCTCAGATACACGCGGTAGCGCGCGCCCGCGCGCACTCGGCGGATCGGAAGCGGGAAGGAGGCGTACCCGTCCACGTCGATGCGCGCTTCCGGAGTCGCCGTGCCGATCCGGCGCCCGCACGAGTACACCGAGATGACCGAGCCGACGCGGCCGCCGACGCCGTCGCGGATCGCAAGCTCCCACAGCGGCAGCCGCAGTACCGGTCGCGCGGTGTCGGCGCGAACGGCGACGACCGGGTTGCGTGCGTCGAGGCTCGCCGCTGCGTCCGCGAACGCGGCAAGCGCCGGCTTGCGCGCGCCCGCGTCCCCGATCAGGCCGCTGTCCCAGGTCGAGTAGGTCGGGTCATCGCGGAACGTGAACCAGATGAACATTTGCACGCGGGGGTCGGCGGCGGCCTGCGCGAGCGCCTGCTTCACGTAGGCCGCCTGCTGGCCGACGGTGACGCCGCCGGGACGCGCAGGCCGCGTCTGCAGGCCGTACTCGCTGATCCAGATCGGGATGTCGGCACGGTGGAACCAGAGGTCGAGCTTCTGCTCGAACGTGTGCAGGGTCGAGAGGTTCACGTTCGGGAAGCGGTACCGCTGGTGCGGCCCGTAGCCGAGGTCGGAGTACGGATGGTGGGCCCAGGCGTCGAACGGCACCGGCGGCGTCTCCGCCGCGAGCAGCCTCGCGAACGTGCCGGGCGCGATCGAGCCCGCTCCGGGGCGGCCACGCTCGCTGCCGCGTGACGACGTCTGGCCGATGGCGACGACGGCGCGCGGGTTGCCGGTCTTGAGTCCGGCGTAGGCGTAGCGGCAGATGCCCGCATAGAGCGTCGGCGACAGCGGGTTGCCGTCCGGGTCGAAGACCGGGGAGAGGAAGCGGCCAGAATTCGGCTCGTTCCAGATCGTGTAGTAGCCGACGAAGGGGTAGCCCGGGTGGCTGCCCGAGTAGCGATCGGAGATCGCTTGCGCGAACTCGTAGAGGTCGCGCATGTGTTCGGGCACGTAGTTCGGCCCGCGTGCGTGATTGGCCCAGGCCGGCGTGCCCCAGATCGTCAGCATCACCGTGATGCCGTTCATCGCCGCCGTGCGGGTGAGGTCGTCGAGGTCGGTGAACTGGTAGGCCGGGTCGAACGGGTCCGCTGCCACACGGGGCCGGACGGGCGCGATCTGCGACCAGTCGGCGGTCGCACGGATGATCGTCGCGTGCGCGCGGGCCGCGTCCGCGATCACACGCGCACGGTCCTGGCTCCACCGGAAGCCGGGATCGTCCTGGAAGCCGACCAGCATCGGCCGCGCGGACCCGGCCGGCGCCGCCTGGACAGCGAGCGCCGCCAGGGCAAAAACGAGCGCGCCGAAGAGGCGCGCAACAGAGGCCGGCCGCAGCACCGACTGACCCTAATCGGTTGCGGCGGAAGAAGCTAGAGGGTGGTCGGCTACGCCGCAGCGCGATCTAGACCTGGAGGCCGCGGAGCTTGGCCGGGTCGGCGATCACGTCGATCTCGGCGATCCGGCCGCGCACGACTGTGAAGCCGACGACCGCGAACGGCCGTCCGGCCACTTCGACCACGGCTCCCGCCGCGCCGTTGACGATCGCCGAACGAGCGCTTGGGGCGAGCGGCGTGCCGCGCTCGAGCACCTGGCGGGCGACCGCAGCCGCGCCGACGATCGGGGGCCGGGACCGCGCGGGGACGCCGCCCCCGTCGATGCGGAAGACCACGTCCGGGTCGAGCACGGCGAGCAGCGCCTCGAAGTCCCCGGCGCGAGACGCGGCCAGGAAGGCGTCGACGACCTCACGCTGGCGCTCGAGGTCCGGGTCGACCTCTGGGGCAGCTCCGCGCACGCGACGCCGTGCACGGCTCGCGAGCTGGCGCGCGGCGTCCGGGCTGCGGTCGACGATCTCCGCGATCTCGCCGAACGGCACGCCGAACATGTCGTGGAGCACGAACGCAAGGCGCTCCGGCGGGGTCAGCGTGTCGAGCACGACGAGCAAGGCCAGGCCGACGGAGTCGGCGAGCAGCGCCTCATGTTCGGGGTCCGACCCGAGGTCGGTGCTGACGATCGGCTCGGGCAGCAAGCTGCCGACGTAATCCTCACGGCGTGCGCGGCGCGAGCGCAGCATGTCGAGGCAGACACGGGCGACCACTGTCGTCAGCCAGCCGCGCATGTTCTCGACGGCGTCTGCATCGGCCCGGCCAAGCTTGATCCAGGCCTCCTGCACCGCGTCGTCGGCCTCGGCGAGCGAACCGAGCATCCGGTAGGCGACCGACCGCAGGTGCGGGCGGTTCTCCTCGAACTGCTCTGCCAGTACATCGCGCTCGTTCACGGTCACATCCTTCCGTCGGCGTCCGTCATCGAGTTGACGAAACGAACGCCATCGATGTGACGGAAGGGGACGACATGAACGCGATCGAGGTACATGGGTTGCGCAAGACATACCCGGGCGGCGTCGAGGCCGTGAGGGGCATCGACTTCGACGTCGCACCAGGAGAGGTGTTTGGCCTGCTCGGCCCGAACGGCGCCGGCAAGTCGACGACGATCGGGATGCTGACGACGACGGTCGCGCCCACCGCGGGCAGCGCTCGGCTGGGAGGCTTCGACGTCTCGCGCGAGCCGCTCGAGGCACGGCGAATCTCGAGCGTCGTGTTCCAGGATCCGGTCGTCGACCGGGCGCTGACGGGCCGGCGGAACCTCGAGCTCCACGCACGGCTGTGGCGCGTGGAACCGGCGGCGGCTCACGCGCGGATCGGCGAGCTGATAGACGTGCTCGGGCTCGGAGGCCTCGTCGACCGGACGGTGTCGACCTACAGCGGCGGCGAGCGGCGGCGGCTCGAGATCGCGCGCGCCCTCGTCTCCGCACCGCGGGTGCTGTTCCTCGACGAGCCGACGGTCGGGCTCGATCCGCGGGTCCGGCACGAGCTGCTGGACGTGATCGCCGGGCTACGCGAGCGAAGCGAGATGACGATCCTGCTCACGACCCACTACCTGGACGAGGCGGAGCGGCTCTGCGACCGGATCGCGATCGTGCACGCGGGCAACATCGTCGCGCTCGACACGCCGCGTGCACTGCTCGACGGGCTGGGAAACGAGCTCGTGGAGCTTCGCGTCGAGGGCGAGCCGGAGGCGGCGCTGGCCGTGCTTCGCGCCGAGCGGATCGCAGGCGACGACGCCTTCTCGGTCGGGTCGACGCTCACGGTCCCGCTGCGCGGCCACGGCGCCGCCGAGGCGCTCGCGCTGATCGGCGGCCTCGGCCTCGGTCAGACGCTGACCACGCGCCGGCCGACGCTCGACGACGTGTACCTGCGGCTGACCGGCGACCGGCTCGCCGCGGCCGCCTGACGAGAGGAGATCGACATGACTGCAATCGCCCCCACGCTTCCACTGTCCCGGCGCCGTGCGCCGATGGCCGGCCTTGCGCCGCTTGCGACGCTCGCGCGGCGCCGATTCCAGCTGACGACGCGCACGCCGCGAGAGCTGGTGGTCCCGCTCCTGACCCCGATCATGTTCGCCCTCGTGATCGCGCCGGCGCTCAAGGAGGCGCTGCACGCGAGTATCAGCTACGAGTCGTTCGTCGCCGTCGGGACGATCGGTTTGCTGATCCCGCTGAACACGATGTTCGCCGGGCTCGGCGTGATCGTCGACCGGGAGAGCGGCGCGCAGCGGGAGCTGCTCGCGGCGCCTGTGCCGCGGGCGCTGCTCGTCGTCGGGAACCTCCTCGTCGCGCTCGCCACCACCGCGCTTCAGGTTGTCGTCCTGATCGGCGCGGCTCGAGCGCGCGGCATCGAATTCGATGCCTCGGCGGTGCACATCTGGTGGTTCATCGGCGCGGCGACGCTGTTCGCGATCGGCATGTACGGGACCGCCGAGACGCTGGCGAGCCGGGTGCCGAAGCAGGAGGAGTACATCGCCCGCGTGCCGGCGATCGCGATCCTCCCCTGGTTCCTCGCCGGAGCGCTCTTCCCGATCACAGCGCTGCCGACTTTCCTGCACTGGGTGTCGCGGTGCCTGCCGCTGACGCACGGCCTGGCGCTGATGCGCTACGGCCTGCTCGGCGACTCGAGCGGCTTGCACGCGATCTGGGGCATGTCCGACCCAACCGCGATGGCCGCCCTCAGCCTCGGCGTCGTCGCGCTCTTCGCCACTGCCCTGATGGCCGTGTCGATCCGCGTCTTCACCCGCGCGGCCATGCGCTGAGCTGTCCGGATTCGACGCAGCAGATGTCTGCGGCCGCCACGCGGCCGCAAGCCGAGCTGGTCATAGCCGCGAGCCGAGCCGACCGAAATGGGTCGCGAGGGTTTCGCGGCTACGACCGGCTCAGCCCGCAGTGATGTAGTCGGTCAGGTACTGGATCTCGAAGCTTTGCTGCTTCGACTTGAACTTGACGACGTCGCCGATCGAGAGGACGCCTACGACCTCACCCTCCTCGACCACCGGCAGGTGGCGGATGCGGCGGTCGGTCATGATCGCCATCGACTCGTCGATGTCGGTCTCCGGCGTGACGACGACGAGCGGCGTGGTCATGATCTCGCCGACGGCGGTGTCCGTGTCCGTCCGCCCTTCGAGCGTGACGCGGCGGAGGTAGTCACGCTCGGTGACGATCCCGATGATCGTGCCTCCGTCGGTCACGAGCAGCGACCCGACGTTCGCCTCGACCATCTGCTGCACCGCTTCGAACACCGACGCGCTCGCCTCGATGCTGAGAACCTTGCCGCCCTTGTCGTCGAGGATCTCCGAGACCTTGCTCATGACGACCTCCTTCGAGTCCGTGAGCGCCTGCCGCTCTCTGTCTCGGACGATAGCGCGCGGGTACTACGCTTCGCGGGCATGGCCTGGGCCGCCGCCGACGAGCGCTACGACCGGATGACCTACCGTCGCAGCGGACGGAGCGGCCTGCAGCTGCCGGCGGTCTCGCTCGGGCTGTGGCACAACTTCGGCCACGACCGCCCGCGCGACACCCAGCGGGCAATCGTGCGCCGCGCCTTCGACCTCGGCGTCACGCACTTCGACCTCGCCAACAACTACGGGCCGCCGTACGGCTCCGCCGAGGAGAACTTCGGGCGGCTGCTCGCCACTGACCTGCGCCCGTATCGCGACGAGCTGGTCGTCTCGAGCAAGGCCGGCTACGACATGTGGCCGGGCCCCTACGGCGAATGGGGATCGCGGAAGTACCTGCTCGCGAGCCTCGACCAGAGCCTGCGCCGCCTGGGCCTGGACTACGTCGACATCTTCTACTCGCACCGGCTCGACCCGGACACGCCGCTGGAGGAGACGATGGGCGCGCTCGACACGGCCGTCCGGCGGGGCAAGGCGCTCTACGCCGGCATCTCCTCCTACTCGGCGGCGAAGACACGCGAGGCCGCGGCCATCCTGCGCGACCTCGGCACGCCGCTACTCATCCACCAACCGTCGTACTCCATGCTCAACCGCTGGATCGAGGACGAGCTGCTGGACGTGCTCGACGACGAGGGCGTCGGCTGCATCGCCTTCTCGCCGCTCGCACAGGGCATGCTCACCGACCGCTACCTGGAAGGCGTCCCCGAGGGCTCACGCGTCAGCGAGGACTCGTCCTTCTCGCGCGACCTGCTGACGGAGGACGCCATGGCCAAGGTGCGGGCCCTGAACGAGCTCGCCGCCGGACGTGGGCAGTCGCTGGCGCAGATGGCGATCGCCTGGGTGCTCCGCGACCCGCGCGTCACGTCAGCGCTCGTCGGCGCCTCGAGCGTCGCCCAGCTGGAGGCGAACGTCGCGGCGCTCGAGCGCCTCGAGTTCGCGGACGACGAGCTGGCCGAGATCGACCGGCACGCGACCGACAGCGGCATCAACATCTGGGCGGCTTCAAGCGCCGAGTAACGCGCGTTCCGCGTCCTCGCGCGTCAGCACGCCGAGAAAACGGCCGTCGGAGCTCGTGACCGGCAGGCTCGAGAGGTCGTTCTTCTCCATACGTCGGATCGACCAGTCCAGGCGCGCGCTCGGCCGGATCGTGCTCGGCCCCTCGGTCATCGCCTCCTCGGTCGAGACGTCCTCGTCGCTCGCGAGGGCAGAGCGCCCGATCCGCCCCAGCAGCACGCCGTCTGCAGCCAGCACGAAGGAGGTGTCCCACTCGCCCAGCCGCGCGCGGACGTCCTGCAACCGCTCGTCGGGCGCGCACGTCGGCGCATCCGGGCGCATGAAGGCACCCGCGCGACGGGCGCTCGGGTCGTCGCCCTCGAGCGGCAGTCCGGACGAGCCCCAGTCGGCCTTCCCGGCCACGTAGTCGAAGACCTGCTCGAACCCGAGGGCGGCGAGCCGCGCCGCGGCCCGTGGCGACAGGTCTCACTGGTAGTCGTAGCAGTACACGATGACCGGCCTCGCGCGGTCGAGCCGGCCGGCGCTCTCGGCGTTCAGCTCCTTCAGCGGCACGTTGACCGCGCCCGGCAGATGCTCGTCCGCGTATTCCTCGGCCGGCAGCACCTCGACGAGCTGGGCGCCGGCGCGCACGAGCTCCTGGACGCGGCTCCGGTCGATCGCCTCCGGCACGGCACGGAGGGTAACGCGATAGCGTCCGGCCGTGCGCTTCGGGATCGTGCTGCTTGTCATCGTCGGGGTGATCGTGGCCATCGCCGCCGGCGCCTTCTTCGGGCTCACGCGCCAGTTCACCGTCGAGTCGAGGGCGATGGAGCCGAAGGTGAAGAAGGGCGACGAGGTGGCGGTGTTCCGCTTCTCCGACTCGGTCGGGCCGCCGACCCGAAGGGACGTCGTCGTCCTCTCCGACCGTGTCTCCCCGGGCTGCGCCGTCGGCGGCAAGTACTCCGTCGCGCGGATCATCGGCCTCGCGGGCGAGACCGTGACCGAGCGGCAGGGCGTGGTCTCGATCAACGGGAAGCCGCTCGACGAGGGGTACGTGAAGCCGGAGAGCCGCGACACCAGGAGCGGCACCTGGCACGTTCCCAAGGGCGCCTATCTCGTGATCGGCGACAACCGCCGCTCAGCGTGTGCGGCGCCGTACGTCGTCCCCAAGAAGAACGTCGTCGGCTTCGTGATCTTCACCTACTGGCCGTTCGACCGGATCGCCGTCGGCCAGTAGCTGCTCGAACAGGCAGCACTCGTCGAGGCTCGGGCACTCGCAGCGCGCAGCGGCGTCCAGCCAGCTGCGGACGACGAGGGCCCTGGCGATCATCGCGTCCACCTGCGGGAGCTTTCGCTCCGCGACCCGACGGAGCTCCTCGACGGCCTTGCCGTCTCCGGGCTCGGCCTCGAAGAGGAGCTTGATCTCGTCGAGCGTCAGGCCCGCGCGCTGGGCGGTGTCGATGATCGCCAGCGAGCGGACGGCGTCATCGGTGTACCGGCGGCGGCCGCTCACGCGCGGCGGCGCCGGGAGCAGCCCGATCTCCTCGTAGTAGCGGATCGCGGACGGCGCCTTCGCCGTGCGCCGCGACAGCTCGCCGATGCTCAGCTCGTCAGGCACTTGACATCAAGTCGACTT
>Ga0066903_100005500_pt1 | contig 11009 bp, 7 predicted proteins | sample PanSoiMetaGPlot1_FD_67491 | JGI IMG/M metagenome (GOLD analysis project Ga0066903, IMG submission 67491) | Tropical forest soil microbial communities from Panama analyzed to predict greenhouse gas emissions - Panama Soil - Plot 1 (version 2) | ecosystem: Environmental > Terrestrial > Soil >...
TCCTCGGCGTGGTTGAGGCCGACCTCGGCCAGGCTGGCGCGGGCGGCAGGGTCCGCCAGGCGGGCCTCCAGCTCCGAGCGGCTCACGCGCAACGAGCTCGGCGAGCCGATCAACAGGTCACCACCTAGCCACAGGGTGGCGTTGGGGAATGCCTGTAAGAACGTCCGCACGATGAGCGAGTGCTCGAAGGCGGTGCCCGGCGAGACCCACTGGATCATGAGCCCGTCGGGCTTCAACGCATGCGCCACCAGCGCGAAGTACTCGACGGAGTACAGATTGGTAGCCCCGGCGTCGTACGGGTGCACGACGTCGGCGGTGACCACGTCGTAGGCACGTCGGTTGCGCAGCAAAGCGTTTCGCCCATCGTCAATCGACAGGTGCACATTGCGGCGCTGCAGGACGTCGGCGTTGGCGAGATGAAAGTACGGCGCAGCGGCAAGCACACTCTCTGACAGCTCGACGACGTCGACCTCGGCCCCTGAGTGCTGGGCGAGCGCGCCCGGCGTGGCGCCCGCGCCCAGGCCCACCACCAGCGCTCGCGGCTCGCGCGACGGCGCCAGCAGCGCGGCCAGGTGCCCCATCACGCGGTGGTAGCGGACGAGGTCCGCGGAGTCATTGGTCTGCCCACGGCTGTTGGTGAAGAGTGTCTGGACGCCGCTGGCATCGAGGCCGAGGCTGACCGTATTCTCGAGGCCTTCCCAGTAGGCGAGGAGCCGCTGATCGGGGAAGTGCTCGTGGAAGACGACCTCGTGCACCGGTGGCCGCAAGATCCCCAGGACGACCACGCCCAGAGCGATCACGCCGCTGGCAATGGCCTGAGTGCGGTAACCGGTGGCGACGAGCAGGGCGGCTCCTAGCAGGATGTTGCCAATGGCCAGAAGGAGCAACGCGTGGTGCGCGCCCAGCACCGGTACCAGGATGAAGCCGCCGGCTAGCGAACCGACGATCGCACCGCCGACGTTGCCGGCGTAAATGCCGCCCAGGCGCCGGCCAAGCTGGCCTGCGCCCGCCGCCCACAGGCGGGCGGCGACCGGAAACGTCGCGCCCATGAGCAGCGCGGCGGGTAGCACCGTGGCGACGCACAGGACGGCCATGAGCCGCAGTTCGGTACGGACAAAGCGTGCGAACAGGGCCGGCCCATCGTCGCGGACCGCGATGAGCGCGTCGTACGCACCGCCGAAGGCTGCCAGCGCAAGCACGGCGGCCAGGCCGATGCCCAGCTCGAGCCAGCCGAAGCTGATCGCGGAGAGCCCTGCCGAGGGCGCCGACCTGACCAGCAGACCGCCCAGCGCACCACCGAGGGCGATGCCGGCAAGGACGGTCGCCAGCATCAGGACGAAGCCGTAGATGCTGCTGTCGAACAGGACCGCCAGGATGCGCGACCAGACAACTTCGTAGGCGAGCGAGATCGCGCCTGAGATGGTGAAGGCAATCAACGCCACGTGAGCCACTCGGGTGGTGCGTTCAGACGTCGAGGCGTACACGGGTAGTGGCGCGCTGATCGGGTGGCGCGAACGACCCAGAAGAAGGCCGGCAGCGCCGGCCAGGCCGTTGGCGGCGGCGGCGGCGATGATGGTCTCGGTCAGGCCCAGGCGGCCGATCAGGACGAAGCCCGATAGCAGGCAGCCGACGATGGCGCCGGTCGTGTTGGTGGCGTACAGCAGGCCCATCGTCCAGGCGTCGCCGCGGGTGGGGTTCGCCTCGCGTTGCGCGGCGCGTACGCCGCGAACCGCCAGTGGCAGCGTCGCGCCCATCAGGGCAGTAGGCACCAGCAGGACGGCGAAAGCGAGCGCGGCGCGAACGGCACCGGCCACGAGCGGCGCCTGGGCCGGGTCGACCACCTGCGCCAGCCCACCGTAGACGTCCTGAAGAAGACGGAACGCCCAGGGCGTCAAGAGCGCCGACGCGCCGACGCCGAGCTCGACCAGCCCGTACGCGCGCAGCGGCCGCCGCGCCTGGTCGGCCCGCCGGCCGCCGACCAGGCTGCCAATCGCCAGGCCGCCCATGAACGCGGCGAGCACAGTGCTGATTGCGTACACCGTGACGCCAAAGGCCAGCCCGAGCAGCCGCACCCAGGCGACCTGGTAGATCAGCCCGGCTGCGCCGGAGAGAAACAGGAGGCCCGCCACCGCGGCGGTGGTGGCGGGCCTCAGGCCTCAGTCCTTGACCACCGACCTGGGTGTGCCGTTGTCGCTCGTCGACGGGACGTCGAGCGCGCGGAGGCGGCTCATCAGCTCGCTCACTTTCTGGCCCGTCAGGGTCTCGAACAGCTCCGGCACCTGGGCCACCATTTTGGCCACCTCACCGGTGAGCTGACTGACGCCCGGGGAGCGACCGTCGCCGGTCGACACGACGGTGATCTTGTCGACGCTAGCCAGCGACTGGGAGAGCGCGCGGACCACCTCCGGCATGCCGGTGATGAGCTTGTCGAGCACGGCCGCCTGGCTGTACTCCTGGTACGCCTCGGCACGCTGGTGCATGGCGTCGGCTTCGGCCTGGCCTTTGGCGCGGACAATTTCAGCCTCAGCCGTACCTTGCAGGCGAATCGCCTCGGCCTGGCCCGCCGCTTCGATGGACAGCTTCTGGCGCTGAGCCTCGGCGAGCACCTCGATGCGCTTGCGTTCGGCCTCAGCCTGTTTGTTGATGGTGGCTTCCAGCTCGAGCGCCTTGCGCTGGACCTCGAGCTCCTGGACTCTGATCTGCTCCTGGCGCTGGACCTGATCGATGCGGACCTGCTCGGCGATGACCTTCTGCTGCGCCTGGTTGGCGGAGATGTCGTAGGCCTTCTCGGCCAGGGCTTTCTGCGTGCGGACGGACGCCTCGTACTCAGCCCGTTTGACCTCCAGGTCGCGCGTCGCCTCGGCTTGCTTCGTCTCGGAGGCGGTCTGAGCGATCACGCGTTCCTGGTCGGCAGCCGCCTGAGCAACCGCCGCCTCGCGCATGGCCATGGCTCGGCGGATGGCCGTGTCGCGCTCTGCCTCGGCCTGGGCGATATCGGCCTCGCGCTTGATGCGGGCGATATCTGGCCGACCCATGTTGTTGATGTAGTCGTTTTCGTCGATGACCTTCTTGATCGTGAAGGAGACTACTTCCAGACCCATCTTGGTCAGGTCGTCCGAGACGCTGTCCCGAACGCGGCCGGCGACGATCTCCGGCTCCTTGACGATCTCCTCGACCTTCAGCAGGCCGACGATGCCGCGCAGGTGACCCTCCATCACCAGTCGCAGCAGCGCTTCGCGCTCCTCGGGCGGCTTGGTCAGGAACTGCTCGGCAGCCGTGCGGATGCTCAGCGGGTCCGACTTGACCTTGATCTGCGACACGGCCTCGACGGCGACGGCGACGCCCTGCGAGGTGTACAGCTGCTGCTCAGGGGCGACGTCGAACGACATCAGCTCGAGCGATAGTTCTTGATAGCTCTGAAACAGCGGCCATACGACTTTGCCGCCGCCGGTCACGATACGTGTGCCGCCCCAGCCGTACACGATCAGCGCGCGGTTCGGCCCGACCCGGCGGAAAAGATTGCCGACGACCCACATCGTCAGCAGCAGGGCCAGGACCGCGACTACCACCACGGCGCTCAAGAAAATGTCCATCAGGTATGCCTCTCTGTTTCCGCGGCAGCGGCGTTCGGACCCGCCTCGCGTTGTGCCAGGAACTCGTTCCAGGGTTGGACGGTGGCGAATCCGTCGACGTAGGCCGTGATGACGACTTCGGAGCCGCGTGGGATGGCGGCGCCGCCGAAGCCTCGCGCGGCCTCGCTGCGCCGCGCACCGACCTTTGAAAACACGACCTCGCCGGTGCCTCCGCGAGGAATGCTGACAGTTACCTGGCCGACGGTGCCTTCGAGCCGGTAGTCCTCCGGGTCCATCTCGCGCTCACCCGCCAGCACCAGGCCCAGGAAGCGGGCCACCAGGTACCAGCCGACGGCGCCGGCCAGGAGCGCACCGAGGACGACGGCTGGCAGCGCCCAGGCACCCAGACGCACCAGCAGGTAGCCAGCCGCGCCGAACCACGTCAGCGCGCCCAGTGCCGAGGAGAAATTCAACAGCGGCAGACCGATGTGCTGAGCGCCCTCGGCGTGGGTTCCATCGGCGGGGTGAGCGGCGCCGTGGCTGCCGTCCGCGTGGCCGATGCCGTGGCTGGCGCCGCCATGGCTGCCGGCGGCGCTATGGCTGCCGACGTGTGGCGGTGCGTGGCCGTGAAGGACGTGTGCCGCGCCGTGGCCCGCCATGCCCAGCGCGAACGACGCGAGCGTAAACAGGGCTCCGAAAGCAAAACAGGCCAGAAAGAATGTTTCCATATGCCCATCGATTGGTTGGTTGGTGTACTCCTCGTCTGTTGGGGTGTCAACTGAAAGTACGGCCGCGACGCGCTATAAGTTGCGCAGCTCACGCGAGATTCCCGGAGGGGACCCAGGGTGTGTGGCTGTGCCGCTCCGATCGGCCGGTCCGAGACACCCATCACCCGACTCAACGTTCGGAAGCGAGCGATCGGCGCATACGAGACGCACAAATCTCCTCAGCGACTTCCTCAGCGACTTCGGCGGCAGCGCCGACCCGTACGGGCCGTCTGCCGCTGGCGTGTGCGATGCTGATCACACGAAGGCCCATGTGGCAGACGCGGCGGGTAGCTGGCTGGGTCTTGATCGGGCTGACAGCCAGCCTGCTCGAGCTGGCGCTCTTGCGGCTGCTGTATGAGGTGGTGCAGTGGCCGTTGCCCGTCGCCACAGCGGCCGCGGCGGAGATCCTGATCCTGATCAAGTTCGTGGTGACGGACCGCTGGGTGTTTGGCCACCCCAGCCCCACGGTGGAGCGTCTGGTCCGCTACCACGGCGCCTCGGCAGGCGCCTTCATCGTCTACTGGCTCGTCATCAACGGCCTCGCCGTGCTCGTCGGCCTGCCGTACGTCGCCGCGTTCTTGCTCGGCACGGCGGCTGCCTTCGCATGGAGCCTTATGAGCAACTTTCTCTGGGTGTGGGCGTCATAATCCTGCTGCCGAGGTCCGACAATGCACTCCCACGCCAACACCCAGCACGAAAGCGCAGCATCCGCCAGTGAGCGGCGGCTGCTGATCGTGCTGGTCATCACGGGCCTGTACATGCTCGCCGAGGTGATGGGCGGACTGCTTACGGGCTCGCTGGCGCTGCTGGCCGACAGCGGCCATCTGCTGGGCGACGTGCTCGGCCTGGGCATGGCGCTGGCCGCCATCCGGTTCGCTCGTCGCCCCGCGACGGCCGATCGTACGTACGGCTTTTATCGCGCCGAGATGCTGGCAGCGCTGGCCAACAGTATCGGACTGATCCTCGTCGCGACCTGGATCGTGTACGCGGCGTGGCAGCGACTCAACGATCCAGCCGTTGAGATCAGCGCGCTGCCCATGCTGCTGGTAGCGGCGGGCGGGCTGGTCGTCACCCTCGTCGGCGTTGCCCTGCTGCATGCCGGTGCGCGCGAGAGCCTGAACGTGCGTGGCGCCTTCCTGGAGGTGCTGGGCGATCTGCTCGGCTCGGTTGGCACCATCGTCGCTGCACTGATCATCCTGGCCACCGGCTGGACTCCGGCCGACGCGGTGATCTCGGCGCTCATCGGCCTGTTCATGGTGCCGCGCGCCTGGGCGCTGCTCCGCAGCGTGGTCGATGTCCTGCTCGAGTCCACACCCGGCCATCTGGACATGCCCCAGATCGAGGCGGCCATGCGCGCTCAGCCCGGCGTCGAGTCCGTTCACGATCTGCACCTGTGGTCCATCACCAGCGGGTTCGACGCGATGAGCGCCCACGTGCGGTCGAATGGCCGACGCTCCGAGGACGTGCTGCATGACCTGCGCACGATGCTCCACGATCGGTTCGGGATAGACCACGTGACTCTGCAGGTGGAGGCGGCCGATCACGCCGACGACGGCGCCTGCTGCATCGCCGATCCGCGCTGCTTTGTCCCTACAGCAGTCCCATTGCCCGCCACACTGGAACACTCGCGCACAGCGCGAGCAACGTAACCACGGCGTAGGCTGCCGCCATCGGCCGCGCCTGGCGGTGCCTGAACAGCCGACCGTTCGTGCCGTGGTACAGCGCCAGGTAGGTGGTGCTCTGGTAGGGCAGAAAGAAGCCGTTGCACGCCATGAGTGCGATCAAGCCAATCACCCACGGGTCAATCCCGGCGCTGATGCCGACGGGCGCCAGCGAGATCGTTAGCAGCGGCGCGGCCGCCTGCCAGCGCATCACCAGGCTGAGCCCATAGCACAGCACTGTCAGAGCGGCGACGAACGCGACAGGATTGCTGGCCAGTCCCCCCACGGTAAGCGTGGCGATGCCCGCTAGCCACTTGTCGAGCTGGGTATCCGCGAACACCTCGGACATGCTGGTCAAGATGCCCGAAAGCAGGGCGAAGCTCCAGTTGATGGTGCTCAGGCCGTTGGCCGCGAGGACCCCCGCGCCCGCCAGCACGGCGAGAGCGAGCACCCCGATCCAGGCCGGATCGACGTGGTGCAAAGGTTGGGTGCTGAAGCCGACCAGGATGAAAGCAGTCATGACCATGGCGATGAGCTCGTGTCGCGACGGCGGACCAAGCAGCGCGCGCTGGAGCGCCAGCGCGCTGCTGCCTCTGGTGGCGCTGGTTTCGCGCGGCCGGTAACGCCACAGGATGAACGCGGCGAGCGCCCCAAAGAGGATCACGTGGGTCGGCAGGGCGCGCACGAACCAGCCGCCCCAGCTCACGCTGGCGCGCGTCGCCTCGGGCAGAACGGCGTACACCAGCACCGACGTGGTCGAGCTGGTAAGGAACAGCGCCACGACCTGGCCAAAGCCGATGAGCACCGCCATCGCCAGGCCGATAGCCGCCGGGCTGCCCGGCAGGTAGCCCAACGCGTCGATCAGCTCGGTGACCGCGGGCGCCACGAGGGCGACGCGGCTGGTCGCGTTCGGCGCGGCCGGCCCGACCAGCATTCCCGAAACGCCCAGGCCGATCACCTGGCCGGGATAGCCGCCACGGCTGTTGGCGACCACCCACAGGGCCATGCGGTACAGCAATCCCGAAGACGCAATGGCCGCGCCGACCGCCAGCGTGCTGACTACGAGCACCCAGTTACCGGTCGCAAAGCCGCCCAGCGCGATGCGCGGCGCGGTCACGCCGCTGACCACCCAGATCGAGGCGAGCAGCAAGGCGACGATGCCGTCCGGCAGGGCCTCCACGGCGAACAACGGCAGGCTCGCCAGCAACGTGGTCAGCGCATGCCAGCCGCGATCCGAAAGTCCTTCAGGTGGGGGCAGCGGCCACGTCACGACGAGCAAGACGGCCCCGACCAGGATCGCGACGGTTTTGCGGTCGAGCCGCCAGACGCTGCGTGCCAGCGGTGGCTGTGGCTCGACGCGGTGATCGCTGTCCAGGTCTTGCAGGTGGGTGTGTTCGGCGAGCGCCGACGGGGGCAGCATGCGAACAAGTCGACGCGCTTCGTCTAGCCGGCTGGCGCGCCGCAGTGTGTCCACGTAGCGGTCGGCGAGCTCGACGGCCTCGGCCACCAGGTCGCCCTCGAGCAGAACCTGAACCGCGAGCTCGCACGCGCCCGCGTCGCGCGCCACCGCTGCCACTTCGCGGCGCGTATTGGCCAGCCCCTGCGGCCCCAGTCGCTCAGCCATGCGCGTCACAAGGAAGCGGCGGAACGCGGGCGGGTACGTCTGGGCGTCCGAGCGACCCTCGAGCAAGATGTCGGCCAGGGGCAGCGGGGTCGGTTCTGGACTTCGGCCACGCTGGGCGAGCAGCGGTTCGAGCGCGCGGCTGTCGAGGACAGGTAGCAGGGCCAGGCGCTCGAGCGTCTGCTGGTCAGGTCCGCTCAGGCTCGAGTACAGGCGCTCGGCCATGCCCTGGAACTCTTGCGACAGCTCGGCGACCTCTTGCTGGCGAAGAGCCAGGCGGCCACCGACGGCGGCCGCGAAGAACGTCGCGATGCCGGGGGTGCGGCGCAGCAGGCGCGTGAAGCGCTCGCCGGGCAGGCGCCAGACGACGCACGGCGTATGCGCGATCAGGGTCGTGGCGCGCACTTCGTCGCGCAACAAGCCCAGGTCGCCGAACACCTCGGGCGGCTGCAGGAGTTCCAGCCGAACGCCATTGGCCTGGCGTTCGACCAGACCTTCGCGCAAGATGTACAGAGCGTCGGCGCGAGTGCCCTGCGCGAAGATGACGGCGCCGGCCTCATAGGTGACCTCCTCCAGGGCTGCCGCGAGACGCGCCCGGTCCACGGGCAACAGCTCGGAGAACGGCGCGACAGTGGACAACTCGGTCGCCGCGCGATCGATCGCCTCCCGTGCGCCATGCGGAATGGCCACTCGGCGATCATACGGTGAGACATGTTTGTAGACGTGAACGGCATTCGCCTGGCGTATTCGGATACCGGCGAGGGCTCGCCGGTAGTACTGCTGGTGCACGGCTTTCCACTCAATCGGTCGATGTGGGACCCCCAGCGCGGCGCGCTGCGGTCCATTGGCGCGCGAGTACTTGCGCCCGACTTACGCGGATTCGGGGCTTCAGAGTCCGGGGCGGCGGGTCCGCTGACGATGGAGCAGCACGCGGATGACATGGTCGGTCTGCTCGACGCACTCGGGGTGCGCGAGCCAGTCGTGTACGTCGGCCTGTCTATGGGTGGCTACGTTGGTTTCGCGCTGTGGCGGCGGCATCCCGAGCACGTGCGGGCGTTCGTGCTGGCCGACACGCGAGCCTCGGCCGACACGCCGGCGGGTCGTAACGATCGCCAGCGGATCGCGCTGCTGGCTGAAGAGCTGGAAAGCCCGCAGCCTGCCATGGATGCGATGCTGCCGCGGCTGTTCTCGCCGCACCTGCGCGCGGGCTCGCTGCCCGTGCAGCTTGTGCGCGGGATGATGGCCAGCTCGTCGGCGCGGGCGGTGGCCGACGGCGAGCGCGGCCTGGGGGATCGGGCTGACAGCTTGCCGACGTTGTCGACAATCGACGTGCCGACGCTGGTGATCGTCGGCGAACACGACGTGCTGACTCCGCCAGACGAGTCACGGCGCATCGCCCAGGGCGTATCCGGCGCGCGGCTGGTCACGATCGACCAGGCCGGCCACATGTCGAACCTCGAGAACCCCGAGGCGTTCAACGAGGCGCTTATCGGGTTCTTACGCGAGCTGTAACTCGGCTACAGGCGTCGCCACTGGCGGCCGTCGCGCTCGATGAACGCGTCGGCCCAGGCGGGGCCCCACGTGCCGGCGGGGTAGAAGTGGACGTTGTTGGGCCGCTCACTCCAGCCGGCCTGGATGTCCTCGGCCCACGCCCAGGCCTGCTCGACCTCGTCGGCGCGCGTAAACAGCGTGCGATCCCCGAGCATGGCATCCAGCAACAGGCGTTCATAGGCGTCAGCCTGCGTCGCGCTCTCGCCAAACGACGACCCGTACTGGAAGTTCATGTCGACTTCCTGCAACTGCATGGTCGGGCCAGGGATCTTCGCGCCGAAGCGCAACGTGATGCCCTCGTCCGGCTGGATGCGCATCGCCAGCACATTCGGCTCGAGCCGTTCTTCGCCAGGGAAGAACATCTGCGGCGCCCGCTTGAACTGGATGGCGATTTCCGTGGCTCGCTTTGGCAGCCGCTTGCCATGGCGTAGATAGAACGGGGTCCCGGCCCAGCGCCAGTTGTCGATCTGCAGGCGCATGATCAAAAAGGTTTCCGTCCACGAGTCGGGCGCCACCTTCTCTTCGCCCCGATAGCTCGCCACGGGGATGCCGGCCAGTTTGCCCGCGGTGTACTGCCCACGCAGCGTGAATTCGCCCGTCTGTTCAGGCGGAATGCGGCGCAGCGCCTTCAGCACCTTGAGCTTTTCGTCGCGCACTGGCTCGGCCTCGAAGACCACGGGCGGCTCCATCGCGACGATGGACAACAACTGCAGCATGTGATTTTCGACCACGTCGCGGAAGGCGCCGATCTCGTCGTAGTAGCCTCCGCGTCGTTCGACCCCTACCGTCTCGGCCACGGTCAACTGGACATGGTCGATGAAGTTGCGGTTCCAGATCGGCTCGAAGATGCCGTTGGCCAGCCGGAAGGCCAGGATGTTCTGGACGGTTTCCTTACCCAGATAATGGTCGATGCGATAGACCTGCGACTCACGGAACACCGACTGGACCGCGGCGTTCAGCTCCCGTGCCGAGCTCAGGTCTACGCCGAAGGGCTTTTCGATGACCAGTCGGCAGAAGCTGTTCTCGTCGCGGCGCTCGCTCAGCCCCGCGTCGCCCAGTTGGGCGGTGATCGTCCTGAATAGCTCTGGCGGAGTGGCCAGGTAGAAGATGCGATTGCCCTGTGTGCCGTGGGCCGCGTCGATCCGCTCGAGGCGCTCGCGCAGCCTTTGATAGCTGGCCGGCTCGTTGAACTGACCCGACATATAGTGCAGGCGCGACTTGAACTCGTCCCACAGGTGCTCCGAGATCCCGCCGTCGTAGTGCTCGAGCCCTTCGCGCGCGGTGCGCCGAAAGTCCTCGTCAGTGAGCTCCGACCGCGAGAAGCCGATGACGGCAGAGTGCTTCGAGAAGAGGCCTTGCTGGTAAAGGTCGAACACCGCGGGAATGAGCTTGCGATGCGTCAGGTCACCGGATGCGCCAAAGATGACCAGCACGCACGGAGGCGCCGGCCGCTGGGCGGCCGACGCCAGGACTTCGCCGTCGCGCGTGCTGACCGAGACGTCGAAAGCCATCCGTCCGCGCTCAACTGCTGAGGGGTGAGGACCGCACGCCCGTCTCCTGTCCGTCGACGTGCACGGCGTGGCCGCCAAACTCGTTGCGCAGCGCTGCCAGCACGCGCCACGAGAAGGAGTTGCGGTCGCGTGAGTAGAACCGACTGAACAGCGACATGGTGATCACGGGGGCGGGCACGTCCTCGTCGATCGCGGCTTCGATGGTCCAACGACCCTCGCCGGAATCGTCGACCCAACCCTCGAGGCCCTCGAGCTTCAGGTCCTTCTCGAAGGCGCTCACGGCGAGATCAAGGAGCCACGAGCGCACCACACTGCCGTGCTGCCAG
>Ga0066903_100005502_pt1 | contig 11008 bp, 9 predicted proteins | sample PanSoiMetaGPlot1_FD_67491 | JGI IMG/M metagenome (GOLD analysis project Ga0066903, IMG submission 67491) | Tropical forest soil microbial communities from Panama analyzed to predict greenhouse gas emissions - Panama Soil - Plot 1 (version 2) | ecosystem: Environmental > Terrestrial > Soil >...
CCATCTCGACCTCCTTTCTCACGATTGGATTGGTCGTCGTGTTGCCAGACCGCTGGAGGAGATCGATGCTCCTCCAGCCAGTTGTCGGTCTGGCCAAACCCCACTCACACTGGCCTAGTCAACAATCGTACGTACTGCTCGAACGAACAGCAATCAGTAATTCTACTGATTGGAATCTCTGACACCGGTTCAATTCAGATGGTCATCGATTCCCAATCGACTCGCAGCCTCTCCCCGCACAGTCCACGCGTCTCTCCACAACTGTCTCATCCGCCGCGAGCCAGGCGCAGCGACTGATCCCGTTGCAGAGTATGTCTGTCCGCCGTGGGGCCCAGCGTCACGCGCAGGAGCGGGCCGGCCATCGCCGTCGTGACCAGCGCCATCAGCACCATGATCGAGTAGATTCGACCGTCGATGAGGTGCAGCTCGAGCCCCGCCGACAGCATCACGATCTCTGTCAGGCCCCGCACGTTCATGAGCACCGACAGCGGCACCGCGATCCCGTGGGGCAGGCCGCTGAGCCGGGCACCGGCGTACCCCCCCACCCCCTTGGTCAGCACCGCGACCACCATGAGGAGCCCGACGATCCACCAGCCTGCCCCGCCGACGCCGGCGAGGTCCACCTTCGACCCCGCCACGACGAAGTACAGCGGCAGCATCAGCGCGGCTGCCCGGTGCACCCCATCGCCAGTCCAGGCACGGGCGCGCTCGACCCCCGCTCGCGGGATGGCCGCCCCGAACGCGAACGCTCCGATGATGTACTGGACGCCCAGCCACTCGGTCGCGGCGCAGGAAACGAGCAGCCCGGCGACGACCAGCGGCGTGAGCTCCGGGGGAGCGGTGGCGCGCCTGCTCACGCTCCTCAGCCACCGCCGCAGCAGCGGTCGCGCGACGGCGATCAGCACCAGGAAGTAGACGGGGAGCAGGCTGACCCGCCACTGGTTGCCGAAGCCGGAGATCACGGCCACCGCCGCGAAGCCGAGCCAGGACGCCAGGTCGCCGACGGCGGCCGCCGCGAGGGCGATCGTGGCGACCGGCAGCCGGCTGATGCCGCGGTCGGTGATGATCCTGGCGAGGACCGGGATCGCCGTGACCGACATGGCGATCCCCATGAACAGCACGAACCCGACCTGCGAGCGCACCGCATAGTGCGCGGTGAGCAGCAGCGCGACCGCCACGCCGCCGAGCATCGGCAGGATCATGGCGCCGGCCGCCACGCCGAGGGTCGTGCGCTTGCGAGCCTCGAGCAGCGCCGGATCGAGGTCGAAGCCCACGGTGAACACGAACAGCGCCACCGCGATCGTCGCGAGCGCCTGGACCGAGGGGACGACGGACGGAGGCAGGACCACCTCGCGAATCGGTCCCAGACCGACGACGATGCCGGCGATGATCTCCCCGACGACGGGCGGCTGACCGACCTTGCGAGCGGCGGCTCCGAACGCCTTGGCGGTCGCGAGCAGGATGCCGACCGTGAGGATGAAATGCGCGGTGCTCTCGGCCGTCACGGCCGGTCGCCACTGCGCATTTGCAGGTCGGCCGGCCGGTTCGACGCCGGCGACCTGGCGGTGAAGCGGTCCTGCCGCTCGCGGTTGCCACAGGGCGACTCGCTGTGCCAGCGCTGGGTCCGCGAGCGCGTCGTGTCGTAGAAGAGGAGGTCGCATGCCTCGCGGGCGCAGTGGCGCAGGCGCGCCGGATCGAGCCGGCCGAGCTCCTCCACCAGACGGTGGGCCAGCTCCGCGACGGCCGTCTCCGCGTGCCAGTGGACGACCACGGTGAGCGTGCCGTCCGGCTCGACCCGAAGCGTCTCGGTGACGCCAGTGCGCGCGGCGAGGCGGTTGAGGGTGCGCACGCTCGGCGGCCGCCGGCCGATGAGCGCCTCGGCGATCGCTCCCGCCTCCGCGGCGAGCGCCCTGAGATCGTTTAGCTCGTCACTGCCGAGCTCCCGGGACAGGCCGAGCGGCTCGACCAGGGCCAGGGCGGCGGCGTGGCTGGCAAACGGATCGACGGCGGTCGCCGCGCGGGCGCCGGCCGGTCGCCGCGGGAGGGTCGCGTTCGACAGAGCGACCAGCGCCGGCACCGGTTCGCGCTGCGGGATCGTCGCGGTGGTGGTCCGAGGCGTGCCGGTCACCGGTTCGCCCCCGACGCGTCGGTGGCCGCGGGACGAGGTGAGGCGACGGCGGCCTGCTCCTGGTGCAGCCGTGGAGCGCAGAGCGTGGCCAGCGCCGCACCGATCAGGAACCCGACGACGACGATCACGAGCGCCGGGTGCATGCCGGCGGTGAAGTCGCGCGAGACGGCGATCAGAGTGCCGAGCAGCGCGATGCCGAGCACCCCGCCGACCTGTCGAGCGGCGTTGAGCACGCCGGAGGCGATGCCGGCGAACTCGCGCGGCGCCGCCAGCACCACTGCCGCCGTCATCGACGGCATCGTCCCGACCATCCCGAGCCCGAGCAGGACCAGTCCCGGCAGCAGCCGGACATAGTCGGTGTGCGGGTCCGCCAGCGCCAGGATCGCGGTTCCCGCCGCCATCAGGCACTGCCCGACGATCATCAGGGAGCGCGGGCCGTACCGTGCCACGAGACGCCCCGCCAGCGGCGGCAGGACCATCGTGAGACCGGCGAACGGCAGCAGCATCAGCCCGGTTGCGAGCGCGCTGTAGTGGCGCGCCTGCTGGAAGTACAGCGACAGCACGAACACCTGGCCGTAGACGCCGAAGTTCAGCACCAGGCCGACGCCGATGGCTGCCGAGAAGTTGCGGTGCGAGAGCAGGGCGGGCGGCAGCAGTGGCGACGCGACCTTCTGCTCGGTCACCACGAACGCGCCGGCAGTGACGGCCGCGATCGCGAGGGGAACCACCGTGAGCGGGCTGCTCCAGCCGAACGCGCCGGCCTCGGTGAGTCCGAAGGCCAGGGCCCCCAGCGAGGCGATCCCCAGGAGCTGGCCCGGAACGTCGATCCCGCGCTGGTTCCTGGTCGTCTCGGTCGCGTTGCGCAGCAGCAGCGCGAGGGCCAGGACACCGACGGGCAGGTTCACGAGGAAGATCGCCCGCCATCCGACCAGGTTGACGAGGAGCCCACCGAGCACGGGACCGGTCGCGAAGCCGGCGCCCGCGCAGGCCGCCCAGGCCGCGACCGCCCGGGTCCGCTCGGCCGGCTCGGCATATTCGTGGACGATCAGGGCCAGCGAGGCGGGCATCAGCAGCGCCGCTCCGAGTCCCTGGACGACCCTGCCCGCGAGCAGGACGGGAAAGACCGGCGCGAGGCCGCAGACGAGCGAGCCCGCCACGAAGATCACGAGCCCCGCTCCGAAGGCCAGCTTGCCCCCGCGCCGGTCCACCAGCGCGCCGCAGGTGAGCAGCAGCGACGCGAAGACGATGTTGTAGCCGTTGACGGTCCACTGCAGGTTCGTCACCGACGTGTCGAAGCCCGCTCGTATGGCAGGCAGCGCCACGTTGACGATCGTGGTGTCGAGGATCGCCGCGAAGAAGCCGAGGCATACGGCGACGAACGCCCATGCCCGTCGAGTCGTGTGGCTGCGTTGTGCTTCTGCTGTCAACACTCTATTTCGAGGATAGACCGTTGGCAGCGCAAAAGTCCAGGCCGCCGTCGCGCGAGCCGACGGGCCCGGTGTCCGCGGCGACCGCGACCGGCGCTACGCTGGAGGGGCTGACCATGGCCGTGTGGGGCGGGCCGAGCCGGCGGCGGATGCGCGGGGTGCTCATCGCGACGTGCGAGCTTGCGGCGTGACCGGTCCCCTGACCGTGCCGGCCCTGCTGGCGGCCCGCGCCGCGGCCGAGCCCGACCGCCCCGCGCTGCTGCTCGACGACGGCCGCTCGCTCACGTTCCGGCAGTGGGAGGGGCGCTCGGACGGCGTCGCGCGCGGCCTGCTCCGCCGCGGGGTGGCTCGCGGCGACCGCGTCGCGCTGCGCTTCGCGGAGGCCGGCTGGCTCGACTTCGCGGTCGCCTGCGTGGGCGTCCAGAAGGCGGCGGCGGTCGCCGTTCCCCTCTCGACCCGCCTCGCGCCGGCCGAGACCCGCGACCTGCTCCGGCAGTGCGCGGTCGCCGGCGTCGTCCACGGTGAGGACGCCGCCCCGCCGGCCGGGCACGACGCCTGGACCGCGACGCCGGCCACGATCGCGTGCGCCGGGGAGGGCCCGCCGGCGGTCGAGGTCCGGGCCGGCGACGTGGCCCAGATCCTGGCCACGTCGGGCACGACCGGGCGGCCCAGGGGCGTCTGCGCCAGCCACGCGAACCTGACGCACGGGACCAGCCTGGCGCCCCGCCAGCGGCCGCTGGCCCACTCCGACCGCTTCCTGCACGCGTTCCCGATCGGCACCAATGCCGCCCAGACGATGCTGCTCAACGCGCTGACCGCCCGCCCCGCGGCGGTCGTCGCCACGGAGTTCGAGCCCGACCGCTTCTGTGCGCTGATCGAGGCGCACCGCGCCGGCACCGTGTTCCTGGTGCCGGCGACCGCGATGGCGCTGCTGAACGCCCGTGCCCACGACCGCCACGACGTGTCGAGCGTGCTGCTGCTCGGCTCGACCGCGGCACCGCTGCCCCCGGCCGTCGCCCTCGCGCTGAGCGCCGCGTTCCCCAACGCCGCGATCGTCAACACCTACACGTCCACCGAGGCGGCGCCGGCCCAGACGACGATGGTCTTCGACCCCGAGCGTCCGTGGTCGGTCGGCCGGCCCCTGCACGAGGACGAGGTGATGATCGCCGACGAGCGGGGCCGGCGCCTGGGGCCGCACGAGGTCGGCGAGGTGTGGCTGCGCTCGCGGGCCGCCCCGCGCTTCTACTACGGCGACCCCGAGACCAGCGCCCGCGTGTTCGCGGGCGGGTGGGTCCGGATGGGCGACGTCGGCTCCCTGGACGCGGACGGCTATCTCTCGCTGGTCGACCGGGAGGCCGACGCCGTCAAGACGGGCGCGTTCAAGGTCTCGACGCTCCAGGTCGAGGCCGCGTTCTACGAGCATCCGGCCGTGGCCGAGGCGTGCGTCGTCGGTGTCCCCCACCCGGTGATGGGGACGATGGTCGCGGCCGCCGTCGTGCTCCGGGCGCCCGTGCCGCTCGACGACCTGCGCGCGTTCCTGGGCGAGCGCCTGGCCCGGCACGAGGTGCCGACCCGGATCGACGTGGTGGAGGCGCTCCCCCACAACCAGGCCGGGAAGGTGGTGAAGCGCGAGGTGCGGGCACTCCTCGCGGCGCCGCGGGGCTCTCCCGGAATGCCGCTGGGATCGCCCGCCGAGGTGCGCCTGGGCGCGCTGTGGAGCCGGGTGCTCGGCGTGGGCGCGGTGGCGGCGGACAGCGACTTCTTCGCGCTGGGCGGAGACTCGCTGCGGGCGTCCCAGCTCTCCGCCGTCGTGGGCGAGGCGTTCGGGATCGCGGCGCCGGCGTCGCTGGCGTTCGAGGCGCCGGTGCTGGCCGCCCAGGCGGCGCGGATCGAGGCGCTCGCCCCCTCGCCAGGCCCGGGCCCGGCCGGGGGGAGGGCCCTGCTCAGCGCCCAGCAGGAGAGCTTCCTGGGGTGGGTGGCCGAGGGCCGCGGAGACGGGCGGCATCCGGGGGCGATCGCGGCCGCCATCCGGGTCCGGGACGAGCTGGACCACGACGTGCTGCGGCGCAGCCTGGACGAGGTGGTGCGGCGCCACGAGGCGCTGCGCACCGTGATCAGGTCGGGGCGCGGCGTGCTGCTCGACGACTGCCCGCCCGAGTTCGTGTCGGCGGACGCGTCGAGCGAGGTCCAGGCCGCGGTGCTGCTTCGCGAGGCGCGGGGCCGGGCGTTCGACACGGCGGCGGGGCCGCTCGTCCGGGCGGCGGCCGTCCGGCTCGGACCGGGCCACCACGCCCTGGCGCTCCTCGGCGCCCACCTGATGTTCGACGGCTGGTCGATGGGCGTGCTGCTCCGCGAGCTGGGCCTGCTCTACTCGGCCCTCCGCCTGGGCGGGCCGTCGCCGCTGCCGCCGCTCCCGCTGCAGGCCCCCGAGCTGTTCGCATGGGCGCGCGAGCAGTGGCCGCGCACGCGCGAGTGGTGGCGGCGGGCGCTCGACGGAGCCCCGCCCGCGATCGACCCGTTCCCGGGCCGGAGGCTGGTGCACCGCTTCACCCGGGCGTCGGTCCCGTTCCGCATCGACCCCGAGGCCGCGGGCCGGCTGCGGGCGGCGGCCAGGGCCCACACGGCCACGCCGTTCATGGTCGCGGCGGCGTGCTGGTCGGCCGTGCTGGCGGCGTGGTCGGGGACGACCGACCTCGTGCTGATGACCCCCGTGCCCGGCCGCACCAGGCCCGAGTTCGAGGGGCTGATCGGCTGCCTCGTCCAGTCGCTCCTGCCGCGCGTCGACGCCGGCGGCGACCCGCCGTTCGCCGAGCTGCTGGCGCGCGTGCGGGCGAGCACGCTGGCCGCGATCGACCACCAGTTCTATCCGTACGAGGAGTTCCGCGTCAGGGTCCCGGAGCCGGCGTGGGTCCGGTACGAGAGCTGGGGCGGGCTCGCCCACTTTCCCGGCCTCGAGTCGGAGCCGTTCGAGCTGCCCCGCGAGGCCGCCCCCGAGGAGTGGCACATCCCGGACGGCGACCGCACGGTGCCCGAGCTGGCGCTGAGCGAGCAGCCGGACGGTTCGGTGGCGGGCTGGCTGGTCTACAACGTGTACGCGTTCGAGCGGGCGACGATCGAGCGGCTGGCCGATGCGTTCCTGCGCACCGGCCGGCAGGCGATCGACCAGCCCGCGTCGAAGCTGTCGGAGCTGCGGGTACCGGGCCCCGCGGGGGACGGATGAGCGAGGCGTGATGGACGTCGCAGTGGTGGTGGCGTCCGGCGCGGCGGAGCGCAACACCGGCTGGCGGGCGGCGGCTGCACCGGTCGTGCTGTTCGTCGATCGACCCCCCGGAGCGCCGCTGGTCGAGGCGCACCGGGCGTGCTGGGACGGCGCGCCCGGCGACCTCGGGGCGGCGGTGTCGCCGGTCGCGGGCGCGGCCGGCGTGGCGCCGGAGCCGCTCTGGGCCGCCGGCGCGGTCTCGGTTCGCCGCGACCTGCTGGAGGAGCTGGGCGGGTTCGACGAACGGCCGGGCGACGTCCCGGACCTGCTGCTGCGACTGCGCCGCCGCCGGCGCCGGGTCGAGGCGCTGGCGGCGGTCGCCGGCCGCTGGCCGGCCTGGCGGCTGGGCGTGACCATGCACCGCGTTGCGGCGCGCCATCCGTGGCTCGTCCGGACGTCGCCGCCCGGTCTGGCGACGTGCTGGCTGGGCCTGGTGCTCGTCTGCTCGGCCGCAGGAGTGCGCTGGCGGCTGCCGGCCGCGGCGGTGGTGCTGGCACTTGCCGCGGCGGCGTCGGCGCTGCGCCGGCCCGGGGCGCTGCGGGCGGTGCCGTGCGAGCTCGGATGGCTGCTGGAGGGCGCGCGCCGGGGCGACGTCCGGGCGGTGTGGCTCCGGGTGCCGCCGGCCACGGCCGAGCTGCCGGCCCGGCTCGGCACCGCGGCCCGTGACTGGACGGCGCTGGCGGCCGTGCTCTCGCTGGCGGTGCTGGCGCTGGCGGCCCTCGCGCGATGAGCGGGATCCCGGCCGTGGCGGTCGACTCGCTCGCCGGCGGTGACGAGCCCTCAGTTGGGGCTGGAGACGCTCAGGCCCTGCGCGATCGCAGCCTGCCGCATCCGGTCGTCGTACGTGATGAGCTCATCCAGGTCGGCGTCCAGCAACTTCGCCGCGGCGATGTGGATGGCATCGATCGACCGGACCTCCGGCGGCAGCATGCTGGCGGCGAGGCCGATGGTTGCGCCGGCGAAGTCCAGCCGGCTCACCCTGCGAAGCCGCTGCTGCGCGATGGCGACGTCAGCGGCGGAACGTCGCAGCGCGGCGCGCACGGCCTCGACGTGCAGCACGACCGAGCTGATGAGCGGCCGGCCGCCCAGGTGGTCACGCAGCGCGTCGGACTCCTCCTCGCGCCAGCACAGCTTGACGAACGCGGAGGTGTCGATGTAGACCCACCGCCGGCTAGGAACGCTCATCCGCCCTCATCTCGATCACGATCTCCGACATCGGCCTCTCCCCGGGCCGCGCCGGTTCCGGATCGGGCCACTCGGAGTGCTGGTCGGGCGCGGGAACCAGCGTTCCCTCGGCGGCAAGGCGCTCGGTGGCGCTCATGGGCCGGATCGGCACCATCCGGACGATGGGACGGCCATTCTCGGTCACCTCGATCGGCTCCCCGTTCTGCACTCGATGCAGGACGGCGCTCAGGGTGTCCTTGAGTTCACGTATCCCGACTCGATGGAGCACGAGGCGATTGTACCCTCGGTGCGGGTACATGCGCAGCCCGGACTCAGCGGCGCCCGGGTCGAGCGCCCCGTCCCGGCGCGTCCTGGTCAGCCGGCAACAGGGTGAACGTCCCCCCGGCGACCGGACGCAAGGCTCGGAAGTGGCGCTCATCGAAGGTGAGCAATCGGCGGGTGCGGAAACGCTGCGCCAGCACGACCACGGAGAGATCGGCGAGGCCCACGTCCAGATCGCCGTAGCGGCCGTCGAGGTCCAGGACGATGCCGTGTTCATCCCTGCTGAGGCCCTCCACCTGCAAACGGCCCTCCGCCACGTCGCGAAGGAAGCGCCTCGCGGCGTCTCGGCCGCCACGGCTCCTCAGCAGGTAGTCGATCTCGGCTGACACCGGGGCGGGCACGACGAGATCGCCGGATTCGGACTCGAGCGTCTGCAGCACCGCATGGTGGAGCGGGTCGCGCCGGTCGCCCAGCGCCACCAGGGGCGCCGCGTCGATGATGAGGGTCACTCGCCGAAGCCGCGGAGCAGGTCCTCCTCGGCGACCTCCGCGATCGACGTGCCGTCGCCCTCCCAGGCGCCGGCCAGCGCGAACCTCCGATCCCCCTTCCGGATCGCCTCGTAGGTCGAGATCGCCGCCCGGATGATCTCGGCCTGGCTGCGTCCCTCCATCTCCGAGAGGCGCCGGAGACGGTGCACGTCTCCCTCGTCCAGGTAGAGGCTGGTCTTCTTCACGATTGTAGGGTATCACGTAGGGCAAGTCGAGCCGCATGTGCGTCCCGTCCAGCCAGCCAAACCGCCCATTGATCGGGCGTTCAGCCTCGCCGATACTCGACCGCAACTGGGCGCTGTCGCAGAGGCGCAGAAGGAAGGGACGCCGGGGCACTGTTGACTGGGATGATCGCGGGCCGCTCGGGCGAGCTCGCGCGGCTGGACGAGCTGCTCGTCGCGCTGCGCCGTGGCGAGGGCTCCGGGCTCGTCGTCCACGGCGAGGCGGGGATGGGCAAGACCACGCTCCTCGATGCGCTCGTGGAGCGTGCCCACCACGGGACGACCGTGCTGAGGGCGTGCGGGGCGGAGACGGAGGCGCAGCTTGCATTCGCGGTGCTCGCCGACCTGCTGCACACTCTGCGCGCGGAGCTGGAGTCCCTGCCCCCGGCCCAGGCGGCCGCGCTCGCGGGAGCCCTGGCGCTGGGGCCGCCGGTTCCCGGTGACCGGCTGGCCGTCTGCGTCGGCACCCTGGGCGTCCTGCGCGCCGCCGCGTGCCGACAGCCGGTGCTCGTGGTGCTCGACGATGCGCAGTGGGCCGATGCCGCCTCGCGCGAGTGCGTCGAGTACGCTGCCCGGCGCGCGGGCGGCCCGCTGGCGGTGGTGCTGGGCGCCCGCGACCCGTGGTATGCGGCGGAGCGGGTGCGCCTGCCGGAGCTGGTGGTGGGCCCGCTCGATGCGGACGGCGCGGCGGAGCTGCTCCGGCACCGGACGCCCGGCCTGGCGCCGCCGGTGGCGGCGGCGATCATCGATGCCGCCGCTGGGAATCCACTGGCCCTGGTGGAGCTGCCGGCAACGCTGGCCGCGGAGCAGCGCACGGGGGTCACGCCGCTCGACCTGCCGCTGGCGCCCGGGAGCCGGCTCCGAGAGGCTTTCGCCGGCCGCGTCGGGGCGCTCGGGCCGCCGGCGCGCCACGCGCTGCTGATCGCGGCCGCTCATGCCGGGGAGGACCTGCCTGTGATCGCGGCCGCCTGCCAGCGCGTGTCCGCCGACGTGGCGGAGCTCGCGCAGGCCGAGGCGACCGGCCTGGTGCGGCTCGCCGGCGGCCGCGTGGCCTTCACGCACCCGCTGATCAGGGGGACGGTGTACGGGGAGGCGAGCGCGGCGGACCGGCGCGCCGCGCACGCGGCCCTCGCCGGCGTCCTGTGCGGCGAGCGCCGGGTGTGGCACATGGCGGCGGCGGCGGCCGGGCCGGACGAGCAGGTCGCGATCGAGCTGGAGCGGATCGGGAGCGAGGCGGCGGCGCGGCGCGCCTTCGCCGCTGCGGCGGCGGCCTTCGAGCGGTCCGCCACCCTGACCGGCGACAGGTGCTCCGCCTCCCGCCGCCTGCTGGCCGCCGGTCGAGCGGCGAGCGCGGCGGGCGAGGCAGATCGCGCGCTGGCGCTGCTCGCACGGGCCACGGAGGCGGCGGTCGATCCGGACCAGCACGCGCTGGCCCAGCACGTGCGGGGCCGGATCCTGGTCTGGCGCGGCAGGCCTGCGGAGGCCGCGCGGGTGCTGACCGAGGAGGCCCGGCTGGTCATGCCGCAGTACCCCGCGCTCGCGGCCGTGATGCTGGCGGACGCGGCGAACGCGGCAACGATGATGAACGTGCCCCCGGAGGCCGAGCGGCTGGCGCGGCGTGCAGCCGGGCTGGTCGGTGACTGCGCCGAGGCCAGCGTCCGCGCGTCGGTGCTGACGATGCTCGGCTGGGTGCTGACGCTGCGCGGGAAGTCGGGGCAGGCGCGCCCGGTGCTGCGCGCGGCGGCGCGCCTGGCGGAGGACGTGGACAGGCTGGGGCCGCACTGGCCCTGGCTGCACCTGCTGTTGCGGGCGCGCATCCCGCACGGCGAGCTCGAGCAGGCGCGGGCGGAGTGCGCGACACTCTGCGCGCGGGCACGGGCGGCGGGCGCGCTCGCGACGCTGAGCGGCGCGCTGGTGGTCGCGGCGGAAGCCGCCTTCCGGCTCGGCGACTGGGATGCGGCCGACGCGCTCACGAGCGA
>Ga0066903_100005503_pt1 | contig 11008 bp, 13 predicted proteins | sample PanSoiMetaGPlot1_FD_67491 | JGI IMG/M metagenome (GOLD analysis project Ga0066903, IMG submission 67491) | Tropical forest soil microbial communities from Panama analyzed to predict greenhouse gas emissions - Panama Soil - Plot 1 (version 2) | ecosystem: Environmental > Terrestrial > Soil >...
GGGGGCACATCATGAGCGAAAGGAAGCGAGCGCGCGCGCCCAACAAGGACACATCCCCGCCCCGCCCGAGCAATAACGGCAATCGCAGGCCCCGCAAACGCACGGGAAGGGGGCGCCACGAAGGCGACGAGGACGACAGGGCCGAGGCCCTGTCCTTGACCCGCCTCGCCTCTGAGGCCCGGGAAAGGCCCGTCCTGTGGCACTGGCGCCCCTGGATAGCTCGCGGGGTGCTGTCCTTCGTCGTCGGCCAACCCGGCGCCGGCAAGTCGTCCTTCCTCGCCTTCCTCTGCTCGCTCGCCAAGTCCGTTGTCCTCTTGCCCGGTCACGAGGAGCCATTCGACCAGATGACGAAGCCTCGCTTGCGGGCCCACGGGGTGCGCGAGTGGACAGTGCGCGTCTGCGACGGGCGCCCCTGGCATCTGCGAGCGAACTTTGAAAGCTTGCTGAAGATCGTCCGCGCCGTGCAGGCCGATCTCGTCCTCTTCGATCCGGTTGATTCCTACATCGACGAGGGGATACACGAGAACGACTCGCAGGCCGTCCGGCCCTGCCTGGAGCTCGCCGCCATGCTGGCCGAGCAGACGGGCGCCGCCGTTGTCGGCACCAGGCACCCCGGCAAGGACCCAAGGAACACTTGCCCGGGGGGCCGCGCGTGGAAGGCGATACCCCGCGCCGTGGTCGAGCTCGTCGAAGAGCCGAGCGACCCGCCCCAGCGCTTCATCCGGGCCGCGAAGTACAGTCTGGGCGAGCATCCGGCCCCGCTGTCGTTCGTCTTCGACCGCAGCAAGCCCGGCCCGCCCGTCTTCACGCCAGGGAAGGCCGTCGCCCTCGAGCTCGCCGACCTCGCCCGGGACGTTCCTGACCGGCTGCACAGGTCCAAGATTGAGAGCGCCTGCGAGCTCCTGCGCTTCCTTCTGCAAAAAGAGCGGATGGAAGTTCGGGACGTGTTCAAGTTCGCAGAGGCCGAGCGGCTTTCCGAGGACACGGTCCGTCGCGCCGCGCCCCTGGTCGGCATCGACTACAAGCGTGAAGGCATCGGCTCCGATCATCGCTCTTACTGGTCGCTAAAGCCCGCTGCGCACTCATCCGCAAACGGCAGGGGGGGGAGTGTCCGTCAGTCCTTGCGGACGAGTGGACAGAAGCCTAAGAAAAAGGCACTCCGTCCACTCGTCCGCAAGCAGACTGACACACCCCCCCCCCCTGCCGCGCCGACGAGTGAAACTCCCCCCGGCGGTTAGCCTCGCCGCGCTCTGCTCTCAGCCGCGGCGCCTTCAACGTTGACAGGCCCCGCCGGGGGGCTCGTCTTCCGCAACTACGGGTGCCTCTTCCTGTTCGCGTGAAAGGGGGCAACACCATGCCAGGGATAGACTTCCGTGCCGTGCGCTACGGGGTGCCGATCAGGGAAGCGCTCGCCTTGCTGGGCTGGCGCCCCCGCGTCATCATCGGCCCGTACTGGCGCGGCGGTTGTCCCGTCCATCGCTCGACGGACAGGACGAGCCGCTGTTTCTCGGTACAGACGGTGTTCGGCCTGTGGTTCTGTCACAAGTGCCATGCCGGGGGCAACGTTCTGGACCTGTACGCCAGGGTGAAGGCCCTGGACCTGCACGCAGCGGCCCGCGAGCTCTGCGAGCGCACGGGGCGCTCTGTCCCGTGGCTGCGCTGGCGTGACAAGCCCGCGCAGGCCTGCGCCGCGCTCCGGGCCCGCGAACAGGAAGAGGCACCCGTATCCTTGCGTCCGGGCTCGTTCGGGCCGCACGGGCGCAGGTTGACCGCGACCGGCCCGACAGAGCAGCAAAGGAGATGACCGATGGCGAAGAAGAAAGCGCCGCCCGCCGGAGACGAGGCCGACCCGCGCCAGACTGCGCAGGCCGATGCGCGCGGGCCGACGACACGATGCGAAGTGGTCGCCTCGTTGAAAGCGTTGATGCGACCGGAGCTTTGCTACACCCTGCGGGGCTTCCTGCATGGTAGGCTTCTGGCGTCTGTTGCAGCGCTGAGCGAGTCGCCTTCCTTCCCGAAAGTGAAGAGCGTGCCCGGGATGCTGGCGTTCTTTCACGAAGCGCTGGACAGGGCCAAGCTTGAGATCGCGCTGCTCTACGACGATGCCAATGAGGCCGCGCGTCTGCTGACTAACCCGCTCGCCCGCACCTACCACAAGGCCGTTGCGCCCACGGACGCGGGCCGGAAGACGGGGGGGGGCTGATGAGCGCCGAGATGATGAAGACACCGCCCGTCCGGTCGTTCATCGCCACGAGCTACAGCGGGCACAGAGGCCCGCAGGGGACCGTGGTCCTCCGCCATCGGTCCGCGCTGACCGAACCGCTACATTGGCGCCTGGACCTGTGGAACCATTCCCCGACGGGGCTGGAGTGGGGATACCGGGGCTCCGGCCCGTCGCAACTAGCGCTCGCCTTGCTGGCCGATGCGCTGGCCGACGACGAACTTGCCTGCGCGCTGTACATGCAATTCAAGTTCGACGTGACGGCCCGGCTGCCGAAAGAGCGCTGGGCGCTCACTCACGCCGAAATCTGGGATTGGGTGGAAGCGCACGACGACGACCCGGAGGACGACGACGACGACCAGGCCGACGACGACGAGGACGACGACGAGGACGACGACGAGGACGACGCAGAGGACCTCGTTGACGTGGTCGATGAGGAAAACAACGTCGTCCACTGGTCGGTTTTCGAGTCGTTCGCCGTCTACGTGGTCAGCAAGCATCCGGGATGGGGATACTTCAAGCCCGCCTTCTGCGAGTTTGACCCGGACGATTTCCGCGCCGAGCAGGGTTCGGCTGCGCCCGGGGGTGCTGGCGACGAGGGGGTAAAAAAAGATGGCTAGCATCCGTGGAGAGTCAGACTCTCCGAATGTCTGTACTAGTATTGGCGCCGCCCGCCATTGGACAAGGCCCGTACTCGCCTTGCTGCGTCGGTTGCGAGAGCTAACCGCGCCGCCCGCTCCGCTCCCGGTCCGCGCCCCCGTCCGGGCGGCGCGGCGATACAGACAGGCCGACCGATGATGCCAAGTCTGGGATTATGCTTGCGTCCACGGAAGGCCGATGATACAACAGGAAATGCGGTGGGGCGGGCCGGTTGTGACGGCCCGCCCCCCCTAACCGCAACGCACCCTGTAACGGAGGGCTCGTCTTGGCTACCACCCATCCTACCACAACCGTTCGCGCCGTCGGGTACGCTCGCGTGTCGGAAGACGACCAAATGAGCGTTCCCGAACAACTCGCGTGGATTGAGGACACCGCGCGCCGGGAGGGCGCGGAGCTCGTGCGCGTCTACACAGACGAGGGACGCAAGGGATACGAAATCGACTCGCGCGAACAGCTACAACGGATGCTAGACGACGTGGAGGCGCACTCCAGCAAGGGGCGCCCCGTGCAACTCCTATTGACGTGGACAGAGGATCGACTGTCCCGGGCGGATAGCCTGGAAACGGCGCGGGTCCTCTGCCGCTTGCGCGACGCGGGAACGGCAACGATCATCAGCGCGACGACGCGCACTGACCTGCACAACGCACAGGATCGTCTGTTGTTTAACCTTATGCAAGACACGCAACGCTCTGCGTTCAGCCCAAAGCTATCGCTTGACGTTGCGCGGTCGATGCTACAAGGCGCCCGCGCCGGGCTCTGGCAAGGCGGGCCCGCCCCCTACGGATACCGGATTGTGGACGGGCGCCTTGTCCCCGGGGACGACCGGCAAGTGGAAGCCGTCCGGTTCATCTTCACTAGCTACGCGGAAGGCCGTTTCTCAACCCGCAAGTTACCCTCGGAGCTCGACAGACTAGGCTATCCGCCCCCCCGTGGCAAGCGCTGGAGTCGGATCACTGTCCACAAGATCCTCCGCTCTCGCCTCTACATTGGCGAACTTGTGTGGAACCAACGGCACAAGGGCAAGTTTACCCGGCTCGTAGGGGGCCGCTGCGTCCCTACGAACCTTAGCGCCCGCGAGCTCCGCGATAGGCGGGGACCTACGGGCCCCGCCGCCCGCTTGCTCCGCAACGACCAGGCCGACGTTATTCGTGTCCCGGGCGCTCACCCCCCCCTGATCGACGCAGACGCCTTTATCCGGGTCCAGGCGCTCTTGTCCAGCAACAAGAGGGCAACGAGCCCGAGCAAGAGCGGGATTGCTGCATTGCGCGGTCTGACGCATTGCGCGGCGTGCGGTGCTTCCTGCTATGTGATGCGGAGGACGTGGACAACTCCGTCCGGGAAGCGTATGACCGCAAACCGTCTGTGTTGCTCTGCGTACTGGGCTAAGGGCAAGGGCGCTTGCGGTTGCGGCGGTTGGGCAAGCGAACATGACACCCAACAAGCAGTCGTTCGCATCCTGCAACAGCACTTGTCCGACCCGGCGGCGGTGGCGGAGCTCCGCAAGCAAGCAATCGAGGATGCGGCACAGATCGCCGCCGCGCTCCTGGCGCGCCGCAAGGGTCTGGAGAGGAGGATGGCGGACGCAGACGCGGAGCTAGGACAGGCGCGGGCGCGCTTGCTCAAGATCGCGGAGGATTTGCTCCCGGACGCGCAGCAAGAGCTCCGGTCGATGAAGGAAGCCCGGGCCGGTCTTGAGCAAGAGCTCCGTAGTCTGGACGCAGACGAGGGGGCGGTGGCGGTGCAGGTCAGCCCAGAGGAGCTAGACAAGCAACTCGCGCTAATCGGAAGCCTCACGGAACTCGCGGAACGACCGGAGCAAGAGCTCCTGCGCAATGCCTTCCGCGCCCTCATCCAACGGGTTGACCTGACGTTCACGCGCAAGGCGCAAGGCAAGAAAGGCAAAGGGATAAAACTCCACGCAGGGGCCCCAATCGTCGCGGTCACTTTGGCGCGAGCATTTGCAGACTTGCTCCGAACAGCTTGCCGTTCGGAGCAAGTCTGTATCGTCCTCCGCGACAAGGCGAGCTAGACGACGAACGCCAGCACAAGGACCACGGGCGCCGCGCGGCGCCCGTGGGCCTTGCCGTGCGCCGCCCGGCGGGGTAGTGACACTGACGGTAGCGGTCAAGGCCGACCGGGGGGCGCCCCCCGCATCGGCCTTTTTCACGTCCTGTAGTCACAGACTGAAGAAAGGGGAACTAATGAAAATGCAAACGACATCGGCGCTTGTTCTGGACGTGGCGACGGGGGCGGCGAGCCCTGCTTGGGTCTTGCTATGTCCTGCTTGCAGGACGCACCGATGGATGGTTTACACTGTTGAGGGGGAGCCTTGCATCCAGTTCCAGTGCGTAGGATGCATGGCAACGTACTGTCATCCTCGCCTCTTGGCCGAGTCGATTTCGGCGCAGTCTGACTGCGGCACATCTTCGGAGGGCACTGCCGATGTCAAGTGACCTCTCCCGTGAGCCCGGACAGTACGTCATCCGGGCCGCTGCCTTCATCGCCATATGGGGACAATTCGCCGCGAAGGGATTGTGCGACGGGCTGGGCAGCGCGGAGTACCTCCGCGTCAGTACCCTCTGGGCCAACGAGGGTATGCCGGTGGGCATCCCCGCCTTCATCCGGCGTCATGCGAACCTGGCGCCAGGGTCCGGCGAGGACACCCCGTAAGCATATGTACGCTAGGTCGGCGCCTTGTGCAGAAAAAAGTCAAACGGGGACGGAGCCCCAGACGCATAGCTCCGGGCGCCAGGCGGGATGGACGAAGTCGCGCGGGTTGTCCTGCGCCCAGAGCGCCGCGATTTCCAGCGAGAGCCGGCGAGCGGCACCGCGAGGACGGTCGGCCCGCTTGCCCATCGTGTAGAGCGCGAAGATGGCGCCGGCGTTCTGGCCGGTCGCGTGCAGGAAGCGCGGGGCGAGGACCTCGTCCACCGCGATCCGCTCCGCGAGGAAAGTGTAAATGGCGTCCCGGTCGTCGTCGGAGACAGCCGCGAGCTCAGCGCGGATCGCCGACAACGACCGGCGACGCATCAAGGCCGGTCGTTCCGCTTGCATGGTGCGCCCCCGGTGCTGGGCGAACCTGTCAACCCGTCTGCGATACCGCCTGGACCTGCGGCACGATGGCGATTGTATTCCCCGGCGCGCTGATGCCACGGGGGGCGTCGAATGCCTCAAGGGCCAGGAGATCCGTCCCCGCCGCATCGACGATGTAGTACCCGTACACAGACTGCGGGTTGAGCGGGGGCGTGCTGCCGGCCACGAAAGACACCATGCTCCCGAGGACGGTCGCCACGTCGTTCACGTCAAGGAACGGCACGTCCCACGTGATCGCGGCGGACAGGGCATACCCCGCGAAGTCGCAAGGCGTCAGGTCGGAGAGTGTCGTGTCCCGACTCGGGACGATTTGCGTTTTGTACAGGCCCATCTTCGCGCCGTTGAGCTTCCCAGCCGGGGGGCCCACGGCGACCAGGCCGGTAAGGTCTTGGACCGCGAAGTAGTTCGTGAAGACGATCATTCGGTTTTACCTCCAGTGAGAGCCGCTGTTGACTACCCGAACCGGGCGGATTGGCCTGCGTAGAACCAGCCACCGCCGAGCCCGATGGGCAGCGAGGCACCGAGCCCCGCGAACATGAAGGCCCCGAACGGGTGCCACACGTCGCCTTGCCACATGATAGCGCTCCTTTCTGGCCGTCAAGGCAAGTCCGCGAGCAGGAATTGCCCCGTGACCGTGTAGGTTTGACCCGCCGTATTGATGTAGAACGGGTTCGGGTCCGCCTGCGCCCACAGCAAGTTTGAGGACCCGTCCGTCACATAGTAGCCATAAATCGTATTGGGTACTGTCGTTCCGTTGCAAGTGAAGGTTACGGGGGGGTGGTCCGTCTCGGAGCTCTGCGACCCGCTGTCGTGCGCCGTCCCCCAACTGTGGATAGCGACGGGAGCATAACCCGGGAAGTCGCACTCCTGATACATCCCGAGATTGTCTCCGATTGCTGGGGTTTTTGCGTTCTTGAAGAGGTGCAGCAAGCACGCCGCGTTGAAGTAGTGGGTGCGCAGGTCGTCGAGCATCAGTTGCAGGCCGGTCATCGTGACGACGAGATTAGCCACGTCTTTCCTCCCTTGCGAGCTCCGTCAAGCGTCCTTGCCGCGCCGGTCGAGCCATCCGTGCGTCCACAGATCGACCGCGAGGGGCCCCGTGCAGCGGACACGGAGGCGGGCCGAACTGTCCAGGGGGATGCAAAGCCACGTCACATAGGGCGCGATGCTAGACGCCTGGAAATCGTACCCGCCGGGGGCGTTGCTCGCGGGCGGAATGTCCGTCATCCGCAGGCCCGTCACTATCCCCGCGTCGCCCGTTGGGTTGTAGGTGTTGAGCGTCACAAACGCGCGAACGCCGCTGCGGTGCGGCACGGACAACGTGAACAGCACTGCGGTTGTGCTGACCCCGTAGGTGGTAACGTCATGCGGCGCCGCCAGCCAGAAAAACCCGTCCCCCTCCTGAAAATACGGGACGATGTTTGTAGGCGTTGCGTCGGAAAGCACCGATCCGAGGACCCGCGACAGCGTGTAGTTGGGCGGGAGCGTGACAGGGCTCCCCTCCGCGACAGCGAGGTAATCGACGGGTTGCCCCTGCCCGAAGATGGCGTAAACGTCATACCATTGGTTCGCGAGCCAATTCGTCCCGGTCGCGCGCAGGCCGCCGTTGTTGCCCGCGCTCCAGACTGCCGCGAGGTTCTTCGTCAGCGTAGACGGTTGCTTGATGTCGAGCGTGTTGGTGCTGTCGCGCGCCTCTCCCGGGCCGATCTGGAGAGTCGCCCCGCTCGGCGCGAGGTTGTAACCGTCGATGTAGCCTCTCGGCATGATGTCGATTCCCGCCATCGTGGCCGACCCGCCGGCCCGGGCGCCGCCGGTCGCCGTGAGCTGACGGGACGGGTAGAGCTGCGCCAGCCCCCCGGCCCGGGCGCCCCCGCCGCCGTGCAGCGCGGAGCTGGGCCTGGTCATCGCGTGTCCGCCTGCCAGAGCGCCGCCGTGGCCGGCGAGCATCTCGGAGGACCTCGTCGCCGCGTGTCCCCCGGCCCGGGCGCCGCCGGACCCCAGCAGCCGCGATCCGCTGGCGATCGCGGCGGCGCCCCCGACCCTCGCCCCGCCCGCGCCGACCGTGAGGCCGGACGGGGCGAGTCTCGCGGCGCCGCCCCCGACGGCACCGCCGAAGCCACGGAAAACGCGCTGCCTGGTCGTCGTCGCCGACCCGCCGCCCCGGGCGCCGCCGCTGCCGTGCGACTGGTAGCGGTGCGCGATGCGGCCCGCACCGCCGACCGCCGCGCCGCCGTCAACTTCGGGCAAGGCGTCCTCGTCCAGATCGACGCCAGGGGCCGCGCCTCCGAAGAGGAGCGCGCCCTTGCTTTGCTCCGGGTAGCAGCAGAACGGCACCCCCTGATTGTCCCGGTCGGGGGTGGGCGTGTCCGGCGGCGCGCCGCGCTCGTACCATGCGAGCTTTCCGCAGTATTTCTGCCCCGTGTACATGGCGGACGGCATGTCGCCGTCCGTCTTCTCGCGCGGCTGTCCCGGGACCTCGCCGACCGGGCAGTATTCCGCGCTGGTGCGGTTGTACCATTTCCCCGAGGCCGGGCCGGGCCCCGGGAAGGGTTTGGCCCAAGGGTGCGACCAGTACCACACCACCTTCGTCAGACGGTCGGGCTCCCCCCGGTAGAGCCGCATGTAGGCCGTGTAGGGATGGGTGATGTAGTCCATCACCATACCGCACGGGTTGAGCGGGGCGTCTACTTCGCCACGCTCCGGCGCCCACGTTGCAGGTCGAAAGGGCGCCCGGTGTCGCGGTGCGTGAAACCGCCGAAAGCGTTCTTCGCGACCTTCGTGTAGGTGTAGCCCACGACCAGCAAGTAACCCTGCCCCCGGTACTCCGGCCCCGCTGGGACCTTGCTGTTCCAGGTTATCGTCCATTCCACAAGGGGCGGGGCCGGCTGTGTCACCTTCGTGATGACATGCACCCCCTGCGAGCCCGGGAACTCACGGGTATGGTAGAGATGCACCCGCATCCCCTTGGTGATCTTGCTCGCATCCGTCAGGGTCGCCGTCGCGGTCGTCCCGTCGAACGCCAGACTGGTCAGGGGGTATTTGATGACGTTCGGGTCCCCGGGCTTCTGAAGCCGCTTGATGCTGACCGCCCCGTTAAGCCCCTTTAGATACGTCATCAGGTTGTTGTACCAGTCCGTTTTGACCGCGTCCTCGTCGCTGTTGAGGGGTATGCTCGCCGCCTGGGGCACGCCGCGAATCATGATCTTGCGTTTGTATTTCACGTCGTCGGAGTAGAGAGTCACGAGGCAAGAGTTCCATTGCGCGTCGGTGGTGTTGATGCGGTCGCTGATCTTGCTGCCGGGCGCCTTGTAAGTCCCGAAGACGTACTTGTGCCGTAGCTCTGCCACGGCGGGGTTGTCCTCGTCGGAAATGCGCACGGCATCACAGCGCACGGCAGGGGCGAGGATCGTCAGGCGCGAGGTGAGTATGGCGTCCGCGATGACCCAGCCGGAGTTGAGGGTGGTGAGGTCCTGGTAGTATTCCTCTGACCAGCCACCGACAGGCCCATCCTTGGCTGTTAGCGTGAAGAAGTACAAGGTTTTGAGTGGCATCTCTGCTGAACCCTCCTGAAGCCCTTATTCCGCTCGTGGGCACTGCGGAACTCTTGCTAAGGGTCGCCGATGGTCAGTCCCGCCGCACGTTGCAGCGGGCGCAGGTCGTCCGGGGTGCCGGGCTGTGGCGCGGCTATGACCTCGCCGAGTGACCCCGCCGAGCCCGTCTCGGCAAGGCTGGCCCGGTCGATGGCCGCTTGCTGCTTTTTCTGCCGCGCCGTTATGTCGTTCGCAGACTCTATCGCTGCTTGACGGAGGACCTCCGCGCCGGCGCCGGTCGCGATGATGCCATTGAGCAGATTGAGCGGGCCGGGGATCGGGACCTGAAAGTCCGGTTGCGGCGGCGGCGGCGGCGGCGGCGGCGGCGGCGGCGCTTGCTGGTTCGCGAGGATCTGCGCGACAGTCTGCTGTAACTGCCGTAGCATCTTCCGCCCTTCCTCCGAGGCGGGGTCGGGGACGTTGGCGCCGGGGATGGGCAAGACCGGCGGCGGTTGCGGCGGCGGTTGCTGGGGCGCCATCGCGACGAGCTTCGGAGGTTCCGGCGGCGGCGGCGCGACGTAGGGCACGTTCAAGCCCCGCAGGCTCGCGAACCAAGACGGGGAGTTGATGACAGGCACGGTAAGCCCCCGAGACGGCAGTGATGCCGGCTGTAGGGGTGCCCCGCTGCCCGACCCCATGCGAGCAGCGGGGCATAATCGGCTCGCGCCGATGTGCCGGGAACGGAAGGACCAGACGCGCACCAGTTTACACCGAATTGCGCAATCCGCAAGAGGCTAATCGCCTGTGCGCTGAAAATCGGTACAATCTGGCGCCGGGGGGGCTCCATCAAGAGAGGGGGTAGGCCCATGCGTTCCCGTCAGGTCCTCGCCCTGGTCGTCGCCCTGGTCGTCGTCGGGTCGGTGTGCGCGTGTCCGCCGTGGCTGCGCCGGCCCGCCGTGGAGGATGGCTACTCGCTGTCGTTGCAGTACGGCAACCAGTGGCAGCCGCAGTGGCAACCGCCGCCGTGGCAAGGCCCGCAGCAGTGGCAAGCGCCGCCGTGGCAATTCCAGCAGTGGCAACCGCCGCCGTGGCAACCGCCGCCGTGGCAAACGCTGCCGGGACAGTTGCAGTACGGGGGCGCCTTCCCGTTCCCGCAGCAATTCGCGCCCCCCGGGCCGAACTGACCGCCCTTCGGGCAAAGGTCCGGTCTGGACCTGCAATTCCAGAGTCAGCGCACTGGCTTCCGCCGATGAGAAATCGATGAGAGGCCGAAACAAAGCCCCGGGCCGGGATTTCTCGCGGCCCGGGGCAACCAGCGCACTCGTCGCGGGGAGAAGTGAAGGACCGCGACGGATTTCATTCTATCGTGGAGGAAATCGCTGGACAGTCCCCACGGGAAGGGGTAGAAGCTGGTTCACCACCCCCTCCAACGATGCAGGCGACTACCAGCGCACGGGGGCACATCATGAGCGAAAGGAAGCGAGCGCGCGCGCCCAACAAGGAC
>Ga0066903_100005504_pt1 | contig 11007 bp, 9 predicted proteins | sample PanSoiMetaGPlot1_FD_67491 | JGI IMG/M metagenome (GOLD analysis project Ga0066903, IMG submission 67491) | Tropical forest soil microbial communities from Panama analyzed to predict greenhouse gas emissions - Panama Soil - Plot 1 (version 2) | ecosystem: Environmental > Terrestrial > Soil >...
GGCAAGACACGGCTTGCGGGCGAAGTCGCGGCCGCTGCCCAGGCGAACGGAATGGCCTTGATGATCGGACACTGCTCCGAGCGCGATGAAGCCGTCGCCTATCTGCCGTTTGTTGAAATTCTGGAGGGTTGCGTGGATCGCGCGGCAAACCCTGACGCTTTGCGCGGGATGCTAGGAACCCAGGGGTCGGAGTTGGCACGCTTGCTGCCGAAACTCAGGACGCTCCTCCCGGAGCTTCCGCTGCCTCTCGATTTGCCGCCAGCTCAAGCACGACGCCACTTGTTTAGTTGCGTTCTCGACTTCGCTGCGCGCATCGCTTCCGAGCGCCCGACACTGATGATCCTCGAAGACCTTCACTGGGCAGATGATTCGACGTTGTCGTTGCTCGATCACCTGACCCAACGGCTTTCCGATCTGCAGCTGATGGTAATTGGCACCTACCGCGACGCCGAGCTCGATCTTACCCGGGGACTGGCAAACATTCTGGAAGCTTCTCTTCGAAGGCGCCTTGCGACACGCGTAACCCTCAGTGTTCTTCCACGCGATGGAGTGGCCGCGATGCTGAAAAGCCTGAGCGGAAAATCGCCCCCGGCGTCCATAGTGAGCGAGATACATACCGAGACTGAAGGAAATCCCTTCTTCGTGGAGGAGCTGTTCCTCCACCTCGAAGAGGAAAATCGGCTGTACGATTCGGCCGGTCGCTTTCGCTCCGAGCTTAAAATTGGCGAGACTGAGGCTCCGCCGAATGTTCGGCTGATCGTCATCGGGCGACTTAAGCGGCTCAGCGCAGCGACCCAGAAGTTATTGGCAACCGCGGCGGTAATCGGTCGCTCTTTTGATTTCGCGTTGCTTCAAGCTTCACACGCGGCTCGAGCAGACTCGCTCCTGGAGTGCATCGAGGAAGGCGAACGGGCAGGTCTGATTCGCTCGGTCGCGGAAAGCCGCAAGGCCCGTTTTGAGTTCAGCCATGAGCTTACTCGTCAGGCGGTACTATCCGGTTTGTCGGCGCCGCGGCGCGAGCGGCTTCATCTCGAAGTGGCGGATGCAATCGAGGAAATCTGCTCCGGATTTGGTTCAAAGGATAGAGCGAGCCACCACGACCATGTCGCCGAACTGGCGTATCACTACGCGCGCGGCGGCAATCCAGACAAGGCAGTGGAATATTGCCTGCGCGCGGTTCGAAAGTTCGCGAGCGTCGGCTCAAATACCGAGGCGCTCGCACAGTTCGAGAACGGGCTTGAACTCTTGCAAGATCTCCCCGAGGGCGACCGGCGCGCCGAAATCGAGTTGGACCTCCGGAACGCAGTCTTTGGAGCAATCGGCGAGACCAAGGGCTACGCCTCTCCTGAAGCAGAGCAGTCATATGCGCGAGCGATGGAGATTTGCCAGCGTCCCGGTATCAACTGGGAAAAGAGCTGGTGGGCACTCTTTGGAATGTTTTTCGTGCAGCAGCTCCGACCCAACGTCCGCAAAGCGGAGGCCATAACCAACGACCTGATCGCAGCGGCGGAGAGGCAAGACAGTATCGGGTATCTTGCGGAAGCGCAGAACTGGTCAGCCTACACGAGCATGGTCTCTGGAGCCTTTGAGCCCGCGGCCTCTATTTTCGATCGCGCCTGGATTCGGCTTGAATCATTTGCCAACCCCAGCCTGACTCGAGAGCGCGCCCTGCAAATACCGCAAGGCCAAACAATCTGGCAGTGGGGCACTCTACAAAATAATCGCATCCTCTCGGGATGGAATCTGTGGTTTCTCGGCTACCCCGATCGCGCTCTGGACAGATTGAATTCGGCCAGCGCACTCGCGCAGCTACCCGGCGCCCCAAAAGGTATTCTGACGGACATACACGGATTCGCGACATACATATATGAGCTTCGCGGCGAACCCGCGCAAATGAAAGCCAGGGCTGCGGCAAGACTCGCATTGGCGAACGAGGAGGGATACTTCACTGGCCGCGCCATCGCCGAAATTTATCTCGGCTGGGCGGATGCTCTGGCGGGCGATCTCGCGGCTGGCATATCACGAATGAAACGTCATCTGCTTGAGCTTAAGACCGCCAGCTCTGAATATATCAGCGACCGTTGTCTCGCGTTCCTTGCCGCTGCCTTCCGACAAATGGGGAGCTTCGATGAGGGTCTTCGTGCAATCGACGAGGGATTTCAGTTCATCGAGAGAAGCGGACAGCGGTACTATGAAGCGGAGCTCCATAGGCTGAAGGGTGAGCTGTTGCTGGCCCAAAACTCATCGAATGCTCATGCGGAAGAGTGCTTCCGCACCGCGATCGATGTTGCTCGTCGCCAACACGCAAAATCCTGGGAGCTGCGCGCGACGACCAGCCTCGTGCGATTGTTGCGCGACACGAATCGGCGTGACGAGGCGCGCGCGATGCTCGCCGATGTGTACAACTGGTTCACCGAGGGTATCGACACGGCCGATTTGAAGGACGCCAGGGCGCTGCTCGATGAGTTGAGCAGCTAACGCTGTGACTACGCACCTTAAGCGCAGGTACTCGAGTTTGGTTGTAGTGGTGTGAGTCTGACTGCAAATCATCGGTTTTTCGATCAGGGCGGCTTCGCACGGGTGGAAACGTCGTAACTTTATTCTCAGCAGCGTAATTTCTCCGAACTTATACGCCCTCTGTACGATGACGTCGGTAAAAATTGGCCCAATATCAGAATATCAGTCCCTGAGTGCCCCGGGACGCCGCGCAACTCCGGCTGGCGTTGGTGCCGGCCGCACTCGTGCAATGGCTGCGTCAGTGAAGGATGTATCTGCGCTTGCCCTGGATCCGTCTTCACCACCCTTGGATCGCCAACCGCAACGTGCCGCCTTCCCACTGACCTTGGAGCTTGAGGTCCGAGGTTTACCGGAGAAACCTTGGGTAAAGATCAGCCAAATACGCACGCTCTCGGTTGAACGCATCGGCGCGGGTTGGGCCGCGCTATACCGGAAATACTAGACCAAGTCGTCCAAGGACTGAACGAGATTATCCGCTGAATCCGATCGAATGCCGAACACAGGCACTATCTCATTGCGTTCCCGCCTACCAATTCTCCGCAGCGTCCTCCCCATCAATCCGAATCAAGTGCCGTCCGAGATCGTTGCGGGGTTGACACTTGCGGCGATCGCGATTCCGGAAGTAATGGGCTACACGAAGATTTCCGGCACGCCGGTGATAACCGGCCTTTACACAATGCTGGTCCCGACTGCACTCTTCGCGGTTTTCGGCTCGTCCCGGCATTTGGTCGTAGGTGCGGATTCCGCGACGGCGGCGATTCTCGCTGCCGCACTTGCCGGTATCGCACCAGTCCGCTCGGACCAGTACCTGGCCCTTTCGGCGGTACTCGCTATCATGGCCGGCGGCTTTGTAATGCTGGCACGAATTGTCCGCCTTGGATTCATGGCGGACTTTCTATCGCGCACCGTGCTCATCGGTTTCTTAACGGGAGTCGGGATCCAGGTTGCGCTCGGGCAGCTCGCCGGGATGTTAGGCTTGGAAGGCGGCGGTCACGGGACTCTGAACGAGCTCTTGAATGTTGCTCATCAAATTGATCACCTCAATGTTCACGGGCTGACTATCGCATTGGGTTCGATCGTTCTGATCGTCGCGGCGAAGAAAATTTCGAGGAAGATACCTGGGGAACTAATCGCGATCATCGGAGCGATCGCGATTATCTGGGCAACCGGCACGAGAGAAAGCCTCCCAGTCGTAGGCCAGGTGCCGAGCGGGCTGCCGCATTTCGGTCTTCCGAAAGTTGCCCTGACCTGGAATCTCGCGGAGCAGCTGGCTCCGACGGCGCTTGCTATGTCAGTGGTGATCCTTGCACAGAGTGCGGCAACCTCGAGCGCCTACGCCGCCCGTTATCGTGACACGTTCAGCGAAAATAGTGACCTCGTCGGCCTAGCAATGGCGAATTTCGGCGCAGGCCTGTCGAGCACGTTTGTCGTGAACGGGAGTCCGACCAAGACCCAAATGGTCGATAGCGCCGGGGGACGGACCCAGCTATCGCTGCTGGTCACGACGACTGTGGTACTTCTGGTCCTTCTTTTCCTGACTGCGCCACTGTCTTATCTGCCTGAGGCGGTGCTGTCGGCAGTGGTTTTCCTGATCGGAATTGATTTGATCGATCTCAGAGCTATGCGCGAAGTATTCATCGAACGGCGAAACGAGTTCTGGGTCGCGCTGACTACAGTCGTGACAGTCGTTTTTCTGGGGGTAGAACAGGGAATCCTGCTCGCAATCGCACTCTCCCTGGTTGACCATACACGCCATGGCTACGCTCCCAAGAATGTAGTTTTGGTGCCAAGCGAAGGTGGTAGCTGGCGTACCTATCCGTGGACGGTCAAAGCCCAAGCGCTGCCCGGTCTCGTGATCTATCGGTTCACGCATAGCATGTACTATGCGAACTCCCCGAAGCTGGTCAGTGAGATTACGGACATCGTTGACACTGCCGATCCTCCGCTGCGATGGCTATGCCTGGATGCTTCCGCGGTTGATGACATTGACTTTACAGCGGCGGGACATATCCGATCCTTGTTCAGCACGCTCAATGCCAAAGGCGTGCGTATGGTCGTCGCTCAGCTTCTGGAGGATGTGAGAGTCACAAGCCGCTACGAATTGGAACGGCTGTTCGGCAAAGAAGCGTTTTACGCGACTTTGGACGACGTAGTGGTCGACTACAAGCGGCGAATCGCCTGACCCAGCGTTTGAGGTTCAAACCAGATGACAGGGAGTTACGGGTAGAGGTTCGCTCAGCCCTATGCCTGGTCTGAGGCGGATGCCGAGCGCGGCTGCAAAACGGGCAAGCCAGCCAAGACAGGAGATTCGAAATCGGTGCGAGCATGCCGGCGACGTTACTGAGTGCAGACCGAAATCGCCAGCCTTTTCCCTACTTTCAGAATTCTCAGCAGCACGAGAATTAGGGAAACCTGAGCCGCGCTTTTCGAATCCAATAACTTTCGGTGCCCTTTCCGACGCGCCTCCAGATGCGCGACAAATGGGGTCGGGCGCGGCGTCGTGACCTCGCCAGTCAAGCGACCGAAGGACTACAACGAAGATCTGAGTCGGGCACGGCGCCGTCATTCCGAGTTGGCGCGGGAGTACGGCTCCGCTCAACCCTGAAAAATGAAGATATCGACATCGCTGCTCTCTATACAGGCTACTTCGTGGTGGGAAAGAGGAGCGTTAAGGTCACCCGGAGCATCCATCGGGCCGAACCTTGCGGATGCTTGACAAAATCGTAGGCACCGAGCTGAAGGCTCATCGCCCGCGAGCCCAGATTGAACGCCTTGCCAAGATCCAAGCCCATGGGAATAGTCTACGCGTCAGTCGAATCCGCCCTCCAGACGATTCCGTTGAGGGAGCGGCCGACGATTCCACAACCGCGCTTCACCCGCTTCGAGCAGGCCCTCAGCCAGGATCTCCGTTGCCGCAGCCGTAGTCTCTTTCCCCGCTTTCGTTACTGATTGCTTGGCCTTTAATCGACTGGTCGTGTTCATCACGGACTTGTGACGCGGTGCGTCATGCCCATTAAATGGAAGGTTACCCTTGCGATTTCTGAGGCCGGGAGGCAGCCTCTGCAAGGAGGGAAAACCCTAACCGACAGCTGCAGTTCTTGGGCGTCCATTTTTAAACAAAGAAGGAGATTCTCATGGCCAGTCCGACGAAAACCCTTTTCCACCCAGACGGCAAAAACTCGATCCACGATGGAGTTGAACACGCACCTGGCGGAGGTAAGGCGCTCATTGACCCGACGGATACGGTTCTCTTGTTGCTCGACCATCAATCCGGGCTTTTTCAGAACGTCAAGGACATCACAATCACCGAGTTGCGGGCCAATACCACTGCCCTAGCCAAGATGGCGGCGTTGTTCGAGATTCCACTGATCACGACCGCTTCAGTACCGGAAGGGCCAAACGGCCCACTCATGCCTGAGATTCACGAAGCTGCTCCACATGCGGTCCATGTACCGCGCAAGGGCGAGGTAAACGCGTGGGACAACAAGGCCTTCGTCGAAACTGTCGAAAAGACCGGCAAACGGACCCTGATAATGGGCGGCGTGTGGACGAGTGTTTGTGTCATGTTTCCAGCGTTGGATGCCAAAGCCGCAGGTTACAAGGTGTACGCCGTGATGGATGCTTCCGGCGACCCGAGCGAACTGGCTTCCAAGACGACGCTCGCTCGTTTCATTCAGGCTGGTGTGGTCCCGACCAGCGCCAATGCGGTCATCTGTGAATTGCAGCGGACCTGGAACCGGTCCGATGCCGCGCCGGTCGCGGAGTTGTACACCATGGTGTCACCGAATTATCGGGCCGTGATGGAGAGTTTCCAGAAAGCGCAAGACGTCGTCAAAGAGAAACGCTGAACCGCGAAGACGGGCGCGGTTTCCCAAACACTCGGCGCGAGCAAGGATTGCTGTCCTTTGTCATCGTCGTCCGAGCCCTCACAGAAGAGACAGGCTGATAACCAAGAATGTGGCGATCACGGATGAGTAGATCGTGTTGACGCGTCCCTGTTGGAGACAGAACAGACGAGATGTCCCTCAGTAGCATTGGCTTTTGCCGCAGCGATATGAGCAGCGCTAGGCGCAGCTAGTTTATCAAATTTGAAACTGCGCTTGATCGCTAAGATATGGCGTACCTCGCAGCATACGGTGGACCGCGCACAGAGCGGAGCCACGCGTCCAGCGATGGCTCGCTATGGGCTCCACTCCAGCAACCTCTTTTCCTGGCACTGTTCCTTGCCGCCTTCGCGTCGAACGTCGGTACGTGGCTCCAGTCCGTCGCGGCCGCGTGGCTGATGACCTCACTTGCGCCCAACCCGCTGATGGTCGGGCTCGTACAGACGCTCTCCGGCCTTCCCGTCTTTCTGTTCATAATCCCTGCGGGAGCTCTTGCCGATCTGATAGATCGCCGCCGACTCCTGCTATTCGCACAGGGCTGGATGCTTGGCACCGCAGCCTTGCTGGGTCTGCTGACCGTGGAAGGTTTGGTGACGCCCTGGATCCTTTTGTCGCTGACCTTTGTGCTGGGAATCGGCTCAGCCCTCACCAATCCCGCGTGGCAGGCTAGCCTACCGGAATTGGTCGAGCGCAAGGAGCTTTCGGCGGCGATCGCATTGAACAGCATACAGTTCAATCTAGCCAGGGCGGTCGGACCTGCAATCGGGGGGATATTGGTGGCGGGTATCGGTGCGGGCTATGCCTTCCTGATAAACGCTGCCTCTTTCGTCGGTGTCGAAGCTGTCTTGTTAGCGTGGCAGCGTGCAGAAGAGCATTCGCCTCTTCCCGCAGAAAGACTGGTCGGCGCGCTGAAGGCGGGAATTCGCTACACGCGATATTCGCCCCGACTGACTGCGATCCTTGTTCGCACGGGGCTGTTCACTCTAGGAGGCAGTGCCTTGCCGGCTTTGCTTCCTTTGATCGCACGGTATGAGCTCCGAATCGGCGCCACCGGCTATGGCGAATTACTCGGACTCTTTGGAGTGGGTGGAGTGGTCGGAGGGGCGGCTGTCCCCCAGATTCGGCGTCTCTTGTCCCGCGACAACACACTCATCGCCTCGACGATCACGTACGCGGCAGCGATGGCAACACTGGCCCAACACCCAAGCGAGGGTCCTGCCTTCACGGCGATGTTCATCGGCGGAGCCGTTTGGGTTCTCGGAATGACCTCTCTGAATGTTTCCGCTCAAATTGCTGTTCCGCATTGGGTCACCGCGCGCGCTTTGGCGATGTATCAATTCATGGTTCAGGGGGGCATCGCCTTGGGCGGCTTGATGTGGGGTGCGGGCGCCTCACGAAGCAGCATTTCGATGGCGCTGAATATCGCGGCGCTTTTCATGTTGTTCGCCTTGGCCGCCGCGCTACGTTATCGGCTTCCCGAATCCGAGAGTTTTGCTTTGGAACCGGCGGAATTGATGCCTGCGCCGATGATTGGCGAGGTCAAATCCGATGCGGGTCCGGTGATGGTAACCATTCAGTATGAAATCAACCCCGCACAAGCGCGGGAATTCAGGGAGGCGATGCAAGCTTTGCGGACGATCAGGTTTCGCGACGGAGCTATATTTTGGGGGCTTTTCACGGACGCAACGAAACCAGCTCACTATGTTGAATACTTTATGGTCGAGTCCTGGTTCGAGCACCTGCGTCAGCACGGGCGAGCCACTGAGGAGGATAGTCCGGCATTTCAGCGAGCGCGTCAATTTCACCTTGGCGCGACGCCGCCGATCGTCTCGCATCAGATCGCGGCGCGCTGATTGAGATAATTCGATATTCCGGAAGGCAAGGAGGTTTAGTCGTGGCAGACTTGATTCTGACTAATGGGGTAATCACAACGTTAGATCCCGCCTTCCCTACTGCGAGCGCCGTCGCGATAAAGGATGGCAAGTTTGAAGCGGTGGGCGATGATCGTCAAGCGCTCAAGCATCGGAATGACGAGTCACTAATCTTTGACCTACGGAAGCACGTCGTTATTCCGGGCCTCAACGATTCGCATATGCATCCGATCCGCGGAGGCCTTAACTACAACATGGAACTTCGATGGGACGGAGTTCCTTCGCTGGCCGACGCGCTGCGGATGCTCAAACAGCAGGCAGCCCGGACCCCCGCCCCCCAATGGGTCCGCGTGGTTGGAGGGTGGACGGAGTTCCAGTTTGCCGAACGCCGAATGCCCACGCTTGACGAGATCAATGCTGTCGCTCCGGACACTCCGGTCTTTGTACTTCATCTATACGATCGCGCGCTGCTCAATGGGGCTGCGCTGCGAGCAGTCGGCTACACTAAAGACACGCCTCCGCCGCCAGCTGGTGAGATTCAGTTCGACCGTCACGGCAATCCGACCGGCCTGCTGATCGCAAAACCAAATGCGATGATTCTCTATGCGACGTTGGCCCGGGGACCGAGGCTCGCGCGCGAGGATCAGATCAACTCAACTCGTCTGTTTATGCGTGAGCTCAACCGCTTCGGCATTACCAGTGTCGTAGATGCGGGAGGCGGCTTTCAGAACTATCCGGATGATTATGAAGTAGTTCGCGGGTTACATGAGCGAGGGGAGTTGACGGTACGTCTCGCGTACAACCTCTTCACCCAGAAGCCGAAACAAGAACTCAGCGACTTCTCGAACTGGACTCACGTCACTTCTCCCGGCGCCGGAGACGACTTTTTTCGCGTAAACGGCGGCGGCGAGATGCTGGTGTATTCGGCCGCTGACTTCGAAGACTTTCTGCAGCCGCGACCCGAGATGCCCGACGCGATGGAAAGCGAGCTCAAGGCGGTGGTTCGCCATCTGGTCCAGCATCGCTGGCCCTTTCGCCTTCACACAACCTACGACGAAACGGTCGCGCGCGCGCTCAACGTGTATGAGGAGGTGAATCGCGAGATTCCTTTCGGCGATCTGCATTGGTTCTTCGACCATTGCGAGACCGTCTCGGACCGGAACCTCGAGCGCATCAAAGCCCTGGGCGGGGGAATCGCGATCCAGGACCGGATGGCATTTCAGGGCGAGTATTTTGTGGATCGATACGGCGCTCGGCAGGCACAACGAACGCCACCGATTAGACAGATGCTCGCCGCGGGCATCCCGGTAGGCGCCGGTACCGACGCGACGCGCGTATCGAGTTACAACCCCTTCATCTCCCTCTACTGGCTTATAACTGGCAGGACCGTGGGCGGAATTTCCCTCTATCCTGAAAGCAATCGCCTCGAGCGTGTCGAAGCGCTGCGTCTCTACACGGTAGGAAGTAGTTGGTTCTCAGCCGAGGAAGAGAAAAAGGGATCGATCAGACCGGGGCAACTGGCGGATCTGGCTGTTCTCTCTGCGGACTACTTCTCTATTCCTGAAGAAGAGATAAAGCGCCTGGAATCTGTCCTGACGATAGTCGGCGGAAAAGTCGTATATGCGAACGGACCTTTCACCACATTTGCACCTCCCCCATTGGCGGTCAGCCCCGACTGGTCACCAGTCAGGGAGTTCGGTGGGTATTTTCAGCCGGGCCCCAACCGCAAAGAAGGGGTCGTGCGCTTCGCCGGCCTGACGCCTTTCCCGCGTTGGCATCGATCACATCGCCGCCACACCTGGAGTTTCGGTTGTGACTGCTTTGCCTTCTGAGGATCCCCATGACTACTGCCGCTATCGGACTGGTTCTGGGATTGATCATTGGTGCGGGATGCCGCTTCTTCGACATTCCCTCGCCTGCTTGTCCGCGCCTCATCGGCGCGTTCCTCCTGCTGCGATGACACTTGGTTTCGTCGTGGCTGGTCAGCTGCTACCGGCCGCACAAACGGCCTCGCGAAAGTCGGCAGTCGTGCAACTGGTGGCGCAATGAAAGCAACGTTCGGATTAGTACTGGCGTTCCTGGTCGGCTTCGGCTGCAGGGCCTTCGGTATTCCATCTCCTGCGCCTCCGATGATCCTGAGTGCGCGGCTCGTGGTGGCGATGACGGTAGGATATATCGCCGTCGACCGCATGATAACGACTGCGGCGCACCATGCACGCAATTGTGGCGGACCCAGTGGGTTGGCGGCGTCTCAGACCCGAGGAGTCTAACCGAAACGAAGGAAACACGAGGCCGACGATACAAGTCTCATCTCACATCGCGAGACGCGTGCAGGGGATCATGTTCGGAGTTGCATTCGTAGCAACACTGACGTTACTGCTCGACACGTCGGTACGAGCGGATTCGTGTCCCCAGAAGGTTATTTATTCCGATATGCGTTACGACGATGACTTCACTTATCTGCGTAACCCCAGCTGCCGTAGCGACTTGTGGGATCCGATCAAGTACATCCCGCTCAACGCCAAGGGAGATTGGTACCTTTCGTTCGGGGGCGAAATTCGCCAACGCTACGAGCGCTTTCACAATCCCGAATGGGGCCAACAGCCACAGAGCCCCGGGGGATACCTGCTACAGCGGTATCTGTTCTTTGGCGATCTGCATCTCGGAGAGAATGTGCGTGTTTTCGCACAATTGATGAGCGATTGGGAAAACTGGCGAGTGGGTGGTCCCCGGCC
>Ga0066903_100005505_pt1 | contig 11007 bp, 5 predicted proteins | sample PanSoiMetaGPlot1_FD_67491 | JGI IMG/M metagenome (GOLD analysis project Ga0066903, IMG submission 67491) | Tropical forest soil microbial communities from Panama analyzed to predict greenhouse gas emissions - Panama Soil - Plot 1 (version 2) | ecosystem: Environmental > Terrestrial > Soil >...
CGTGCCTCCGTCACGTCCGGTCTCTCCTTGCAGGACGTTCACATCCCTGAGTCCAACCTGCTGCCCGAAAGTGGAGGCCTGAAGTCACCACTGAAGTGCTTGAACCAGGCGAGGTATGGCATTGCGTGGGGAGCGTTGGGCGCCGCAATGTCCTGCTACGATTGCGCCCTGCAATATTCCTTGGTGCGTAAGCAATTCCACGACGAACCGATCGCGTCCAGGCAGTTGGTCCAGGAGAAGCTTGCCTGGATGATTACTGAAATCACGAAGGGCCAGCTATTAATCCTCCAGGTGGGAAGGCTGAAAGACTCAGGCAAGGTTGATCATCCGCATATCTCGATGGCAAAACGCAACAACGTCTGGATGGCGCTCGAGTGCGCCCGCATGTCCCGCGACATTCTCGGCGCCAACGGTGTTGCTGATGAATATCCCCTTATGCGTCACATGATGAATCTGGAATCGGTGAAGACCTACGAGGGCACACACGACATCCACACGCTGATTATTGGACAGAGTGTGACTGGGATTGACGCGTTCTGAGGGTTGATCGGGGAACGCGAAGAGTCGCTAATGATTTCGCGTTGTGTGAGCCTTCTGCACGGCGAGGCATTCCCAATTGGCACTCTTGTAACCTGTTAGCGCTTGTTTCCCCTGCAAATTTTCTTGCCTTTTGCGTCTACTAACTGTAAACAAATCACACTTATGTCAAAGTACCTCGGTGCTCTGGCTGGTATATTTTTCCTTCTATCTCGAGCGTTTGCGCAGGCTCCTTCCGCCCCCGCCCCAGACCTTTCTCATGAAGCGTATGTATTCGAACTCATTTCCAGCAAGGTTGTTTACGAGAATGATGGGACTGGCAGCACGGAAGTGACCTTCGTCGTTCGTATCCAATCGGATGCGGGGGTTCAGGAGTTTCGTGTATTGACGCGCGCCTACCAGGATGCGAATGAATCTGCGGAGGTCTCTTATGTGAGAGTCAAGAAGTCGGATGGTTCGGTCATCATAACTCCCCCCGAGAATATCCAGGACATGCCCTCCCAAATTACTCGGGATGCTCCGCTGTACAGCGACATCCGCGAGAAGCATGTTACGGTGAAGGGATTGGGGGTTGGGGATCGCCTCGAATATCAATGGCGGTTTCGACTTAGCAAGCCTCTAGTTCCGGGACAGTTCTGGTTCGACTACAACTTCTTTCACAACGGCATCGCGTTAAAGGAAGAGGTGGAGGTTAGCGTCCCGCGGGGGAGGGCTTTAAAGCTCAAAAGTCCGGCTCTGAAGCCTGAAATCTCCGACAGTGGTTCTCGGCACATTCTGCGATGGACGAGTTCAAACCTCGTCATTAAAAAGGCGGATGACGATCCGGAAAAAGCACTTCGGGTTCAGCGCGGGCTGCAGCCTGAGCCGGATATTCGACTAAGTACATTCCAGAGCTGGGAAGAAGTCGGCCATTGGTACGCGTCTTTGCAAGAAGATCGCATCAAACCCACGCCGGAGATCCAAGCGAAAAGCGCTGAGTTGACGAAGGGAGCGTCAGATGACACCGCGAAGCTACATGCCTTGTATAACTATGTGAGCTTGCAATTTCACTATGTGGGCGTCGACTTTGGTATCGGTCGTTATCAACCCCATGCTGCCTCCGATGTGCTCAGCAATCAATACGGCGATTGTAAGGACAAACACACCCTTTTGGCCGCGTTGGCCAGTGCCGCCGGGATCAAGATAAGTCCCGCGCTTATCAGCTTTGCTCATGACGTCGATAGTGATGTTCCGAGTCCTGCACAGTTCGATCATGTCATCAGTGCCTTCGACGATGGGAAGAAAATCATTTTCTTGGATACGACTGCGGAGGTCGCTCCATTCGGCTTCTTGCTTGCCTCCCTTCGCGGAAAGAATGCCTTGGTAATGCCTGTCGACAAGCCCGCCGCTTTGGTGAGGACTCCGGCTGATCCTCCATTCAACAGTACTCAGGAAGTCCATCTCAAGGCGAAGTTGAGCTCCGATGGCGTTCTGGACGGAACGTTTGAGCGGTGGGATCGCGGCGACACAGAATACGTTTTACGTTCCGCTTTCCGCCGTATTTCACAAACCCAGTGGAACGAACTGGCTCAAAACATCTCTTATGTAACGGGCTTTGGAGGCACAGTCAGTAATGTTCAGGCGGATTCTCCAGAGGCTACCGATCGGCCCTTCCATTTCAGCTATTCCTATCACCGCACCAATTTCGGTGGCGACTGGGAAAATCATCGCATCACACCGCCTGTTCCTGTTCTCCTTCTTCCGCTTTTAAAGGACGACGATAAGAAGTCACCATACGTGTGGCTGGGGTCGCCGGGTGAAATTCATCTTCATTCAGAAGTTGAGTTGCCCAAAGGCTTTGCTCCGGAGTTGCCTTCTGGCGTAGACCTGAAGCGCAATTTTGCTGAATACAAATCATATTATGCTTTCAAGGATGGCTCGTTTATTGTCGACGCCACCCTGCATAATAGCCATCCTGAGGTATTGGCGGAGGAGTTCGACAACTATCGTTCTTTAATCAAGGCGATTGAGAATGATCGTAACCAATATGTCACTCTGAACACGCAAACCAATAGCAGAGCCTCCAACCCCGTGGAGAGACTTCAACGCGATGTCCTCTCTCTCCCAGACAGTGAAAATGCTGATGCCTTAAGCTACGAAGCAGAAGCCAGGGAACATGCTGCAAAGGGCGAGTTCCGGACGATGTTGAATTCTATGAAGCAGGCGGTCGGCGCCGACCCGAAGTTCACCCGAGGCTGGCTGGTGCTTGCTCAAAGCTACATGATGTTCGTGCATGGCTCCGGTTCCGACAGCGACGCCAATCACGATCACGCAATAGACGCACTGAACAAGGCTATCGCCTCCGATCCGAAGCAACCGCTTTCCTACAAGCTGCTCGGATATACCCTGATGCAAGACCGCAATTACAAGAGTGCAGTTAAGACTTGGAGTGATCTGATTGCTTTATCTCCCGGCGATCAGGATGCACACGCAAATCTTGCCAACGCGTTGTTTGAGCTGAAGCGGTATTCTGAAGCCGTTACTACCTTCAAGGCGGCTATCGAACTAGGTTCCGACACCGCCTATTTAGAAGGCCGCCTTGCCGCTGCGTACTTGCATGCAGGAAATCAGGAAGAAAGTCGCGCTGCATTCAAAAAGGCTCTGGAGCTCAATCCCGGTGCCAATACTGAAAATGATATTGCGTACGAACTGGCGGAGCAGAATGTGCAGCTTCCCGATGCACTGCAATACGCATTGCAAGCGGTCCGTTCCGTAGAAGACGAAACTGCAAAATACGATCTCGACGCGCTGACCGATGCAGAAATGCGTCGCATGTACACGTTGGCTGCCTACTGGGACACTCTAGGCTGGGTTTATTTCAGAACGGGTAACCTAAAGGAAGCAGAGCAATATCTGTCGGCGGCCTGGAGACTATCTCAGGACGCTGTTACTGGTGATCACCTTGGGCAAGTTTACGAAAAGGAAGGTAAGACCGCCGCTGCAGTTCACACTTATCATTTGGTCATCGCGACTCAGAACGCTCCCGATGGAACTGTCCCTCGCCTAGCCCGATTAACCTCGGCCGGTAAGCCGACTAACAAGCTGCTCGCGACAAATGGCTCAGAGGAGCTTAGCCGCATGCGTTCGCTTACGCTCGCTCGCGTGGTCCAAGGGGACGCGAACGCTGAGTTCTTTGTCCTCCTTGCCCCCGAATCAGGCGTGCAAGATGTTAAATTCATAAAGGGGTCGGAAAAGTTGCGAAGTGCCGATAAGGTTTTGCGGACTGCTAAGTTTGACGCTGTCTTTCCTGAGACAAGTGTCGCAAGGATTGTCCGGCGAGGCATACTCTCCTGCTACCAGGTCACCGGCTGCTCGTTCGTCGTGTACCCGATCGCCTCGGCGCGTTCGGAAGAGTAAGGCAATCTAGGGCTGCTGACATGCCCCTCCCCACGCTACAAACCGCCCGCCTGATCCTTCGTGCTTTTGAATTGAAGGATGTCCCCGACATCGTCCGGTTGGCTGGCGCTCGCGAAGTTGCCGCAACGACCTTGCGCATCCCTCATCCGTACTCAGACAACGATGCCGAGACGTTTGTTGCGGCTGTCAGGCGTAAGGCTGATGAAAACCAGGCGGTTGTATTCGCCATCACATCTCGCGAAGACGCGAGGCTGTTCGGCGCCGTCGGACTGGAAATTCAGGAAGCACACAACCATGCTGAACTCGGCTATTGGATCGGTGTCCCGTACTGGGGCCATGGGTACGCCACCGAAGCGGCACGCGCGGTCGTACGATTTGGCTTCAATGAGCTGCAGTTGAACCGCATCTGCGCCATGCATTTCGTCGAAAACCCGCGCTCCGGCAATGTGCTCCGCAAAATCGGTATGCGCCACGAAGGTTGTCTGCGTCAGCACGTGATGCGGTGGGATGCGTTTCATGATCTCGAGTATTACGCCATCCTTCGCTCTGATCCTTTCCCTGAAGACGAGTGAGATTCTCCTGTAGAACCGCTTGAGAGGCAACGAATCAGCGGCGTCCACCCTCTTACTTCGCCATGGCTGTTGACCGCGTGATGACAGAATTGCCGCAGCAGAGAGAAGCGGGCGAAGCGTCCGGTGCTGGCGGTCAGGCTCCAGAAATTCCACCGACCGCCATCCTTGCGGCCACCAGCGAGGAAGAAGCTGAAGTTCTTCAATCCTCCATTCGTGCGGCTTCCATGGCACAGCTGGTCGTGGCAGGCGTCGCCGTTTTGGCTCTCATCTACTTGCTCAAGCTGGTTATGGTGACAGCATTGACCTCAATGCTGATCGCTTTCACCCTCGAGCCCCTGGTAGCGCAAAGCTGCCGCTTGCATCTCCCTCGGTGGTTGGGAGCGCTCATTGCGGTTGTTCTCATGGTGGCATTGGCGCTTGGCTTGAGTTACTTCTTTTACAGCCGCGCGGTCGATTTCGCTACAGAGCTACCCAAGTATTCGGGAAAGATCCGCAACGCAATCGTCAAGCTCCGCAAGCAAACTAGCAGCATTGAGGAGAGCACGCGTGCTGTGATGGGCCAAGACGGCAAGCCTCCCGTGCCAGTTGAAGTAAAGGAGTCCGTGGGCTTGTCGCATTTCTTTTCAGCTGGCATTGGAGCCTTCGGAGACACTTTGCTAGCCGTCACCTTTGTTCCATTTCTTGCATTTTTTATGCTCACATGGAAGGAGCATGCTCACAAAGCGACAGTCCGATTGTTTCCGAAGGAACACCGTGTGGTGGCACATCGAACCGTCTCCAGGATCAGCGCCGTAATCCGTACATTCATCTCCGGGAATGTCGCAGTGGGAATCTTGAATGCAGCCATCAGCACGGCGGTCTTTTGGTACGTCGGCATTCCATATTTCTACTTCGTTGGCGTAATCAGCGGATTCATCAGCCTGGTTCCGTATCTCGGCGTCTTTCTCGCATTGCTGCCTCCGCTGGCGGGAGGAATTGGCGTGATGAACAAGGCCTCACTCTTGATCGTCGTCCTGACCGTGATTGGCCTGCACGTCATAACCATGAACGTCTTGTACCCAAAGTTGGTCGGCAAGCGTCTGCGCTTGAACCCGCTGGCGGTGACGCTCGGGTTACTCTTCTGGGCGTGGATCTGGGGTGCCATGGGCTTGATCCTCGCCGTGCCAATGTTGGGAGCAACGAAGGCCGTTTGCGATCACATCGAACCGCTGCAGAGCCTGGGCTATTGGCTGGGAGAATAGATCCTCCGGCTAATCCACGGGCTTTAGGACAAGGTTGGGAAAACCCGGATATCCGAAATTGAAATCAGTCTTGTCACCGGCCTTCTTGCCGGGTGCGGGAATCAGGCGAGCCGTGAGGGGCTTGTGCCATTTCACGGCGAGACTGGCTACGTCTCCGATAATGCGTTCGAGTTGTGCTTGGGAAACATCGCCGGGGAGAGCGACTGCATCCAGCCCCGTTCCACAAACGGCTGAGTACGCGAGCAGAGAGTCCAGGCTGTAGCTACCTTCGCTCCACCGCTGAGCCAGTACCGGGTCTTCCAGCGGAGGCAACATCAGGCCAGAATAGCCAGCTCGTTTTGCTGGAATCGAACGGACTGCGGCAGTGATGATTGCCGCAACGCTAAGCGTGCCGCTCGAACCGAACTTTGTGCCGAGTAGTTTTTCCATGGCCGCACCGATCGAGGAATCGCCGTTCGGGGCAGGAGTTGCGTCGAGTCCCATGTAGGCCCAACCTGATTCCTTCTCTACCTGGAGCGCAATCTTCTCCAATTCCAACGCACGCGCGGTATATTCCCGCTGCAGATTGGTGGCCGCGGCTTTGAGGTCCCCATTGGCCGCCGCAAAGACATCTTCGACGAACGCTCCAGCCTCCAGCCCTACAGAGAATTGCTGGCCCATACCTTCGTGGTACGAAGCGGGGAAGAAAGGCACATTCGGCGGAACCATGGCAGTAGCCGCAAAGCCGAAGTTACGCGCGCCATTTGGACTGTTCTCTTCCAGGTACTTGATGACCTTTGCTGCCTCGCGCACCGCGTTCCAGTCAACGCCATCGTCGCCCGCCACAGACAAACTCGCACTCGCATTTGTGGAAGCGAGGGCTTCCGCAAGCAGGGAGGCCTGCGACGAATCTTTGCTGTTCAATTCCAATGCGCCGATACTTAGGAGAAACGATTCCTTCGTTGCCAATGCATCAAGCGCATGAAAGACCTGAAGTGCCTCAGCCTTCGACATCCCGCGTGTGTACTCAGGGAAAGACTGAGTCGTAATACGGAGGGTCTCGACTTCGTATCCGCCCTTCTCGAAATCGCTTTTAGCCTGGCGAAGCATGGTGAGTGCCTGCTGAAATTTCTGTGAATAGTTCGTGCGATCGATGGTCACGAAGGCCGTAATGGCCCGCACTTTCGGTTTTCTGGGTGCGCCCGCCGCCCAAGCCGTGGGCAACCAAATAATCAAGCAGAGAAAGATATGCGCGGTTCGACCCAAGATGCGTGACGCAGTAGGCATTCAGAATCTCCTGAGAGAAATTGCTGCAGCATTGTGCCAGAACGGTCGCTACTAGGCCATCCGTGCGGGTGTCGCTTTGCGTTATACTCACAAGCCGTTCATCTTGGAGGACTCATGTCTACAGAAACGCGGCCTGAAAGCAAGGTCAAAAGTTTCGGCGAGAACATTGAAAGCGATCTTGCCCTGGAGTTGCTGCGTGTGGTCGAAAATGCCGCAATTGCCTCGGCGCACACCATGGGTCAAGGTGAGCGCAAGCTCTCAGACCACGTTGCCACCGAGGCTATGCGTCATACCATGGATACAGTGCCGATGCGGGGCACCATCGTCATCGGAGAGGGGGAGCGTGACGAAGCTCCCATGCTCTACATCGGCGAAAAAGTAGGTGCCAAGTTTCCTGACGGTACCGAGGTCCCCGAAGTTGACATCGCTGTCGATCCGCTGGAAGGAACAAACCTCTGCGCAACCGGCGCACCCGGAGCCATCACGGTACTGGCCGCCTCCGAGCACGGCGGACTGCTCAATGCCCCAGACTGTTATATGGAGAAGATTGTTGTAGGCCCATCATGCAAAGATGCCGTCGATCTTGATGCCCCCGTGGTAGACAACCTTCGCAACATTGCAAAGCGCATGGAGCGTGACGTAGAGGACCTGGTCGTCATCGTTCTTGATCGGCCCCGGCACGAGAAGTTGATTGGCGACATACGCGCCGCCGGAGCGCGTATTCGCCTAATTGGTGACGGAGATCTTTCCGCCGGAATCGCCGCCGCTGTCATCGGTACGGGAGTGCATGCGGTTATGGGTTCAGGCGGTGCGCCAGAAGGCGTGATCACCGCCGCTGCCATTCGGTGTCTTAACGGCTACATGCAGGGAAGGCTTGTCATCGATAAACCCCAACTTCAGGAGCGCATTCAGCGGATGGGTATCAAGGATGGAAAGAGAGTTTACGAGGCCGAGGATCTGGCCCCGGGTAAGCAACTCATCTTTGCTGCTACAGGGGTCACTGACGGTGCCCTGATGAGAGGTGTCCGTTTCTTCGGAGAAGGTACAAGAACGTCCTCGGTCATCATGACCCTACGCACCGGGAAGGTGCGTTTTATCGAGAGCATCCATCTTGAAAAAGGACCGGATGTGAAAGTCAGGTTCTTCTAGTCGTCGGATAAGGCGCGGGCCTCCCCCCGCGCCTTGAATCTTCCAGATTGTTCCGGCCAGCGGTATGCGGGAAGACAATTATTGAGAGACTTGTTATTTTCTTACCCTTATTTGACAGGCCGCCGCAGCACCCCTAGGATTTTCTACTCAGGCACTCCATGATCGGGCAGACGCTCTCTCACTACAGAATTCTCAACAAGCTTGGTAGTGGCGGCATGGGCGTAGTGTATGAAGCCGAAGACCTTAAGCTCGGACGCCATGTGGCGCTAAAGTTCCTCCCCCAAGAACTTGAAAACGATTCACAGGCTCTTGAACGCCTGCAGCGCGAGGCGCGGGCGGCATCTTCCCTGAATCATCCCAGTATTTGCACGATTTTCGAGATTGACGAGTTCCAGGGACAGCATTTCATAGCGATGGAACTGCTTGAGGGGCGAACGCTCGATCTGCGGATCGCCAGCCGGCCTCTCCCATTGCAGCAACTGCTCGAGATCGGCATCCAGATTGCCGATGCACTCGACGCAGCTCACAGCAAGCGCATTCTGCACCGCGACATTAAGCCCGCCAACATCTTCGTCACCGATCGACTCCAGGCCAAGATTCTGGACTTCGGCCTAGCTAAGGTGGCTTCGCAAAGCCGGTCGCAGCAGACGATAGGAACCACTGCCGCAGCACTCTCGACTGCTCTACTCACCAGCCCCGGTTCAGCCGTTGGCACCGTGGCATATATGTCGCCCGAGCAAGCATTGGGAGAAGAACTCGATGCTCGCACCGATCTCTTCTCCTTTGGGGCGGTGCTCTACGAGATGGCATCGGGTACCCTACCATTTCAGGGTACGACTTCGGCCGCGATGTTTGATGCGATCCTGCACCGCATGCCACTGCCACTCGCGCGCGCGAATCCTGAGGTGCCCGCAGAGTTGGAGCGCATCATCTCCAAGTCACTTGAGAAGGATCGCGACCTCCGGTACCAGACTGCTGCGGAATTACGAGGAGACCTCAAGCGCTTGCGGCGGGATACAGATTCAACCCGCATCTCCGAGTCAACGCGAATCACATCCGCGGCCCCTTCGGCGGCCAGCACCAAGGCGTCTGGGACATCTCAACTTGCACCCAGAACCCAGTTTGGCTTCGCTGCCTTTGCCGTCTTGCTGATGGTTGCCGCGGCCTCGTATGGCATTTATGCCTTTCTGCACCGCGATCGGCCTATGCCATTTCGGAGCATGAACATCAACAAGGTCACGAATACCGGTATGGCCTCAATGGCCGCAATTTCTCCGGATGGCAAATACATCGTCCACGTTGCCACCCATGCCGGTCAGCAGAGTCTTTGGATTCGCAGTGTGAGCACAGGGAGCAATACCCAGATACTTCCACCGGCGGACGGAGCCTACCAGGGACTAACGTTTTCTCCAGATGGCGACTACGTTTATTTCAACCGTATCGACAAGGCAACGCCCGGCATCGGATTTCTGTACCAAATGCCGGTCCTCGGAGGCACACCCAAGTTAATTATTAGCGATATCGACACGCGTGTGAGTTTCTCTCCGGATGGGAAACGCTTTACGTTTATTCGTTACGACTCGGTTCGCGGACTCTCTTCGCTTTTCACTGCGAATGTCGACGGAAGCAACGAACACCTGGTGCTATCGGTCTCCGAGCCTGCGGTGCTGCAGGCCTCGCCTGCCTGGTCTCCTGACGGCAAGCAGATCTCGATCATGCGCGCCTTGGACAAGGGTGGACTAGGTTCGCTTATTACCGTCGATGCGGCCACCAGCGCAGTCAGAGAGGTGGCGCCAGGGTCGAAGGTGGGACTGGTAAGCGATTCGGCGTGGCTTCCAGATGGGTCGGGATTGCTTGTTTCTTATGCCAGCCAGAGCACCCGCTGGGACCGCCAAATCGGTTACCTGTCATATCCCAGTGGGGATCTGCGACCGGTAACGAACGACTTGAATCACTACGACAACTTGATCAGCGCGACCAAAGACGCGAAATCCCTGGTGACCGTAGCGGCAGACTCGTCGAACAATATTTGGGTGATGCCGGCAAATGGCACTCTCGCGCAAGCGGTTCAGATCAGCAATGGTGATGCAGAGGCATTCAATCTCGACTGGACGGCTGACGGAAAGATAGTGAGTCAGCCCCACAGCGACGGATATGAACTCGATGTGCGCAGCGCGGACGGATCAGGGAAGAGCACGTTCTACCAAGATCAGTGGCCTGGCCAAGCGATGACCGCTTGCCGCGATAGTAAACGCCTGGTATTTGCGAGCATTCGATCGGGCGCTGCAATCAATATTTGGCGAATCGACCAGAATGGAAACAACCTGGCTCAAGTCACCAAAGGAATGCAGGATAAGGATCCTTACTGTTCGCCAGATGGAAAGTGGATCGTGTACACGTCCTCCGATGGTGGCAAGCAGGCCGTCTGGCGTACCGATCTGGAGAACGGCAAGCCTCAGCAATTATTTGAGCGCAATAGCTACAACCCCGCAATTTCGCCGGATGGAAAGTGGATAGCCTTCCTTTACCCCGAAGGTAGCGGCACTACCTATCGGCCAAAGCTGGGGATCATGCCCGCGTCCGGCGGAGAATTAGTCCATTCGTTCGATGTTCCGACCTTCGAGTACGGAAAGATCCGTTTCACGCCTGATGGTCAAGGTATCGCATTCGCCGGCCAGGATGCCCAAGGAGTGGCTAATCTGTGGGTACAGCCAATCAGCGGTGGGGCACCACGACAGATCACCGACTTTAAGAGAGACACGATGTTCGATTTTGCCTGGTCGCCGGATGGAAAGCAGTTGGCGCTTTCTCGCGGCCAGACCACACGTGATGTCGTGCTGCTCACA
>Ga0066903_100005506_pt1 | contig 11007 bp, 9 predicted proteins | sample PanSoiMetaGPlot1_FD_67491 | JGI IMG/M metagenome (GOLD analysis project Ga0066903, IMG submission 67491) | Tropical forest soil microbial communities from Panama analyzed to predict greenhouse gas emissions - Panama Soil - Plot 1 (version 2) | ecosystem: Environmental > Terrestrial > Soil >...
TGGCATCGATGACGGCGATCAACCTCCCCAGCTCGTCATATACATACTGGACCGGCCCACTGGTTTGGGCAGAAGCCAGGGAGGCAACCATCAACAACCAAACGGCTATAAGGCACCAACGCTGCTTAGTCACAGTTAACCTCCACAGTCCTGTATCGCTGGGACTCCGAAACGACCGCCCAAGTGTTCTCCGGACTCATAAACGGCTATACGTTCGGGCACAGTATCCAAGCCAGAGCCCGCAAAAGTCCTCAAAATACTTCTCAAATTTTTCTCAAAATTCTCAAAATTGGGATTGGCTGGGCCGCGAGCCCTCTCGACACGTAGTCGCGAAGCTCGGCACAACTGACCGAAGCATATTGAAAATCAGATAGTTATGGTTTGAGCCCAAGGCGGAATGCGAGTGGCCCACCGGGGGATGTGGGTTGAAGTCGTCATGACCCTGGAGGGGGACAAGGTCATGGGCAGTGATAGCTAGTTTGTAGCGACTAGTCGGGGCGAGTGTAACACGGAGTAGTTACGTGTCAATCCTTCTTGGGAGCAAAGGTGTGAAAAATCTTGAATAGTAGATTCATAAGTAGCAGATGTTGAGCTTTCAGCTATCTATTGATCGGGTAGTACCAAAATGGAACAAGAAGGCTTGTGTGCAAAGGGAGAGGGTAGCTTTCTATGGTCTCCTCGAGTCTGCATGCAGTAGCGACTAAGCTGATTTAGAGCGAGACGAGCCGGCCGAGTTTCTGCGCCGTCGAGAGAACGAACAGAGTGGGTAGAGCGCCTTGCAGCTGTCTCGCGGAGGACACGGTTTCGGGATCAAGTTCCTTCGCTGCGCTCAGGATCTCGGCAGCACGCTCAGACGCCTGCTGAGCGCCTCGACCTCGGCGTCGGTCGAGATAACAAATCCTTTGGGCTTGTTCGACTGCGGTTGAGACGATTCAAGCCCTGACTTGAGACGCGGCAGTGCCGCGTCTCTACGGCGGGCTGATGGGCTGGCGCCATCGGTGGTGTGTGGCAATGGCATTCCTGGGCAGGCGAGGGGCAGCCTTCAAAGAAAAAAGCCCAGGCAGGAGTGCATGGGCCACACGAACACTTAGCTTCACTTCCCTTTGCTTGATCTTGCTTTAACCTGCGGTATCAGATTTCTTTGGCCACTCCACCCACGAAATAGCTTCGACGATGACCTCGACGTGAGACATTCCCGGGCAGGCGCCCCATAGCAGCCGCGGTTCGTTGCCATAGCGGATGTTGCCGATGTGGTTTTCCTTGTCCTTGTCCTTCTCGGGATCGGGATCGGTGAAGCCGAGTCTCCGCCGCAGCATTTCCATTGTGCTTGGGGTTCCGGTTAAGAAGGTCCAACCGGGACCAGCGGCGCGATGAAGCTTGGAATAGTCTTTAAGCACCGAGGGCGCGTCGTGCGCGGGATCGAGGGTAAAGGAGCAGAAGAAGATGTCGCGGCCCATGCGCGGAGCGAGTTGCCTTTGCACCTTGACCAGGTTCTCTGTCACCAACGGGCAGACGTTGCCGCAGGAGGTGTACATGAAGTTCATGACTACGATCTTGTCTTTGACCAGGTCGTCATACAGGCGCACGCTTTTGCCTTCGTGCGTCGTAAGCGTGACGTTGGGGAAATAGCGCTCGCGAATGAGTTCACGCGGCTCGACCTGGGCCCACTTATGGGGCGCCCCATTGGCTTTCGTGGAATCGTCGGCTGGAGAATTTCCGGACAGAAAGCCGGCGATGGAGGCAGCGCCAATTAAGCCTAATGACTTTCTTCTGTCGATGGACATGGTAGCTTCAACCTTTCGTAAACCAGCAACTGGTATTTGGTACCTGATATCTAGTACTTGGTGTGCGCCTCCTCACGGGTACAGGAGTGAGGAGGCGCAGCCAGTTACGGATTGGGGTTGGTGTCGCCGGTAGTCCCGATGGACCACAGGGCCATCATGGCGTGATCTTCATGCACCAGGTTGTGGCAGTGCAGAGGATACCGCCCTAGGAAATCGCGGAAGCGGAAGAAGATCTGCACGGATTCGCCGTGGTGAAGCTCCACTACGTCCTTGCGCGCCTTCTCCACCTTCAGCGGCGGCGGAGCTCCGTTGCGCGAGACGATCTGGTGCTCCTCGAAATGGATGTGGATGGGATGCATCCAGCCTCCCGAGCTGTTGACCAGTGTCCAGAGCTCGGTGGAGTTCTGTTTCACCGTGAAGCGGTTGATGCGGCAATCGGCGAACTGGCCGTTGATCTGCCACTGTCCGTTGCCGCGCTCGAAGTTGAACGTACGCCGCACCACGTTGCTGAGGTCAACGGTGGGCAGGTCGTAAAACTTGGTGATGGTCGCCGGGTCCTGGCTGTTGTCGGCAACGGCGGGCAGAACCACATCGAACCGCATGTAGTTGTTGCCGGCGCCGGCGGCAAGAACGTTGCCCGTCGGTCCGCGGCCATCTTGCTGTTCCAGCCGGTTCTCGAGAAAGATAGACTGGCCGGGCTTGAACTTGGAAAAGTCGATGATCACATCCGCGCGCTCGGCCACCCCAAGCTCCACGCTGCTTACCAGAACCGGCTTAGGCAGCAGGTTGCCGTCATTGGCGATCTGGAAGAAGGTGTTGTTAGCGCCGAGATTGTTGGGGTCGGTTAGGAAGAATTGGACCCAACGCGAGGGGCCAGTGTTGGTCCAGCGCAACCGGTAACGGCGCGGCGCTACCTGGAAGAACGGCTGAATCTTTCCGTTGACCAGGAACTTATCGCCCAGGATGCCATCCAGGTTGAACAGGTCGAAGAACAACTGCCCGGTATTCGAGTCGAACACTTTATCAGCAAACAGCATGGGAACGTCAAACTGACCGCTGGGCAGGCGGAAGCCGGTGGTTTCGTCGCCAGTATCAAAGTTGTTGAACAGCAGGTATTGGCCTACCAGCCCCTTGTAGACGTTTTGCGAGGTAAAGTCGATGCGGTGGTCGTGATAGAAGAGAGTACTCAAAGACTCGCGAATGTCACCTTGGGTGGCGGAAAACTGCGGATCGGTGAAGCCGGCCAGCACGTTGGGATAGTGATGATCGTAGAACTGCCCGGGATTATCGAAGAAGCAGGGGAAGCCATCGCTCTCGGAGGGCGTATGCCCGTTGTGCAGGTGAGTGGTAACGGTATTGTTGCCAAAGCCTCCGTTGTTGGCGGGCAAGTTGTTCACGTTTCTCACCAGGATTGGCTCACCGTAACGGGCGTGGTAGACCGGTCCCGGGGTAATGCCATCGAACCCCCATATGGTCTGCAGCGGAAGGTCAGGCGACATGCTGATTTGTCCCTGCTGCTGGGTGATCTGATAAAACTTTTGCGGGGGAAACTGGGTGAAGGCTTGATGGGCGATGGTGCGTCCCTCGCCGGCGGCGGTGTTAGGAGCTATGGTGGGGGCGGGATTCAATGACGCCACCGGCTGTTTCACCGTCAGCAAGACCAACGGCTCGACAAATGAACGGGTGGGCGGGCTCACAGGGTTGCCTCCGCCGCCGCCGTCTTTGCCTCCGCCGCCGTCTTTGCCTCCATGATCGAAGCCCCAGGCTCGCGAGCTCAAACCCTTCTTGGCCACCAGGTATCCTGCGCTGGTGAGAAGACCCATTTTGAACAGATCGCGCCTCGAGAGGCCCGCTGCAATGAGTTCCAGGCGATTCTTTGTAGCCTGGTCGACATCCTTCTTATTGGGCATTACCGCATCTCCGTTCTTTTAGTTTTCCGGAAGGCATGAGTCTTTGATTTGAAACGACTGCTGGGCGTTGACAAAAAAGCCCACGAGAGAGCAAGTCTCTAGTGGGCCAAATTTCTTTCTGCCCAGGTCCACGGCCTGGGAATCGAAATCCGGGCTCGAAAACTCCTTTTTTGCCGTCGGCTGTTCCAAAAAAGCGAACAGCTTGGCAGGGCTGTTCGCTCAGGTTGAAGACGGCTAGGAGAGAAGGTCGCATTAGGCAACATGCGCTTCCCCTCGCCATGCGGAAATCCTAGGTCTGCAACCGGGTGGCAATTGTCACAATATTGTCAACAGGTAGTAAATTCGCGTGTGAGTTGAGTTAACTCACGCGCTGAATTCACAGGGCTTTTTCGTGTGTGTTGCTGGCAGGATTCAGCGGATCGAAAATTTGGTAAATGGGTAATTGGGTAAATTGGGTAAGTGGGTAAATTGAAAATCGGGTTGCTGCCGCTCTTCCTCAGAAAAGCAACTGAAAACTCAGAATCAGTGTCCTCCGTGAAAATCCGTGGTGAGAATTGGATAATGGAGAGTGCAGGCGGTCCGATGAATGTTCTGGTAGGAACGGCGGGCTTTTCTTACCCAGATTGGGAAGGGATCGTCTATCCCCCTGAGGTCAAAAAGCGCAAGATTCATCCACTCCAGTACCTGGCTCAGTTCTTCGATTGCTGCGAAATCAACACGTCGTTTTATGGGCATATCCGGCCTGGTGTTGGAAAGGATTGGTGCAGAAAGGTTGCGGAAGTGAACCGCGACTTCCAGCTCACAGCCAAGCTGTACCAGGGATTTACCCATGTCCCTAAAAGGAGCAAGGCTCCCTCGCCCTTCACACTCAGTGTTCCGGAGAAGGAAGAGAAACTGGCTCGCGAGGGTCTGGATTCTATCGCCGGCGAAGGCAAATTAGGCGCAGTGCTGGTTCAATTCCCTATTTCGTTCAGGAACCAGGACGATACCCGCGATTATCTTTTCGCTCTGATCGAGAAATTCCGCCAGTATCCGCTGGTACTCGAGATACGGCATGAGAGCTGGAATGATCCTGAAATCCTCGGCCGGCTGGCCGAGCAGGGTGTAGGCTTCTGCAACATTGACCAGCCACGGCTGGGTAAATCGATTAGCGATACTGAACATGTAACCGCCCCGTTAGGATATGTCCGCCTTCATGGCAGGAACTACAAGGAGTGGTTCCAATCCGACAATCGCAACGACCGCTACAACTACCTTTATAAGCGGTCAGAGCTGGAGGGATGGGAGGACAAGATCAAGAACATTGGCCGGCAGACGGAGAAGACTTTCGCCATTACCAACAACCACTACAAAGGACAGGCGGCGGTCAATGCCCTGGAGCTGAAAAACATGTTGAGTGGGCAACCGGTGAAAGCGCCGCGACCGCTGGTGGAGCATTATCGCGAGCGGCTGGGGGATATTGCGGAACCGGACTGACCATCTCACCACGGAGACGCCGAGAGAGAGCCCCAGACCCTTAGCCGCTGATTAACGCAGATGAACGCAGATCGGCCAGGCCGCAACCAAAACCGAGATTGAGGTTGGGAACACCATACAAAAGCCTCCGAGCCGGTATTCCGCCGAAAATTGTCATCGCGACCGACGCCGAAGTCGAGGCGCTCAGCAGGCGTCTGAGCCTGCTGCCGAGATCCCGAGCGTGGGCGAAGGAACTTAATCCCGACAGGGCGTCCGTTTGTCATACAGCTACGAGGCGTTCTACCCGAATCTCCAAAGCAGCCATGCTCACGGGCGCGCAACCGCTTCCACTGCAGTTCTGGGACTGCAAAGGAGCTTTCCAACGCCAGCCTCGTTCCGGGCTTCTCGGAAGCAGCGTGGTCCGGGAGCCGCAGTTTTGGGGGACGGTCTATGGACAGAATTCCCTGAGTCGGCATCGCCGCGCAAGCATTCTCGGGATCTCTCCACTCCGCGAAAGAATCCCGCTTTCGCGGGATTCTTCGGCTACGGTCGAGATCCTCTGGACGGACTCTCTCACTGGAAAGAGTGTTGGCGCCGAAAGAACAACAGGGGTAGGAAATGAAAAGGGATTTCGCAACGCGAGGAGGAGTTGCAGATCCGACTTCCAACAAGTTCTTCGCCTTTTGGCACGAATCTGATTGTTAGCAGCGCAGATCGGGGCCAGTTTCTCAGATGCTCGCAAACGATGCCACTCTTCCTGATCCGCGTTTATCTGCGTAAAATCTGCGGGCAGGTCGTTTTCTCGTCCGGCCTATTCAGAACTCGAACCATAAAAAGAGCAGGTTGGAGATAGACATCCCCAACGCCGCCGTGCCCAGCCAAAAGTTCTCGGCGCGGGTGTTGGTGGTTCGCATGATGCGCGAGTTATTGGATAGGAGCAGAATGTAAGCGAAGATCGGAACCAGGACAATTCCAGCCATGACCTGCGACCAGTAGAGAACCTTCACCGTGTTCACGCCGAACAAGTCGATGAAGACGGCGAGAAACACGGTAACAGAAATCATGACGTAAAAGAGACGCGCCTCCCAGGGCTGGCTGCTCAAACCGGATTTCCAGCCGAAGGCTTCAGCCACGCTGAAGCAGAGCGAGGCGACAAGAATGGGCAACGCAATGAGACCGGACCCAAGGATACCAAGCGAAAACAGCACTGGCCCCAGGATGCCAAACGTGCCCAACGCCTCAGAGGCTGTTCTCGTGGTCATGCTGGTGGGGTTGGGGACTTGAAGGTGCGAAGCCGCGATCATCGCCGAGAGCGAGATAAGGCAGGCCACCAGGGTTCCGGCATGGGATTCGCTGACGTGAGCCTGGGCCAGGCCTTCCGGCAACCCCCGCCGGGAGCTGGTCTGCCAGACGATGATATCGGGAGTGAGCAACGACCCAAATACCGCGACCACGCCCATCATGTATGCCGTGCTGCCTTCCATTCGGGGAAGAAAGACGCCGCGCGCCAGGCCCGTGAAGGAATCCGTCACGTGATAAGCAGCCACGACGTATGCGACCAGAATCAACGTAAGCGTACCCAGGGCCTTGGTGGTCTTTTGGTAATCGCCGAGGATCAATACGTACCAGATGGTGAAGCCGACAATGGCCAGAAAATAGGATCGTGGAAAAACGGTGAGCAAAGAAAGACCGTCGCTGACGGCAACCAGGTCGCCCACAATCATGGTGAAGTTCACCGCTACGATCAGCAGAGCAATGAACAGAGCCAGCCTTCTGCCATAGTTTTCCCGAACCAGCTCCACCAATCCTTTCCTGGTTTCCTGGCCGATACGTGAGGAGACTGCAAACACATTGAACAAGACGGGTACGCAAAGCAGGACAACCCAGCCCAGGGAGTAGCCGAAGCTGGCGCCGGCGACGGTGGCCGTGAGAACCGCCGCCGGGTCAAGATCGGCGGCTCCAGCGATGATCCCGGGAAGTGCTTTGGCCGCTCGGCTCTTTAAGGAAGACGGTGGGTCACCGCCAGTAAACCTAGCGGTTTCGGCCAGATGAAGGATTCCCATGCAAAACTCTGTCTCTTCATTGGCTTAGAAGCAGGGGCAGCTCTGGCGGTTGACTCCGCACTCTTAAGGATTGGCGCTTCGCGTGCTAACGGGAAGCCCGATTTCCCCCTAGGAGACCGAAAAACGGCTCTCTTAGTCGCCTAGAGAGCGGGCCATGCTCTGCACTCGGCGACGTTGGTGGGCAACAAAGATGAGCTGCCTGCGGGCTGGGAGCGTATAGCCATGTCGTCGGTGGAGCAGAGGGCAGGCATGTTGCCGGCTGGCCCTTCCGGAATCGCTAGCAGCAGGTATGAGTTGCATTTATTCTTCTTGCAATCGGCGCCCTGCATGCGGAACTTGTAACCGCCCTTGCTGCACCACGCGGAGGCGGTGCACTCCGGGTTGCCGAGCTCGTTGCTGAGAAGGCAAGCGTGCTCCGGCGTTCCAACAGCGGGGCAGGAATCTCCAGGCCGGTGGCCCAGGGTGGCCAGATCGCGGGCGAAGCCCCCTGAATAATTCAGTTGATAAGTGGCCTGGCTGGCGTTGATCGAGCGCATCTCGCTTTTGGCTTGCTGTTGACTGTAGATCAGGTTACGAGCAGACCTGCCGGGAATCAGATACGCAACTATCCCAGCGAAGAAAAGGATGAGAAAAACAGCCGAGGCTGCTGAACTTATATATCCCATGATCAGGCCGGCTAAGGCCATCCCGTCACCTTTCAACCGGCCCATGCTCTGGCGAATAGCTGTTCGCGCCATATGTCCGAGAATGATCGCGGGAATGCCCGCAACAAAACCCAAACACAGCAGCAACGAGAGAATACCGAGAATGAGGCTGGCAGTAGCCTTGCCCTCCGTCGGAGGCTGCCCGGGAAGAGAACCCGGTGGCATTACCTGCCCTGGAGTTATGGTTGGAGAAGATGGCGGCGCTGGAGGCGCGCTGCTGGAAGCCGTAACCGGCGATCCACAATTCGAACAATTGGGCGCCCCTTCGGGAATGCTAGCACCGCATACAGAGCAGACCATGTCAGATTCTCCCGCGATTAATCTTCTAGCGATAACCACGCTTGGCATTCGTCCGCCGTTGGCGGAATTGCCAGGGACACGTCAAGCTTATAGCGAATCACCGCATGTTGTGTAGAGCAGTAACTCCTCTTGCCTGTACACCGGCGACCGACAGTTTGCACAACCGGATGAACCCTCAGGGACGTTAGCGCCGCATACTGAGCAGAACATTTCAGATCCTCCCGCCTACTAGATCAGCGGCGGCCACGATTGGCATTCATCCACGGTTGGCGGAGCGCTCATGCTCCCGCCGAGCTGCGAGCGGACCACCGCATCGGGTGTCGAGCAGAAGCGCTTTGTACCCGTATTGGCGTTCAGGGGAGCAGCCACTATTACATAGCTCTTGCAAACGCCATTTTCCGCGCAATCGGTGCCGGTCACGTTGAAGCTATAACCGTGCTTAGTGCACCAATCCCCCTTACAGCCCAGAGCCCTGTCGAGCAGGCAGGCATGGTCCGCAGTCCCACGGCTGGAGCATTCGCCGGTCGGACCAGGGCCCAGCGTTGCCAGGTCGCGGGCATAGCCAGCGTTATCTGTTTGGTAGGTGATCTGCGCGGTGTTGATGGTCCGAAGCGACGAAGCCGCTGCCGATTCATTGGCTGCAATTCTTGCGCGTAACAGGTTGGGAATTGCGATAGCAGCAATGATCAGGATCATCGGCACAAGCACGATGCTGATGTATCCCATGACCAGGCCGGCGGTGGCTCTGCCCTGCCCGGCCAACCGGCCGGCGCTTTTGCGAATGTTGGATTGGGCAAGGTGGCCGAGTATCACAGCGGGGATTCCCGCCAGGACGCCCAAGCACAGCAACGAAAGGATACCGAGAATGAGACTTGCTGTAGCCTTACCTTCCACCGGAAGGTCCCCAGGAACTGTTCTGGGGCGGGGTTGCATAGCAGGCGATGGGGCCATTGTCGGTGCAGGCGTCGCCAGGGGAGGAGGCGCACTCGCGGAGGGGGTCACCGGCGAACCACAATTTGCACAACTAGTTGAACCGTCAGGAACGTTAGCACCGCATACGGAGCAGAACATTTCAGATCCTCTCGTTTTAGGTAATTGGAGGCCAAGATTGGCACTCAGCCGAGCTTGGCGGATTTGCCATGGGCCCGCCATCCTGATGGCGTATCACAGCGTCGGCTGTCGAGCAATAGCGCTGTCTGCCGGTACTTGTGCTTTGAGGCGTGGCAATGATTACATATCCCGCGCAGACACCGTTAGCATCGCACTCCGTGGCGGCGACATTGAAGTTGTATCCGCTCTTTCTGCACCAGGTAGAGTTGCAGGACAGACTCGCGTCGAGCAGACAGGCATGCTCGGCAGTACCAGTGCCGGCTGTGCAGGATCCCAGCGTTGAGAGATTGTGGGCGAAGCCTGCGTTGGGATAGGTCGTGTTATAGACGACTTGGGCGGTGTTAATCATGCGCACGGAAGAAGCGGCTGCCGACTCATTCGCCGTGAATCGCTCACGAAGGAGATTGGGAATCATGATGGCGAGAAAGAGCGGTATAAAGATGACAACGCTGACGTATCCCATGATCAGGCCCGCAATAGCCATGCCCTGGCCTGTGAGCCGCCCGTTGCTCTTGCGAATGTTGGAATGAGCCAGGTGCCCAAGAATGATTGCCGGGATTCCCGTGAAGAGACTCGCACACGTCAGCGAGAGAATGCCGAGGACGAGGCTGCCCACTGCCTTGCCGTCGGTCTGCTGAGGCGGCAAGTAAGGTTGCATCTGGGGCGTGCTCTGCCATACCGGCGCGGGCGCTGGGGCAGGGGCGGGAGCTGGCTGAGGGGCTGCGCTAACGGGCGTGCCGCACTGCGGGCAGGCCTCAGATGTATCAGGCATGGATGTGCCGCACCTGAAGCAAAACATTGGACTTCTCCTCGGGGGAATGGGAATCGGTGACTCGCAAACTATCGCAACCAGGCTGAAATAGCAACCGCCAAGTGGTAGCGAGAGTTAGGAAAGTAACCGCCTCAGCGGCCAAACGGAAGCATATCTCTCGAGACATCGCAAGCAAGAAGAATTGCTATTTCGGCGCAGCCACCTGGGTCTGTACTGCCGGAGGAGAAGATGCGACGACACACTAACCGACAATGCCAACAGGGCCGGAAGGGCGATTGAAAGAATTTGCTGGTGAGCCAAGAAGTCGCATTTAGTCCCTGGAATGAGGCCTCAAAGCAGGAATCTTAAGCCGGTTCGGACACTCGCGAAAACGGCACGACGGTCATTGGGCTGCGGTTTCGGTTTGGACCTGGCGCTTGGAAGGGGAAGCTTCCCTCTTTCTTTAACGGACTGAACCGAGACAACCTGAATGCCCCGGGCCTCTGGCTAAATGGGCCTGATTTCATGGCTGACCCGATGAAAGGTCCGCCTTTACAGCCCGGCTGCGCCATGTTAGTCTGTACAAGTCACTAAAAGGACGAGATTTAGATAGGAGTGCAACCAGTTTCAGTGTTAGCGAGAGAGCAAAAAGCCGACGTCATCAACCGGTTCCGCACGCATCAATCAGATACCGGAAGCCCGGAAGTCCAGATTGCAATCCTGAGCGAGCGTATCGGAGAGCTGACGGAGCACTTCAAGAACCATAAAAAAGACCATGCCTCCCGGCGCGGTCTTCTGATGATGGTCAGCAAGCGGCGTCGCCTGCTTGATTATCTGAAGAAGTACGATACCGAACGTTACAAAGACGTCATCCAGAAACTTGGAATCCGCAAATAATCGATTGGTCGGACGTTTTTCACGGAAGTCTTA
>Ga0066903_100005507_pt1 | contig 11004 bp, 8 predicted proteins | sample PanSoiMetaGPlot1_FD_67491 | JGI IMG/M metagenome (GOLD analysis project Ga0066903, IMG submission 67491) | Tropical forest soil microbial communities from Panama analyzed to predict greenhouse gas emissions - Panama Soil - Plot 1 (version 2) | ecosystem: Environmental > Terrestrial > Soil >...
GCCCGAGTTCGGTCGCCTCGGCTCCTGAGTTCGTCAGGAAGACGTAGTCGAGGCCGGCCGGCGTGATGCCGACGAGGTCCGCGGCCGCCTGAGCTAGCTCGGGGTTGAGGAACATCCTCGTAGCAATGGGGTTGCGCCCCAGCTGTTCGCGCACCGCCGCGACGACGGCCGGGTGGCAGTGGCCGAGCAGGAAGACCCCGAAGCCCCCGCAGTCGAGGTACGTTTGCCCGTCGCTGCCCTGCACCTTCGATCCGGCGGCGGCCACCTCGACAGGCGCCGCGATGAGCCGTGCCAGGCTGGCGAGCGACTTGTTCACGTGCTTCGCGTAGCGATCGAGCACTCCATCCCGGTCGGTCGGCGCGGTCACGTCAGGCCGCCTGTCCGGTTTCTGGCTGGGCGTAGCCATTCTGCGCAGCCCAGTACCGCAGGCTGTTCCGCAGCGATTCGCGCTGGTCGGGCAGCTGCCTGGCACCGAGCGCCACGAGCTGGTCCAGGCTGCTGGGCTTGGTCTCACCTGATTGCAAGTAGGTCGTGAAGAACTCCAGCATCCGCACGACATTCCTGCGGATCTTCCCGGGCAGCGCATCGAGGAAGACCGGGCCGATCAGCCGGTCGAACGTGTCCGGCGGTACGAAACGCGGCATGTCGACGCTCACGCCTAGGCAGTGCGCGAACTCCACGGCAACCGCGACACCCTCGTCCAGGCGTAGCGCCTGCTCGCCGGCGCAGATCCAGAATTCGCCCCCGCTCACCCGGTTCTCGACAACGCAGGCGATCGCGTCGGCGACGACGTCGACGGGGACGAAGTCGATCGGCCAGGCGGGGTCGAATGGAATCATGGGCACGATCCCCGCGAATATTCCGGCCACGACCCTGTGCAGGCCCTGGAAGGCAGCTATCTCGCCGGTGACCGAGTCGCCGATGACGACCGACGGCCGAAGGATGACGTGTGGCACCCCGCTGGATTGAACGACCTGTTCGGCTGCCAACTTCGACGAGGCGTAGCCTATGGCAGTGCGGCCGCGGTCGCCGTCCACCGTGGTATGAACGAATGCGGTGCTGACGTGGTAGAGCACGGCGTTCGCCGTGGCGGCGAATGCGGCCACGTGTTCCGTGCCCGCGATGTTCGTCGCCTCGAGGCTGCCGTCGATACGGATGAAGTCCGTAATCGCCGCACAGTGGATCACCGCGTCTACCTTGGCCGCCAGTTCCGCGTAGGCCTGCTCAGCCAGCCCGAACATCGGTTTGACAACGTCGCCCGGCACACCGGTCACATTTGGCCCGGAGACCGGCGAACGATGCACCAAGCACACGACATTCAGGTCACGCAGCCGCTGGAGCAGAGCGCCTCCTACGACACCTGATGCACCGGTCAGCAGCACGGTGCGCCGGGCCGCGGCGGGCGCCCTGCCAACACTCTGCGCCCCGGCAATCTGAGTGGGCATGTGAAATCCCCCCTTCCGGTGAGGTGCTCAGGCGGCCCTGCTCGAGCAGGCAGGCGAGCACGCCGAGTTCTTCACCGGCTAATCCCCCTGGTTACACCCAACCCAGAGCACGCCAGGGGCGCACAGATACCATCCGGGTCGTCGTATCTCGCCCCCTCCACCTGCCACTGAACAGACATGTCGATGCCGCAGGAACTGAGGGCCAGTGGTGGGCGGTACTGGATTCGAACCAGTGACCCCTCGGGTGTAAGCCGAGCGCTCTTACCACTGAGCTAACCGCCCTTTTCAACCGCTTCCCACTCAAACAGGTGCCATTCTGACCCCGTTTGAGTGCGGAGCTGGACTCTATTCGATTTTTGGTGGGCAGAGGACTCTTACTGGAAAAGCGCATCCTTGAGACGAGTGCTCTTCCACTGAGCTATGCGCCCAGGCTTCCCGGCACCGGGGCCGGTACTCGGAATCCTTGCCAGCGTACCGGTTTCTGATAGCCCCTCAGTACCGGTAGGTCAGGCCGGCAGCAAGCGGGTGCTACGCGAGGTAGCGTCCGAACCATTCGAGGATTGCCTCGAACCGCTGCACGCGATGACGTGGCGAGCCGCTCCGGCTCAGCTCGTGGCCCTCCGCGGGGAACCGGAGCATCTCCACCTCCCGGCCCATCAGGCGCAGCAGCGTGAACAGGTGCTCGCCCTGCTCGATGGGACAGCGCAGGTCCTGCTCGGAGTGGATGATCAGCAGCGGTGTTTGGACGCGGTCCGCGTAGCTGGCCGGCGACATGGCGCGCCAGGCGTCGGCGTGCTCCCACATCGGCCCGCCGAAGTCCCGCTGGAAGTCCCAGAAGATGTCGCTCGACCCGAACAGGCTGACCATGTTGCTGACCCCGCGTTCGGTGATCGCGGCCTTGAAGCGGTCGGTGTGCGAGACGACCCACGACGTCATGAAGCCGCCGTAGGAGCCGCCGAGCACGCCCATCCGCTCGGCATCGAGGAAGGGGTACCGGCGCAGCGCGGTGTCCACCACGCTCATCAGGTCCTCAAAGTCGACCGTGCCCCAGCCCGGGCCCGCGCCGTTGGCCGGCCCGCGGATCGCCCGTCCCCACTCCTCGGACCGGCCGGAACCACCGCGCGGGTTCGCGAACAGGACCGCGTATCCGGCTGCGGCGTACATCTGGAACTCATCGAAGAATCCCGTGGAGTACTGGGTGAACGGCCCGCCGTGTATCGACAGCAGGACCGGGTAACGCCCGTCGGGCGCAAATCCGGCGGGGCGCACCAGCCAGGCGTCAACCCCGCCTTCCCCCGACGCTGTCGCGTCCACTGGCTCCGTGGTAAACCGTTCCGGTTCGGCCAGTTCGTTGTCGGCGGCGAAAGCCGCGCCAACGCCGGTGAGCTGCCGTCCGCCCGTCGCGGCGGAACGTGCCCCGGCGTCGTAGAGCTCGGGGAACGCCGTATGGGTGGAGGCCGCGTAGACCAGGCGCCCGTCACGCGCGTCGAAAGCTGAAATGACCAGCTCACCGCCGACCAGCAGCTGAGGCTGCGCCGAGCCATCGGCGGCTACGGCGTACGCGTGCCGGCTGCCATGATCCTCGAGGGTGAACACAATCCTGCCGTTGTCCCAGCACAACCGCATCGAATCGGAGACGGGGCGGCATTCCCGGTCCAGCTTCGCCGTGAGCAGGCGGGGGTCCGAGCCGCCGGAGTTGATCACGGCTATCTGAGTGTTACGCGGCTCGGTTCCGTCGTCGGGCAAGTAGTAGTGGGCGATCCGCGTGCCGTCCGGCGAGAAGGAGGCGCCGGTACACGACCCGTCGGTGCCGGTCAGCGCCACCGGCTCGCCGCCATCGGCGCTGACCAGGTAGATGCGGTTCCGCAACTCGATGTCCCAGCGCTCGCCGCGCATCGAGCTGAACGCGATCTGCCCGCCGTCCGGCGACCAGGCAGGCTCGCCGTCCTCGCAATCGCCCTTGGTCAGCTGGCGGACATCGCCGCCGTCCAGGCTGGCGACGAAGATGTGCGCGCGGCGGCCGGTCAGCCAGCCCTCGCCGTCGAACTTGTAGAAAAGCCGCCGCACCCGCCGCGGCGCGCGCTTGCGATCGTCCTCCTCCGGGTCGTCGGGTACCCGCCTGGTGAACGCGATCCGTGTCGAGTCCGGTGACCAGGCGAGCTGGGAGACGTCTTCCTTACCGTCGGTCAGCCTGCGTGCCTCGCCGCCGTCGGCGGGCATCACGTACAGCTGCTGCGGCGACTTGTCGCCGCCGTGCCCGTCTCGGCTGGAGGTGAACGCGAGCCAGTTCCCGTCGGGAGACCAGCGCGGCGCCGCGTCCCTGCGCTCACCCCAGGTGAGCCGCCGCGGCGGCGCTCCGTGGTCCGGCGCCGGGCCGTCCAGCAGCGGGCCGTCCAGCACCGGTCCGTCCAGCGCCGCGGACCAGATCGCGCCCCGGTACGAGTTCTCCTCCTCGTCTACCCACCACACCTGGTAGGCAACTCGCAGCCCGTCCGGTGAAATGTGCGGTTCCGTGACCCCGGTCAGCCGGTAAACGTCCGCGGGCAGCATGCCGTATCGCCGTGTCTCCATGGTCAAACACACTGCCAGATCCAGCAGGCGACCTCACCAGCGGAGGCGGCTTACCCATTCGCTTCGCCGGACGCCGCTTGATCGAGTAGACACCCGATCGTGCAGGTCACGGAGCGGTATGCGGCATTCGTGCATCATTCCTGCTCTGTTGATGTGGGATCGCAGATGATCAGATAAGTGGCTGTAACGCTGGGCTAACACCCCGGAACCAGCGCAATCGGATAAAGCCGAACGTGCGACGCGGTGACCGGCGGGGGCGAGCGGCGTAGGCTTGCCGAGGGGAGCGCTAGACCGGTCCGGACGGGGGATGCTGGTCATGGAAGGCGCTAGGGCCATCGGGGCCACGAAGCGGGAGCTGCTCGCCCAGCGCCGCAAGGCGCTGGGGCTGACCCAGGAGGATCTGGCCTGCCTGGTGGGCGTCGAGCGTTCCACCATAATGCGCTGGGAACACGGCGAAAACGAGCCGCTGCCTTGGCTCCGCCCAAGGCTCGCCAGGGCGCTGCGGGTCTCCGCCGATCGGCTGGAGATGCTGCTGGGCGGCCCGGCCCGAAGCACGCGAGGCCCGGGCATGGAGCGTCGCGATGGCGCGTCGGTGCCGCGGCAGCTGCCGGCCGCGGTGGCGGATTTCACTGGCCGTGCCGCTGAGCTCCAGGCGCTGACCCGGATCCTGGACGAGGTCGGCAAAGGCGTGCCGGGCACAGTGGTAATCTCTGCGCTCGGCGGCAGCGCCGGGGTCGGCAAGACCGCGCTGGCGGTGCAGTGGGCGCATCAGGTGGCGGGCCGGTTCCCGGACGGGCAGCTGTATGTGAACCTGCGCGGCTACGACCCGGACCGGCCGATGCCGGCCGCCGACGCGCTGGCCGGGTTCCTCCACGGCCTGGGCGTGCCCGGCCAGGACATCCCGCCCGGGGAGGCCGAGCGGGCCGCCCGGTATCGCAGCCTGCTGGTCGGCAGGAAGCTGCTGGTCGTGCTGGATAATGCCGGGTCGGTGGAGCAGGTGCGTCCGCTGCTGCCCGGGTCGCCGTCGTGTGCGGTGGTGGTGACTAGCCGGGACTCCCTGGCCGGCCTGGTAGCGCGGGACGGCGCCACCCGGCTCGAGGTGGACCTGTTGCCGCCCGCGGATGCGGCCGACCTGCTGCGGGCGGTGATCGGCCAGCGGGCCGAGGATGACCCCGGCGCGGCTGGGACGCTGGCCGCCCAATGCTGCCGGCTGCCGCTGGCGCTGCGGGTGGCCGCCGAGCTCGCTATTGCCCGGCCCGGTGTGCCGCTCGCCGACCTTGCTGCCGAGCTGGCCGACCAGCAGTGGCGGCTGGACCTGCTCGACGCCGGCGGAGACCCTCACACCGCGGTGCGAGCAGTGTTCTCCTGGTCCTACCGTCACCTGGACGACGACAGCGCCCGGGCGTTCCGGCTGGCGGGCCTGCACCCCGGCCCGGACTTCGAGCCCTGCGCGGTTGCCGCGCTCACCGGCACGACGCTGGAGCAGGCTCGCCCAGCGCTGGACGCGCTGGCCCGGGCGCACCTGATCCATCCGGCCGGGGGCGGCCGGTATGGCATGCACGACCTGCTGCGCGCCTACGCCCGTGAACTCGCCGACGCCAGCGACGGCGAGGAGGAACAGAACGCGGCGCTGACCAGGCTGTTCGACCACTACCTGCACACCGCCGACACGTCGGTGCCCAGTCCGGCGCGGATGTGGAACTACTGGGTGGGCGGCAAGGATCATTTCGCCGCCGACCGGGAGGCGGCCGACAAGATCATGGCCGCGATGCCGTCGCTGCCGGCGATCGCCCGGTCGGTGCGGCATTTCCTGATCGACATCGTGCACACCCTGACCGCCGACTACGGGATCCGGCAGTTCCTGGACATCGGCACCGGGCTGCCCACCGCCGATAACACCCATGACGTCGCGCAGCGGGCCGCCCCGCAGTCCCGGATCGTCTACGCGGACTACGACCCGGTGGTGCTGGCGCACGCCAGGGCGCTGCTGACCAGCTCCCCCGAGGGCCGCACCGACTACATCCAGGCTGACCTGCGCGACACCGAAAAGATCCTGGCGGCCGCCGAGCGGACGCTGGACTTCAGCAAGCCGGTCGCCGTCCTGCTGCTCGCCGTGCTGCACTTCATCCCGGACGAGGACGACCCGTACGCGATCGTGCGGACGCTGATGGACGCGGTCCCCCCGGGCAGCTACCTGGTCATCGTGCACGCCCCCAGCGACCGCCACCCCGAGGAGATGGCCGAGCAGGCGCGGCGCTACAACGATTCGGGCGCCGAGCGGATGCGGCCGCGCAGCCAGCAAGAAATCCTGCGGTTCTTCCGCGGCCTCGAGCTGATCGGGCCCGGCCTCGCGCCGCTATCGGAGTGGCTGCCCAACGGGCAGGCCGAACCCGGCGCCGCCAAGGCCGTCGCGGGCGTGGCCAGGAAACCCTGATCAGCGCGGCTAACGCTGCGGGCCGCCCCAGGACCAGCGCGGCAGCGGCAATCCCGGCCGTCGTGGCTTAACCATTCGCTTCGCCGGACGCCGCTGCGGCATGCTACAAATCGTGGCAGTTCAACTGATCCGCTCGGCGGAACTCTACGGCGGCGTCCCTTACGCGTACGCGTCTGTCGCGCCGCCGGGCACGCTGGTCTTCGCGGCGGGCGCCTGCCCGATCGACCAGGAGGACAACGTCGTCGGCGAGGGCGACATCGAGGCGCAGGCCCGGCAGGTGATGGCGAACCTGGCCGTGGCGCTCCGGGCGGCGGGCGCTGGGCTGAGCGACGTGCTGAAGACGACGGTCTACGTCGCCTCCGCGGACCGCGCGGACCTGGTGGCCGCGTGGAACGTGATCCGGGCGGCGTTCGGCGAGCACGACCCGCCGAGCACCCTGCTCGGCGTCACCGTCCTCGGCTACCCCGGGCAGCTCGTCGAGGTCGAGGCCATCGCGGCGGGGCGGCCCGGCCGCTGAGGCCGGTCTTTATGCTGGCGGTGTGCGCCTGGTATCCCTGCTGCCGTCCGCGACCGAGATCGTCTACGCGCTCGGCCTGGGCGGTGACCTGGTGGGAGTCACGTTTGAGTGCGACGAGCCATCCACCGCACGTTCGGAAAAGGAAGTCGTGGTGGGCGGCCGGGATACCTCGGGGATGACCCCGGCCGACATCGACGCCTACGTCCGTGATCAGCTCGCCAGCGGCGGGGACCTGTACACGCTGCACGCGGACGCGCTGGCCAGGCTGCGCCCTGAGCTGATCCTCACCCAGGACCTGTGCCGGGTGTGCGCGCTGCCATCCGGGCACGTGACCGAGGCACTGGACTACCTCGGCTGTAGCGCGAGCGTGCTTTCGCTCGACCCGTACACGCTGGAGGAGGTGCTCGGCACGATCCTCGCCGTCGGCGAGCGCACCGGCGCGGGTGAACGCGCGGCGCAGGTCGTCGCAGGCCTCCGCGAGCGCCTCGCCCGGGTGGCGGCCCTGGTCGCGGGCCGCCCGCGACCGCGGGTCGCGCTCGTCGAGTGGGTGGACCCGCCGTTCGCCGCCGGGCACTGGATACCGGATCTGGTCAGCGCCGCGGGCGGCGAGCCGGTCGCGGCCCGTCCCGGTCACCGGTCCGAGCCGCTGAGCTGGCAAGAGGTCACCAACGCAGCCCCGGACCTGATCATCGTCGCGCCCTGCGGCTACCACCTGGAGCGGGCGGCCGAGCAGGCCGCGGCCGTGACGGCGGCGCTGCCCGGCGTGCCGGTCTGGGCCATCGACGCCGACTCCCTCGTCGTCCGTCCGGGCCCGCGGCTGGTCGACGGCGTCGAGGCGATCGCCGCGATCCTGCACCCGGGCGCGGTGCCCGCTCCCCCGGACGGCCAGATCGCCCTCGTCACGCCGCCCGTGTAACTCCCCCGCCACCCCGGATCGCCGCGCTGAGCGCTGAGCAGGGCGGTAACCAGCCGAGCCCGGCGGCCGCCCGCTCGCTGTCCTTGTGGTTCTTGACCAGCGCGGGCAGCGCCCTGGCGGCGGCCGGCGAGTCAAGCTCCTCGATGCCGAGCAGCATCAGGCTGCGCGCCCAGTCGACGGTCTCGGAGATCGACGGCGGCTTGGTCAGGTCGAGCCCGCGCAGCGTGTGCACCACGCGGGCGGCCTGCGCCGCGAGGTCCGGGCGGATGCCGGGCACCCGCAGCTCGATGATCCGCCGCTCGCGTTCGGTGTCGGGATAGTCGATGTGCAGGTACAGGCAGCGGCGGCGCAGCGCCTCCGACAGCTCGCGGGTGGCGTTGGAGGTGAGGAAGACCAGCGGCCGCTGCCGGGCGGTCACCGTGCCGAGTTCGGGGATGGAGACCTGGAAGTCGGACAGCACCTCGAGCAGCAGCGCCTCGGTCTCCACCTCCACCCGGTCGACCTCGTCGATGAGCAGCAGCACCGGGTCGGTGGCGCGGATCGCCGCGAGCAGCGGGCGCTCCAGCAGGAAGTCGGCGGTGAAGATGTCCGCCTCGGCCTCCTCCCAGGACCGCTCGCCCTCGTCCCGGCCCCCGGCCTGGATGCGCAGCAGCTGCTTCTTGTAGTTCCACTCATACAGCGCCTTGGCCTCGTCCAGGCCCTCGTAGCACTGCAGCCGCAGCAGCCGCGACCCGGTGAGCGCGGCGGTCGCCTTGGCGAGCTCGGTCTTGCCGACCCCGGCGGGCCCCTCGACGAGCAGCGGCTTGCCGAGGTTGCCGGCCAGGAAAACGGCGTCCGCGATCAGCTCGTCGGCGAGGTAGCCAGCGTCGAGGAGCCGCTGCCTGATGTCGCCGGAGTCGGCGAGCCGCGGCTGGGGCGTCGGCGTCATGAGCCGTACCGGCCGGGTGTCGGGCTCAGAACTCGACCGGCTGAGTCGGGAACTTGCCCGAGCTGATCAGCTTGGGGATCTCCAGGCTGGCGTTCTCCCACACCAGCAGCATGGACCGCTTCGGAGAGTAGCCCTGGTGGCGGATGTCGGACGGCATCGCGGCGACGTCGCCGGCCTTCATCACCACCTTGGCGCGCTTGCGGCCGGTGTCCCGGTCCTCCACGTCCCAGATGATCTCGTCGGACAGCTGGACGAACCACTCGGCGCGGTCGTTGCCATGGATGATCGGCAGGATGTACTCCTCGGTGGTCGGGCAGTACAGGGACTCCTGGCACACGCTGACCACGGACGGGTTCCAGGTGACCGGCGACCTGGACAGGTACGCGAACAGGTTGAACGAGCCGATCTCCTGCTCGAAGCCGGGCTCGGCGCGCACCTCGGGCTCGTCCTGCGTCACGTCGGCGAACATCCGGTTGATCGGGTGGCCGTTCTCGTCGTTGCGCAGCGGCTCGTCGCCCGGCAGCGACACCATCCGCTGAGCGGTCACCCGGTGCCGGGTGATGGCGGCGTCGTTGTTGCCGCGCTTGGGGCCGAACGCGGACCCGGTCTCCTCCGGCGAGGCGAACGGGTCGAACCCCTCGTTCGTCCAGTCCGACAGGATCGACTTGAACGTCTCCCTGATGATCTCGGTGTCGATGTTCTCTATGTGGTCCAGTTCGGCCTTGCGGTAAGCGTCGTTGTACCGGCCGGCGAACAGGTCCACGGTCCCGTAGTGGTTCATGGTGCCGAGCACGCCGTCGAAGTTGACGATGCCGTAGAAGAAGTCCCAGGCGACGTCGCGCTGCAACGCGCGCAGGAACGCGTCCGCGCTCATCACGTGGCGGCCGGTCGGCCAGGTCAGGTAGGCGAAGTACTCGTCCCGGCTGAACCGGAACTGGCCGATGGTGAAGGACTTGTAACCCAGCTCGTTCGGCTCTCCGGTCGCGGTGGGCACCTTGCCGCTGGCTGTGACGGTCATCTGTGTCGCCTCCTGGTCACGACGTCTGGCAGATCTCGGCCCAGCGGAACTGGGTGTCGGGCCCGGTCACCGTCTGCACCAGCAGCACCGCGGGCCCGGCCGAGGTGAACCGGTACGCGCGCCCGGCGGGCAGCAGGGTGAGGTGGCCGCGCCGCGCGGTCACCATCCCCATCAGGGTCTCGGCCGCGTCGTCCGGCACGGTCGCCGAGCCGGCCTCCGACAGGCCGGTGCCCGCGCGCAGCGTGCGGAACTCGAACGTCACCTCGCCGTCCATCACCAGCGCGCTCTGGTCGTGGCCGGCCGACCGCCACGGCGATGTGCCCTCCACCCGGACCGCCTCGAGAACGTACTGGAAGTTCTTGGCCACCGCGATGTGCTCGAACGGCTTAGCGTGCGAGGCAACCTCGAAGATATTCGAGAAGGCGTAGTTCTTCGGGTCATCGTCGATGACCTCGACCCCGCCTTTTTCATACTGTTCGAGGGAGGCCAGCCGTGTCACGTACTCCATGGGTACCTCCTGTTCCCGGCTGCGGAACGCTGCCGGGTGACTGGGTTCAGCTTCCCGCTGGGGACTGACCTGCGTCAAGGATAGGAGCGGCGCGACGGCCGCCCCAGCCGGCGGGCGGCGGCGGTGACTGCGACGGCGGCTCGCCGGGGCGCAGCACGCGTGCGCCGACGGCGATGGAGGTGAGCTGCGCGAGCACGTCGGGCAGGTCGCTGGCCAGCGGAAGCGAGCAGACCAGTTCGGTGGCGCCGGCGTGCAGCAGCGCCGCGGCCGCCGCCTGGCACTCCTCGAGCGTGCCGAACAGCCCCTGCTCCGCCGGGTCCCCCGCGATCGTGAAGAGCTCCTCGGCGCCGGCCCGCGCCCGCGCCTCGGCGGAGGTCCGGCCGACCGACACGGTCACCTCGGCGAGCACCGCGCGTCCCGCCGCGGCCCCGGCGGCCGCCGCGACGCTGGCGATCAGGTCCCGGCCCGGCGCGAACGGCACGAGCAGCGCGGTGCCCCCGGCGTCGCCTTGAGGTCCTGTCGGCACCGCGAGGTCCGCCACGGCGAGCCCGGCGCGCCGGTCGAGCTCGCGGCGCCACTCCCCCGCGTCACCGGCTCCCGGCAGCATGCCGAGCATGATTTTCCCGAACGGACGCGTGTCTTCGCCCGGCTGGCCCGTTTCCCGCGG
>Ga0066903_100005508_pt1 | contig 11004 bp, 5 predicted proteins | sample PanSoiMetaGPlot1_FD_67491 | JGI IMG/M metagenome (GOLD analysis project Ga0066903, IMG submission 67491) | Tropical forest soil microbial communities from Panama analyzed to predict greenhouse gas emissions - Panama Soil - Plot 1 (version 2) | ecosystem: Environmental > Terrestrial > Soil >...
CTAATTCGAAAATTCCCCGGGCTTTTCGGTCACCCCCTGACTGACTAGCCCGGTTTTTTTTGCAAGAAGTCCGCGCCTGGAGCGGGGTCTATTTCGTCCCCAGCTGGAAGCTGGCGGTGAAGTTTCTTAGTTCATCGAAGCGGCTGTCGTCGCGAAGCGTCACGAAGGCTTCGGTTTTATAAAGTGGATGATATACAATGATTGTTACCTTCTGCACGTTGGGCGGGATGAAATCCGCTTTCCAGGTCCCGTCAGCAGACGTTTGGATCAAATCGTACCAGGGCCGCACCTGGAATTGGGCCGGCGCTCCATCGTCGAAAAGGATGCGAACGATCGCATTGGCGACGGGCGCGGAATCTTGAGAGATAACCACTCCACCGATTTTGATGCTGCGCGCCAGTTCAAGGAGGACTGCACGTTTTGTGCCGGCCAAAAGATCCTGTCCGGAAATGGTCGCGCTATTGGCCGCATATCCGGGTGCCCGAGCCGTAACGTGGATGCGCTCGGCGATTGGGATTTGGACGTTAATTTGGCCACGACCGGAAGAGTCGCTTTTGACAAACTCGGGGAAAAAATCCTCATTGGACTCGCCCATCTGATAATCTATGGTCGCATCCCCGATCGGGTTACCGCCCTCTTTATCCGCTACTTTGACATCCAGGGCAACGAAGCGTGCCGCGCTCTCCGGGTCGGGATGGTTATGCATCCGGCGTGAGAAATTCTGAACCAGTTGCGCTGCCACTGGATCATCGCGAAGGCTCAGCTCGGTAATCAAGGCGATAATGAAATTTAGGTTCGGCTCAGCACCCCCACGGCGCCCAAACTCGTCTTCGAGAATCATTAATTTCGTTCTGACCTTCCGTCCATTGACGAAATGAGAAATGGTTCCGTTTTTTCCATCGACAACCAAGGCCAAGCGATTCCAGCTGCGATCCTCAACCGAACCGCCATAAAAATCACGAATGCCAAGCTGGCCCTTTTTGTTGAGAAACCAATCCGCATCGGTAACATTCCTAATATCATTTTGCCAGAGGGAAACCCAGCCGACCGGACGCTCCTCAAATTTGACATCCAGCACGACGGAGTAATTCAGCAGGTATGGGTCGGTGCCGTTTGAACGAAATCCGGTGGGCAATTTAAAGAAAGTGCCTCGGGAGAAGCGGGCTACCTCGGACTTTCCCGATTCGCCGTTTCGCGATTCGAACGAGAACTCGGGCTGAGCTGCGGGAGGGCAGCAAGCCGGAACCAGGGCCGCCCCGCCGGTTGAGGATTCTAGGTTGCCATTGAAGTCCCACCGGGCGACTTGCGCGCCTGGTGCTACCTGGGTTTCTCGTGTTACTTCGAGGGCTTCCAGCTGTTGAACCTCCTCGTCGGTCATTGCGTAGTTGCGGACCTGAACGGCATCAACTAGACCGCCGGCATTTTCTCCGTTCTCATCGGCAAAGAGCAGAGCAGTGGGACCGAGTGTCCATCGGGATTTTCCTTCGAGGGTAGTCACCAGATCGGTCGTCGGTATTTGCGCGGCCCAGGCCTGGACAGTCGCGATCTGGGCGACCGGATCATGGGCGCCATTTCCAGGTAAGCCTGAGGGGGGGTGCTGCGCGAGGCGGGCGCCATTCTCGAGGCGTATGTTGAATTTTTGAACCGCTGTCCTGGCGGTAGGATCCTGTAAATTTCGCAGTTTGGTGAAGGTATCTGTCCAACTCAAAACGTCGTCATCGAGTCTGCGATTATAATACTCGTCTTTGACATCGAGCAGCTTACGCTGGACTTCTTTGCCATCAATATAGGAAAGGAAGAGCGCATCTGACCCTCGGAGGACCAGGGCCAGCCGGTGCCATTCACCTTCGGGAACGTGGCCGCCGTAAGTGTCGGTGATTCCGATTCCTTTTTCGGTGCTGACAAGCCATTCGGCGTCGGATTGATTCTTTGAATCCGTTTGCCATAGAGCTGCCCAACGACTTTTCATATCCGGGAACATGACATCCATGATCACTGTATAATCTACCAGCAGGGGGTTGCCGACTGGATCCTTAAAGGGATTGGCAAGCTCGAAGCACGTGCCGGCAGAAAAACGAAGCGCGGTCATGCGGTTTCCGGAAAGGGAAGCTTCCACAAAAGAGAAATCGGGAACTTTGGCCGGGATGGTCGCCTTGGGAATCAGTCTGGCGTGCCCGTCGGTCGAGGAAAGGTCATTCTCAAAGTTCCATTGAATGGAATCTGCGGCTGCGGACGAAGGAGGAATGCCAGTGGCGACAGGGCCGCCGAGGGCCGACAACTCTTCGGCGTTCATGGCATAAGGCCGGATTTGAACGCTTCGAAGCAGGCCACCGGAAACTTCTCCATCCTCGTCTCCAAACAACATGGCCCTGGGACCAAAGGTCCAACGGCTCTTTTGCTTCAGTGCCACAATGAGCTTCTCCGCTTGCTGGCTGGCGGAAGTTTCGCCCAATGTGTCCCGCCCATTCACGACGGCTGAGTCAGGGCCGGATTGCAATACATCCGTACAGGCAAATGCCCCAACAAATAACAGCAGGGCCACGGAGATGAACGGCCATGTTCTGGCAGGCGACCGGGCAATCATTAGAATTCTTCGTTTGATCTCCTTCTTGTCTTCAGCAATCCCAACGAGAGCCGGAGCGCTCGCCTCGCCGGTCAGCCATTCGGCCAGCTTGATAATGGTCTCCCCATAAGGTGTGCTTTCGGTCCGGCTGGCGCGTGATAAGGCCAATGCATCCGTGGCGAGCTCACGATCAGCCCGCATGCGGGCGAAGGCGAACCAGAGGACCGGGTTAAACCAATGAATGACCTGAAGGATGGCGGCCAGCCAATTGATCTCCAGGTCGCGACGTTTGATATGGGCCAGCTCGTGCAGAAAAATGTAGTGCAGCTCCCGCGGCAAAAAGCGTTTCGAGATATCAAGGGGCAGCAACAGATGCTTTTGGAATAAGCCGTACACGGCCGGGCTATCCACGAGATCCGTTTCGATCAAGCCAACTCGTTGTTTGAGGCCGAATAACGCCAGACAGTCGGCAAAATCCCGCCGCATTTCTGGATTGGAAGCAATCGGTTGGCGGGTAATGCGTGAGCGAAAGCGAAGGTTGGTCCAGACAAGTCGGAACCCAAAAAAAACGACCCCTAAAGCCCAGATTCCGGCGGCCCATTTAAACCAATTAATTTTCTTTTTGGGAAGAGTTTCGCCGGAAAGTGACGGCTGAGAAAAAGATCGATCCGGCGTCGGGCCATACAAATCCAGCTTGGGTTCCGGAGGAACGACCGCCTGAGAAAAGGCCGGGGCTGGCAACCCCGCCGTGGTAGTGCCGACCGTGGGAGCCAGGACCAGGGCACGATGGGTGGATTTGAGCCAGGCGAGGTTGAAAATGCTGAAGGCACTTGGCGGGGGTGAAGGCATCAGCAGGCGAACCAGGAGCAAGAACCAAAGCCCGTAACGCCAGCCCACTGAAATCTGTTTTCGAAACATGAGCTGGCTGAGCAGGATGAGAGCAACCAGAACTGCGGCTTGCCAGCTTATTTGTAGTAATCCCCTGAATAATTCGGTGACAAAACTCGATACCGTATTCATGTTCACTTCTCCTTCTCCCGCAGGATTCGCCGAAGCTCCTGAATGTCCTGCCGGGACAACTCTGCCTTCCTAACCAGGTGGATGATCGTTTCAGAGGGAGCCCAACCCAGAACTCGGTCGAGAAACGATTCACTCTCGACCCGGGCGCATTCCTCGGCCGAAACTAGAGGAAAGTAGAGGTAACGTTTTCCCTGGAGCTCTTGCCTGAGAGCCTTTTTGTTTACGAGCCTTCGCAACAAAGTCCGAACCGTCGCCAGCGTCCACTCTCGCTTTTCGTGGAGCACTTCCGCGACGAGGCTGGCAGGAACCGGCGCCTTTTCCCAGACCACACTCATAACCTCCTGTTCGGCCGCCGTCATGCGAATGGATTTGCCCATGAGCTAAAGTGTTACAATTGTCGCAGCAAATTTGCTACATTTGTAACAGTTGTCAAGAACTTTCTTTTTAAAGAGCTTCTACTCGGCAAATCAATTAAACGGGAAGAATTACCGTGACGGTCGTCCCAAAGCCGGGGAAGGATTTAATCCTGAGCCTGCCCCGATGGGTTTCAAGGATGCGTCGAACGATGGCGAGACCCAAGCCCGTTCCTTTGTTTTTGCTGCTGCTCAGGACAGAAGTGAACGCCCGGCGCCGCACTTGTTCGGTCATTCCCAAGCCGGTATCCTTGACATCGACAGCGACGTGGGTGGGATGACTGCTGTTTCGGGGCAGACGGACCGCGCGCGAGGTGATGGTCAGAGTGCCGCCCTTGGGCATGGCTTCCGCTGCGTTCAAAATGAGATTGAGGAAGGCTTGCTCGAGTTGGGTGGCCTCCGCCATCACAGCCGGCAAAGCCGGTTGGAGCCGCTGCAAAACCTGGACGTTTTGATTTTTTAATTTGTGCCGCACCAATAATCCAAGCTCCTCGATTAGCTTATTCAGATTGACTGCAGCCATTTGCGGCTCGGTCGGTCGCGCGAAATCCAGGATTTGCTCCACGATTTTGTTCAAGTGATCCATTTTTTCCGTGATCATGGCGGCATCCTTTGCTCGAGGATCGTCAGCCGGAAAATTCAGCCCTAACGAATGGTAGAGCATTTTCATTACCGTAAGCGGATTGCGAATTTCGTGCGCGACCTCCGCCGCCAGCAAGCCAAGTGCAGACAATTTTTCGTTTTGTCGCAATTGCTCCTCAATGTCCACCACTCGCTCATACAGCCGCGCTTTTTCGATGGCAATGGCCGAAAGCTCGGCCATGGCAGAAAGCAGGTGAATTTCTTCGTTGGAAAAGCTGTAGGGATGGCCGGTATAGACATTCAAAGCGCCCAGGATTTCGCCGGCGAACAGCAGCGGAACACTCAATAGAGCGACCAACCCTTCACGCCGGGCGACTTCGACGCTTTGATAACGCGAAGAAGTCTGCACGTTGCTGACTTGTAGAGGCTTTTTGCGCCGGACCACCACTCCGAGCAAGCTCTCATCGACCGCCAACCTGGGCTTGCGAAGGTACGCTTCACCCGCGCCAAAGCTGGCACGCAAGTCGAGCCATTCGCGTGAATGGTCCAACAGGGTGAGGGAACACATCTTGGCATGCATCAGGAGGCAAGCCTCGCGGGTGATTGCGCTGAGAGCATCGTCCAGGTTCAAGGTCGAGTTGATCGTGCGACTGACAGTGGCCAGGGATTCGAACAAACGCGCTTTAAGGCGTAGTTGTTCGTAAAGCCATGTGTGGTGAATAACGTTGGCGGCCTGCGCAGCCAGGGCCTCAAGCAATTCCTGATCGGCCGCACTAAAGGCCTCGAGCCGATCGGAATCGACGTTAAGCACACCGCGCACCTCCCCATTGACCTCGAGCGGGACCGCCAACTCGGAGCGCACCTCGCGGCGAAGCATCACGTACCGAGAGTCGGCCTGAACATCTCCTACCCGCGCGGGCCGGCCGGTGCGCGCGACCCAGCCCGTAATGCCCTGGCCGATGCGCAGCTTCAATTCGGCGGCATCGGTCGGGAGACCTTTGGCGGCCAGAATCTCAAGAAATCCTGTGGTTGGATTAATGAGGATTGCCGACCCACTAGATGCCCTCATTAGACGAACGGCCTCATCAATGATTAATTGGAGCGCTTCCTGCGGTTCGAGAGTGGAATGGATGACGTTGCCGACCTGATACAATGAATGTAACCGGTCGTACCGAGCTTGCAATTCAGACAGATCACCAGGCACGAAACGAATTTTCGAGGGGAGAAGGTCGCGTGTCGAGGCTGGAGAGAGCAGGTGACGCGAAGAATGGGCGAGCTGTTTGATTTGGAGTGCGGGGGCAGAGCGAAGCGACGACCCCGCTTTGGCTCTTTTTCAGTCGCGACCCTTACCGATCCGAACTTTATTCAAAGCGCCCTCGCCGCTACGCTCTTCGTTGCGGCACCCGCTCCGATGCTGACATCTGATTCTCGACACGAAGAGCCAGAGGAGGATCTTGTTCCGACCCCCTGCGCAATCGCCTTGGAAGCGGCATGGGTTCACCATTGTCGAACTCGGTAAAAACGCTGCGAGCCCGGAGTTGCTGGATCAGTCAGAACAGTGATGGCACCGGTCCCCGGAATAAGCGGCAGACCGACCCAGTTGTTGTCGGAAAGGGAGGTCTCGTATTCCAGCCGGTACACCCGGCCACTTCTGGTTGGTATTGAAACCTGAAAACCGTTCGTGCCCCACCCAGGTTCGGACAGCGCAGCCCGCGGTCCGATTGTTTCATCCGCGATGAGAGCTATGCCATGGTACGAGCCGGCAGCGAGCCCGATCACATTTCTCAAATCGGCTGGCGCGATTGTTTGGCCTGAACTATTGTAGCCCCAGCCGACGACAGTTCCATCATCTCGAAGCGCCAGACAGAATCCAGCGCCTCCGGCAATTGCCACAACGTTAGTCGCGCCCGGAGCAATACTTGTCACTCCATCGGCACTATCCCCCCAAACAACAACATTGCCGTCCGCCTTTAGGGCCATACTGTGGTTGGCCCCGCCAGCAATGGCAACGACATTGGACAATCCACTGGGAACATTCGTCTGCGCGGAAGTCCCTTGGCCCCAAGCAAACACATTCCCGTCTCCGCTGAGCGCCAGGCTATGATAGTCCCCCGCCGCAACAGCGATGATGTTGGTTGCTTGCGGTGGTACGTTAGTTTGTCCGTAGCTGTTGTTGCCCCAGGCTGTGATGGTGCGATCATGGTTGAGGGCGAGCACATGATAGCCACCAATTGTGACCGCAAGCGGATTGCTGACATTGGGGGGCACGTTCAGGTCGCCTGAATTATTGACGCCCCAACCGGTGACGGTGCCATCAGCCTTTAAGGCTATGTCATCGATTCCCCCGGCTGAGATCGTCATTACATTCGTGAGCTCCGGGGGTGGATGGTAGCCATCGGCCCACCGAACCACTGTTCCGTCGGCCTTCAGAGCCAGGCTATGAGTGCCCCCGGCGGCCACGGCGATTACATTTGACAGATTCGTCGGTACGGCGCTCTGTCCGAAGAACCCCCAGGAGGCGACCGGCGTTATGGCGAGAGTTGCCTCCACAGTGTTGGTGTTGTCCGGGCCGTCCGACAGGTAGGCGTGATAAATCCCGCTTTGATTAAACTGGCAATTCGTGAGCGTGAGCGTACTGCTGGTCGCGCCTGGAATATCCGTGCCATTGAACTGCCATTGATAGCTCAAGGGCTGGCCCGCCTGCGCCGCGACCGTGAACCTTATGGTCTGCCCATGGAAACCGACCTGACTCTGAGGTTGCGCGTTGAGTAGAATTGGGACCACCGTCAGAATTGCGTTCGAACTTAGAACCGAACCGTAGCTGTTGGTCACGGTGACCGAGTACGGACCGCTATTCGAAAATTGAAGATTGGGAACAACCAGCGGGTTGGTTGTCGCTGATAGAATATTGCTGCCATAGAACTGCCACTGATAGGAAAAAGGTCCTTTCCCGGACGCCCCAACGCTGAAGGTTCCCTGGCCGCCCAGGTAGGAGGTTTGGCTTGTCGGCTGGCCGGTAATAAATAACGGAACCACGGTGAGTGTCGCAACCGCGCTGGTCAGGCTTCCGGAATTATTTGTAACGACGACATTGTATGGCCCAGCATTGCTGAACTCCACATTGGTCAAAGACAGAGAACTCTTTGTGGCGCCGGGCAGGTTTGTGCCGTTGAACTGCCACTGATACGAAAACGGGGCCTGACCCAACAAAACTGTGCTAAAGGTTGCAGTGGCCCCGCCTGATACGGTTTGGTCTTGAGGCGCAAGCTGGAACAGAAATGGGGCCACGCCAACATTGATGTTATTATTAGTGACCGACCCAAACGCATTGCTGACCACCAACGTATAAACGCCAGCCTGCGCCGGCTGAATATTTGTCAGGACCAGCGTCGCATTCGTTCCTGTGGGAATGTTGGTACCGTTGTAGCTCCACTGGTAAGTGACCGGCGTGGTGCTGATGGCGAGGGCTCGGATCCGGGCTGTAGCTCCTGCGGCCACCGTCGGTTGCAACATCCGCCCGAGCAGCGGCGGCCCATCGTCGGCTATCACGACAACATTGAAGGAAGTCATGGCCGCGATTTCCACGACATTTGTCCAGGTCGCCGGCGCGGAATTGGTGGGCGGCATGGATTGCCACAGTACCGGAAGGTCATCCGCCCGCAACGCCAGGACCTGGCCGGCACCACAAGCGACATTGATGATGTTTGTCGCCTCCGGGGGGACGGCAAGCGGAGAAGAGGTTTGCCAGACAACCAGGTTTCCATCGGCGCGGAGCACCACGTCATCTGCGAACCCGGTTGCAACTCCGATGCCGTTGGTGGCGCTGGCGGGAGGTGGGGCCACTGTGAGAGTGGAAAAATGTTTGCCCCAATTTACCGCAGTTCCATCGCTGCGGAGAACCAGGCTGTTATAACTGGCAACAGCCGCCGCGATGACGTTTGTGACCGAAGACGGCACATTCGTCAGTCCATATCCAGTATTGCCCCATTCGGCCACTCGCCCGTCGCTTCTAATCGAAAGAACGTGTTGTGCTGTGGCTCCAATCGCGAGCTCGACCATGTTCGAAATCGCCACGGGTGGTGGGTTCGTGACGCCCGTAGAATAGATGTCGCCCCAAAATCTGATGGTGCCATCGTCGAGCAACGCAATGCTATGTGTGCTCCCGGCGGAGATCCGGACGGCATAGGTAATGTCCGGCGGGACATTTGCTTGCCCGTAATTGTTCTGTCCCCACCCAAATACTGTTCCGTCCGACCGTAAAGCCAGGATATGACCATCGCCGGCCGCGACGGCGACTATGTTCGTCGCTCCTGTGGGTATTGCTGCTAATAAATACGCCGGGGGGACAATTGTGGTTGCCGACCTGGACGTCATACCGCCACTCAGCAGGGCGAGAACGCTCAGCACCCAGCTAGCCCAGAGGCGGCCTCGGTGTTCTCTCTTAAAAGCAAAGCTTGTTATACGAACCTCATTTCGTTGAGTTGGGAATCAATCACTTCGCCAACATAGCGCCGTATCTCCAAGACGGACTCACGGTGGCCGAATGTGCCACAACGCCTCCTTTTCCCCTGACTCCCGCCTAGGCGGGTGAATATGGGGGCACCACGATATTCAATTCGCAATTGATGTGGCATTAGCGGCGACAATTCACATCATAGGCTGCGGCGATGCCAAGCGAAAGCAAAACGAGCTTGCAATTCGGACAGATCATCAGGCACGAAACGAATTTTCGAAGGGAGAGGGTCGCCTGTCGAGGCTAGAGAGGCCTGTCGAGGCTAGAGAGTTAAGGGCGTCCTGACAATCTTCTTAATCAGTGCGTTGAGGACCGTGAAAAAATGAGGGATACACCCGATGGAAATCATTTCGGCAGCGCTGGACTTTCTTATATGTTTAGACGAGCGCATATTTCGAGTTTGATCGCTCTGATTGCAGCCACTCTGGGATTCCTGGGAATGATTGAGAATTCGATCGCGCAGATTCTCTTTTACACTTTTATTGCCTTCGCGACGATTTCCATGCTGCTGGGGATGTTTGAGGCCGAGAGCGGTGGCGCAATTCCTCGCGATACACTCCTGCATCGCCGAAGAATCACTGAACCTCGGGTTTGACCGACCGGAAACGGCAATTCAGTGGAGCGGCGGCTTTGAGCTGGTTGGGAGCAGAATCGGGGTTGGGGGGAGCGGTAGCTAGACCCCGCCGATCCACTTGCGGTCTTCCCAAACGGCTTTGATCGATGTCAGGTTGCGAGAATCGAACACATGCTTGGCAGCCTTAACCAGATTACCCCGACGCAAAGCGTTCCAGGCATCGCTGGCGCTGATGGCGACGAATTGCAGGACGCTCGGATCGCGGTAACAATCAATCATGCATCGCGTGCAACCATCACGGATCAACTTGGATTCATCGAACTCGTAAATGTTGCACATCGGTTTTTCCCAAAAATGGCAGCGGTAAAGATTCAAATTCCAATCCAGATAAAAATATTTGTGCCCACCCAGGCATCCGAATTTTTCTGGCTGCCGGCGCAAATGCCGCTGCATTTCGGTTAATGATTCGCGGGGATTTACGACGGGGAATCCGCTCCGCTGCTTCATCTGCTTGATCTTCTCGAAGACCTGGATGAGCTCCTCGGGGTTGTAGCTGACCAAACTCGAATCACTGAAGCTGAGGTAACTGGAAGCCAGGCTGGTCAGTGGATAACTGAAGGTGCAACTTCTGAATCCAAGGTGCGACAGGAAATTCGGCAGCTTTTCATAATCATCGATCAAACGGCTGGCCGTGACGCTGGCTGTCGTTTGAATCCCGAGCTCGTGAAAAACTTCGTTAGCCCGTTTGATTTTCCGGCAAACCTCCGGTAACCCACGATTTTTCTCATGCTTCGCCACGTCATGGGCGTCAATGGACATGATGACGCTGCTCAGGCCGGCGCGCGCCAGTTCGCGCATGTTCTGCTCCGTCCACAAAGAACCATTCGTGCAGATCATCGGATGAATCCCCTGCTCGGCGGCATAGCGGGTCATCGCCGTCAGCTCGCGATGCACCAATGGTTCCCCGCCCACGAACAGCAGATATCCGATGTGATTCTTGACGCAAATGTCGATGACATCGCGCGCTTCCGATAGTGTAACGCTCCGCCGCTGTTTCGGGTCAAAGCGATCCACCGCGAAGCCGCAAAAATCGCATTTCGCATTGCAGATGTTCGTAATCGCGAATTGTAAATAACCGGGGCCGCCATGGTCGAGGACGTCCCGAAAGAGCTTTAGAGCGCCGGCTTGGGGCCTGGCGACCGACGGCATGTCATCCGGCGGTAAGACCGGAACAGAACGAGGGGCTTCGGTTTCAGGACAGGCGGCGGTGCTCATGACGCTCGAATATCGCATGTTGCAGAGAACACTGCCAGCCTGCAACCTTTTCCGGGAGGCCGCG
>Ga0066903_100005510_pt1 | contig 11004 bp, 5 predicted proteins | sample PanSoiMetaGPlot1_FD_67491 | JGI IMG/M metagenome (GOLD analysis project Ga0066903, IMG submission 67491) | Tropical forest soil microbial communities from Panama analyzed to predict greenhouse gas emissions - Panama Soil - Plot 1 (version 2) | ecosystem: Environmental > Terrestrial > Soil >...
GGGATGCGGTCGCGGATGAACGGCGCCGACTGCACGACGCCGTCGAGGATGATCGACAGCTGGCGGCCGACGTTGTTGCCGGTCACGCGCGCGAAGTCGGCGCGGCCCTTGGGCGTCATCTTCATGCTCACGCCCCAGGCGCCGGGGTTCGTCTGGTCCAGGCCCACCGCGGCCTCGGCGCTCGCTACCGAGCCGCCGGTCATCTCGGGCTGGCGCTTGAGCACGTATAGCGTGCGGCCGGTCATGCCCGAGTGCGGCTCGTCCTCGCCGCTCCACAGCAGCTGGGTGTCGGTGGGGACCAGCGAGTCGATGCCCGGCGTCGCGAGCAGCTTCTGCGCGGTCGGCACGTCCTCCTTGCGGACGAAGCCGATGTCGACCATGAGCCCGGTGAGCGGCGTCTTCGCCAGCGTCGAGTCGCTCGCGTGCGCCCCGCCGCGTGCGGCGAGCCAGCTGTCCAGTCGCTGGAACAGCACCTTCTGCTCCTCGGGCGTGCGCACGAGCTTGAACTCGAGCAGCGCGGTCTTGCCGATCAGCTCGATGGCGCGGGCGCGATCGGTGAGCCCCGGCAGCTGCACCGCGATGCGGTCCTCGCCCTCGACCTGGATCAGCGGCTCGGCCACGCCGAACTGGTCGATGCGGTTGGTGATGATCTCGCGGGCGCGCTCGACCGCGTCCTTGGCCTCGGCCGCCGACAGCCGCGACTTGTCGACCTCGAGCAGGAGCTGGAGGCCGCCCTGCAGGTCCAGGCCCAAGTGAATGGCCTGCTTGCGGAGCTGGGACAACTTTGCCGGGTCCATGGCAGAGCGCTGGGCCGGCGTCATCGTGTAGAAGCGGTAGGACGGGTAGAGGAGCCAGAGCGAGAGCAACGTCACCGCCACCACGCCGATCAACTTGCCCTGGTCCACGCGGGTCATGCGGTCCCCCATACGGTCGACCGCCGGAAAGGCGGAGAGCCCTCCCGGCGTGCAGAGCGAAAAATGAGGGCGGGAGTCTACGGGCGGGTATCGACGAGTGTCAACGAACCGTGCGACCGCGTGTTAGCGGCCCCGAGCCGCATGCGTGGAGCGCGCGGCCCCGCGGCACGAGCGCCGGGGCGGAACAGTCCCCGCCGGCCGAGACAGGGACTGGTTGGCGGCCAGTCCCGGGAACATGGTTGCTCGGTCTTGTGTTTGGTGGGACGGGGTGGAGGTGGTGATGGCGGGAGGGATGAGGTGGGATCCCGGCCGGCGAGGCCGAGCGTCCGCTCCGGCAAGCGGCGTGCCCTCGACGCGCCGCACGACCGTGCATGCGATTGCCGAGACGCCGCCGTCCCACCGCGGGCGCGCGCGTCGCGGCCGGGACGCGCCGCGGGTGCGCGCTGGATCGCTGCGCGCTTCGCGGCCGCGCAGTCTTGACACCCCACGAGCGAGCCCCCTAATGTGCCGCGCCAACCGAACCGGGCGACTGCATCTATCTCTCGTCATCCGAGGAGTTTCCCCAGCATGAACTCTCGCGCCCGCGCGGCGGGTGTCGTGGCCCTCGTGTTCCTTGCCACCGCCCGCCTCGGTCACGCCCAGTCGGCGGATTCCGTAGCCACGAAGGGAGCCCTTCCCGGCCGTGGCGGCATCGGCGGCCAGATCGGCTCGTCGTGGATGTTCTCGGAGGGCGACTACTCCTCCGGCTCCCAGCCCCGGTTCTCGTTTATCGGGCACTTCCGCTACCAGATCGACCACCGCCTGGGCTGGCAGGTGAGCCCGTACTTCACGTGGAACGGTTACGTTTCGAGCGTGGCCGCCCCGTACACGGACATCAACTTCCCGGCCGAGGGCACGCAGAAGGAGAACTACCTCACGCAGGTGCTGGGGGCGTCGACCGAGCTGCAGTGGTTCTCGGGCTCGGGGCGCCAGCGCTGGCATCTGGGGTTCGGCCCGGCCGTCTACCGCGTGGTGATCCAGAACCACCGCAAGGTCGTGAAGGACCCGTTGAGCCTCGAGCTCCACTCCGGCACGCACCTGGGCGGCACGGCGGAGTACGGCTACGAGAAGTTCATGAAGAAGCTGCCGAACACGTCGATCGAGGTCACGGCCGCGTGGCACATCGCGTTCGCCAAATCGGACGTGCGCTGGCCGTCGGGCTGGAACGGCAACCCGATGCTGCTCGAGCTGCGCGCCGGGGCGCACTACTACTACAACTTCCGCAAGCCGAAGCCGAAGCCCACGAAGCCGGGGCTCAAGTGAACGACCCGACCGCGACGAGCTCGGCCGCGGTCGGTGCAGGAATGCAACCGCGGGAGGACGCGCGGGTGAGTGACCGGGTGGCATGGACGGACAAGGTCGGCCCCGAGGCGCTGACCTTCGACGACGTGCTGCTCGTGCCCCGCTACGCGGCGGTGCACCCGCGCGACGTCGACACGCGCTCGCGTTTCAGCCGCAGGATCCCGGTGAACATCCCCGTGGTGAGCGCGGCCATGGATACGGTGACCGAGTCCGCGCTCGCGATCGCGCTGGCGCGCCTGGGCGGCATCGGCGTGATCCACAAGAACCTGTCCATCGAGGAGCAGGTGGCGCAAGTGGACCGCGTGAAGCGCAGCGAGAGCGGCATGATCGTGGACCCGGTCACGCTGCCGCCGTCCGCCACGCTCGCGGACGCGCGCGCGATCATGGCCCGCTTCCACATCTCCGGCGTCCCGATCACCGAGCAGGGCAAGCTCGTGGGCATCCTGACGAACCGCGACCTGCGCTTCGAGGACGACGACGCGCAGCGCGTGAGCGAGGTGATGACGCGGGCCCGGCTCGTCACCGCGCCGGTCGGCACCACGCTCGAGGCCGCGCGCAGCATCCTCGCCAAGCACCGGATCGAGAAGCTGCCCGTGGTGGACGAGCGCATGATGCTGAAGGGCCTGATCACGGTGAAGGACATCGAGAAGCGCATCAAGCACCCGCACGCGTGCAAGGACTCGCTCGGCCGGCTGCGCGTCGCGGCGGCCGTGGGCGCCGCCGGCGACTATGCCGAGCGCGCGCAGGAGCTGGTGCGCGCCGGCGTGGACGCGCTCGTGGTCGACAGCGCGCACGGCCACTCGAGCGGCGTGATCGAGGTGACGAAGCGCCTGAAGTCGCTGCTGCCCGACGCGGAGCTGGTCGTGGGCAACGTCGGCACCGCCGAGGGCGCGCGCGCGGTGGCGGATGCCGGCGCCGATGCGGTCAAGGTGGGCATGGGCCCGGGCGCCATCTGCACGACCCGCGTGGTGACCGGCGCCGGCATGGCGCAGATCACCGCGGTGCTGGAGGCGGCGCGCGCGCTCGAAGGCCGCGACGTGCCGATCATCGCCGACGGCGGGGTCAAGTACTCGGGCGACTTCGTGAAGGCGCTCGCCGCCGGCGGGCACACCGTGATGTTGGGCGGGCTCTTCGCCGGCACGGAGGAGAGCCCCGGCGAGGTGGTGCTCTACGAGGGCCGGCAGTACAAGGTGTACCGCGGCATGGGCTCGCTCTCGGCGATGGCGGCGGCGAAGGGCAGCCGCGAGCGCTACTTCCAGGACAACACCGACGAGCTCTCGAAGCTGGTGCCGGAGGGGATCGAGGGCCGCGTGCCGCTCAAAGGTCCGCTCGCTGCAACGGTTTTCCAGTTGATCGGTGGCCTGCGGGCCGGGATGGGGTACTGTGGCGTCCCGACGATCGAAGAGCTCCGCACCAAGACGCGGTTCGTGCGCGTCAGCAGCGCCGGACTGCGCGAGAGTCACCCGCACGACGTGAAGATCACCAAGGAGGCTCCGAACTACGAGGTGCGGTAGTCCGTGCGAAGTCCGGACGATCCGGCCTGTCACCTCGCGTAAGGTTTCGCATCGCGTTCCCGCGCACCCGCGTCCCTGTTCCATGTTCCCTTCCTGGGGAGAGGAGGAGACCATGCGGCTGACCGGTCCTCGACGTGGAAATCCCGCGGTACGATTCATGATCGAGCAGACGGCGAGACGGCGGATGTGGGCCGCGCAGTCTCCGGAGCGCGACGCGGCCATGGAGCGGCCGGGCGACGGCGCGGAGCGCCGGTGGAGCCGCGAGTTCTTCGAGCGGTTGCGCGACACGTGGCTGCCGCGCATGGCGCACGTGGCCGACACGCCGGACGGCGAGTTGCGCTACTTGGGCTCGAGTGCGATGAGCGTGTGGGCGCTCGTGACCCCGCACGCCACGGCGTTGGCGCACGAGGTGGCGGACACGCCGGCCGAGATCCGCGAGCGCGCCCGCCGCTGGCTGGCGTGCCTCACCACGCGCACGGCGCCGGGGCTCGCGAGCCCGCACTGGGGGCACCCGCTCTACGGCGCCCGCTTGGACCCGCTCTCGGGTGAGCTGGACGTGGTGTGGGCGCTGCCCGGCGAATGGTGCGACGCGGTGCTCTCGGGCGCGCTCCCCGAGCGCGAATGGGATGCGCCGCGCAGTTGGGCCCCGGAGCCGGTCCTCGAGCCGGCGTGAGCGGCGCCCGTACAGGCGTGAAATCGGCAGCCGTCGCGCGCAGAGAGTGCCGCCGCGACGATAGGACCGCAGGGGCCGGCATGGTGGCCGGCCCCGCCCGCAGCCTAGCCCTGAGCTACCTCGCCAGCAGCACCAGGCGCCGCTGAGCCCGGAAGCCTGCAGTGGTCATCCGGTAGAGGTAAACCCCGGGCCCGAGGGGAGTACCCCCTGCACTTCGGCCCTCCCATTCGCACGTGTGTGTTCCAGGCTCGAGCTCGCCGTCGACCAGCTTGGTGAGCCGCCTGCCTTGTACGTCGAAGATCTCGATCAGCACGTGCGAGCGATGCGGCAGGTCGAAACGAATGCTCGTTCCGAGTGCGAAGGGATTGGGGCGGTTCTGCAAGAGCGCGAACCGCTCCGGCAGCGCTGGACCCGACCGTCGGAGCCTTGCCGACCATGCTCCCGTTGGCGGTGTATACGCAGCTCGAAGTTCCAAGAAATACGATCGAGTGAGACCGGTCTGAGGGGTTCCTGTCGGAAACGTCATGGTGATTGCCCCGCCGGTGGCGAGCGTTGTCGTGAGGCTGTCGGCCTCCCGGAGCGCCGCGGCACCTCCGACTCCATCACTCGTGATGGTCTCCAGCGCGTGAGTTTGGGCTTGTTCCGCGGGCCCGGCGTCCAAGAGCAGACCGCGAACGGAGCGCAGCTGCGCGGCCGCGAGGAAGTCCAGCCGCACGGCAGTTACCCCCGGCGTAACGGCACCGATGACATCGAAGCTCCGCCGGGGGTTCACATGGTCAATGGTGCGCCATGCCCCGTCCTCGGCGACCTGCACGTCGACGCCTGCGCCGTCGCCCCAGCCCTCACCGGTATGCGCGCAGTCGAGCGCCAGTCCTGAGTAGCCTTCTGCCTGGCTCCACGACGCTGTCAATGCAGTGCCTGCAGGGACGGTCAGCGCCCCACCCTGCGACGCGACCGCCGAGAGAGCGGAAAGCCAGTCGGCGCCGGTGCCGTCGGACAACGTCGCGATAGGCCCCGAGTGGGACACGACGATCCCGCCCGACGTGGCAAGCGACGTGGCGTCGGGGGCATGGTCAACATAGAGCAGCCGGGCCCGATCCAGCTGCACCGAGCCTGGAAGCGGGGCGATCAGGCTCACGACCGCGTTTGCGCTCGAGTCAAGAACGACGCGTGACAGCCTGGATGTCTGCGAGAACCACGAGCCAGGGAGGGCGCCGTTCAGATATGAATTGACCGGCGCATCCTCGGTCGCGCTTGCATAGGCCAGGTTGCCCGACCCGGGGGGCGCCAAGACACACGCTCCGCAGCCGCCGTCGCCATCCCGGAACGGATCGCCGCCCCCGCCGCCACCGGCAACGGCGAGCCGAACCACCTTGCGCGCCACGCCCCCCGACGCGTCAAGCGCTCGGAACATGGGGAAGAATACCCCGGCCGTTGGATTCAGCCAGCGAAACGTATTGCCATTGTAGAGAGTCGAGCCCGGAGGCAAGTAGTCCGCCTTGAAGGTGATCGGCTCGCCGTCGACGTCGCTCGCCTGCAGGACGACTTGGAACGGAACGCCAGCGGTAAGTGCCTGATCATCCACGCCGGCTGTGAAGGTCGGAGCGTGGTCCCAGGAGATCTGGCGAACGAAGATGTCCGTGTTCTGATTGCCGGGAGATTGGGTCACGTAGGCGATGCTGGTCCCATTCGGGGCGAACGAGGGATCCGTACCAAGGAGGACGCGATCCGAAACCCGATAGCTGACGTCGCCCGGCGCAACGGTGGAGTCCAAGAGCGCGATCCGCGTGGTGGCCTTTGACGGAACGGTGCCGAAGGCCGCCGCGCACTCTCCGAAAGCGGTGTTCGTCACCGGCTCCGTGGATTCCAGCGCGGCACGCCCAGAGCCGGGGTGAAGGTCGAAGGCCTTTGCAGGCGTGGCTATTGCACCAACGAGCGAAAGGGTGCCTCCGGTACGCGGTATGGCATAAATGCGGTCGCCCTGGTCCGCGAGCGAGACGTAGATCGTGCTGCCGTCGGGACTCCAGCGCGGGCGCCGGGTGAAGTTGGAGGGGCTGCCCAGGAGCGTCAGTTGACCATCACCGCTGCCGTCCAGCCCGACCCACCGCAGATAACAACTCGGGTGATCGTCGGTAGGATTTGGTATGTAGGTGTAGGCGAGGCCCTGGCCATTGGGCTGGAAGGATGGCCTGGATGCGCACCCGGGCAGTGCAGTCAGTTGACGCAGGGTCGCGCTGCCCCCGGCGCCGAGGTCCGCAACCCAGATGTCGCTTGCAAATTCACCGGGGTGTGCGCCCTCGTAGGCGATTGCATCGCCGCGGGGAGACCATGAGGGGGCATTCTGGATGAGCGCCTGCTGGCCGATCGCGACGGGGGGCGAGCCGTCGAGCCTCTTGCGATAGATCTGGATGTTGAAGGGCGAGATGGCGAGGTCGTACCCGGTGTAGACCAGTTCGTCGTTGGTTGGTGCCCAGCTCGGAGCATTTTCCACGTAGTTGGGCAGTGTCGCGACCGGAAGAGGGTTCGTGGCTTGAAACGGGCTGCTGCGCATCCCCACCTCGAGCCGGTAGGGGATCGCTTCGACGTAGAGCTGCTCGAACTCCGCCGCGAAAGCGCCCGACTGGTCGTCACCGAGCGACAACACCAGTAGGGCGGAGCGGTTCGTGAGTCCGAAGTTGGGAACGACGATTTCCAACGGCCCGACGGGGGCGTCGGCCTCGGCGCTCTGGACCGGTGAGGCGTACGACACCGCGGTGGGATTCTGCCAGAGGATCGATTCGTCTCCCGTTGCGTCAGCAATCGAGTAGCCGGTGGCCGACGCCAGCAGCGCGACGCCGCGGTGCGATGGGCTGCGGCAGTCGTAGCAGGCTGTGGGGATGACGCGGATCACCAGATCGCGGTTGGCCGTCTGAAGCGCGGCGTTGGAGCGGATGACCCAGTAGTTGGACGCGAACGGCGCGAGCGTCATCGGGAACGAGCTGCCGCGGAACGAGCGCGTGCCGGCCAGGGTGGTGTCGCGCGTGAGTTGACGGACGCCGAGCGAGAGGATCGCCGGCAAGGCGATGACGTCGTCCGATGCATCGTTGTCGAAGTCCTGCCATGCATTCTGCTGGACGGCGGGTGAGAACCCGCTCCAACTTGCGAAGCCAAATTGGCGCTCCGCGGCGGTCGGATTGTTCACGAAGTTCGCCACGCGCCAGTTGTGGAGGATCAGATTGAGGCGATCACGGGTGCTCAGCTCGGCTCCGCCGGCATGGAAGTAGCTGCGGGTGGCGCAGGTCGGACACTGCGCATCGGTCAGCAGGGATTTCAGGTCCGCTAAGGTCCGACTGCTCCCCTTCGCCCACCTGATCATCAGGTCGTCGTGTGCCCCCGCAAGGGTGCGCGACGAATCCGCGTTGGGGAAGTTGTAACCCAGGTATGCCATGAACGACGTTCGCCCGGGATAATTCGAGTCGGCACCGCGCAGAGGATGGGCGCGGTTGAGGGGAGACAGGAGCGGCCACGTGTATGGAATCTCTCCGGCGCGGGTCGTGTCTCGGTTCCCGTTGACCGCCTCCGCGGCTGCCGACCACAGCTCCGTGTACGTGGCGCCGTCTGTGATCTGAGCAGGACCCTGCGGTAGAGAGTGCTGGATCTCGTGCAGGACGCGCACTTGGAATCGTTTGTTCGGTGAGGTCCAGCCCGTCCCAGAGAGGTCCACGGCGAACTCGGGCGGCGGCCCCTTGAGCATCACCGAGTTCCCGTGCTGCACATCGCCAAGTGAGTGGCCCGTCGAGACATCCTCGTTGTCACTCACGAATAGGGAAGGGAACTGCCCGTCGGGAAGCGTGTCGTTCCCGGCAGCGGAGGGATTGAAGACGTAGAGATCGGTATGGGCCCGATCGGCGTTCGTGTAGCCGGCGGAAATGCGCCCCACGCGGTAGGAGGTGGAGTCACTGGCATTGACGGGGTTCCAGTCGCTGCCCTCGCGGCGCAGGAGGTCGTAGACGGCCTGCAGGCTCAACGCATCGCTCGCGACGGGGCTCAAGCCCGGCGTGAAGACAACAGACTGAATGAAGTTGTCTACAGTGGCCTGGGTGTTCGCGTCGAAGGAGCCGTAGGTGTTGTCCCAGAGAACCTCGACGTCCCGGGCCGACAGGTTGACCCCGTAGGCCCCCTTGCGGTGTGGCGTGAACGTGATTCCCTGCGTCGCGGCCGGCACAAGCGTGCTATCGCTCGTTCCGCAGGAACTCATCGTCGCTGCGCGTGCTGAGGTTGGGAGCAGCAACGAGGCAAACAGCGCTGCGAGGGGCCATGAGCGCCGCGGCATGGGAACCTCCTTCGCGGGGGACGACGGACGTCCTTCGCCGGCCTCGGAATCGGGGTCCGGGCGGCGGACCGCAAGCGGCCGCGGCCGGCGGCGATTCGGCGCGGTGACCAGCGCCAAGTGGAATGTGCCTTGACCGGGGGGGGGGCCCGCAAGGACTATTCATGAGTGCGCACTGTCCTTCTCCTTCGAGCGTGCGTGCGCCCCGAGGTCTTCGCCAGCACCCTGGCGGCCGCGCTCTTACTCGCGGCACCAGCTTCTGCGTTGCCGCCGGGACGAGCGTGGACAACGATCGACACGCTCAAGGTCAACGGCCACGCCTACATGGTGCCGGGCCGGTTCGAGCCTTTGCGCAACGGCCGCATCGAACTCGTTGCGGACGGCTATTTCGGGCCACTCGACCTTCCCTACCACCACCAGGTATACGGCCTGGTGTGGGCGGATTCTGCCTGGACCATCCGCTGGACGCTGAAGCAGCCGGCCTACTCGATCTGGGACGCGCTGACAACGCCGGACAGGCAGATGCTCGTGTGGAAGACCACGGCTCCGCCGCCTCCCGACCGCGACGCGTCGGGCAGGGAGGTCAGCTATCTGGTCACGACGGAGATTTCGCCGTCGGGAGACATCGCGCCCCCGGACACGATCGCCGCGGTCGCGGTTCAAGCGTATGCGTATTCGGGCACCGCGTGGGGCAGCCGGCGTTGGGTCGCGGTGAGAGACGCCGACCTCGTGAATCCGGCGAACCTCACGAAACTCCGGATCTTCCGCAGCGATGCCCCCAGGCAATGGCGCGAGATGGGGCCCACGGGGATGACGGGTTTCAACTTCATGAGGCTCGCCGCCCTCGACAGCACGAACGTCCTAGTGCTGTCGTCGGACTACCACACCGGGATCCGCTGGGGCATGCTCAGGGATACTGTGTTCGAGGAACATCTGCCCCGCGTGACCGCTGATCCGCTCGCTCTCATTCCCGGCCTGAGCCGCCGGCCCAGCGGAGGGTTCTGGACGGCGTGGGACGCGGCACCCGACATCCTGCCCTACTATTCGGACCGCATCGTCACGCGGAGATATAGCGAGGGTGCGTGGGCCGCCCCCGAGACCCTGCAGATGCGATGGCCGTTTGACGGGCAGCACCTCTTCTACGGCACCTGGTTGAGCGCGGAAGGCAGCGAGTTCCCGGCCGCCGCGTGGAATGGGTATGCCCCCGTCAGCCCGGACGGCTACAGCTACGTCTGGGTGGAGTTTCCCTCCGACCACGCGTTCGGCATCGGCGAGCGGATCGAAGGGTCTCGTTGGGCGGAATATGCGTGTCTGGTCCGCGACGAGAACGGGGACGTGTGGGTGGCGTGGTGGCGACTCTTCGACGGCGTCTACTGGGTGCACAGCCACACCACGGTGGAATGCTCGACCCCGCAGGTGGGCGAGCGCGCGGGGCGGCCGTTCTTGCGCTGGAGCCTGACGGGAGCCGCACCGGAGACTTGGTGGGCCGTCCTGCGGGCGCAGGGCGATGGCCCGCTGGAGCGCGTCGCACGCGTTCAGGCGAGCGCGGACAGCGTCATGAACTGGGCCGACGCGAGCGCACCGACGAACGTCGTCCTGCATTACGCGATCCGCCGGGAGTGCCGCGACGTCCGCTACCAGCAGACGAGCGGCGAGTCCGTGTGGGAGCCGCGGGGACCATCGCTTGAGCTTGCGGTGAGGGGCGCCAACCCGAGCGCCGCGGCCATCGAGTTCGAGGTCGTGGGCGCGAACCTCGGGCCGCTCGAAGCGCGGCTCTACGACCTTCAGGGCCGCGAGGTGGCCCGCCTGGTCATGCAGGCCTCCGGCTCAGGACGCGATCGCGCGTCCCTGCCTCTCGGGAGTGGGCTCGGCCAAGGCCTCTATCTCATCCGGGTCCGTTCCGCCGACGGCCGAGCCTCGCCCTCCGCGAAGGTCGCCATCGTGAGGTGACTTCTTACCGAGGGGGCGGGGGCGGCGGCCAAGCATGATGGCCCGTGGCCGCGGCGCTCGAAGCGCCCGCCCGCCCGGAAAGCCACGAGCCCCGGACTCTTGGCGTCCGGGGCTCGCGCTCGGCCCGCGACTGGACGGTCGGTGGGCAGTCGAAACTTTGCCTTCAGGGCCGCCCGGGCTATCGCCGCGGCAGCTCGAACTTGAACGACGGGTTCAACGCGCGGATCTCGCCGACCACGCGCTCCAGGCTCTCCTCGGTCTCGGTGTCGGGCTTCTCCCGCCACGCCGTGTAGAGCTCCAGCA
>Ga0066903_100005512_pt1 | contig 11002 bp, 12 predicted proteins | sample PanSoiMetaGPlot1_FD_67491 | JGI IMG/M metagenome (GOLD analysis project Ga0066903, IMG submission 67491) | Tropical forest soil microbial communities from Panama analyzed to predict greenhouse gas emissions - Panama Soil - Plot 1 (version 2) | ecosystem: Environmental > Terrestrial > Soil >...
AGAGCGGGCATGAGGCGGAAGGGCAAAAGCTGATTGATGAAATCAAGGCGATGCCAGCGATGAAAGATCACGACTATCACGACGTCGATATGCGCGTTTACGCCCTTGTTGTTTCTGAGGCGCGCTACGATCTTGAACTGCATCACTGGAGCGAGGCGGCGGCGCTGAAACCTGTCCCGGGAGCGGACCCGGCGGACAATTCGGTGACATACTGGGCGCGTGCCATCGGAGCTTCACGCAGCGGGAATATAGAGCAAGCGCGCTCCGATCTTCGCGAGCTTCAGGCGATTCAAGAGAGAGTCAACAAAGGGCGGAACAACCATGCCAAGGAAGCGGTGGAACAGGATTGCAAGCAAGCCCGGGCATGGATCGATTTTGCCACGGGAAAACAAGAACAGGCATTGACAGCCATGCGGGCTATTGCAGATGAGGAAGATGCGCAAGGCTCCAGGTCCGATGTCGGCATTCCCGCGCGCGAGATGCTTGCCGACATGCTGCTGGGAATGAAGCGTCCGCAGGAAGCGTTGACGGAATATGAAGCGGATTTGAAGTCGCAGCCGAACCGGTTTGATGGCCTTTATGGCGCGGCGCAAGCGGCTGAGCAAGCCGGAAACGCGATTAAAGCGACGGCCTATTACGCGCTGGTTGTGAAAGTGTGCGCGGGATCAGGATCGGAGCGTCCGGAGTTGAAGAAAGCGGAATCGGTGCAGTCGGCAGAAGCGAGGATGGGGCGGTAAGAGGCGCAGGGTTCGCAAAACAAAGGGTCCCTCGACTACGCTTGACTCCGTCTGCGCTTCGGTCGGGATGACAGTTTGATTTGGACGGGCCAACTTTTGGCTCTTATTGCGATTGAGGGCTAACTGTTGCCTTGTCGATCCTCTGAAGCCTGAAAAGCAGCGATCCCCAGCCGAGCTTAGATTTCATCTGCACGGGGGTGTGATTGGCGTCGTCGCTGAACCAGATCTCGACGTTCCCTTTTCCTTTGAGCGGGCCGGAGATTGCCTCGGCCGAAACAACTACGGTTTGAAAAGTTCCTGCGGGCACTTTTACTTGTTCGCGTTTTTCGGCGACTGCCTGTACGAGAGTTGTCTTTCCATCGTTGATGGGAAACGTCATCGTACTGCCTGGTTCCAACGAAAGCGAGGCCACATAGTAGAAGCCGCTTACGACGTCAGACACACATTCCGGGATGTCATTCTCAAGATGCTTGCTCTCATTCTTCTTCAGGTTCTTTTCATCGAGAATGCTCTTACGGCGAGTGTAGTCGTAGGTGATGTTTGTTTCGCGCTTTCGCGATCCTTCTTCCGTGTGCTTGAAAAGGTGGACGGAACAGAAGGTATGGGGATCGATCAACGCCTCGAACTGATCTCGAACTTTATAAAGAAGATTAACGACGCCGGAAGAATCAGCGTGAACCGATATGCGATGATGCTCGCCGGCAGCATCGATACCAAGCGTGGCGGTTCCGGCGTTGATCAAATGCCACTCGACACCGTAGACATAGGTCTGGCCGAGCGGGAAGCGATATCCCTGGCGTGGCGGAAGAATCTTCCCCTGAGGGGCGGCACTGACGGATTCCTGGTTATCGTTTCCAGTCGGCGAACGGTCTTGTGTTGCCGCAGGATTCGCCCACAGGGCGGCAAGCACAGCGAGGGACAGGAGGATGCGGGTGAGTCCGGTCAATAGGTTCATCGGTTACTGGTGAGACGCTTGACGTCGGGTCTCAGGATGCATCAACTCACCTTCCGTGCGAGATCCACCACAATTTTAGCGCCAGCACGCCCATGATTGCCGCGGCTCCAAGAACAGCATTGTACTCGCGATGCTTCAGATAAAGGCTCCCAGAAAAGGTTCCAGGTTCATGTGAATACGGTGTGAGGCGGGGAAGAAGTCGCGGCACATGCGCGACGTAGCCTTCGAACTCCGGAAAATGAGCGAGCAGGTACTCTTCCTCCGAGCGTATGACAGGCATGTAGATAGCCAGAAACATAGCGATCATAACCGCAGCGATGATCCAGTTTCTCGCTGCGACGGCGAATCCGATGGCGAGAACGAATGATCCGAGATAAAGAGGGTTTCGCGTGTACGCGTAGGGCCCAGAGGTTGTGAGTTGTTCGTTCTTGGTCACATGACCAGAGGCGACAGCACGAAGCAGGAGACCTGGGACCACGAATAACGATCCGAGTGCAAGTGAGGCGAGGGTTGGATTCGCCAGCCATAAATAAAGGGCTGCGAAAGCGAAGCCCAAGGGCACGCGAATGCGGCGCGCGATCTTCGACCAACTAGCCACGTGTCCTCCCGAGAAGCCGTCGCGCGGCAGTTAGCACCTCCTCGACAGTGATTTCGAGCAGCCCTTCTTCTGGCTGCTTGTGGCGCGCATGGGTCGTGGTACTCGAAGGACTACGTAAGACGATGCTGCGTGTCCCAAACGGCCCGTTGCGCGCTGGATTGGTTGGACCAAAGATTCCGACAACCGGCACGCCTAACGCGGCTGCCAGGTGCATAGGGCCGGTATCGCCACCTATAAAGAGCCGCGCCCTGCGCGTGTATGAGATAAGTTCGCTGATAGAACAGGCTATTCCCTTCGCCGCCCCGTCGCTACTTGCCTCGACCTCACGAACAAGATCTTCTTCGCCCGGACCGAAGTTTATGAGCGATCGAATCCCATCTTTAGCAAGTTCGCGGGCGACGAGGCCGAAGCGCGCCGATGGCCACTGTTTGGCTCCCCATCCGGCGCCAGGATTCAGGATCGCGAATTCTCTGATGCTACGCGTCGTGAGGTCTCGATTCATCGCATGCTCAGAGGACTCATCAAAGGGAAACTCAACTTGCGGGTAGTCCATTGCGTGGCCGACCATGGCTTCTGCCAAGGAGAAATTTTGCTCAACAATGTGAGTTCCCTGCGCAATAACCTGGCGCGTGTAAAACATGCTGGCGGCATTTTCGCGAGGCTGCGCAACGCCATACAACGTTTGTGCGCCCGACCAGCGCGCGACGAGAGCGGACCTAACCGCGCCCTGAAAGTCGACGGCAACCTGGTATTTCGTGGCGCGTAAGTCGCTCAATCCTGCTGCAATCTGTTCCCAAGTCCGGCTAGAGGTTAGTGAAGAGCGCCATACCGCTGTGTTGGCGGTATGAATCTTGTCGGCCAAGGGACGTTGCGGTGAGCGAGGTCCTGAACGTGGAACACGCATGCTGCATAGCAGTTCAGCCCAGCGTTCTTCCACTACCCACCCGATAACGGCTTCTGGAAAGGCGTGGCGAAGCGCGGTGGCTGCTGGAAGAGTATGAATGATGTCTCCCATCGCACTGAGCCGCACGATCAGCAGACTCGAAATTCCTGTGGACGTGTTCACTTCCCCGTTGGCCCCAGCCGGGAACGAATGATCTCGGTAGCGGAATGATCTTTGGGATCGCCAACGATCTCGACTCTTCCACCGCAAGCAGTAACGACGTCGCGTTCGGGAACCGTGTCGGCGGTATAGTCAGTACCCTTCGCTTGGATATCAGGGCGCAACTCACGGATCAGAGCTCGCACGTCGGGTTCGCTGAAGATTACGACGGCATCGACATCGGTGAGAGCGCCGAGAATTTCGGCGCGCTCTTCGGCGGCGATGATAGGACGGCCGGCCCCCTTTAGTGATCGCACAGAGTCATCAGAGTTGACAGCGACGATGAGACGTCCGCCGAGACTCTTGGCGCCGTGAAGGTAGCGAATATGCCCGACGTGGAGGAGGTCGAAGCATCCGTTAGCAAGGATGATTTGCTCTCCGGCGCGACGCCATTCGTCGACGCGTTGGCGCAGCTGCTCCCGGCTGAATATTTTTGTCTGCGTTTTGCTCAATGCTGTCTGGTCGCAGGCGGCGATTTTTCGAGCGCCTCCAGCAATTCATGTTGCGAGACTGTCGCGGTGCCACGCTTCATTACGACAATACCGCCAGCGTAGTTGGCCAGGTGCGCGGCTTCCTCCGTGGACGCGCCGGCGGCCATCGCAGCAGTAAAGGTGGCGATCACGGTGTCGCCGGCTCCAGTAACATCCGCGACTTCGTCGGAGCCGAAGATGGGGATGTCGACGGGCTTATGCTTTCGCTCGAACGCCACCATGCCGTCCCGGCCGCGAGTGATGACCAGCGATTCAAGTTTCATACGAGACGAAACCGCCTGGGCCGCGGCACAGAGCCGATCCCAGTCGTTACCGATCTTGATCCGCAAGGCTTCTTCAACTTCGGGTTCGTTGGGTGTCGCGGCGGTCACGCCTGAGTATTCAAGTAAGCGATGCCGCGAGTCGAGAATCACCGGAATGCGGTTAAGTCTCCCTTTCTCCCCAATCGCTTTCAGGATTCCAGGTGTCGCCGATCCGTAGCCATAGTCGGAAACCAGCAGAGCGTCGGAAGCGCGAGCATACTCGCGGGCGGCAAGAACCAGTTCGCGCTTCAGGTGCTGATTCGGCTCGGCCTCAGGCTCGCGATCGACACGAACTACCTGTTGCGGGGCATTATGCGACATCCCCGCAAGGATGCGCGTCTTGGTGACGGTTGTATAACTCTTGTCCTTCAAGACTCCGCTGATCGGAATTCGCTTGTGACGGAAATGCTTGAGCAGCATCCTTCCTGGTTCATCATCGCCTAACGCTCCAACAGGCAGAACATTCAGCCCTAAATCGGCAAGATTGTTGATGGCGTTGGCGCCTCCGCCGGGCACGATCCGGCGTTCCTGGTGCTTGAGGATCAAGACGGGCGCCTCCCGCGACACACGCGAGATTGCGCCGGTCACAAACTCGTCGGCAACGAGGTCTCCGATAACGGCAACCGTCACCTTTGGGAACGAGTGCACAATCTTTTTGAGACGATCGATCTCTTTCGAGTGCTTGCTCATGAACGCGGCAGAAACGATTGTCTCACGCCTGCGGCTTTCGCTCGTTGATGATGCGCAACATGGTATCCACGGCGTTAGCGGAGTCGATGAGTTCCATCTTGACAGGCACCACGGCGACGGGCTGAAGCCTGGAGAGCGAGGCGCCAAGATTCATGGCGTCCTTTTCTGTCGTGACGAAGCCGCCGGCCTCGCTCTTTTTCTTCAGCTCCAGCAGATCAGCGATGTCGCGTTCCCTATAAGAATGATGGTCGCGGTACATGGCTTCGGCCACGGGTTCGATTCCGGCGGTGCGCAGTTGGAGGAGAAAGTTCTTGGGGCGTGCGATGCCGCAAAAGACGACGGGTCGTTCGGGAACATTCTTCGGGGAGATTCCCCGGCGGGCGCGCCAGATAAGCTTGTTCTTTACAGGGAGAGAATCGGCAGTCGCGCCATTGGCAAGCACAATCGCGTCGGCTCTCTCGAGTGAGGTGAGAGGTTCACGTAGACGCCCCGCGGGAAGTAACGTATCGCGCAGGTCTTCGGGCGTGACGAGCACAATATCGAAATCGCGAGCGAGAGAGCGATGCTGGAAGGCATCGTCGAGAAGATGCAGGCGCGGACCAAACTGGGTTTCGGCGAACTGTCCGGCCAGATAACGATCCTCGCCAACGATGACAGGCACGCCCAGCCGTCGTGCCATCAACAACGGTTCATCGCCGAAGGTTCCGGCATCTCCGTTGGGATCGACCAGAGCGATTCCCTTGGTGTGGCGGCCATAGCCACGCGAGAGGATGTCGAAGGTTATGTTGCGAGACTTCAGGATTTCTCCCAGCAGAAGCACAAACGGAGTTTTTCCGGAGCCGCCGACCGAGAGGTTGCCTACGCTGATGACTGGTCCGGCGAGGCGCCGTGAAGGGAGTATCCCGCGATCGTAAAGCGCATTGCGAGTGCGTACTCCGACACCGAAAGTTGTGGCAAGGACGTTCATGAAATCCGGCTGCGAGCCTCCAACAAGGTAGTTAACCGATTCAAGGTCCTGGTCGTGGCTCCGGCTTGCGAACGAAGCGTTTCAGCAGCGCGGTCGCCGAGTGTTTTTCGCAAAGCCTCGTCTGAGGCGAGTTCCAGGAAGACGAGTGGCAGTTCCGCCGGTCCAACGATGCGAACGGCGTTGCGGCTCTGGAAGAGACCGACGATGTCCCGAAAGTTTTCAGTGTGGTTGCCCACAACAATCGGAACTCCGTGCTGTGCGGGTTCGATAATGTTGTGGCCTCCACGTGGGACCAGGCTGCCACCGACGAAGGTTATGTCGGCCACGCCATAGAGCGCCGCCAGTTCGCCGATCGTATCTACGAGCAATACGCCACCTGCGAGTGATTCGCCGCTCCAAAGAGAGCGCCGCCAGAAGCGTACCCCGAGTTGCTTCAGCATCGCGTCGACGCCGTTGAATCGCTCCGGATGCCTTGGCGCCAGGATCATCACTGCCCGTGGATGGCTGGCCAGAACATTTTCAAAAGCCCGCATCAGGAGCGGTTCCTCGCCTTCTACCGTGCTTCCGCAAACAATGATTGGACTGGCCTGATCTCTGGCGAAAGCCGCACGCAGGCTCGCTACTACGGGCGGAGCTGCCGGCAGTTCGATATCGAATTTCAGATTTCCACTCACCTGGACGCGCTCGGCGGGCGCTCCAATGTCAATCAGGCGTTTGCGATCTTCGTCGGTTTGCGCAAGAAAGATATCGATCTGGCCAAGAATTTTTCGCAACACGCTGCGGAAACGGCGGTATCCGGGCCATGAAGAGTCGGAGATGCGCGCGTTCACTATGGCAATCGAAGCGCCGCTTGCGTGGACGAGGCGTAAGAAGTTGGGCCAGAATTCTGTTTCCGCGATTACCACAAGCTGCGGCTTTAGTTTCTCCAGGTACGGTCGGATTGCCCAGCGGAAATCTATGGGGAAGTAAAACACGTGGTCATCGCCGAAGCGCTTGCGTGCAAGCTTCTGTCCGGTGTCGGTGGTGGTTGACACGAAAATCTGGTAGCCGGGAAGACGCTTTCGCATGTTTTCCACGAGGCCGCTCACAGCTAGCACTTCGCCCACGGAAACGGCATGAACCCATATGACTGGAGATGCGCCAGGTACGATTCTCTTCGGGAACCCGCCAAAGCGTTCGCCGAGTCCCGCGCGATACTTGCCATGGCGGAGCATCTGCAGAAGCCAGTAAGGAAAACTCACCAGCAGCCAGATGGCCAGCAGCGCGCTGTAGGCTAGATACATTGGGACGAGACATTTTACGCGTTGATGGTCGGAGCACAGCAAGGCACCAATCGGTGAACTGCCTGCATCCTATAATCTGGACCATGCCGAGAAAGTTCTTCACTCCCAGAATTGTGTTGCTCACCTTTGCCATCGCGGCGCTGCCTGTGGTCTGTCTGGCGGCGAAAGACTTTGTGATGCCTACGCCGCAGGCTGCCAAGAGTTATCCGGCGCACGATGATCACCCGACGGAGAAAGTTTCCGTGGCCGTCGATCCCTATGACATGGCGGACAAGGCCAGCATCTTTTCTGTGCGCTACGAGGATGTGGGGTACATGCCGATTTTCGTCGTCGTGACGAATGACGGCGATCAGCCAGTTGCTCTCTCTGACATGAAGGCTCAATTGCTAACCGTGAACCACTCGAAGCTGTTCCCGGCGAGCGTGGAAGACCTGTACAGGAGATTGTCGCGTCCATCGACAAGCGGCAAGCCAAATCCGCTGCCGTGGCCCTCGAAAAAAGTGAAGGGGACGGTCGATAAGAAGACACAAGACGAGCTGCAGAATTCGCAATTTGCGGCTCGCGCGGTGGAACCACACACGAGCCAGGCGGGATTCATGTTCTTCGAAACCGGAGGCATTTCGGACCCGCTGGCAGGCGCGCATTTCTATTTGACCGGAGTGAAAGATTCGGCGGGAAATGAGCTGATGTATTTCGAGATCCCGCTGGAGAAATATTTAAGCGCGCCGGGAGTGAAGTAATAAGGGTGGGGAGGGAGCGGCGAAGGCTTCGCTGATCGGGTCGATGAGTGAATGGAGATTTATCAACAACCGACAGAGCAGCCACCCACGCTAAGGGCTCTGGCTTGTGCTTGAAGGCGCGATTACACGGAATAGCAGGGCCGAACCCAAAGCCGCACCCACGTACAGTATGTCGTCTAGATTCCATTCCCCGACTGTCTTGGATGGCATTTTCATTATGATGTCCACGAGCAGCCCAATCACCGCACCGCCGACCGCAAATGCCACCACCGAACGGAGATGGCAGACACGGAAAATAACCCAAGCAGGAATGCCCAGCAGAATCTCAAACAAATAAGCTGCTGGTAAGACATAAAACGCCATCACGAGCAGCGTAGTGAAATAATCGCGCCAGTGAAACGGCACGAATGCAGACGCAGAGAACACGATAGGGACAACAAGCGGAGCAACTAAGAACGCTGCGAGGACTCGTCGTTCGGTCACGTCGCTAAAGCGTAACACGCTGCTCGTTGGGCCGTTCATGATGTTAACCGCAGATTTCACTCATTGACCTTTGCGCCCGAAATGGGAACGCCTCTCAATGAGTGCAATTGAGATTTCTTACCAACCGTCCATCCCTTACGCCTAACTTGAGAGCACCCAAATGAGAGCTCCCCAGAACGCCAGGGCAGCGGTCAGTGTCCACAGTACGCCGCGAGTGATAGCCAACGGGTCGTGCTCCAATTGAGCTAGGGACTCCAACCCAAAGCGGGCGGCACGGTCTCGCGTCCTCTTACTCCGAAGCGGAATTATGTTGTTTTTCCTCATACTACTGCCGCCAGCGTTAGCCGCTGTGTGTGCTGGGGAGTCAGCCATCTAGAGGCAAAACGCTGATTGTTGAGGCACTGTAATACTGCTCTCACTTACTAAAGCGACAACCGCGGGAGAAATGAGCCAAACATTCAGGAAATGTTGTGGATTAGGGCTTTTTGCCGACACGGTTCACCTACAAGTGTGGGAACAGGCGACTCACAAGCTTGCGCCTTCCATGCGCCCTCGTGTTGCGACTGAAAAGGCAAGGTAATACCAAAACTGGGTACTTCCTTCTCATGAAGCGCATCGAAATGAGTGTGTATTTTCCCGCTTCGCAGTGCTGCGGGAGAAAGGCAAAACCATGATGGTTGAACGGCAGCTTACCCTTGCAGAAATCATATTGATCGCCGGAACCCGTTTCGCCTTAGGAGTTGGAGTCGGCCTATTGCTTTCCAGCAAATTAAGCCGCAGTGAACGCAAAGCAGCAGGACTGGCTCTGACGATTGTGGGTGGCCTCACGACAGTTCCACTAGCCTTAAATGTGCTCGGTAAGAAAGGTGTTGCGAACACGAGCGAAATCAGGCCGGCGGCATAGGTTGGCGGTCTGTAGAGATGTCGAGCGGAAACTCGCTGAACCGGCGGTTGGCGTCAGCAGGAGGTGTGGGATCAGCATTGATGATAAGACTGTTCCTTATTCTTTAACCAGATCGTGAAGGTGCTGCTGCAGATCCTCTTCGCTTAGCCACTGTCCCCGCAGCATCACCCCAGTCCTTTTTGTCACATTGGCTACATCGTCCAAAGGATTGGCCGAAAGCAGAATAAAGTCGGCACGGCGTCCCACGGCTACAGTTCCGAATTCGTTCTCCTGATTCAGAAACCTCGCTGCATCACTGGTGCCTGCTTTTATCGCTTCGTATGGGCTAAGCCCAGCTTTGACAAAATATCTCAGCTCTTCGAGCAGCGAAAACCCTGGGATCACATTACGCTTGTAAGCATCGGTCCCAAGAAGGAGGCCCGCGCCCTTCGCATGCAATGCGCGCACTAGAGCGAGAGCGAACGGCTCAGCCGCAGGCCCCAGCGGAGGAACCTTCATTTGTCCTTCATATCGATCAACCACGCCCCGTGGTACTAAGCTTTGCTCCTTCTCCCAGACGGCAGGGTCAGCATCCCATTGGATTTGTACGACGGTTGGACAAGTCCAGGAGCCCGCGGCTGCCACTGCTCCTGCGATAGCTGGCAGCTTGGTCAAATCAGCCTGGGCCAATATTTCTGCTGGTGGCAAATTTGCGTGCGCGGTGCTTTCGGGCAGAGCGGACCGCATGAAGCTGCTAAAGTGTTCGAGCGATTTTTGGTGGGCCTCAACCGCGCCCGCCACACCCACAGCTCGTGGGACGTGCCCCATGACGGGTAAGTGTTGCTCTGCTGCGTCGGCAACGATAGCTTTGTAGACCTGAGAGGAGAGCAGATTGTAAACCTTGATCCCAATGTATCCCGCCTCTTTGTCGTCGCGAACTGCCTGCCGAGCCTGCTCCTCTGTGGTGACGACGCGCATCCCCGCGAAGCTCGGTGGGTCCCCATCGGTTACGGGGCCGACAGAGTAGATCGTCGGCCCAATCAGTCGGCCTTTCTGGATCTCCTCATTGAGTGCCTGGATAGCTGGGTCTCCCCACATGTTTCGGACAGTCGTAACGCCGTTGGCAACAAATAAAAGTGCCAGACGCGGGTTCTCTTCTGCATATGTCGCGGCGCTCGAGGCCATTTTCTCCGCTATTGCTGGGCGGATGAAATGTACGTGCATGTCAGCCAGTCCCGGCATCAGGAAGTGGTTGGATCCCTCAATCTTCTGACTACCCTTTGGAACCTTAATGGATCGAGTCGGTCCAAGTGCGACGATCTTGCCGCCCTTCACAATGACCGCTTGATCACGCAGAACGATCTCACGATCCATCGGCACGACATTTACATGGATAAAGGCTGTAGTCGGCGCGTGTTGTCCTGCAGCGGAGAGACTGCAGAACGCAATTGCGAAAGCGAGGACTAAGGGGACGCTGGTTGCACTCCGGTGGATCTCGCGAGCCAAAGTGTTTTCCTCCGTCTGGTCGCAAGTATATCTAAGCTTAACTTCAGGGATCGTCATTGCGGAGGGACGCTTCCAGATAAGCCTAGGAGGAAGAACTGTGAGGCGGACGTCGAGTATTTACACGTTAGCACTCGAATCTCAAACAGGGCTTTCGGCCCACAACTTGATCAATGAGTGAAATCGCGATTTATCGCCAATTGAGCAGCCCGTTGATTTCCAGGTTGCTGACAGCACGTCCAGAACAATTCCCGTTGATGGGGACATG
>Ga0066903_100005515_pt1 | contig 10999 bp, 9 predicted proteins | sample PanSoiMetaGPlot1_FD_67491 | JGI IMG/M metagenome (GOLD analysis project Ga0066903, IMG submission 67491) | Tropical forest soil microbial communities from Panama analyzed to predict greenhouse gas emissions - Panama Soil - Plot 1 (version 2) | ecosystem: Environmental > Terrestrial > Soil >...
GAAATTCTGGAATGGTGTTTCGAAAAGGGGCGCCGCTTAAACGATGGCGATCTCTTTGTGTGGAATGGATTCGCATCGAAGCTCGGATGGCGCGATTCGATCACGCCGCGGCTCGAACAACGAAAAAAGGAAGCGGGAATCGCACATCGCGCCGATATTCAGTGCATTCCAGACCTCATCGATTTCGACGAGGGCCGATTCCCTGAGGCGGGCAAGACTTCGTAAGTTCATCGAACTTCGCTTGGCTGCTAGCAGTCGGCGTAGCGATTGGTCTTTGCTCTCTGGCTTTCACTGCTTGCCAGTACGACGTTCCAATCACATCAGCTCCGACTCGAAAAGTGCAGGAACAACTGCTTCGCGACTGGACCTCGACGGATGGCAAGGAAAAGCTGAAACTGCGGAGCCTCGACGACAGCGTCTACATCATTTACTACGACGGTGATCTTTTTCGTGCGTACCACTCCGACGTCGTGGAAACACCTTTCGTGAGTGTTCAGGACCTCAATTCGAGCGATCGCAAGTATGCTTACGTGGTTTGGAAATTGTCGGACGATGGCAAGAACCTGAGATTACGCAGCGTCAACGACAAGGTGATCCCAAAGGAAAGCAAGGATTCAACCGCCATAGTTGCTCTCTTGACAAAAAACGCTGGCAATCCTGAGCTCTTTGGCGAGCAGATCGAGTTTAGGAAAGAGAAATAGCTGGGTCGAATTATAGGCCAGGATCACTTTTGTAGGGCGACCGCTTCGGTTGCCAAAGGGAACAAACGGCTGGCAGGCGAAGCGCCTGCTCTACAACTGATCCCACACCGCTGGGATTTTTCCGTCCATTGATGATCACAGCTTTTCTGACACAGTTTGCGATGCCCAAATCGAGAACCGGCTTGTTCGCGATATGTCTCGCGTTTTGGTTGCCGTTGGTTTGGGCTCTGCAGCTTTCCGCGCAACAGACACCGGCGGTCGCATCAAGTCCAAACGGATCGCCTTCGCCGACTCCGCCTGTGTTTTCGCCGCAGACATTGTCGGAACTGAAACAATTGCAAAAGGCAGCTCTGGAAAGTGATTATGCTTACCGGCAGGTCGCCCATCTGGCCAATAACATCGGGCCGCGTTTAAGCGGATCGGCACAGGCGGCAAAAGCAGTCGAGTACCTCGCCGCCGAATTGAAAACACTGGGCTGCGAGGTCCAGCTCGAAAAAGTCATGGTGCCCCATTGGGTCCGCGGCGAAGAAACAGCCGCGCTGGTTCAATTTCCCGGGCAGGCGCCGAGCACCACTCAGAAAATTGTGCTTTGTGCGTTGGGAGGAAGCGTAGCGACGCCTCCGAATGGAATCGAGGCTGACGTGATCGCTGTTCGAAATTTTGATGAATTAAAGTCCCTGCCTCGCGACAAGGTCGCGGGCAAAATTCTCCTCTTCAACTATCCGTTCGACAAACAAATGGCTGCGGAAGGTCGAGGCGGCGAAGCATACGGGGAAGCGGTCGTTTATCGTAGCGATGGTCCGAGCGCGGCCGCGCGACTAGGCGCTGTTGCGTGTCTGATCCGTTCAGTGGGTGGCGCTGACTATCGACTTCCACACACTGGTGAGACGGACTACGCAAATGACGCCCCGAAAATCCCAGCCGGCGCGGTCACATCGGAGGATGCGGATTTGATCGCTCATCTGGTCCCACAAGGACCGGTTAGAATGAAATTGGTTCTCACTCCGCAAACTCTACCGGAGGTGGAAAGCGCGAATGTGGTTGGCGACATTAAAGGCAGTAAACATCCCGAACAGGTCGTCATCGTTTCCGGTCATTTGGATTCCTGGGACCTGGGCACAGGCGCGATCGACGATGGTGCGGGCGTGGCAGTCTCGATGGAAGCGGCGAATCTCATCCAAAAACTTCATCTCAAACCAGAGCGCACAATTCGTGTGATCGCGTGGATGAATGAAGAGAACGGCTCGGCCGGGTCGAAGCAGTACGCAAAAGATCACGAAAAAGAATGGATGAACCATTTCGCGGCCATAGAAACAGACGGTGGCGCCGATCATCCGCTTGGCATCAACATCAAGGGAAAGCCAGAAGTGAAAAAGATGTTCGCGCCAGTCGCAGCGATTTTGCAGACGTCAGGCGGGGGCATGCTTACTTTGGTCGAACATTGTGGCGCTGACATTGCGCCGATGGAGAAAGCCGGCGTGCCTGCTTTCAGTCCGATCCAGGACAGCCGTTTCTATTTCAATTATCACCACACTGCCGCTGATACGCTGGACAAAATCGTGCCGAAAGCATTGGCCGAGAATTCTGCCGTCGTTGCAGTCCTCGCGTACGCGCTTGCGAGCATGGAAAGGCCAATCTCTCGGTAGCTGTGACTCTGGCGACTAGGTTAAGCGGAAACGGATTGTAGGGCAGGCGCTTCGCGTGCCAAACTGGGCAGATGGGCCATCCGCCACGCGTACCTGTCTGGCTACCATCGAACCAACGCGTGATCTATTTCGTCACGATTTGTGTCGCGAATCGTCAGCGCGTTCTGGCAAATGAAACCGCGTTTAAAGCATTCAAGGCAGCCGTCGGCAAACTCGACAGTTGGAACGTTCTTGCGGCAATGCTCATGCCCGATCATTTGCATGGGATCGCTGCGCCATTAAACAATCGCGACGCGAAGCTCGGAAACTTTTCAGGTGCGCTAAAGCGCTGGATGGGTCAGGAGCTAAATGCATCATGGAGTTGGCAGCCCGGCTGTTTCGATCGTCTTCTGCGTTCCGACGAGTCGCTTCACGACAAATGGCTGTATGTGCAAGAGAATCCCGTCCGAGCTGGATTGGTCAGGCATTCGAAACATTGGCCGTACCAAATCGGGCTCGACGATGCATTGTAGAGGATTGAGGATTTTGCCCATCTAGCCGGCAACCGAAGCGCTTGCCCTACAATATCTGACCCGTGTCCCTACCTAGTTGTGCCTCAAATTGCGCGCCTCGTTGAGCACGAAATTCGCCAGCCGACGCCCGCGGTTCCGAAAAAATCGCCACGGCCCGGCGTCGACAAAATAGGTGAGGAGAATGCTGTCGCGCGTTTTCACCTCCGGCCCAACCGGGTCGGCCGAATGCCAGGTGTTATCCGCTACCGCGAATGCGTAACCTGTATTCGGCGAGAACGGCATCTGCGCCTTCTTCGGTTTGCGGCCGTTAGGTAGCACCTCGTGAAAGATCGTGCCGATGTGAGGAGTGGAATTGTCCGCCGGTAGATAAAACTGAACAGTGATTCCTTTCCAAAGGCTGTCAGTGTGCTTGAAGATTCGGTAACCGGGAATGTCGCGCGTGAGGATAGGTTGGGGATACATGTTCACCTTCGCAAAGTTTTCTCCGAACCGGCTTTTCAGCCCGGGTGCCAACCGTTGGACGAAAACAGCTTGCAACTCCCTGGAACGCAGAACGCGGCTGGTCGCATCCCAGATTCCACGTTTGTTCGGCGGCAAATGCCGAATGTATTCGGGAAACAGATCGATCTTCGCACGTGTCGGTTTTCCATCAGGCCTGCTGCTGCCTATCTTGCTTTTGCCGGACATCGCCCGGTAATCTTCGGCCACCGGCATCGCTTCGACCATCTGCGCGTAGAAGTCATCTGGAAAAACGCGGTCGAACTGCAAATGGTGGAACGGTGCGTCAGCTGCGGGGGCCTGTTGTACCGAGTCGACAACGAATTGGATAAGGGCTGACTCGGATTTTTCCATCGATTGTTCTTTAGGCGGCTAATTTAAGAATGTCATTCTGTTACGCAATGATAACCCGGCTGCAGCCAGCCAGTATTTGTGGCTAAGTATTCGGGGTTGAAGAATGAGTGAAACAACTGAAAAGCGTTCGCTTCTCTCACGCATCGGTCGCTGGACGGCGGAACTGGTCCTTGTGTTCGTAGGCGTTTACGCGGCGTTTTGGTTGAACAACTATCAGCAGCACCGGGAAGACGCGGGACGGCGCGACCAGGTTCTTGCTGCGCTTGAGCAGCAATTGCGCGAAGGCATCGAAAGCGGAAAAACTAACCGAGCGAAACAGGAACAGAAAGCCGCGGAGTTTCGGCGTGCGCTCGGCGCCGGTGAAATGCCGCCACTGGAACCGTTTGTTTTCACCACCGATTACAGCCCAACCGACTGGGCTACGATCCTGCAATCCGGAGGGGTCCAACTGCTTGACGTGCAGACTCTCATGGCGGTGCGCCACGATGAATCAGTTATCCGGTGGGGATTGAGCCGCATGGCGTGGTACCAAAAACTAAGTGACGAACTGATCGTGCCGAACCTGGACCAGGACATTTCTTTTTTTTACAATCCAGCCACAAAGAAACTGCGAAAGCGGTTCGAGATTTACCCCCAAGCGCTCGAGGCAACTGTGAAATTTGCAAACGAGCTTGAACGAAGCAATTCCGAACTGCTCAAACGAATCCAAGCCGAACGGCAGCGCAACCATTAACACTCCACGTCAGCATGTCATTCTGAGCGAAGCGAAGAATCTCAGATTATTTCTTTAACGTTTCCATACAGCAAATCAGAGATGTTTCGCTTCGCTCAACATGACACCCTCATTTAGAGATCAGGTGTAACATGAATCCAATAATTAGAGTCTCCGGATTGCTTTCGTTTGTCGTGGCCAGCAGTATCGCATCCGCCGCGGATTATCCGACGCCTACCGAAGGCGATTTCAGAATCCGCGATTTCAAATTTCAATCCGGCGAAACGTTACCGGAGCTGCGGATTCACTACCGAACGTTGGGAAAACCAGATAAAGACGCTGAAGGCAAAACGACCAATGCCGTTCTCATCATGCACGGGACCACCGGGAGCGGCGCGCAATTTATCCGTCCCGAATTTGCTGGCGAGCTGTTTGGAAAAGATCAGCCGCTCGACGCGACAAAATTTTTCATCGTGTTGCCGGACGGGATTGGCCACGGCAAATCGAGCAAACCGAGCGACGGCATGCTCGCGAAATTCCCGCGCTACGGTTATCTCGACATGGTGGAGGGGCAATACCGGCTGCTAACAGAGGGACTCGGCGTAAATCACGCGCGACTGGTCATGGGAACGTCGATGGGCGGAATGCATAGCTGGTTGTGGGGCGAACTGCATCCCGATTTCATGGACGCGCTCATGCCGCTGGCGAGTTTGCCGACCCAGATTTCCGGGCGCAACCGCGCGTGGCGCCGCATGGTGATTGATGCGATTCGCAATGATCCGGCATGGAACGGCGGCGAATACAAAACACAACCGCCGAGTCTCCGTACTGCAGCACAGATGCTTTGGTTCATGAGCAGCAATCCGGTCCTGCGTCAGAAGGATGCGCCTTCGCTCGCGAAAACAGACGAAGTCCTGGACAAGTTCGTTGAGCAAATCGTTAAGACCGACGACGCAAATGATGTGTTGTACGCGCTAGAAGCTTCACACGATTACGATCCGGGGCCGAACCTTGAAAAAATTCTTGCACCGCTTCTCGCCATCAACTCTGCCGACGACCTGATCAATCCGCCCGAGCTCGGGATCCTCGAGCGCGAGATCAAGCGTGTTCCGAAAGGACGCGCGATTGTGATTCCTTTGAGTGACAAAACACGCGGTCACGGCAGCCATACCATAGCCACCTTGTGGAAAGATGAGTTAGTGAAGCTGCTCAAGGAAACAGAGAAGTAACTGCCGATGTCTAAGTGCGGCGGAGTTGGATCTAACAAATTGTAGGGCGGGCGCTCCCGCCTGCCTCGATGGACGCTGCGTGAAGCGCCCTAGCAACATCGAGTGGCTGTAGGGCGAGCCCTGACACATGCACCGGCCTATTTGGGCTTGTAAGATATTACTCTCCGGCGCAATAATCGTTGTGATGCCCCTGGCATTGCAGACCACAACGGAGGATAGCTCCTTTGCTTCCACGCGTTGGACAGTTGTGCGCCAAGCCGCCGACTCGCAAACGGCGTCGCAGCATGCGCTGAGCGCATTGTCAGAGCTATGCCAGATTTATTGGAGACCCGTTTATGTTTTCCTGCGACGCCAGAGTATTCCGGAGCAGGATGCACAGGATCTCACTCAGGGATTTTTTGCGGAGCTAATCGACAGCCGCACCTACACCCGCGCCGATCCGATAAAGGGTAGATTTCGTTCGTTCCTGCTTGGAACGCTAAAACATTTCGTGGCGCACATGCGCGATTACGACCGCGCGCAAAAACGCGGCGGCGGCAACACGCCTGTACATCTGGACGAGGCGGCGGTGTTCGAAGCCGAAACGTACGCTTCGCGATGCAAAGATTGGAGCGCAGATGGAATCTTCGATCGTGAATGGGCGGCATCAGTCGCTCGGCAAGCGCTCGATCGGCTTGCACAGGAATACGAGCTTGGAGGCAAAGCCGCGCTCTTTGAAGCACTGAAGTCTCGCCTAACAACAGGCGAAGCCCCGGCCATTCCATACGAGGAATTAGCAAGCCGACTCGGACGCACCGCTGCACATTTGCGCGTTGAAGTGACACGTTTGCGAGCGCGTTATGGTGCAATTCTGCGGGAGGAAGTCAGAGGCACAGTTATCGATTCTGGCGACGTAGATGAAGAGCTGCGCTATCTGCGACAGGCAATGATCGTATAACGAGAAACGTAATGGCCGCGATTACCAAGAACGCGCGCGTTTGCGAAATCTGTGGCTCGCCCATTGAGACGACTTCCGCAGGCGATCTGGGTTGCATCGCCTGTTTGATTGCTACCGGTTTGGATGCTGAGACCGAGCAGAGTCATACTGCATCTGCTTTAGCACCGGGCCAGTTAGGTGCTTACACGATAGAGCATCACGCGGATGGCAGCGCATGGGAGCTAGGCCATGGTGCGATGGGAGTCACTTATCGCGCGATTGATAAAGCGCTCGATCGTCCCGTCGCACTAAAAATCATCAATACTGGCGGCAGTTCGCGCAGCGGGGACGCGCGGGAGCGTTTCATGCGTGAAGCGCGCGCAGCAGCAGTGTTGCGCCACCCGAACGTGGCGACCGTGTACCAATTCGGCGTTCGCGAGAAGACCGGCCAGTTCTTTTACGCTATGGAATTGGTCGAGGGCGAAACGCTCGAGGAGCGCGTTCGCCGTCTGGGCCCGCTGGATGTCCTCACAACGATCGACATTGCTTTGCAAGTGACCGCGGCATTGGAAGCAGCGGAAGAACGCGGACTGGTGCATCGCGACTTAAAGCCCGGTAACCTGATGCTGGTTGAGGTGCGCATCGGCGAAGAGATAGGGACGCCGCGCCGCGGCGTCCGGACGGCCCAGCGGGCCGTCCCTACCATCAAAGTCATCGACTTCGGCGTGGCCAAAGCGGTAGCTGAAAAAACGAATGCGATGGCGCTCACCCACGGCGGCTTCGTCGGGACACCTGCGTTTGCCAGTCCAGAGCAATTCACGAACGCGCCGGTCGATGTACGCTCGGACATTTACTCGTTAGGCGTGACGCTCTGGTTTTTGCTGACCGGTCACATGCTCTTTAGCGGCCGGACGATTGAAGAGATTCAAGAGGTGCGCCGATCGAAACCGTTACCGATCGAGCAACTGAAGGCGGCGCGGCTGCCGCATCGGTTGATTTGCTTGCTGATGTCGATGCTGGCGGTTGAACCGGCGGCGCGTCCTGCCGGCGCGCGTGAGCTCAGTGCGAGGTTGCACGCCGTTCGTGCTTCGATTACCGGCCGAGGCAAGACCGCAGGTCGACTTGCGCTAGCCGCTGCAATCGTTGCCCTGGCGACAATTGTTGCGATCCGCGTATTCCATTCATCCGCGACGAAGGAAGCACCGGCTCTCATTCCCGAAAAAAGCATTGCTGTGCTTCCATTCGAAAACCTTAGTGCCGACGCAGATAACGCTTATTTCGCGGAAGGTATCCAGGAGGAGATCCTGACGCGGTTAGCTAAGATCGCAGACTTAAAAGTAATTTCGCGCACTTCCACGCAACGCTATCACAGCAAGCCGGGCAATCTTGCCGAGATCGCAAAGCAGCTTGGTGTGGCGAACATCCTTGAGGGCAGCGTGCGAAAAGCGGCCGATCAGGTGCGGGTCAATGTCCAGTTAATTAACGCGCGAACCGATTCCCATCTCTGGGCAGACACGTACGACCGGAAGCTGACTGACATTTTGGGCGTCGAAAGCGAGATTGCTAAACAGGTCGCTGACGCATTGCAGCTAAATCTACCCAGCCACGAGCAGCAAGCGTTAGCAGTGAAACCGACAAACAATCCAGAGGCTTACGATGCCTATCTACGCGGGCTTGCTTTTCAAGCACGTACGGCTTTCGATGACGATGCGCTACAAAAGGCAATCGATTCCTATGAGCGAGCGGCACAGCTTGACCCGAATTTGGCGCTCGCTTGGGCGCAACTCTCTCGCGCGCACACGCGTTTTTACTTGCACGGTACCGATTCGTTTGGCGCTCGACGCGACGCTGCGAAAAGAGCCTTGGAGAATGCGCAGAAGCTGCAGCCGAACTCGCCCGAAACCCTATTCGCTCTGGGCTACTATCAATATGGCGTATTGCGTGATTACGAGGCTGCTAAAACTACGTTCGGTCGTGTCAGCAAAATCCTACCAGGCAGCAGCGAGATGCCATGGATCCTCGGCCAGGTTACGCAACGCGAGGGACACTGGAATGAAAGCATCGCCTACTTCGAGCAAGCACTTACGCTTGATCCGCGCAACACAGAGTTACTGAGCATCACGGCATGGAGCTACGGCATGCGTCGACAATTCCCGGCCGCGCTAAAGCTCTGCGATCGGGCGCTGGACATTGTCCCGAACGACCCGGATGTGATGGCGTTCAAGGCCGGCATCTATCAGGCCCAGGGCAACCTGGAAGAAGCTGCTAAATTATTAACGGAGGTGAACGCAAAGACTCCTTCGTCTATCGCGTTTGGAGTTAAGGTCGCCCAATTGAGACTTGGAAGGAATTATGGCGAGGCCGTTCGACTGCTGCAAGCCCGACAAACTGCGTTCAACTTTCCTACTGAGATCGACAAACGCTTTGATCAGGTAACACTGTCTATGGTTCAGCGCCTCGCCGGTGATACATCTGGGGCAAAGATCACCGCTGAACAGGCGCGCAGTACACTTGAGCTGCTTTACAGAAATGAACCAAGCAATTACTTGAATGCGGCCGCGCTGTCCCAAGCTTATGCCGCGCTCGGCGAAAAGCACTCAGCCTTAAAGGAAGCGGAACGGGCAATCACGCTTTTGCCGAGTGCTAAAGATCGGGTGGACGGACCGGCCTTCGAAGAAAACCTGGCCTTAATCCAGACGATTTTCGGCGAGAATATCAGCGCGATTTCAACGCTTACACGCCTGCTTCAGACCCCCTACGATGGCTTGGATTATTACTCGCGTCCCATTACACCGGCCCTTCTTAGGCTCGATCCGGTCTGGGACCCTTTACGCTCCGATCCCGCTTTCCAAAAACTCTGCGAGGCAAAGCAGCCGTCGCGCTAAAGTAATTCACCTGTAGTCGCGGGCGTGCCGCCCGCATCTGATTCGAGCAGCCGACACGGCTACCTTACGGTGGGCACGAAATCCCGGTAAGGCGTGCTCAGAAAAGCGGCGTTACCGCCATTTTTTTGTAACGCGCCGCAAAATTTTCGGAAGGAACAGGTGAACGACTGGAACTGACTCCTTGTGACGAGGAATCAAGGAAGGTCAAAACAAGAAGGAAATAAAGTTATGAAAAAGACAAAAGTTTTGCAAAACATATTCATTAGCGTTGGCGTGCTTTCCGCGGCAGTGCGGCTTGTAGATGCTGGTATGAACGATGGCTTCGCGAATAGCCGCACACTATTACCTCCCCTGTTGCCGCCCATCATCACATTCGATGCTCCCGGTGCAGGAACTGACCCTGGCGAAGGCACCTTGGCCTTTGCCATCAACCCCGCCGGAACGATCGCGGGACTGTACTTTGACTCGAGTCCTGTAACTCACAGTTTCTTGCGCGCGCCGGACGGCACCTTCACCGAATTCGATGCTCCGGGTGGAGGTACGGATCCCTACCAGGGCACATTCTGCTTTGCTATCAACCCCGAGGCGGCGGTCACGGGATACGTCCGTGACTCAAGGGATGTGTTTCACGGTTACCTGCGCCTTCCAGACGGCGTCTTCGCTGTCTTCGACGCTCCAGGCGCGGGCACTGGCCGATTCCAAGGCACGATACCCGATAACATCAACCCGAGAGACTTAATTGCGGGGGATTACATTGACGCTAGCTCAGTCTGGCACGGTTTCCTGCGCACTCCCGACGGAAATATCAGTACGTTCATCGCCCCCGGTGCTGGCACTGGCCCCAACCAGGGCACCGAAGTGGGTAGCGTGGATAACCTAAATTCGGTGGGAGCAATCTCGGGATTCTTAATTGATTCGAACAATGTGGCTCACGCCTATGTACGCGCTCCAGACGGTACCATCACCGTTTTCGACGTCACAGGCGCGGGTACTGGCCCCAACCAAGGCACTGAATCCGCTGGCATCAACGAGGCAGGCACCATAGAGGGGTACTACATCGACTCGAACAATGTTTATCACGGGTTCATCCGCGCGACAGATAACACAATCATGACGTTTGATGTTCCGGGCGCTGGTACTGGCCCAGGCGAAGGCACTGTGCCGGCCAACATTAACGCATCGGGAGCGATCATCGGACAGTACATTGATTCGAGCGATGTAGTTCATGGTTTCTTGCGCACTCCCGACGGCACCATCACGACATTCGATCCCCCGGGTGGGGGGACTGGGCCCGGCCAAGGCACCATTCCTGCGTGCAACAACCCGCGTGACGCGATCACCGGATGGTACGTCGACTCAAATAATACCACGCACGGCTTCTTGCGCCCGATGTCGGCGCCTCGTCCGTGACGGGGAACTGACACAATTTTAGTCGTCGAAAGCAGCGAAGAAATGAGCTGGCATTAATCCGGCATAAATCGACCTTCGGCGCGCTGCGCCAGCTCTTTCACTGACCAGCTGCGCCGAAGGAAACTGAACAAAGTCA
>Ga0066903_100005517_pt1 | contig 10996 bp, 10 predicted proteins | sample PanSoiMetaGPlot1_FD_67491 | JGI IMG/M metagenome (GOLD analysis project Ga0066903, IMG submission 67491) | Tropical forest soil microbial communities from Panama analyzed to predict greenhouse gas emissions - Panama Soil - Plot 1 (version 2) | ecosystem: Environmental > Terrestrial > Soil >...
CGCTGCGCACAACAGCAGCAGAGCCAGCAACTCTGCTCTCAGCTTCTTGTCCACGCGATCCTCCTTAGCCAGCCAGCACCAATGCCACGGTCGCCAAGCCCGTCAGCACCGCAACGATGATGGTCCAGGGCATGGTCTTGCGCAGAACCGCGCCCTCCTGGCCTTTGATCCCGGCGGCGCTCGTTCCCAGCACAATGTTCGCTGGAGCGATTGCGTTGCCATAGGCGCTGCCACCGGCCTGCGCAGCGATGACGGTCTCCCTCGACAGCCCGTGCAGCTGCGCCACGCCGCTCTGTACACCGCCAAAGAGCACGTTCGATGCCGTGCTGCTCGAGGTCATGAACGCACCGAGCGCTCCGATGACGCTCGCGACGCCGGCATAGACGAGCGGCGGGGACACCGCCGCGATACCATAGGCGAGCGTCAGGGACTGGCCGCTATGATCCAGGATACGGCTCGTCACAAGAAACGCGATGACCGGCACCGAGGCGGGCACCGCATCGACGAGCAGGGCATACCAAATGCTTTCGGGCTTATGACGTTCCGCCCAGGCGCGGTAGTAACCGCCCGCGTTGTATACGATCCAGACGATGATGGCCGTGATCACTAGCATCGCTCCGGGATGCGTGAGCACCGCGATGGGCGCATACCTCGACACAGCGGCATTCTGGACGCCGAAGCCGGTCTCTACTGCCGGGAATGGCAGCCCGATCCGAACCTGGCGCAGTGCCTCGTTGAGCGGTGGGATCAACAGGACGCTCAGCGTCACTGCCGTGAGCACGATGTACGGCAGGAACGACATCGCGAGGCTCATGACTGGCGCCGCCTCCTTCTGTTCAGTGACGGGCCTGTCCACCATCGCCGGCCGCTCGGGGATATCCTTGATCGGGTCGCCGTAGCGGCGCCAGCGTGACAGCGGATAGAGGGCAAGGACCGCTACGGCGCCGGCCAGGAAGGTGGAGAGTTCGGGGCTGAACAGCGCAACCAGCAACTGACCAACCCCCAGAATGGTGCCAAGGATGAGCACGAGCGGCCATGCGTGACGCACCGCCGGCCATTTGCCATAGACCCACACCACGAACAGGCCGCCCAAATAGGTCGGGATCAGGATCAGGAGCGCCGACTCGTAGGCGGCCCGCACGATGTCCTGCAGGTTCGCGACCTGCACCGTCGCCAGCCAGCCCACACCGAGGGTGCCGTAGAACCTGGCCCATGCATGCGCGAGCACGCCCATGGCCACCGCGTAGACCGGTTTGACACCCACCGCGAGAAGCAGCGGGACGACGACGACGACGGGAGCGCCAAAACCGACAATGCCCTGCAGGAACGATGAAAAGACCCAGCTCAGAGCCAGAATGATGAACAGTTCGTTACGGCTGAAGTGGGCGATGCCCTGGCGCAGCGCGTCGTATGCGCCCGCCTGTTTGGTGATTTGATAGAGGAGCAGCGCCGGCCAGATGACATACAAAATGAAGATGGCGTCCCATACGCCTTTCGCGCCCGCAACTGCCAAAGTATCCCATGGCGTTCGGAAAGCGAGCAGAGCCACGATGGCGGCCGTGAACATTGCCATCGGCCCGGCTTCCGGAGCACGCCAGCGCAGCGGAACGAGGAAAATGAGGAGTGCGACAATCGGCAATATTGCCAGTATCCAATGCAGCAGATCGACCGGAACTTGCACTGCTGGCATATGTCTCTCCTGCTAAGACGCCGGCCGCGTCCGTGCGGAGAAGTGAAGTAGAGACTACGACCGGTGGAGATATGCACTTGGGAAGATAGTCCGGTTGCAAATTTAGCGGCCATCTAGTGACGGGCAACTATCTCAAAGTGAGAGCGCTTTACCTAAAGGTTTAGGGAACTGAAGGTCTGCTGCTTGCGCGCGACGATGCAGGTCAGCCGCAGGCTCGGCGGACGAATACGTGTGCGATCACGTCCTCCAATATACGCAGGCCTATGCGCTAACCTTCCTTTCCGGCCGTCTGCTGTTGCTTGGCCTCTCCAAGTACGTCCGCAACCCACCGGCTGGATGGATGCTGCGCACATAACGTGAGAATCGCAATTGCGATTGGCACTCCGATGAAGGCACCGAACAGGCCCCACACATAGGTCCACAGGAACACCGAGAATAGGACCAAGAACGGAGACATAGCGAGCGCGCTGCCAGCCACGCGCGGCTCGACATAGCTGCCAATCACGAACTGGATGATGTTGAGGCAAACGAAGATGGCGAGTGCGGATTGCCACGATTCGAATTGCGCCAATGCGTAAAGTGTCGGGAACACGGTGGCCACGAACGGCCCGATAAACGGGATGTAGTTCAGCGTAAATGCGATGATGCCCCATTCGACAGCGAGCTGCAGTCCGAATAAAGCTGCCAGCGCCCAGACCAGCGCGCCCGTCGCAAGACTCATTATGCTCCTGATCAGCATGTATCTGCGAAACTTCTCGCCGATAGCCATGCTCCCGTCCAACAGCAGCCGCGCAGCAGCCTGGTTCTCCAACGTCAGGAGCCTGCGCTTGAGATCATCGACCTCGAGTAGCCCCAGAACGACGTAGATCAGAACGACAAGCCAAAACGTGACCGTCGTGTTAAGGCGCGCGGTCACGCCCTGCATGGTGCGCAACAACCAGCCGATGTTGAAATGCTCAGCCCACAGCCCTGCCACGACAACGCCATGGCTTTCGAGCCAGGCCGTCACTCCTTCGTACAGAGTTTGGAAGCGTCCGGCATTGTCGATCACCGATCGTCCGATCCAGCCGAAGGCCCAGCTGACGAGCGAGGCGAAGATGACGAATACCAAGGCGATGACCGCGATGACGATCGCCAGCGCGATGAGCTTTGGCATCCGCCGCTGCAGCCGACTTTGCATCGGCCACATCAACGCTATGATGAAGATCGCGCACACGACAGGAGCAATTACGGAGCTTGCGATACTGAGAGCGGCGAAGATCGCGATCACCGCGATCACTCCGACCATCGTACGAACTGTGTGATCCGTCGGCATTGGATGCACCGTGGTCCAGCTTCGCTATATCTGGTCAGGTTTCCGCAAGGAAGCTTTTCTTTGTCACCTTGAGGGGCGCCACCGTCTATTGGCGCAACTCTACGCAAAGGAAGCGGAGAAGCTAGTCTCAGAACCAAACTCTCAGATCAGCGCGCAAGAGCGCGCTCCCAAAAGTCAGTATCGACACGCTCACGCTAAAAAAGTCTCGTGAACTACGCTGACTTGCACTCCCAACGCGGACCTGCCCAGCGTGAACACCGTCAATTGTCTCAAGGTTTAGAAGTTAACCGTTGCCTCCAAAAAATGGATTGTGGCGCGACACCAACCAAGTTAGCGCTACGCCACCACGCGCTCGAGGAAATGCCGGCCCGCACGATCCTCGATCTCGATGATCCAGGCATCAGGATCGAAGCGGACTTCGCGCCCGATCCGCTCCTCGACCTTCGCCTCGGGCACCGGCGCTTCGCCCAGACTGCGGATGAAGGCGCGATCAGAAGGATGGGCTTCGTCGAAGGCTGACTGCGGCGCCGGGCCAAACAGCTCGGCGGTGCCGTCAAGCCGGTTGAGCTTGATGAAGATCGCCCCCGCCTCCTCGGCGCCACGCCGCCGCACGGCGGCGAAAGCTCCTTCGCCGTTGCAGCGACGGATGTAGGCGGCAACCCAGATCGCCGATTTGAGACGCATGACGGAGCTCACATCGGGTTCTGATCGGACGCAGCGCCAGGCGGCGGCGATCGCAACCACGTTCGAGAGCCTTAGAGATGCGCCGGTCAGCCGGCAAGATTATTCCAGCGGACGCCCGGTGACGGAGGCGAGCTCGCGCGCGACGCGGTCGGAGATCTGCCCGGTGATCGGCAGCCTGCGCTCACGCTCGAACCGCTCGACCGCGGCCCTGGTGTCGGCATCGACCACACCGGTCGGCTTGATCTGACCATAGCCAAATTCGGCGAGCGCCCGCTGCACCGCCAGCACGCGCTTGGACGACGCATCCGCGTTCGGCTCGAGCCGCACCTGCTGAACGGCTGCCGGCCGCATACCGGAAGGCGCTTTGGCGGGCTTGGCGGTGGAGCGCTTGATGGCTGCCAGCAACGCCTCGTTCGGCTCGGTGCTGGCCTTGAGCCCGTTGGCCTGCTCGAAGTCACGCACGGCAGCGTCGGTGCGCGGCCCGTAGCGGCCATCCACGACTCCGTCGTAATAGCCGCGCCGTATCAGCTCGCGCTGGATGTCGGCGATGATCTCGGGCATCGGGCGAGCCTCGACCTTGGCGGTCGCCTCGGGTGGTCGTGGCCGCGGCAGGGTCGTGGCTGTATCCTTGACATCCTTGGAGGCTGGTTTCGCAGGCGCCGTGATGGCGGCAATGGCATCCTTGAACATGGGTGCAGGATGCGGTCCGGCCTGCAACAGCAGGCCGTTCACCACGATGGCAGCCGTGGCCAGCACCGCCACCACACAGGCAACCGCATCGCGCCGGCTCCAGCCCAAACGCGCAAGCGCTGCGAAGCGCGGCGTGTCAGCGGCGCTGTCGCTTTTGCGTCTCGACCTAGGCACGGATCTTCACCAGCTTGTCAACGGGACGCTCGCTTGCGGGCTCGACGACAGGCGCGGCCGTACGCGCCGCACCCGGACCGATGGACGCCAATTCGGCAGACCGCCGCGCGCTTTCGCAATCCACGGGCAAGCGGATCGTAATGCTTGTGCCCTCCCCGATCCGGCTCGCGATCTCCATGTTGCCTCCGTGCAGCGCCACCAGTCCCTTAACGATCGAGAGCCCCAATCCGGTTCCATCATGACGGCGATCGTAGGATGAGCGCGCCTGGAAGAACGGATCGCCAATGCGGGCCATGTCTTCGCTATCGATCCCGACACCCGTGTCCGCGACCGTCACCGTGAAGGTGCTGCCCTCGTGCCTGACGCTGACCGTGATCCTGCCACCGCGATCGGTAAACTTGATGGCATTAGAAACAAGATTGAGCATGATCTGATTGAGCGCACGCTTGTCGGCGACAATGTCTGGCAGCTCGCCCGCCAGGACTGTTGTGAGTTCAATCCCTGATTCGCGCGCTTTGAGGGCAAGCAGCCCGCAACAATCTTCGATCGCCTGGCGCGGCGAGAACGGTTCGGGCGTGATCGCAAAGTTCCCTGTCTCAATTTTGGACATGTCGAGGATGCCATTCACGACCGAGAGCAGATGACGTCCCGACTCGTTGATCAGTTCCGCGTATTCGTGCCGGCGCGCAGCATCGATCATCAGCGCGCTTTCCTTGCACAGCATCTCGGAGAAGCCGATGACGGCGTTAAGCGGCGTTCGCAGCTCGTGGCTCATGGTGGCGAGGAACCGGCTCTTGGCCGCATTGGCGCGCTCGGCCTCGGCCCGCGCGAGCTCAATGGCCTCCGCTTCCTGCTTGCGCTGCGTGATGTCGCGCATGACGGCGACCACCTCATGCTCGGAGTCCGGCTGATCTTGAGTGTGCTCAAGCGCCCGGCAACGCATCTCGATCCAGATGAAATCTGCAGCCTCAGCCGTAGCCTCCCGCCGCACGCGGAACTCGACCGAGCGGCTGCCGCCGTCGGCTGCTGCATCGGCAAGCGTCTTGAGATAGCCGGGCCGGTCCGTGACATGCACGCGATCGAACAGGCCTTGGCTGAGCAGATCGTCAGCCTTGGCGCCCAGCATCTGCTCAGCCGTGGGCGACACGAACAGAACCGCGCCGTTGCGGTCATGACGCGTAATGACGTCTGTCATGTTCTGAGCCAGCAGCCGATAGCGATCCTCCTCGGCGCGATGGAGGAGCGCGCTCGTACGGGCGAACTGCTCGACCGCAAGTGCGATGCCAGTGGTGAACAGCAACGCTGAGATAATTCCGAGCCCGGCAAGCGTGGCCGATTCCTGAGGAAGCAGCGCCCAGGAAGCCAACAGATCAAACGCCCCGGCAAACCATAGGAGCCCAGCCACGCTCGCCGCCATGGCGGCGGCGATCAAGACCACCCGCCGTGACAACGACACTGTCGCCTCAAGCGGTACCGCTACCAGCCAGACCGTCGCGAAGGACGCCATTCCTCCACTTCTGCTGGCGACGACCATCACCAGGCCAGCAAGCACGAACGACGACAGCAGGTGGGCATCTTCATAGCGCCCAGCATGAGACAGAGCGAAGGCGATGAGGATCGGTATGATGAGCCACCCGAATGGCAGCGCTTCCCAAGCGCTCAGCTCACCCCAGACGACGCCATAGAGCGCGAAAGCCGCAACCACCACCAATCCGGCCAACAGACGCGGCGCAATGAACGCGCGATGACGCGCGCGCGTGAGCGCATCCTGCTGCGCGGTCGGGTGGACTAATGCATCAACGTCGTCACGCAGTGGCGCAAACAATCCCACGGTATCCTGTGCACGTCCGCCATTACAGACGCGCTCCCCTTGTGTAGGGCGGATCGTGTCAGAGGCGGCTTAAGCGAACGCTAAGGAAAAGGTCACGCGGACGAGTCATCTCCGCAGGAGCGCTGCGTTTACTAATAGGCTGATGCGCCATTCTCACCTCATGGTGAACGATCAGTTGCGCGAACGCTGCGTGTCGGTGTCTAGAATTGGCACAACAAGTATGTCTGCACTGATCTCACGGTACCCCGCCGCTGGCGCGTGGGAGTTCATTCCAAGATCTTCCGGAATCATTCAACTTTTATGAAAATATGCGGCGCATTTGCCTTGAAGCGAGAACCCGGCTTTCAAAGCTCCCTGCTATGGTGGCGTCGTGAAAAGGCGGTCTTGAGCAGAGCCGCGGGGATCGGGGTCATGCGTTTCCTGTTGCGGATGGCATTCTGGCTTGGCGTCGTGCTGGTGCTGCTGCCCAGCGCGGGCACGGAGTCCACACCGAAGGTCCAGGTTGGCACCATCGAGGCCGTCTCCGCCGCGCGCGCCGCTGTCGGCGATCTGCGCAGCTTCTGCGAGCGTCAACCCGAGGCCTGCAGCATCGGCTCGCAGACCGCGGTGGCGATCGGCCATCGCGCGCAGGCCGGCGCCAAGATGCTGTACGAGTTCCTTAACGAGCAGTTCGGCCCGCAGACACCCGACGCCGTCGGCTCGACCGGCAAGCCCTCGCAGCACACCCGGACGCCGGCGGATCTTGAGCCCGCCTGGCGCGGCCACCAGCCGCACCGGAACTAAGCTCTCGGACCGCCAGTTGGCATTGTAACGCTTGGCTATATATTGAGGGCGTATGCGGCAGGTTGCCGTTGCGCACGGCCAGGCCATGACCATAGACGACATCATCGAGAACTTTGCGCTGCTGGACGAGTGGGACGACCGCTACCGTTACGTCATTGAGCTCGGCCGCTCGCTTGCGCCGCTTGACGAGCGGGACCGGAACGATGCCAACAAGGTGCAAGGCTGTGCCAGCCAAGTCTGGCTGTCGACGACGGTACAACCCAATGGGCAGGCCGGCCCGCTATTATCATTCATAGGCGACAGCGACGCGCATATCGTGCGGGGCCTGATCGCGATTCTGTTTGCGATCTATTCTGGCAAGCACGCCCGCGACATTCTCGCGACCGATGCGGTCGCGTTGTTCGAGCGGTTGGGGCTCAAGGAACATCTGACACCGCAGCGCTCCAACGGCTTCCGCTCCATGGTGGAGCGGATCAAGTCGGATGCGCGTAACGCGCTCGCGACCTCAACTGTGCCGTAATGAGACCGCGAACTATTTCCGCCGTCGGCGCTGCTGGCCGAGCCCCATCTGCTTGGCAAGCTCGGAGCGCGCGATCGCGTAGTTGGGTGCCACCATCGGATAGTCGGGCGGCAGACTCCATTTCTCGCGATACTGATCTGGCGTCATGTTGTATTGCGTACGCAAGTGACGTTTGAGCGACTTGAACTTCTTTCCATCTTCGAGACACACGATGTAGTCGGCGGTGATTGACTTCTTCACCGACACTGCTGGCTTGAGCGGCTCGCTCGTCACTTCGCCTTGTCCGCTCGACACACGAGTGAGCGCCGTATGAACCTGATTGATCAGCGTTGACAAATCCTGCGCCGGTACAGGATTGTTGCTGACGTAAGCCGAGACGATGCTCGCCGTCAGCTCGATATAGCTCGTGCCCGACGAATTATCATTCATGGCGGATTGATCCCAACTGCCGAATGGCCTGTACGTCTTCGGCCTGCCGCACTCGCAGGTATTCTTGGGTCTAAGACCCAGTTACAACGACCAAAGGCCAAGATACCAAGCTAAGACCTATCTATACTTGATGATCGACGAAAGCAATAAGTGCTGTCGAGTGATGGTCAATATTCCCCTGTCAATTGTCATGTCTTGTTCGTCCATAACGGATCAAATTTACGCGATGTCATGTAATTTAACCGGTAGATGCAGTCAGCCATGGCTGTGGCGACCAATATCGCCGTGGTTTGTACAGGTATGATTTGAGTATTCACCGTTATGTCCGGAACCCGACCTAACAGGCCCAAGGAACACTTGCGGGATTTGGCAAAATTGCATTGAGCAACATCAACGCCGGTGAGGAGTGCTCACACGGCGATCTGCGGCTGATCCAACAAATTAAATAGGTATCTTTGCTCGGATTGGAATGGGTTGTGCGCCGTTAGGGCCAACAGCCGTGCGGGCCGCCAACCACGGCCTTCAACTCAACGACGAACTTCGTTTCCAAAATGCTCGCCGACATGGATGAGACCGCAATGCTACACGGCATCGCGCGGAGTTTCCGTTTCGATTACTGACGGGCAGTCATCAAGTCATCCAAACAGACGATCACGCTAACAAGGCGCTGACGCACGCATAGTCGCCCACCATCCGGTGCGCCTGCATCTGAAGCGGCTCGCACTCCGCGACCGCCCGCAGAGATCCGGCCTAGGAATTGTTCTCGATATGCGCACGCAACTCTGCAATCGACCCGAAGCGCACGGTGCCGTGTGGTAGCTGCGCTTCAATGGAGCCGTCCGCATAGAGCGTGTAGGCCATGCCGTCGACTACTCCGGACTTGAGAATTGCGACCGAGCGAGGCTCCCGCTCGGCACGCGGCGGCTCCCCACCGGAGGATGGCTGACGCGCGACTTCGTCAGGCTTTGACTGATCACCCGGACGCCGCTTCGGCCACATGGCATCGAACTGCTCCCCCTGCTGGGGCGGACGCGGCGGCATCTTCGGTCGAAACAAGAAATCAAGCCGAGGCTCTTTACCGGTCTCGGGTCCGCCGGACCGAACCTCAGGCTCGGGCCGTGGTTCGGACCTTGGCTCGGGCTTGCGCTCGGTGCCGTGGCCATTCGGAGAGAGCGGAACGTCCTCGCCGTTGGCCACCACTCGATCCGGGCGCACGCTCGATCGCAGGCGCTCCAGCGCCGAGCCCGACACCTCGATGGCAGCAGCCGGATCGGCTGGCCGGGGCTCAGGCGTGCGCGGATCGGCCTGACGGGGATCCGGCGGCCGCGGGTCAGACAGCCGTTGATCGGGCACGTGTGGTTCAGGCAGGCGCGGATCAGGCAGGCGCGGCCCAGTCTCCAAGGGCTCGGGCCTCCGTGGGCTGTCAGATGGCTGCCTGGCATCCGCCAGACGCGGAATCTGGGCTGTCGGCCTGAGCCGGAGCGACTCCGCGATCGCACTCAATCGGGAAATCAGAGCGGCGACGCCCATCAGCATGGGGCCGCCCACGACCGTGATCGCACCCGTTATGATTAACGACTGCCCGAGAGCCGAATCACTAACGCTCAAGCCAAACGCAATCGCGACCACCCCGGACCCGGCGATCAGGATACCAAAAACCAGCAGGATCAAGGACATCCTGGCACCCACCAAAACCCAAAATACCCACGGAGAATCTCCGCAGGCATATGGTTACTGCGATTCTGGCGCCAATTCCGTGCCCAGGCAATCGTTAATCTTAACGATTTGGTAAGGAATCCAATACTGATTGGCGCAAGGGCAACACATTCCCGCCCCACGGGTGCCGGCACCGCCCTTCGCGCCAAGAGACTACGGGGAGATGGGACCACGGCCTCAAAGGCCAGCATTTTGCTGCGCCACCATGCAGTAGAGCATCGGGATCGAGAACATGGTGTTGACGCGCGATGTCATACCGGCACGTCGCCCGGCCGCAGCCTTTTCATCCGCTGACGCTGCGACAATCCCCAACACCTTCTTCTGGTTGGGCCAGATGATGAACCACACATTGAAGGCCATGATCAGCGCCAGCCACATGCCGATGCCAATCACATAGGCCGGTCGGTGCAACGTCAGCGCCCGAATGAGGTAGTCGTTCGACCAGGCCAGGATCAGGCCGAAGATCACGGTCGCCAGCGCGCTGTAGCGGAACCAGAACAGCACATTGGGCGCGATGTACTTGGTGATGGCCGCGCGATGCTCGGCGGGCTCGATCCTGGGCAAGGTCGGGGTCTGCACAAAATTCAGATACCACAGCAGCCCCATCCACATGACGCCTGTCATGATGTGCAGCCAGCGTACAAAGAACCGCCACCATCCAGCGTCAAACCGGATAAACTGTCCGCTCAGCAAGCCGACCAGAATGATGATGACAATCAGGAGAACGACACCCGCGACGAGCGTCCGGTGCAGGCTTTGAAAAAAGGCTGCCATAGTATTGCGCCCCCCTTGCAAAGTCCCCGCATAGGATAGCATAGCCCCTTGCTGGCTCAACGTTGCCCGCCCGCGAACCTGTTGACACTGAGGCCACAGCAGGGTTTGCGGAACCGATCGTGCAGCCCTGAGTTGGCATTATCATTCCGCGTTTGTCAGGAGACTTCCAATGCCGTTCTCGCTTCCCGACCTGCCCTATTCCCACGATGCGCTGGCGCCCTACATGTCGCGCGAGACACTCGAGTACCACCACGACAAACATCACCTTGCTTACGTCAACAACGGCAACAACCTGCTCAAGGGTACGGAATGGGAAAACAAATCCCTTGAGGAGATTGTCAAAGGCTCGTTCGGCAAGAACCCTGGCGTGTTCAACAATGCCGGCCAGCA
>Ga0066903_100005518_pt1 | contig 10995 bp, 11 predicted proteins | sample PanSoiMetaGPlot1_FD_67491 | JGI IMG/M metagenome (GOLD analysis project Ga0066903, IMG submission 67491) | Tropical forest soil microbial communities from Panama analyzed to predict greenhouse gas emissions - Panama Soil - Plot 1 (version 2) | ecosystem: Environmental > Terrestrial > Soil >...
ATCTTCCGCATCTCCTTTCCCATCTCGTCCCTGACAGGGATGAACTGCAGGTTCGGCTTGCTCGAGCTGAATCTTCCTGTGACTGTGCCGCCGCCCTCGCCCTTCATCTGGTTGAAGTTGCAGTGCACCCGGCCGTTGTAGTGGCCCTCGATGATGCACCCCTGGAGGAACGTGCCCCGCATCTTGTCCAGCCGGCGGGCCTCCAGGATCATCCGGCAGACGTCGTGGTCGACGCTCTCGAGGTACCCTGCGACGAACGACGGCTTCTTCGTGATCGGAGTCAGCGGATAACTTAATCCTAGATAATCGAAGATCTTGGCCAGAGCGGCGGCCTTCCACAGTTCTGGCTCGAGGCCCGTCTGCCGACGGATCTCCTTCTGCAGATCTATCTGCTTTGCAGTCAGATCCCGGTACATCTGCTCAGCCTTGGCGACGTCCACCCGGACGCCCGCCTGCCGCATCCGAGCCAAGATCGGCGGCAGCTTCGACTCCATCTCGAACAGGCTCCACAAATTTTCACTTTGGAGGAGCGGCCTCTGGATCTGGAACGTCTCCAGCGCTATCACGGCGTCTTCGATCGCGTACGGCCCGACGATGCTGGCTGGCGCCCGCCATATGAAGTTCTTGGGGTTCCTCTTGCCGAAGTTGGCGATCAGATATTGATCAAGGTCTTGGTCGTGCTTTCCTCGGCCGATGCGGTCCTTCGCGATCGCCTCCAGGGAGTACGAGAACCGATTCTCGTCTAACAGGGGCTCAGCGATCTGAACGTCGCGGATAGTCCCGCCGACCTCGATGCCCTCGGCCAGGAAGAACCCGAGGTCGTAGACAATGTTTGCCCCCACCTTGTCATTGGGCAGGGCCATCTGGTCCCTCAACCACAGAAGGACTTCCTCCCTGGGAAGGTTCGGCCCTGCCTCGTGGCCGATGGGCAGGTACGACCTGAAGCCGGCCTCTGTCGCCAGCGCGATGCCAGCGATGGTTGAGCCTCGATGGGCACCCGACCCCTTGAGAACCAGGTCAGGGTCCCGCGTCTCGAGGTCGACCGAGATCATCCCGTGGTCAGCCAAGGACGGCAAGATCATCGGACGGCCCTCCAGCTGACCCGCTCGGTCTGGCAGTGCGCCAGAGGAACGCACCCGCTGTGGCACTCGAGCCACACGACGGGGTAGTCCCTGCCAGCGAGCATCTGCGCCCGCGACCGAGTCTTCGCCCTGACGGAGTTGCCGTTCTTGTCGAAGTACGTGACCCGCGATCCGACCGGAACGTATGTGTTCCAGATGTCTATCGCAGATTGGTTCGCCTGGCTGATCATCTTTCTGATCCCGTCGCTATCAACGCAATGGCCATGCCGACGAACGTTCCAACAGTGCCCGTCGCAACTCCGAAGCAGAACCAGAGGATGCATAGCCTCCGCCATCTGCTCTCATACTTTTCGAACCAAATGAGGTCCTGCCAACAACCTTCGTCTATTCGATCCACTTCTTCCACTCCCCTCCAAGGATGGCCGTAGACATGTCGATCTTGCTCTGCAGGGACCTCACGATCTTCTCCTCGACGGTCCCTCTGGCGATCAGGTCAACGACGACCACTGGCTCGGTCTTGCCGACGATCGAGCCGCGTTCCTCGGACTGCTCTCGGTGCTCTAGGTTGTCCGTGTTCGAATAGTACACCATCATGTTGGCCATCGGCCAAGTCCGGCCGCGGCCGCCGGCTCCGGGCGTCGCGACCATCCACCGTCGACTTGGTTCCTCCTGGAACTGTCGGCTCTCGTCCTCGCGGGTGCTCACGTTGCCGCCCCAGAAGGTTGACACGCTGTCGTCGCCGTATCTCTTTCGCAGCGCAGCAGCCACGACCGCCAGGTCATGGGCGTAGCTACACCACACCACGGCCTTGCCGTCGTACTCCTCCAATAATTCTAGGAGCACTTTTATTTTATTAGAAGGGATCGAATGAATGACGTTGTTTTCATCTTTAACGTGACCGCAGCACACCTGGTGCAGCCGGAGCATCTGGACTATGACCAGGCTCGCGCTGACGTAGTCTCCAGACTCGAGCTCCGACATCGCTCGAGTCTTCAGGTCCAGATAAATTCTTTTTTGCTCATCTGTCAGATCGACGTCCCGCCGGCTATAGATCTTCGGTGGCAGGTCGTAACAGTCCTTCAGAGTCCTGCGGAACATGTGCTTAGAAATTTTTATTTTTATCTCCTCGATATTCTGGTAGCCCACCGTGATCGAGATGCGTCTCTTCCCCACTGGGATGGTCTTCCTGACGGCGTGGCGGTCCGTGAAGGCCTCGTAGCTGCTGAAGCCTAGGATCTTCGGGTCCAGGAACCACATCTGCGCGTAGTAGTCCAGGGGCGACTGGGGGTCCGGCAGGCCGCTGAGTATCCGCCGCCTCTTGGCCCACGGCCCCAATGTGCAAGTTACTCTGGTCCTGATCGAGGTCGGTCCCTTTATCGTCGTCGACTCGTCCACGACCATGGTCGCTCTATTGCTCTGTAAGAATAACCGACAGAGGTTCACGACGGCCTGGATCGTGCTCAAGGCCTCAACGTTGACGATCAGGATCTTCGGGCCTGGACAGTCTACGATCTTGGTGACTTCCTCGTTGCACGTCCTGCTGACCCACACCCGGACCGTCCGGGGGATCTCTGCTGGAAGGTGCTTCTCGATCTCGTCCTCCCAGATCCGGTAGGCGCCGCCTGGAGCCACGACCAACAGGGCGTCCATGTCTCCGGAGCACACTGCCTGTCCCCACTCGTCGATGATGACCTTCGTCTTCCCGGTCCTCTGAGACATGAACAGGGCGAACGCTTCTCTTCCAGCCAGGGCCTCGAGGGCCTCTCGCTGGTGGTCGTAGGGCTCGAAGACGGGAGAGTACCGCACTGCCCCAAGCTGCCTTGACTCCTGAGCGGAGTAAATATCACAGAATAAATTCAGTTTACTGCGCTCCAGATTTGGGCCAGGTTCTCCGCTGGCGGTTCGAGTCGGCTCGCGGTGAACTGCGGGCGTTCACTGCACTCAGATCTCCTGTGTGCCAGAGCACGACTTGAAAAAGCTGCTCCCAGCAGGCCGCCGCTCTTTCGAAGGGACTGACCATGAAGTACATGCTCGCGATTGCCCTCCTGGTCGCGTCAGTCGAAGCGGCGACAGCAGAGCCCAAGGGCAAGGGCAAAGGTGCGTGCGAGTCCATCAAGACGATAGTTGCCTGCGAGGCGAGGCGGGACTGCGCTTGGACGGTCAAGGGATCAGGTCCAGCCAAGTGCCGCGGCGTCGAGGCAGCACCGGTGAGGCGATAGTTTTATCATGAACAAAACCTGCGCCAGCTGCCGCTTCTTCAACCCGAACGAGTATGACCGTGGAAGCCGACGCGATGCAAATCCATAACGCACTCAAGGCAACCGGACTGGGTTATTCGGCCATGTCGTGGAATGGTTACAACCTGTTTGGCAACGCCGACAGCATCGCGGAACTAAAGCGGCTACTGCATAATTCTGATACGCGGCTGCCAGAAATCGAGCGGATGTTGCGTGAGGCAACGGCGAATCCATAAAGAGAGGCGTTTTTCGTAGTGGGGCGGGTGCCACCGCCATCCACCTCAAGTCTACGTCTCATCAGCCAGGCGGGCAGTGAATGAAGATCGTCGAGGGGATCTGGCTCCCTGACCACGAGAAGCACCTGGTCGGGATGCTCCACAGCAGCCCCAAGGTCGACGGGAAGGGCACCTATCAACTTCATAAATTAGAAGGGGCGATGCGGTATGTCCGCCGAAAGCAGTGCGCCGTAGACGTCGGCATGCACGTCGGCCTGTGGTCCATGCACCTAGTCAAACTATTTGACACCGTCGTCGGCTTCGAGCCAGTGCCCGAGCACATCGAGTGCTTGCGGAAGAATATGGAGGGCGTCGACAACTATGAGATCCACGAGATTGCCCTCGGACACAAGGAGGCCACAGTCGGCATGGCTCGCCTGAACGGCAGCTCGGGCAGCACCTACGTCGACCCTGACGGCACTGGCACTCGGATGGACAAGCTCGACCAGTACATGTTCGAGGCCGTCGACTTCCTGAAGATCGACGTCGAAGGGTACGAGTACTTCGTCGTGAAGGGTGCCGAGAAGACCATCAGGCGGTTCAAGCCCGTCATAGTGATCGAGCAGAAGCCAGGTAAGGTCGGATGGTTCGGACACCACCAGTACGACGCCAAGGACCTGCTGAAGTCTTGGGGTGCGAAGGAGCAGTTCGAGATCCGCGGGGACTTCTGCCTTGCTTGGTCATGATTTACTCCGCTCCAGTATAGATCTACCTTTCTACCCATGAGACCTCTCATCCTGGGACACCAGAACCCCCACGACGACCTCCCAGATCTGTCGCCCAGGCGCCCCGGGACGTCCGGCTGGCGCCTGTGGAAGATGCTGAACGGCCGGACAGGGATCTCGATGGCCGAGTACGAGAGGGCGTTCCGCTTCAATAACTTGGAGAACCACACATCAGTGATCGAGGGCGTCGTGGTCGTCCTGGGAGACCACGTCCGGCGGGCTGTGGGGATCGACAAGATCCTGATCCATCCGCAGGTCGTGAACGGCGTAGAGTTCAGGCTGATCCCCCACCCGTCGGGTCGGTGCCTGTTCTACAACGAGCCCCTCAACCGGGAGCTGGTGGCGATGATGCTGGAAGATCTGATGGAGGGACCATGGTAGATCCATTGAAGCAGACACCTGACGTCGAGCTCGACCGCGACAACTGGGTGAACAAGATCGGCCGAGTCCGCCGAGATAGAGGTACGACTCACGGCGACTTCAGGGACGGGGCGAAGTTCGTCCAAACCGTGATGCGGGCCGCCCAGGCCGCGCCGAACTGGACGGGCCTCTCTGACGTCGAGAGGGAGTGCCTGCACCACATCTTTCAGAAGATCCAGCGGCTCGTCTGCGGCAGTTCCCACTTGGACCACTGGGTCGACATCGCCGGGTACGCCGGGATCGCCGCAGACGACATGGAGAAGAAATGACTCAGATCACATCCGGAGGCTTCGAGATCACCTGCTCAGTCTGCGGCAAGGACGGCGGCGAGATCGCCTCGGCCGAGATGACCGGCCGTCGGTACATCGCCATCCGCTGCCCTCACTGCCAGCGAGTGGTCGCGAAGCCGGCAGACGGCACCGAGTGGAAGGAAGTAGTTCTAGACGATCCGAGGAAGAACTGATGTGCGGGCTGATCGCCAGCTTGGGCAAGGTAGACGTCGCTCGAGGCCTCGCGGCGATGACCCACCGCGGCATCAGAGCGACCATCAGGAGCAGCAAGTGCGGACAGATCGGCCATGTGCGCCTGCCGATCGTCGGCCTCGACCACGAGTACGACCAGCCAGTGGCGGTCGGTAGCAACATGTTGCTTGCGTTCGTCGGAGAGATTCTGGACTTCCGGGACCAAGACTTCACGGCAGCCTGCGACCTGCAGACAGCGATCCGCCTCTGGGAAGCTCGAGGCCCTCGAGGCTTCAGCGAGCGCGATGGGTTCTGGAGCGTGGTCGTGGTGGACGACGTCAAGGAGCGGATCTGCATCCTGTGCGACTACTTGGCGCAGAAGCCGCTGTACTATCGGACCGACGCCCCGCTGGTCGCCTCCGAGCCGGTGGCCCTGTTGCAGAATGCCCTGCCGACTTCGATTGACGAGATCTACATGGCCGCCGTCGTCAAGTGGGGATACTGCCCGGACGTTCAAAGAACTCCTTATCAGGAGATCAAGAAGGTCCTGCCTGGAGAGTGCGTGACAATTGGGCTGTCTGGGGTCCTAGATAGATGGATCGCTGACCCCCTGGTCCCGATCCCGATGGCGCCACTGGAGATCAAGGCCGAGATTGAGAATGCGGTCCACCGACGGGTCACCTCGTCGGACGTGCCCGTGGCGGTACTGGTCAGCGGCGGCCTCGACAGCTCGATCGTGTACACCCTGGCCAAGAGGTACGGAGACGTCGTTCCGTACTACGCCTACGACGAGCACGACGCCAGCGAGCAGCTGGCCGTCAGCGCGGTCACCAAGGGGAGGGACGTCAAGGTCGTCAAGTGGTCCAGCGTCGACCTCGAGGACGCCCTCAAGATCATGCAGGAGCCGGTCGACTTAGGCTCCCTGGTCCCGCAGGTGGCTTTATCTAGAGTTATAGCCGAGCGGGTGTGCCTCACCGGAGACGGAGCCGACGAGCTGTTCGGGGGCTACGGCCGAGCCACGCGGTATGACAGCCAGGCGTCGGACATCTGGCATGAGCTCATTGCCTGGCACCTGCCCCGCTTGGACCGCGTGATGATGCGAAGCAAGATTGAGGTCCGGTCTCCGTTCCTAGCTCGCCGCGTGGTCGCCGGCGCCTTGTCCCAGCCGTGGTCCGTCCGCCGGGACAAGAGACTGCTGAGGGATCTGTACCGCGACGATCTGCCGCCGACTCTGTCTGAGCGGCCGAAGAAGCCGCTCCGGACTAGGAGGGTAGAGGAGTCGAGAGAAGAGCACAGCCTTGAGCTGGTCAATATGTTCAGGAGGATGAACACATGGAACTGAAAGGTCAGTGGGGAAAAGTTGAGAAGAAAAATAAACGGGCCCGAGGTAACATACCTCAACAGGCTAATTTTAATGATCTAGAGTTCGAAAGCTATATTATGACGGTCATATTGAGGGAATGTAGCACCTGGTGGGAAGCCGACCGGTGGGTACGTGTTCTCCAATTAAGAGAATCGAGGCGCAGATATGCTGCTGGTTTGATGAATCGCGAGCCGCCTTCTCTTCATCTGCATAAAGCAACACAAGAAGATGAAGCTGACTTTCTTCAGAACGGTGGTCGTTATTGTCGATCAAACAATCCCCTAAAGAAGATTAGTCGACACTTCTGCCCATCTAAACCAATCAGGGATTTCATGGATAAACACTGGCCTCGAAAATGAAAGCCATCGGCATCACCTGCGGCATCGGCTCTCTCCTCGTCGGGGCCAGGCAATCCGGTTTCGACGTCGCTGGCAACATCGAGTGGCGCGACTACTACCACACCAGAGACAGCGCCGGGAGGAACACCTTCACGGAGAACTTCCCGGGCGCTGTCTTCAAGTCACACTACGAGGATCTCGAGCCAGCCGAGATCGAGAGGATGATGAATGCAACCGTGGCTTTAGGACATCCCGAGTGCGGGAAGTATTCCGTCATGAGTGGAGCCCTTAGGGACCGGGTGGCGCGGCTGCGGGACCCGTCGGACATCCCTCTATTTGTGGATCTAGTGGCGAAGTTCAAACCGAGATACTTCGTCATGGACGACCTGCCGAAGTCCCTCGGCGCCTTTCCCATGTTGGAGTATCACAGCCGACTGCCGGACTATGACTTGTTCCCAGAGTGGATCAGCAACTGGGGCTACGGCAACGTCCAGAAGCACCGCAACCGGATGTTCATGCTGGGCTCCCTGAAGTCAGAGCGGTGGGCCTTCGTCCCCGGTGAGGCTTCGAATGACGCCACGATCCGGTCCACCCTGGAGGATCTAGGAGAGCCCCGACCAGGATCGAACTTCCCAAACCACGATCCGCACGTCAAGGACGAGCTGTGCTACCGCGGGCTGCACCTGGGAGGCCGGGGCAACCGTCCGACGTGGCGGGACATGGCCGAGTACTTCAGGAACAGACGGCCAGGCGACGCGTTCGAGTACCCGGACGACTCCGGCAAGGCAGTCCGGCGGATCGGATTCATGCGGGACCACTGGGACCGCCACGGCTACGTCATCACCGGGGGCAACCCGATCATGCACAACATCCGCTGCGACCCATACACGATCCGAGAGCGGGCTCGCATCCAGGGGTTCCCAGACGACTTCGTGTTCTACGGTACTCAATTAAATGAATTTGGGGAGTGGCACCACTTCGAGCTGACCATGGTCAAGCAGACGGGCAAGGCCATGCCGATCCAGTTTGCCCGCTACGTCTGCAGACAGATAAGGGCCCACATACAGTCTGAGCCGTTCGAATCTACTAAGCAGCGGGTCCTCCAGCCGAACGACCATGTGGACGAGGCGAAGAAGTGGTACTGCGACAACGTTGGGTACAGTGATCAGGAGGCCGCCTGCAAGCAGTGCTGGCTATACAAGGGATGTTCGATTCGCCTGAACAAGTATAACATAGGCAGGCAAGCCCAGGCACCCACGCCTCGGCCAGCGGCAGCGGGGACCAACCCAGCACCAGCCCTCCAACCCACGGTCCCCGCTGCTGCTCCTCGTTCCCGCCGCCTCGTCCCCGACTACCGACGAGTCGAGATGAAGATCGAGTCGTTCGGCGGAGGAAAATAGAAGTTTCCTCCGCTCCCGGTCAGTGGTACGGGTAGGATCATGGCAGATCCTTACAACATCCGCCTGAAGCAGTTCAACGGCGGTCCAGCGAGGATCGAGCTTCTAGCCAGACATCGGATCTTCCTGATGAAGTTCCTCATGAAGATCCTGGACGACCAGGACTACCCGGAAGACGTCCATCGAGAGGCGCGGGCTTGCCTCAACATCCTGACCGAGGAGAAGAGATGAAGATCACCCTATGCGGCAGCGCTAGGTTCGAGAAGGCGTACCACGTCTGGAACAAGAAGCTGACTCTGCGCGGCCACGTCGTCTACGGCCTGAGCACGTACCCTTCGATCGAGGGCGGCAACAAGGACTGGCACAACAACAGCGACTCTAAAGTGTTGTTAGATTTGGTTCACCTGGCTAAGATCGACGGGTCTGACGCGATCCTTGTCTTGAACGAGGGCGGCTACATCGGCGACAGCACCAAGAAGGAGATCATGTGGGCGTGCATCAAGGACAGGGACATCTACGCTCTGAACACCGAGTCCGTCGAGGAGCTCTTCCGGACGGCCTTCGGCCGGATAGTCGGGGTCATGTCGTCGGAGTGCCTGCTGTGAGCGTCGGCGAGAAGGTCCACGTCCTCGACGGAGCGATCCCAGGGGACTACCACTGCTCGTGCGAGTTCTGCCAGAGGAGCATCGGCGAGCTGCGGCCGCCGGATGGCGGGCACTACAGCCGCCTGGAGCGGCGGCAGTACTATGACCCCTCCGAGAAGGGAAAGGGCGGACACATAGCCAAGACCCCTCTGCACATAGCCCGCTGGGCCGTACAGCAGTTCTCCAGGGAGGGGGAGTGGGTCCTGGACCCCACGATAGGATCGGGCACCACGGCCGTCGAGGCTGTCACGCAGGGCCGCAGCGCCGCCGGGATGGAGCTGGAGTACGGGGACATCCTCCGGGCCAACGTCCAGAAGTCCATAGCCACGTTCAAGGGCCTGTTCCCGACGGCCGACGTGCCGCTTGCCCTGGTGGCCGCCGGTGACGCCAGGGAGATCCGGACGTTCCTCGCCTCCGTGAACCAGAGATATGCCTTGGTGGTCAACAACCCGCCGTACCTTGGGGACATCAGCATGCCGTCGCCGAAGGGCAAGCTGACGGGCAAGGCGCACCGCCACCTGGAGACCCGGTTCGACTATGACAAGACGCTGCCGAACATCGCCTTCCTCAAGGAGGGTCCAGAATATCTGGACACTATAAAAGATATTTATCAAGCGTGTGCTGACTATCTTGTAGCTGGCGGCCACTTCGTCGTCGGCGTCAAGGACATGATGCGCGACAAGAAGCCGTTCCTCCTGCACCACGACCTCTGTTTGTTGCAAAAAACCATGGGCCTCGAGCACGTCGGCAACGCCTTCCTCAAGCACCATCCGTCGACGCTCTTCTTGAACACGTACGAGAAGTTCTACGGCGTGAGACCACCTCTGTACCAGACCATCAGCGTGTTCAGAAAATGATCCACGTCGACAGCACCCACTTCCCGACCATCGCCTACGTCCTCCGGCGGGAGATGCTGAGCGCGCTGCCTGTGAAGACTGAGCGGTGGCAAGGCGTGCCAGTGAACACGGACACCCGCGAGCTGCGGAGCGTGTGCTTCGAAGTAAATCTGTACGGCGTCGAGGACCTGGACCACTGGAGGCAAGACGTCGAGCCGAACCTGCCGTGGGCGGACGACCATTTTTTAGAAAGAATTGGTGGCGAGCCGTTGAACCCTGGAGTGCAGTGGGCCAACTGGCCGTGGGGGCAGAGCGCCAACAAGTTCAGGACGTTTGAAAAATTTAACCACACGTACATGCAACGGTTATGGCCAAAGTTTGCTGGTCGAACTCCGGATGGCAAGTTGTCCGTATCTACTCAAGGTCACGGTCCCAGGAAGTATCCGGACGGCGACAAGCGGCCGAAGTTTGGCATTGGACACCACTACGGCGACCTCCAGGATCTGGTCGAACTATTATCAAGAGAACCACACACCCGCCAGGCCGTGATCCCCCTGTTCCATCCGGAGGACACGGGCTTCGGCGACGGCGGCCGGAAGATGTGCTCCCTGCTGTACCAGGTCATGGTCAGGGAGAACGAGGCCCACATGTACTACCCGCTGCGGTCCTGTGACCTGCGGCGTCACTTCAGGGACGACGTCTATCTGGCCATCCGGATGCTCCTGTGGATTCTTGGGGAATGCCGCAAGAGGAGCGAATATTGGTTGAAGATTGTCCCAGGCTCGCTCTCGATGCACATGACCAGCCTCCACGTGTTCGAGAGCGACTTCGCAGATCTCCAATCAGACAAATGGATGTGAAACCATGGACACCAAGACGAACTTCGAGAAGGTCATAGAGTTCAGAGAGCAGTTCCATCTGCCATCTTACTCCCAGCCGAGCCTCCTGAAGGATGAAGACTTCCTCTTCCGGTACCAGCTGTGCGCGGAGGAGCTGCTCGAGATCATGCAGGCCCACCGCAAGGGATCGGTCGCCGACTTTGCCGACGGCCTCGCGGATCTGCTGTACGTGGTCTACGGCCTGGCGCACGAGTCTGGCATCCCGATCGACATGGTGTTCGCCGAGGTCCACCGGGCCAATATGCAGAAGATCCGGACCACTAGGGAGAACCCCGGCAAGAGGAACTCGACCAACGACGTCGCTAAGCCTGCCGACTG
>Ga0066903_100005519_pt1 | contig 10990 bp, 13 predicted proteins | sample PanSoiMetaGPlot1_FD_67491 | JGI IMG/M metagenome (GOLD analysis project Ga0066903, IMG submission 67491) | Tropical forest soil microbial communities from Panama analyzed to predict greenhouse gas emissions - Panama Soil - Plot 1 (version 2) | ecosystem: Environmental > Terrestrial > Soil >...
CAGTTTGTTCGAGCCGCGCCCGCATCTCGGCCCAGCTGTCTGCGCGCATCTTCGCGTCATTGCCGAGCACGCGATCGACCTCAGGCATCTGCGCGAAGGTTTGCGGCTCGGTCTGTCCGGCGCAGCCGGTGACGATCAGCCTTGTGTTCGGCCGCTGACGTTTGATCTTGCGGATCGTCTGCCGCGCCTGACGCACGGCTTCACTCGTCACGGCGCAGGTGTTGACGACGACGAGGTCGGACAGGCCGGCCGCCTCGGCCTTGCGACGGATCACTTCGGATTCATAGGCGTTCAGGCGGCAGCCGAAGGTGACGACGTCGACGCTCATGGCGCGGCCTTGCTCGCAGTCGCCGCAAACAATGCGGGGTCGAAGCGTCCCTCGAATTCGTATTCGACCGGGCCGGTCATCAGCACGTGATTGTCGTGCTCGCGCCATTCGATGACGAGATCGCCACCAGGCAACGTGACGGTGACCTTGCGTCCGGTCCGCCGGGTGCGGGCCGCGGCGACCGCAGCGGCGCAGCCGGCGGAGCCGCACGCCTTGGTGAGACCTGCGCCTCGCTCCCAGGTGCGCACGATGAGATGGTCGGGTCCGTGCACGACCGCGAGCGAAATATTAGCGCGGTCGGGAAAGATCGGATGGTTCTCGAGCAGCGGTCCGATGCGCGAGAGATCATAGGCGTGCACGTCCGCGACCCAGAAGATCGCGTGCGGATTGCCCATGTTGACGGCGGAGGGCGAATGCAGGATCGGCTCGTCGATGGGCCCGATCTGCAACTCGATCGCGCGCGTGTCGTGAAACGGTTCGGCCAGCGGGATCTCGTCCCACGAGAACCGCGGCACTCCCATGTCGACCGTCGAAACCAGCGGACGCTCGCCCCTCCAGCAATTGAGCAGGCCGGCCTTGGTCTCGAAGGTCAGCATCGGCTTGCCGGTTTCTCGAAACAGCAGATCCGCGATGCAACGCATGCCGTTGCCGCAGGCTCCCGCCTCCGAGCCGTCATTGTTGAAGATTCGCACGAACGCGTCGGTACCCGGCGTCCGCGGCGGGTAAAGCGCCATCATCTGATCGTAGGGCGCGCCCTTCGGGCCGGCGGCCGCCCGCGCGTCGGGCGCGGTGATGGCGGCCGGTCGCGCACGCATGTCGACGACCACGATCTCGTTCCCGAGGCCGTTCATCTTGACGAAGGAATGGTCGGCGAGCGCGCTCATCACGTATCCGAGAGTTCCCAGTTATATGGGGAAAGTCGGTAAATTGGCCAGCATCCGGGTTCAGGCCACGCGCCTGCCACCAAGAAACGTGCGCCACAGCAGTAAGTTACCATCCGTGATCAGCAAATGCGGGTGACGCCTTGTCCGGTGGGGGACAAAGGCTCAACAAGCAGCAGTTGCATAGACTCTAAAGATTGAGCGTAATTTCGCCTTCTCTTTGCGCAATTCACCCCTTGATTTTTCCGGTCCGTCATTTGCATTCCACAGTGTTAGACATATCGTGCGGTCACCGCGCGCCAGACCTGAGCCGGGGGCGCTCATCCGCAGATGATGATTGGCGCGGCATAAGGAGATTACGATGAAGAGCGCTCGTTCCATTGCGCCGCTATTGGTTGCCGCCGTGGCTTTTGGCCTCCTTGCGCCGGTCGCGTTGCGTGCCGAGGACAAGCCCGCCGCGCCGCCGGCCGCGTCCGCGCCGGCAAAACCGGACTCCAAAGACCCGTTCGGCGAGGAAGTGACACTGACGGCCAAGCCGATCGTTTACGTCCAGGGCAATGGAAAGTGGGATTCGGCCTACGAAACCCTCGTCACCGGCTTCAAGTCGGTGCACGGCTATCTCGACAAGGCCGGCATCAAGCCGGCCGGATTGCCGATGACGATCTACACCCAGACTGACGATACGGGATTTCAGTTTCAGGCGGCGGTTCCGGTTGCCGAAACACCGAAGGATCCGCCGAAGGGCGACATTTCCGTCGGCAAGGCGCCGGAGGGCAAGGCATTCAAGTTCATGCACCGCGGCTCCTACGATTCGATGGACGTGACCTACGAGGCCATCACCAATTTTCTCGACGAGAAGAGCATCGACGCGAAGGAGCTGTTCGTCGAGCAGTACATCACCGACCCGGTGTCGACGCCCGAGGACAAGCTCGTGGTCGAGATCTATGTGCCGGTGAAGTAGCGACCGCCGCGGTCCTTGGCACGTTGCTAAAATGTTTTTGACGTCATTCTGGGCGCGAGCGAGGCTCGCGAACCCGGAATGACCGCTTAGGGGGTCTCATTACACAATCCGCCGGACTCACTCCGCGACCGTCAACACCTGCCCTGGCTTGAGGACGCGAAATTTTTCCGGTGCGATTCCCGCCTGCTCCAGCGCTACTGCGAGCGCCTCAACCGGCGCGTCGATCGCCTCATCGGTGAGTTGAAACGTGCCGTGATGATGCGCGAGAGCGAGCTCGGCGCCGCAATCGCGCAACGCTTGCACCGCCTCCTCCGGATTGATGTGCTGGTCGCGCATGAACCAGCGTGGCTCGTAGGCGCCGATCGGCAGGATGGCCAATCGAAAGGGCCCATAGTGCGCGCCCGCGGAGCGAAAATGATGGCCGTCGCCGTAGCTGGAATCGGCGACGTGGTAGATGCGCCCGCGCGGCGTCTCGATGACGAAGGACGCCCACAGCGCCTTGTTGCGGTCGAACAATCCGCGGGCCGACCAGTGCCGGGTCGGCACCAGCGTCACCGCGACGTCGTCGCTGAGTGGCACGCGGTCGTGCCAGTCGTAGGCTTCCGCACGAATCGCTCGATCATGCGCGCGCATGGTCGCGTTGTTGCCGAGCGGCGTGATGACGCGCGATCCGTGCTTGCGTGCGATCCGCGATAGCGTCACCACGTCGAGATGATCATAGTGACCGTGCGAGACCAGCACCGCGTCGATCGGTGGCAGCGCGTCGAACGCGATGCCGGGATCGTTGACCCGCTTTGGTCCGATGAAGGCGAACGGCGACACCCGTGCGGACCAGACGGGATCGATGAGAAGGTTGAGACCCGACGTCTGCAGCAGCAGGCTCGCGTGGCCGACATAAGCGATGCGCCATTCGTGCCCGGAGACGCGCTTGGGCGGCGTATCACTGTAGCCGCTCGGCGCCCAGGCCGGCCAAACCGCCGGGACGCGCGTGCGCCGCCAGCGTAGCAGATCGGAAAAACGCTTAGGCGGCACGCCACACCGATCGAAAAAGCGCACCCCGTCAAAATGATCGGAGACCGGTCCGCGGTAATAACGCTTGCGGGCCGTGCGCAATCCAGCACCGCTTGCAGCGATAAGCCCGATGGCGATCGAGGTCAGCACCCACATGAACGCCTCACTTGGTGACTGCGCGACGCCACGCAACTGGGGACGGCGGGCGCCTGAGCAAAAAAATGGTTAATGAAGTGTTGACATCCGTTCCTGATATGTTCCTATAGGGCATGCGCGAATCAGTAAACTCTTTTCCAAGGCCTTGGACCGTCACGCGAACCGCCGGCGGCTACTCCATTATCGACGCGAACAACCGCGCCGTTGCTTTCGTGTATTTCGTCGAAGGCTTCCGCGACGCCGTCAGTGGCCAGCCATTGTCGGGCAACGAGGGGCGACAGGTTGCGGATGCTTTGTCCGCCGTTCTTGAAGCGCAGGGGCTGGCGACCGCGCTGTCCTGACCTGTTGACTCCGAACCCCCGCCCCCGTATCGCTCTTCCCCATCCGTCAGAGGTCTGACGCAAGTTTTCGCCGACTGGCCCTTGCCTAGGGCTGGAGGTCACCGCCCGACAGCGCGATGCGCCCTCGGGCGCAAACGTGTTTGGAATCATGTTCGACTCTCTGTCTGAGAAGCTCTCTGGCATTCTCGACCGCCTCACGCGGCGCGGCGCGCTGTCGGCCGCCGACGTCGATGCAGCGGCGCGCGAAGTCCGCCGCGCGCTGCTCGAGGCGGACGTGGCGCTCGACGTCGTGCGCGGCTTCGTCGACAAGCTCAGGGAACGCGCGGTCGGGGTCGAGGTCATCAAGTCGGTGACCCCCGGGCAGATGGTCGTGAAGATCGTGCACGATCAGCTGGTCGAGACGCTAGGCTCGAGCGCGGATCCGATCGATCTCAACGCACCGGCGCCGGTCGCTATCATGATGGTCGGCTTGCAGGGCTCGGGCAAGACGACGACGACGGCGAAGATCGCCAAGCGCCTCACCGATCTCGGCAAGCGCAAGGTGCTGATGGCCTCGCTGGACACGCGCCGTCCGGCGGCGATGGAACAACTCGCGGTGCTCGGCCGCCAAGTAAACGTGGAGACATTGCCGATCGTTGAGGGCCAGTCGCCGGTGCAGATCGCTAGTCGCGCGCTGCAGGCGGGGCGGCTCGGCGGCTACGACGTGGTGCTGCTCGACACGGCCGGCCGCATCACGCTCGACGAGGCGATGATGACGGAAGCGGCCGACGTCAAGCGCGCGGCCAACCCGCATGAGGTGCTTCTCGTCGCCGACAGTCTCACCGGCCAGGACGCCGTCAATCTGGCGCGCTCATTCGATCAGCGCGTCGGCCTCACCGGCATCGTACTCACGCGCGTCGACGGCGACGGCCGCGGCGGCGCTGCCCTGTCGATGCGGGCAGTGACGGGCAAGCCGATCAAGCTCGTCGGCACCGGCGAAAAGCTCGATGCGCTCGAGGACTTTCATCCCTCCCGCATCGCCGATCGCATTCTCGGCATGGGCGACATCGTTTCGCTGGTGGAGAAGGCGGCGGCGACGATCGATGCCGAGAAGGCGATGCGCACGGCCGAGCGCATGCGCAAAGGCGCCTTCGATCTCAACGATCTCCGCGAACAGCTCGATCAGATGCAGAAGATGGGCGGCCTGTCCGGACTGATGGGCATGTTGCCGGGCATCGGCAAGATCAAGAACCAGATGGCCGCAGCCAACCTTGATGATCGCATGCTCAAGCGTCAGGTGGCGATGATCGCGTCGATGACCCCGCAGGAGCGGCGCCATCCCGACGTTCTCAAAGCCAGTCGCAAGAAGCGGATCGCCGCGGGCTCCGGCACCAAGGTTGAGGATCTCAACAAGCTGCTCAAGATGCACCGCTCAATGGCCGACATGATGAAGGCGATGGGGAGCGGCAAGCGCGGCCCGATGGCAGGGCTCGCCAACATGCTCGGCATGGGCGCCGGCATGCCGAGCCCCGAGCAGATGGCGCAGCTCGCACAGAAAATGCCGGGGGGATTGCCAGGTGGATTGCCAGGTGGATTGCCAGGTGGCTTACCGCCGACATTGCCGCCGACCATGCCGGGACTGCCGCCGAAATTTCCCGGCGGTCTACCGGGCATGGGCGGACTGCCGGGATTGGGAAAGAAGAAATAGGCGCGCGCTCGCGCGGTCCTGAACAACTCACAACGTCTGAGAAAGGAACAACGATGCCTGTTGTCATTCGCATGGCCCGCGCCGGGACCAAGAAGCGGCCGGTCTATCACATCGTGGCGGCGGACAGCCGCGCGCCGCGGGACGGGCGCTTCATCGAGCGGCTTGGATATTTCAATCCCCTGCTGCCGAAGGAGAACAAGGACCGCCTCAAGCTCGACCTCGAGAAGGTGAAAGGCTGGCTCGCCAAGGGCGCGCAGCCGAGCGACCGCATCCTGCGTTTCCTCGACGCCGCTGGCATCCGTCAGCGACCGAGCCGCAACAATCCGCAAAAGGCGATCCCCCGCAAGGAGCGCAAGGCGCAGGCCGAGGCCGCGGCGGCAGCCAAGGCTGCGGCGCCCGCCGCCGGCGGAGCGCCGGCGGCGAGCTAACGTCCGATCATGGCGCCGCGCGATCAGCAAGTCTGCGTTGCAAAGATTGGCGCTGCGCACGGGGTGCGTGGGGAGGTCAGGCTGTGGCCTTTCACAGCAGATCCGCTGGCGGTGACGCTATACGGCCCGCTGCGGAGCGAAGATGGCCGCACGTTCGAGATCGAAGCCGTGCGGCCCGCCAAGGATTTCCTGGTGGCGCGGCTCAAGAACGTGTCCGATCGGACTGCGGCCGAACGCCTGTGCAATGTCGAGCTCTTTGTTCCGCGTGACAGGCTTCCTGAACTCGGTGAGGAAGAATTCTATCACGCTGATCTGATCGGGGCGGCGGTCGAGGACCCGAGTGGCACGGTGCTCGGAATGATCATGGCGGTCCACAATTTCGGCGCCGGGGATCTCTTGGAGGTGCGGCCTGCCGGCGGTGGCGACACGGTCATGGTTCCGTTCACTGAAACGACCGTTCCATCGATTGATCTCGCGCACGGGCGGGTGGTGATGGTGCCACCAGAGGAACTTTCCGAGGCGGCGGAGAGCACGCACCGAGATCGCAGCGAAGACGACTGAGATTTCGACCATGTGGCGCGCAAGCGTTCTCAGCATTTTTCCGGAGATGTTTCCGGGGCCGCTCGGTGAGAGCGTGGCCGGCAAAGCGCTGGAGAAAGGCTTGTGGGCGCTCGACGCCGTCGACATCCGCGATTTCACGCTCGACAAGCATCGCATGGTCGACGACACGCCCGCCGGCGGCGGTCCAGGCATGGTGATGAAGGCCGACGTGCTGGCGCGGGCGATTGATTCGGCTGGAAACGACGATCGTCCGCGCCTGCTGATGAGCCCGCGCGGAGTGCCATTGACGCAGGCGCGCGTCGCCGGGCTGGCGCAGGGGCCGGGTGTGCTGCTGGTGTGCGGGCGATTTGAGGGTGTCGACGAGCGCGTGATCGAAGGCCGTGGGCTCGAGGAGGTTTCGATCGGCGATTACGTCCTTTCCGGCGGCGAGGTCGCGGCTCTTGTCGTGATTGATGCCTGCGTCCGGCTGCTGCCGGGGGTGATGGGCAAGGACGTCTCAGCCGCAGAGGAAAGTTTTGTCGAGGGCCTGCTCGAATATCCTCACTACACCCGCCCGCAGATTTGGGAGGGGCGGGCGATCCCTTCCGAGCTCACCTCCGGCGACCACGGCAAGGCCGCGGCGTGGCGTCGATTGCAGGCCGAAAAGTTAACCGCGAAACGGCGGCCCGATCTGTGGGCGGCCTTCGAGGCGGCATCGTGCCCGCAGAAGAAGTCAGCGCCGGATGGGTGACAAAACCCCGGCTTTATCGTAGAAGCAGCGCCGAATTGAGCGGTTGGCAGCCGGCGCCGTCGTCCGAGGCCGCACAACCGACGGAGAAATCCCATGAATCTGATCAAGGAGCTCGAGCAAGAGCAGGTCGCGAAGCTGTCCGCGGGCAAGGATATTCCCGACTTTGCTCCCGGCGACACCCTGCTCGTAAACGTCAAGGTGGTCGAGGGCGAGCGCACCCGCGTGCAGGCCTATGAGGGCGTCTGCATCGGCCGCTCCGGCGAGGGCCTCAACGAGAACTTCACGGTACGTAAGATTTCGTACGGCGAGGGCGTCGAGCGCGTGTTTCCGCTCTATTCGCCCATGGTCGACTCGATTAAGGTCGTGCGCCGCGGCAAGGTCCGCCGCGCCAAGCTCTATTATCTACGGTCGCGCCGCGGCAAGTCCGCCCGTATCGGCGAACGACAGGAGCACGGCGAGCGCGAAGAGGCGGCCGCCTCCGAATAAGCTTTTCTATTCGCTGGGACTGGTGCCCGCCGGCGCAAACGCCGGCTCGAATGATGCGGCGTTGACGGGTTCGCCGGACGGGCCGAATTGCACTGTGTTCGCAGCGAGCGGAGCCACGTCCGCCGATTCCGGTGCAGCCACTATCCGGATGTGGTGATGGGACTCGATCGTCATCGCGACGCCGGTGACCAGCAAGACCGCGATGATGGCCGCATCGCGTTTTGAGAAGGCGTTGGAGAGCATCAGGTTGCCTCGTATTGCCGCATGGTTTCGTCAGGACGCCTAACGACTAATTGTGCGATGCAATATTGATGCCAGCCATGCGCTGCGAGACTTCTCGCGGTCTTTTCCTCCTGAGAGCGAATGGATTAAGACAGGCGCGTAATACCGACCTTTCGACAGGACTACCGCAATGGCGAAGCCGCGTACCCTCTACGACAAGATCTGGGACGACCACCTGGTCGACGAGCAACCGGACGGAACGTGCCTGCTCTATATCGATCGGCACCTCGTGCATGAGGTGACGAGCCCGCAGGCCTTCGAAGGATTGCGCGCGGCCGGGCGAAAGGTGCACGCGCCGGAAAAGACGCTTGCGGTCGTCGACCACAACGTGCCGACCACCGATCGCACGAAGCCAAACCCTGATCCGGAAAGCGCCGAGCAAATCGCCGCGCTGGCCAAGAACGCCAAGGATTTCGGCCTCGAATACTTTGACGAGTTCGACAAGCGCCAGGGCATCGTTCACATCATCGGGCCCGAGCAAGGTTTCACGCTGCCAGGCACGACGATCGTCTGCGGCGACAGCCACACCGCGACCCATGGCGCGTTCGGTGCGCTCGCCTACGGCGTCGGCACGTCGGAGGTCGAGCATGTGCTGGCGACGCAGACGTTGATTCAGACGAAATCGAAGAACCTGCTGGCGCAGGTCGACGGCAAGCTGCCGCCCGGCGTCACCGCCAAGGACATCATTCTCGGCATTATCGGCGAGATCGGGACCGCCGGCGGCACCGGCCACGCCATCGAATATGCCGGCGAGGCCATCCGTTCGCTCTCGATGGAAGGGCGGATGACGATCTGCAATATGTCGATCGAGGGCGGAGCGCGCGCCGGCATGGTGGCGCCGGACGAGAAGACCTATGCGTATCTCAAAGACCGGCCGAAGTCGCCGAAAGGCGCAGATTGGGATGCGGCCATGCGCTATTGGGACAGCCTACATTCCGACGCCGGCGCGCATTTCGACACCGTGGTTAAGCTTGACGCTGCAAAACTGCCGCCGCTGGTGACGTGGGGCACCAGCCCGGAGCAAGTGATCTCGATCACCGGGCGTGTGCCGGTGCCCGCCGACATCGCCGACGCCAACAAGCGTCAGGCGGCGGAACGAGCCCTCGCGTATATGGGCTTAAACGGCGGCGAGAAGATCACTGACATCAGCCTCGATCGGATCTTCATCGGCTCCTGCACCAACGCCCGCATCGAGGATCTGCGCGAGGTCGCGCGGGTGGTGAACGGCAAGAGCGTCAGCCCCAGCCTCACGGCGATGATCGTGCCGGGCTCCGGCTTGGTGAAGGAGCAGGCCGAGGCCGAGGGGCTCGACAAGATTTTTGTGAAGGCGGGCTTCGAATGGCGCGAGCCCGGCTGCTCCATGTGTCTGGCAATGAACCCGGACAAGCTGGCGCCAGGCGAACGCTGCGCTTCGACGTCGAATCGCAATTTCGAAGGCCGCCAAGGCTACAAAGGCCGCACCCATCTGGTGTCGCCGGCGATGGCGGCAGCAGCAGCGATCGCGGGGCATTTCGTCGACGTGCGGGAGTGGAAGTAGCGTTTTGTCGGCGAGGCCCGCATGGATTCCGGGTTCGCCAACGGTGCCAGGTCTACGCAGGCGTAAACTTGCCTGCGTGCGGCGTCCCGGAATGACACGGAGCTTTGTTTGGGCGTTATTCCGGGGGCGCGAGCGAACCCGGAATCCAAAATCTATTTATGAACTCGGAAAATTCCCGTCAGTGCGTAGGGTGGGCAACGGCGCCCGCATGCCAGCAAATTGGCACGGCGCGTAATCCGCCGCGTCCACCACATAGAGCGCGTGACTCAATTCGAGTGCGCATTTGCCAAAGATCGCGTGGGCACGGCGGATCCGGACACGTTGAATTGATGCGCGAACCCGGCCGCCTTTTGCCTGCCCTACCGCATTTTCCGTCAGCGCCGGGTCCAGTAGCAGTGCACTTGCGGATAGAGCACGTCGCCGCTCGGCCGGTGCTGCAACTGTAGCCAGCTGTTGCATTCGCGATAGATGCCTTCGCTCGGATAGACCGTGAGCCGTCGCCGGTGATAGCGAGCGGTCGAATTGGCGGTGGAGACATCACCGGCCTGAGCGACCACGAAATCTGATGACCCCGCAACCGAGGGGGTCGCTGCCAAGTTTGCAACGCCCAGCGCCATGGTTACGGCTGCGATCCCGGCGACGTGTCGTGCGAGCATGATGAACCCCGCGTGATCTGAACAAGCCGGCTTACGCTCGCCCATTGGTGCCGTGGCGTCAACTCGGGCGGGCGGCTTTTCCCGTCCCTGCGGCTCGCCTAAAAGAGACCATGTCTGACAACCCTTTGGCGGATCCCCTGGCCTGGCGGCGCGTCGCGGCGCCCTCCCTGGGCGAGGTCGAAATACTGGCGGCCGAGGCGTTTCGGCGCTTGCCAGCGAAATTTCGCGCCTTGTGCGAGGGCCTTGTCATTCAGGTCGAGGACTTTCCAACCGCTGAGGTATTGGACACGATGGGCCTCGAGAGCGAATTCGATCTCCTCGGCCTGTTTCAGGGCACCGGCCTGCCGTTTCAGTCGGAAAGCAGTCCGGTGCAGGTGCCAAACATGATCTGGCTCTACCGGCGGCCCATCCTCGACTACTGGGCCGAGCATGAGGATACGCTCGGCGCCATCGTGACCCACGTCCTCGTGCACGAGATCGGCCACCATTTCGGCCTGTCGGACGCCGACATGCACGCGATCGAGCAGGACGCCGGTTGAGGCTGGCTTGGCCGCGCGCTATGACATGGAAGGTGGGAGCCTGCCTGGAGCAAATCGGATGGAAAAGTTCACAACCTTGGAGGGCGTGGCGGCGCCGCTCAAGCAGATCAATGTCGACACCGACATGATCATCCCCAAGCAATACCTGAAGACGATCAAGCGCACCGGCCTTGGCACGGGATTGTTTTCGGAAAAGCGTTACCGCGACGATGGCAGCGAAAATCCCGATTTCGTTCTCAACAAGCCGGCCTATCGCAAGGCGAAAATTCTGGTCGCCGGCGACAATTTCGGCTGTGGCTCCTCGCGCGAGCACGCGCCGTGGGCGCTGATGGATTTCGGCATCCGCTGCGTGATCTCGACCTCGTTCGGCGACATCTTCTACAACAACTGCTTCAAGAACGGCGTG
>Ga0066903_100005520_pt1 | contig 10989 bp, 9 predicted proteins | sample PanSoiMetaGPlot1_FD_67491 | JGI IMG/M metagenome (GOLD analysis project Ga0066903, IMG submission 67491) | Tropical forest soil microbial communities from Panama analyzed to predict greenhouse gas emissions - Panama Soil - Plot 1 (version 2) | ecosystem: Environmental > Terrestrial > Soil >...
CGGGGGGCGGGAGCGCCGATCGGGGGCTGTGAAACTTGGAGGGTTTTGAGCCCTAACATGCGTTAGTCGCGCGCCCCGCCCAGAAGGTTCAATGTCCCGTTAAGAAATTTGCCGGCGCCACTCAACCAATTGATTTTCAATGTAAATCAGTGGCCGAGCGGGGGTGCGTAGCGCCGACCGTGGCCGGGCTGACCGACAGCAGGGCCCGGTAGGCATCGACCAGCCCGGCCCCGAACTGCGGATCGAGCCCGCGCGGTCCGAGGTCGCGCGCAGTTGTCATCAGCACGCGGCGGACCTGATCGTGGCCAAGGTCCGGCTTGAGCTCGAGCAGGAGCGCGACTGTCCCACTCACCTCGGCGGCGGCAAACGACGTCCCCGACGTTTCCTGATAGGTGCCGCTCAGTCCCGGCAGCCAGAGCTCCACACCCGGGGCAGCGACCGCAATGTGCGGGCCGCGAACGGCCGCGGGGAAGAGCTTGTCAACCGCGTCGGTCGCGGTCACGGCGATGACGTTCGGATCGGCGGCCGGGTAGAGCGGCTTGGAACGCGGGCCGGCGTTGCCGGCCGCCGCGACCAGGATGACGCCCTTGGCGCGTGCCGCCTTGAGACTCAACTCGATCTTGGGATCACGTGGACCGGAAAAACTCATGTTGATGATGCGCGCGCCGCGCGCGACGGCCCAGTTGATCGCCTTGACGACGTAGAACGTGGTGCCCTCGGCCTTGTCGCGGTCGGCGCCAAAGGCGCGCGCCGCCAGGATCAGGGCGGCCGGCGCGGTTCCTTTCAGCCGCGCCTGCGCCGCGATCGCGCCCGCGACCGCCGTGCCGTGCGCATGCACGGGCTCGCCCGATCCGATCGCGTCGAACGTTTCGGCGATGACGCCCGCCAATTCGGGATGCGACGTGTCGACGCCGCCGTCGATGATGGCGATCAGGATCCTGCCCCCGCGCGCCAGGGTATGCGCCCGCTGCACCTGCAGCTTTGTCAGCGCATATTGCTCGAGCGGCGATCCGCCGTCGCGCACGGTCGCCTCGCCATCAAGCCGCATGATGTAGTTGGGCGAGACCGAAATCACGCTGCGGTCGGCTTCGAGCGCGCGTACGACCGTCGACACGGTGCGCCGATCGGAGATGCGCCACCGGTACAGCTTGGTGCCGGTAAGTTGGAGATTGAACGATTCGAGCCGCGCGAGTCCAAACCGGCGAGCGAGAGCTTCAGCCGCCGCGTCGGTGGTGTCGGCGGGAAGCTCGATCACCACCTCGTCCGGAACGTAGTTGCGCTCGCCAGCCGGGGGCACGCCGCTGCCGGGACGCCGAAATAACCGAGCGCGGTTGGCGCTATCACCTTTGCCGGATTTGCCTGCCGACTGGAGCGACATTCCGCCCGACTTGCCGGTGGGCAGGACGCCGGGCTCGCTCATGCCCGAGCGGGCCTTGCCGCTATCCGATGTCGAAGGACCAGGATTGAGATCCTGGGCCGACGCCCAATGGCCAGTCGGACAAAATAAAAGCGCGACAACGAGTGTCGTGCAGGCAATCGATAGCGAATGCAAACGCCGGGCGCGCCTGACCATGATCGCCCCTCCGATACCCCGACGGGTCGGCGTGCCGCCAAGCCCGCTCATCGGCGGCCTAAGGCCGCCCCCCTTGGCTCAACCCGTCACTCCTTCGTGGCGATGAATTCCACAACCCGCGATTCCGACTGCATCTGTTGGACAAGCTTTACGATCTCGTCCTTGGGCAGATCGCCGGTGAAACGAATGCTGAAGAGGCCTCCCCGCCCCGGACCGTCAACGACCACGGCGTTGTGGGCATTGAGGAACCGCGTGATCTCGGAAGCGGTCGTCTGCGGCGTGAAGCGGATGACGGCCTGAACAGCAGAGGTGTTGCCGAAGGACGACAGCTCGATGGTGCCGGACCCGGGCTGCTCCTTCACCACAACCGCCGTCAGCACGGCAGCCTGGACGAACAGCGTGAGCGCGGCGGCGCCCGCCGCATAGGCGACGGTGCGGGGGGCGAGCGAAGACAGGAACTCGGAAACGCGGCCGACCAGGTCGAAGGAGCGGCGCGCCGGCGCCTTGCCGCCCTCGGCCTCGATCGCTGCAAACAACTTCTCCATCGCCCGCGAGGACGGCGCCCCGAGCGACTCGTTGAGATGTATGGTTTCGTGCTGCTCTTCGCGAACCAGATCGAACCGACGCGCGAGCTCGCTGTCGCTCGCAAGCGCCCGTTCAACCCGCTCGCGGTCGCGACGGTTCAGCGTCCCGGCGGCGTGCCATGGCAGGAGGGCCTCGATCTCCTGACTCTCGGGCGCCCCTTGGTTCAACGTATTCATGGCCAACCTCTTTCGATTCCTGCCGCCTTGAGCAGCTCTGCCAATCTCTTGCGTGCATAAAACATGCGCGTCTTTACGGTGTTCTCCGGAATGCCGACGATCTCTGCGACCTCTTCGACCGACTTTTCGTGATAGTAGACAAGATCGATAATTTCCCGGTGTTCAACCGAAAGTCCCCCCAAGCACTTCCGGATCGCTGCGCCCTTGTCCTTCTTGGCCAGGACAATCTCGGGATCATCCGATTCATCCTCGATTGCCTCGGCCGCTTCCTCATCCAGCTCCTCATCGGGCTTGCGTCGCAAGGCCGTGAGAGCCTTGAATCGCGCGATCGCCAACAACCAGGTCGGAACCGCGGACCGCCCCTCGAACCGACCAGCCTGACGCCACACGTCAAGAAACACTTCGCTGATCAGGTCTTCCGCTACCGACTCGTCCCGAACCATCCGCAGGACGAACCGGTACACGCGTACGTGGTGCCGCGCGAACAGCACCTGCATTGCGAGTCGGTCGCCGGACGCAATCCGTCCGATCAGTGTTTCGTCCGATGTTCCTTGCATCGCCCGAACGATCAACTCGTAAGGTTAGTCGCAGGGGGCTGCGACGAGGTTCAATAAGGCTGTAGCCTGGTACATCCGCGCGCCCGCTTTTTCCTAGGGCGCGGACCAGGGTCCGAACGGCCCGTTCCGAACCACAAACTGGGCAAACATAGCTGGAAAACGCCTCAATTTGCGTGGATTCCGGTAACCGCCGCCGCCCTCTTTAGCAAGCTCGCCGCTTAGTCCGTTAGTCGTTCGCTAACCAGGCTGAACGGAAAAAAGCGGTACCTCGTCTAGGTACCAACCCGCAGCGGTGCATGTAATTTCCGTAAAGCCGCCAGCACCGACAGCGCCGTGATCCGTCCGGTCCGCGGATTCTCGGACGGGATATTCTCGATTGAGAGCGTAAAGCGGGCGGAATCCGCGTCGACCTCGATCGAATGGCAGTTCCGGTCGACCGCGGGGTCGGCCCAGATTTCGATCATGGTCCGTTCCGGCCCGACGCCGGCGAGCGCAAGCGCAGCCGCCACATTGACATTGGCTGGGAATCCGACCGCCGCCTCACGCGCCGTGCCGCTGAACACCCGCTTGGCCTCACGCAGGCCCTCCACCGAGATCGCGTTGGCCTCGAGATAGGGCGCCCCGAGAAGGCCGCGTGGTGGCTTGCGGGTAACCATGCGCACGGAATGGATGCGACCTTCGGCGGCCGCAGTCACCGCATCGAGTCCCAACAGGGCTCCGGTCGGGACGATGATCTGGCCACTGCGCTCCTTGGCCAGCGCGATCAGTGCCGGACGTTCGAGCAGAGCGCCGCAGCTGAGTACCATGACGGCTTTGCCGGCCTCGAGCATGGGCCGGCAGATGCGTTCGATGACAGAAGCGGGCGCGCATTCGATCGCGAGATCGGCGTGGCTGGGCATCGCGTCGAGCTCGACCAGCGGACAGGCAATACGCTCCGCGTCAAGCCAGGCCTGCGCCTTGGCGCGATCGTGCGCGGCGGCGCAGGCGAGCGTCAGGCCCGGCACGCCTTCGTGAAGGCGGCGCGCGAGCACCCGGCCGATGGCACCGAGGCCAGCAATGGCGACCCGGGTCATGAAGGAACTCCCACTGAAGTTATGCCTTTACGCGGCCGTCAGGACGGCCACAAGGGCAAGTCGCGCCGCACGCTCTGGTCGCCTTGACCGGCAATTCAACACAGGGCTCGCCCAAATCCGGGGAGTAACGACGGATGCAACCGGATTTTGGCGGCAAGCGTCATGGCGCTGCATGACGCACGCGTGCCATATCGCGGCTTTTGATCATTCCACGGCTAGGCCTAATTCCAACGACAAGGCGAATTCGGACGCTTGCCGGGAGCCACCCCCTGCGACAAACTCACTTGCTTCGCCCCTTCGCAGTACTTGGCTACGGTCCCCACGGATTTACGAGGGGCATCCATCGTTCGACGCAGACCCGGAGGACGCGCCTGCTGTTGTGGATCGGTGCCTGGATCGCGGCCGGTCTTCTCAATTTCTAACCAGCGGGGAATCATTTGCGCGGGACGATCATTATTGCCGCCATTGCAACCGTCTGCGGTGCCTTGATGCTCGTTTTCGGTCACGTGTTTTGGTACAGCGACGGGCATGTGTTTCTGCAATTCGCTGAGGACCTTACGCACATCCGGCTCAATCCCGATCTGCTCTCGCGGTCGCCAGGCTATCCCATCGTTCCGATCCTGAGCGGCGCGACCAGCGGCGAGCTTTACGGCACCTTCGTGCTGCACACGCTGATGGGGATCGCCGCCCCGGTCATGATCTACCTCGCAGTGCGGCCGTTCGATCGGCTTGCCGCCTTCATCGTCGCGCTCGTCGCGGCGCTATCGTTCATCACCTTCGGCTTCGCGCTGATGATCTACCAATCTCAGACCTTCATGTTTGATCTAGCCCTGTGCGGCTTCCTCCTGTCGCTCGCGCTGCGCGGACACGCCCGCGCGTTCTATTGGCTCGCCGTTGCGCTCGTGCTGCTCGCCTGGATGCGGCCAACCGGCTACGTCGTGGCCGCGCTCTGTCTTGCGGTCATCCTCTACACGCGGGTCAACCTGCGCTATGCGGCCGCCGCGACCGCATTGTTCGTCGCCATCATCAGCGGCTTTGCCGCCTTCCAAAGCCATGAGACGCGAGACAAGACGTACAGCCTCGATACGGGGGCGCAGCTTTTCTATAACCCCTACTTTCGCGGGCTTATGGCCGGCGACACCGAGTTGATCGAGCGGTTGTGGACCTGCGAGAAGTTCTCCTTTACGGCCACCGAGACCCTGGCGCAGCCAGATTTCCAGGTGTTTTGGCCCCTCCTTGCCTGCTTCAACGACGACGAACTTATGGCCGCAGCATTGCGCGCGCTGGCGAACCATCCGGTCAAAGCGATTAAAGGTACTTTGGCGAATCTCGCCGGCTTCACGATCGGGCCGCCCTGGACTTTCCACGGTGATGCGGACGCGTTTGAGGGGACGCCGCATTTCCTGCCACTCGTTCCCAACGACAGCGATCCGCCGACCGAGGCACATCTGTATGTCAGCCCGCGCTGGATAAGCACCGCAGTCCAGACCGAAGGCGAGCGCGCCTTGGATGAGGCATTCGGGAGTGTCTACCTCGTCACCGCCCCTGCGGCATTCGTGCTGATGCTGATTGGCTTGTTCGGCATTCGCCGCTTCGGCTTTGTCCCGCTCGGCATCGCGGCGGTCTATGCCGGGCACGTCGGCCCGATGGCAGTGCTGGTCGATCCCCAATTTCGCTACCAAGCCGAGACCGTGCCGCTCGCGCTGATGGGCGCAGGCTTTGGGCTGGCAGTGCTGCTTTCGTTTGTCAGGGACCGGCGCAAAGCGCTTCGGTCAGAGCCCGCGCAAGCGCGCACGCAAGAATCAGCAGGGCCATTGTAGCCATCGGAGCCTACCCGGAACGCACTCTTCCTGCCCAAAGGCGCACCCGCGGACGTCGTGAAGAAGCTCAACGAGGCTGCCGTGCAGACAATCAAGTCGTGCTCGGTCCGCCATCGCCTGCGGGAGTTCGGCGCCCAGATCCTCACCGACGACCCCGCCACCCCCCGAATATCTTGCGCAGTTTACGAGGAGCGAAATCGAAAAATGGGCGGGCTCGATCAAGGCCAGCGGCGTGACCATTGACTAAGTGCGGAAGGCTAGCTGCGCGGCCCTCTTGCGGCCAGAGCAGAATACCGGCAAGTTCGATTCCGTCCGCAAGAAACTGAATAATCCGTCGCTCCATACCGCAGGTTGAGGAATGCTCGGCTTGAAGCTGCCGCGGCCGAATGTGCCGCTCTGGGTTCGGCTCGGCGTGCCGATATCGATGATCATTGCGCTTGCGATCGCCCTGATCAGCTTTCTTAACCATTCCAACTACGAAAAGACCTACCGCCAGCTCAACGTCTCGCGCATCACCGTGGTGGCGCGCGATCTCCGGCAAGCAATCGAGGTCGGACTCAACGTCGGACTGGCGCCGACGAACAACACGCAGCTCGACAAGGCGCTGGCGGCTGCCAAGGATCATACCGAGGGGCTGCGCTTTGCCGTCGTCATCGACGCCCAGGGCAAGCGGCTTGTCGAAGTGGGTGGGGCAGCGCCCAATCAGGGCTGGCTCAAGCGCCTCGAAGGGATCGGCGAGGAGTCATCCTGGCTCGGCGAAGACGCCGACACTTATCAGGTCGGGCTGCCGTACCGGAACAGTTTCGGCATCACAGTTGGCGCGGTGATCCTGGGTTACGACAAGGCCGCGATCGATCGGGCGACTGCCGGCACGCGCTTGACGCTCTTTGCCAACTGGTTGGCGGCGGCTGTCCTGCTCACCGTGCTGACGTTGCTCGGGGTGTGGTGGATTACGCGCCCGCTTGAATCCGAGCTCGCGCAGGCCGAAGGCGCGCTCGCCGATCCGCTCTCCGGTGCCTCGATTCCGCCATTACAGCTTCCCTTGCTCGGGCCGCAGATCGAACGCGGCATTTCCGACTTTGTCCGTCAGAGTCACGCGGTGCAGGCAGCGATGGCCGAGGTCCCGAAGCGATCGCAATGAAGCGCCTGCCTCGCCAGCTCATCTTGCTGACTGCAATGCTGCTCGCAGTCGCCGCCGTGTTCGTATCGGTGCGGGGCGCGCAGCATTTCGAGGAGAGCCTGACCGCACAGGCGCTGGCGGTCGAACGCACCATCGCGCGCTCGATGATTGACGTCATCCAGAAGGCCCTCCTCCACGACATCCCATTCGATGGCCTGGTCGGTGCCGAGGGCTATCTCGAAGCGGTCAAACGTGACAATCCCGGGATCGAATACATCGTCGTCAGCGATGCCGACGGGCGTGTGCGCTATAGCACCGACCTGGGCAAGGTCGCGGATCCCGATTTGCTGCAGCGCTCGATCGCGCAGCTCAAGGCCGAAGGCACGGCACGTGTGGGCAAGTATTTCGACACGTCGACTCCGATCGTGCACAAGGGCAGCACGGTCGGCCGGCTGCATCTCGGCGAGCGCGCCAACATCGTCGAGCAGCTCCTTCGCGACATCGCCTTCGACATCGTGACTGTCCTGGTGGTCGCCACTCTGGTTGCTTTCGAGCTCGTCCGCCTCCTGCTCGCGGCTTCGTTTTCGACTCCGTTGCGCGCGCTGCAGGACTTCTTCGCCCGCATCGCCGCCGGCGATTTCCGCCTCTCTCTCGGACGCGACTTCTTTGGCGGCATCGGACGGCTCAACCGTCCGCTGAACGCCGCCGTCGCGGAGATCAACAGCCGCGTGCGCAGCCTGACGATGAGCGGTCGACCGCCGCCAGCAGGATTTGCGTTCGACACGCGCGACGAGCGCGAGACCCTGCGCGTGAATTCGGTGGAGAACATCCGCTGGCCGTTCTTCCTGCTGATCTTCTCGGAATCACTATCGCTGTCGTTCTTCCCGATCTTTGTCGGTCAATTCTATGATCCCTCCTTCGGGTTGCCGCGACATGTGATGATTGGGCTTCCCATTGCCTTGTTCATGCTGATCTGGGCGGTCGCGATGCCGGTGGCCGGTGCCTGGTGCGACCGCATCGGATATCGGCGCGCCTTCGGGACCGGTGCGGCGATCACGACCATCGGCCTGATCCTCACCGCCTACGCGGGCAGCATGCTGGAGCTCCTGCTGTGGCGCTCGCTCACCGCGGTCGGCTACGGGATCGTCTATGTGACGACGCAGACCTACATCACGCTGAACATGCCGACGAGCGAGCGGACGCGCGGCATGGCCTTGTTCATGGCGAGCTTTTTCGCCGGGTCGCTGTCGGGTGCCGCCATCGGCGGGATTCTGGTGGACCGGCTCGGCTTCAGCATGACATTCCTGCTCTCGGGTGTGCTTAGCGCCACGGCGGCGCTCTACGTCCTGCGCTTCCTGCGTCGCGAAGACGGCAAGCTGATGCAGAAGAGGGGTCTTGGCGTGGCCGATTTCAAGCTGCTGCTTCGCAACAAGCAGTTTGCGGTCATCACCTTCCTTTCTGCCGTTCCCGCCAAGGTCGCCTTGGCGGGATTCCTCTATTATTCGGTCCCGCTCTACCTCAAGGGTCTCGGACACAACCAGTCGATCACCGGCAGGGTGATGATGGCGTACGGTCTTGCAATCATCCTGGTCGGTCCCCTGGTCGCACGGCTTGCGGATCGCATGCAGGGCCGGTGGCGCTTCGTCATGGTCGGCGGCTATATCGGGGCGATCGCCATGGCGATCCCGCTCTTCGTCGGCGATACGCTCGGGGCTGCGCTTGCGGTGGTGGGGCTCGGCATCGCGCACGCTGTCAGCGTCTCCCCGCAGTTCACCTTGATCGGCGACCGCTGCACCGACGCTATCGAGAAGGTCGGTCAGGCTACTACGGTCGGGATCTTCCGCCTGGTTGAGCGGGTCGGCAACATCACCGGCCCGATCCTGCTCGGCGCGATGATCGCGCTGATGGACTTCATGGGCGCGTTCGTTACGCTCGCCCTGTTCACGTTCGTCAGCACGACTGCTTTCACCTTGCTGCTGCTCTGGTTCGACCGCAAGCCGGCCGAGCTCAAGCCCGCATGAGGCCGGCCATGCACAGACTCCTACTCGCCATCATCCTGGCTGTCGCGTCGGCCAGTACCGCATTGGCGCAAACCAAGCCGTTCAAGGTGATGCTCGTTCTGTTTCGCGGCGAGACCGCGGCCGAGCTCGGTTTCATGGAGCAGTTGAAAGCCCGCGTGCCGGTCGAATTCGTCATCCGCAACGTCGACGGCGACCGCGCCAAGGTGAAGGAATTCGTCAACGAGGCGAAGCGCGACCGCCCCGATCTGATCTACACCTTCGGCACGACCGTGACGCTCGACACCGTCGGCGCAATTGGCGCGGTCGATCCGAGCCTCCACATCGTCGACATTCCGGTCATCTTCAACATCGTTGCCGATCCGATCGGCGCCCAGCTCGCGACCGGCTTCACGGCGACGGGCCGCAATCTGACCGGCGTGTCGCATCTCGTTCCGATGGCGGACCAGCTTCGGGCGATGCAGCGCTTCAAGCAGGTTCAGCGGCTCGGCGTGATCTACAATCCCTACGAGGCCAACTCGGTGCTCGCCGTCAAGCAGCTCAAGGAGCACGCTGAGCAGTTCCGCTTCGTCTTGACCGAAGCCACGCTCGCCACCGCGCCGGGCCAGAAGCCGTCGCCGCAGGACATTACCGATGCCATGCAGCGCCTGATCGCAGCCAGGTCGGACTTCATCTATCTGCCGTCGGACTCCTCCCTGATCGAGCGCGCCGCGACCATCGTGGGGCTTGCGACCGTGGCCCGCATTCCGGTGATCTCGGCGACCGAGGGTCCGATCCGCGAGGACGGGGCGCTGATGGGACTGGTGAGCAACTACTCCAACGCCGGGGCCTTCGCGTCTTACAAGGCCGAACAGATCCTGGTCGGCAAGCAGCCGGCGGGCCGGATTCCGATCGAGACGCTGCAGCGTTTCGCCCTCGTGGTGAACATGACCACCGCGATCCAGCTCGGCGTGTACCCGCCGCTCGACCTCATCAAGATCGCGGAACTCCTATAGAGCACGTGACTTGTACGAGGATGGGTCCGGGCTCCCGCTCAGGTGGACGGGCGGTAATCGACAACAGTGAGACAGTTAGACATGACAAGACTTATCGCGTTGGCGCTTGCGGGGCTCGTGGCGTCACTTGTAAATGCTGCGGCGCAAAACTTCCCGACCCGGCCCATGATGATGATCGTACCGTTCGCCGCCGGCGGGCCGACCGATGTGCTCGCACGCGTCGTCGGACAGCGCATGAGCGAAGTTCTGGGTCAGCAGGTGGTGATCGAGAATGTCGGGGGCGCGGGCGGCATGGCCGGCGCGAAGCGCGCGGCCGATGCCCCGCCTGACGGCTACACCATGGTGCTCGGCACCGTCGGCACGCACGCCCAGGGGCAGACGCTCTATAAGCGGCCCCTCTATAACGCGGTCACCGACTTCACGCCGGTCGCGCTGCTTGCCGAAGTGCCGCTTGTTCTGATCACGCGGTCCGACTTGCCGCCGAACAATCTCAAGGAGTTCATCGACTACGCGAAGGCCAACCAGGCCAAGATGCAGTTCGGCTCGGCTGGCGCCGGATCGGCGACCCACATGGGCTGCGTCCTGCTCAATTACATTCTGGGCGTCGATATCACGCATGTTCCTTACAGCGGCACCGGTCCCGCTATGCAGGACCTCATCGCCGGACGCATCGATTATCTGTGTGAGGTGATTACGACCGCCAAGCCGCAGATCGAGGGCAAGAAGGTGAAGGCGCTGGCGATCATGAACACCACGCGGTCGCCGGCGCTGCCGGACTTGCCGACCAGCGTCGAGCAAGGCTCGCCCGACCTCATAGCCTACACGTGGAATGCGATCTTCCTGCCGAAGAACGCGCCCGAGGCGATCGTGCAAAAGCTCAACGATGCGGCCGTGCAGGCGATCAAGACGCCGGCGGTTCGCCAACGTCTGCAAGAACTCGGCGCGCAGGTCGTCGCCGACGACCGCACGACGCCCGACTATCTCGGCCGTTTCGTGAAAGCCGAGATCGAGAAATGGGCGGCGCCGATCAAGGCTTCGGGCGCGTTCGTCGACTGAATGCGCTCGCCGCTCG
>Ga0066903_100005521_pt1 | contig 10989 bp, 7 predicted proteins | sample PanSoiMetaGPlot1_FD_67491 | JGI IMG/M metagenome (GOLD analysis project Ga0066903, IMG submission 67491) | Tropical forest soil microbial communities from Panama analyzed to predict greenhouse gas emissions - Panama Soil - Plot 1 (version 2) | ecosystem: Environmental > Terrestrial > Soil >...
GCGAGGGCCTTCAGAGCCGGCTCCTTCAGGTCGCGGATCATCGCCGCGTCGTCCGTCCAGCGCCAGACTTCCGAAAGGAGGATCAGGTAGAGCGGCGTCGCGTCGACGGTGCCGTAGTAGGTGTGGAACCAGGTCTTCGCGGCCTTGCCGTCACGCACCTCGTGGACGATCTTGCCTGGCTCGGCGTCGATCGTCGGGTCGTCCTCGGTCGCCTGCAGCCCGGCCAGCACCTCGAGCCCGGTCCGCGCGAGCTCGGGGCCGAATAGGAGCGTCTGGTAGCACGTGATCAGCGTGTCGCGTCCGAAGACGGTCATGAACCACGGCATCCCGGCCGCGGGCAGCCGGCCGACTCCGGGGCCGCGTTTCATCCGCAGCGATGCGAGATCGGAGACCGACTGGAAGAACGAGCGCCCGAGGTCTTCCCAGTCGGCGCGGACCTGGGGCACGCGCAAACGCCACGCCGCGAGCGACTCGCGGACGCGCGTCAACTCGTCGCCGAAACGCCGCTCTGCCTGGCGCGGCACGACGTGGTCGCCCTCGAGCGAGGGGAACACGTCGACTCGCAGATGCCAACGCTCCCGCGGCTCGAGCTCGATCTGCCAACGGACGGTGGAGCCGTCAATCTCGCCGCGCTGCGAGAAGATCACCTGCGTCTGGGCGCCGTCCTCGCGGTCCTCGAGCAGGAACTCGTTGTGCTCCTCGGCGAAGCGGATCGGCACCGGCTCTGGCAGCGGCGCGGCGTGCAGCGGGTTCCCGAGCGCGAAGTCGTGCGCCTTGACCGAGAGAATGTCCGCGAAGTCGGCCTCGATCTGGAGCTCGAGCTCGAACGACTGCCGCTCCATGCTCTGGTTCTGGGCGACGATCACGTCCTGCATCGCCTCGCCCACGAAGCGCTCGCGGAGGATCGAGACGACATCCTGCTCGAGACCACCGTCGAGCGGGTTGCGCAGGAAGAACGCGGCCGAAAAGTACTCGACCTTCCCGGACGACAAGAGCAGCGGCCGGGCGCCGTTCAGCCGCAGCCGGAGCCCGGAGAGGAAGCGCGTGTCCTCGCTGTAGAACCCGTGCGTCCGACGGTCGATGTCACCGAGGTCGTCGCAGATGCAGAAGGTGGAGCCTTCGAGGATGGTCAGGGTCATAGGTCGCGGATCGTGCGGATCGCCGTGGACTGGTCGAGCGCCTTGAGCACGATCTCGTCGACGTTGACGTGGGCCGGGCGCGTGACTGCGAAGAGGATGCAGTCCGCGACATCTTCCGCGTGGAGCGGCCGGAGCCCGCGGTAGACGGCGGCGGCCTTCTCCTCGTCGCCGCGGAAGCGAACCCGCGAGAAGTTCGTCTCGACGAGGCCTGGATCGACCGTGGTGAGCCGGATCGGGCGGCCAAGCAGGTCCTGCCTTAGCGCGTACGTGAAGCCGCGCACGGCCCACTTGGCAGTGATGTACAGCGCGGCGTTCGGGTACGGCTCACGGCCCGCGACCGAGCCGAGGTTGACGACGTGGCCGCCGTCGCGCAGGTGCGGGATGCACAGCCGAGTCATGCGGATCAGGCCGTTCACGTCGGTCGCGAGCACCGTCTCCTCGTCTTCTTCTGTTCCCTCCCAGAACGGGTCGCGCCCAAGGCCGAGTCCGGCGGCGTTGACGAGGATGTCCAGGCCGCCGAGCTCGGCGACCGCGGCATCCACGAAGCGCCGGCAGCTCTCGGGATCGGTGACGTCGAGCTCGAGCCTGACGTCGGTCTCGAGCCGGTCGACCCGGCGTGCCGCGCCTGCGACGCGCGCACCCTCGCGCGCAAGCGCGGCGGCCGTGGCGGCGCCGATGCCGCTCGAGGCGCCCGTGACGATCGCGGTCTTTCCGTCGAGAGCGCCCACCTCGGCGGAGATTAACGTTGCGCCAGGGGAAGCTCGCTTCGGAGGGGCGGGCGCGCGTGCTCGACCTGGAGGGTCGTGTGCTGGAGCCCGAATCGATCGCCCAGCATGGCAGCGAGCTCCCGGCGGGCCTCGTGGCAGTCGCCCTCCGGCCGGACGAGCACATGGGCTGACAGCGCCGGGAAGCCGCTGCCGACCGTCCAGACGTGCAGGTCGTGCACCTCGACGACGTCGGGAACTTCGAGCATGGCGTCCGCCACTTCCTTCGGAGGCATCTCGCCCGGCGAAACCTCGAGCAGGATCCGCGAGGAGTCGCGAAGCAGCGTCGCGCTCGACCAGAAGATCAGTCCGGCGACGGCGAGGCTCGCGAGCGGGTCGAAGCGGTCCCAGCCGGTGACGAGGATCAGGGCGCCGGCGAGGGCGGTGCCGGCGAACGCGGCCACGTCGGTCGCGACGTGGAGAAATGCCCCTCGGACGTTGAGGCTCGTGCGGCTCGGCCGCTCCAGCACAGCTGCGGCGACGAGGTTCACCACGATGCCCGCTCCGGCGAGAGCCAGTACGAGCCCTCCGTGCACGTCGGTCGGTGAGACGAGCCGCTGCACCGCCTCGAAGACGATCCAGATCCCCACCAGCGCAAGGGTGATCCCGTTCGCGAGGGCGGCCAGGATTTCGACACGGCGGAAGCCGAACGTCCAGCTGCCGCCGGGAGGGCGTTGCGCGATGGCCGCCGCGACGACGGCGAGCGCCAGAGCGGCGGCGTCGGTGAGCATGTGGCCCGCGTCTGCCAGCAGCGCCAGTGAGCCCGCGACGATGCCGACGACCACCTCGGCCACGAGAAGGCCGACGATGAGCGCAAGCGCAATCGCTAGAGAACGGCGACCCGCCGAATGGTCGTGGCCGTGGTGTTCTGCCACGAGCCGATCGTAGCGGCGTCTACGGCGCGCTCAGAGCCGCCGCGGCTTCGGTCGCCACGGCGCCCGCGAGGCGGATCTCGGCCTCGGCCTGCTCACTGACGATCGGGTCGTGCGTCGCGCAGACGACTGCTGCGCCGGTCTCCGCGGCGAGCGCTGCCAGCAGGTTCGTGACCGCCAGCGCGTTCGCCTGGTCGAGCCGCGCTGTCGGCTCATCGGCGAGCAGCAGCATCGGCTTCGCCGCGAGCGCTCGGGCGATGTCGACGCGCGTCTGCTCGCCCGCGGAGAGGCGTGAGACGCGCTGCGTCGTGCGCTGCGCGAGACCGACCGACTCGAGCTCCTCGTCCGGCCGCTCGTCCTCCCGCCCTCTCAGCGCGAGCGCCAGCTCCAGATTCTCGCGCGCGCTCAAGAACGCGACGAGCCCTGCCTCCTGACGGACGAGCGCGACATGATCGCGGCGAAAGTCCGCACGCGCCTCAGGCCCCAGCGCGCTCACCTCGGTGCTGAGAACGCGCACCGAGCCGCCGTCGGGGAGCTCCAGGCCGGCGAGCAGGTGGAGAAGCGTCGTCTTCCCAGACCCGGACGGGCCGGTGACGGCGTGGAGCCGGCCGCCATCGAAGCTGGCGTCGAGGCCCGAGAAGACGATGGTGCCGCCGAAGGCCTTCGCCAGCCCGGTCGCAACGGCAACCGGCTCGCCGGTGACGGCGCCCCGGCGCCTTCGGCTCGGCGCCTCCGAGAGCGGCCGGGCCCGCTCTCCGGCCGGCGAGACGACGACCCCGCGGTCGCCGAGCTTCGCGGTCGCGCGGCCTGCGATCCCCGCGCGGGCCAGCAGCTCCTCCGGAATCCGCAACCAGCCGCCGCGCCCGACGACGATCGTCTCGTCGCGCGCATGCCGCCCCGCCTCCTCGCTGACACGGCCGTCGCGGATCGAGATCGCGCGGTCGGCGATCTGAGCCGAATTCGGGTCGTGGCTGACGATCACCGTCGTGCAGTCGAGCTCTCGCGCGAGCTCGGCGATCAGCCGGTAGACGACCGCGGCGTTGGCTGCGTCGAGCTCACCGGTTGGCTCGTCCGCGAGCAGCACGCGCGGGCGGTGCGCAAGGGCGGCGCAGACGGCGACCCGCTGCTGCTCGCCGCCCGAAAGCTCGCCCGGGTGCGCGTCGGTGCGGTCCTCGAGCCCGACGCGCCCGAGCAGGTCGAGCGCCCGCGCACGACGATCCGCGCGAGGCTCTCCGGCGAGACCGAGCTGGAGCGCGACCAGCTCGCCGGCGGTCAGCTCCGGCGCAAGCGACCGCACGTAGTGCTGGTCGACGTAACCAACCGTCTCCGCCCGGTAGGTGTCGAGCCGGCGTCCGGGCAGACGCGCCAGGTCGGTCCCGAAGACGCGGACGGCGCCCGCTGAGGGCCGGTCGAGGCCGGCCAGCAGGCGCAGAAGCGTGGTCTTGCCCGACCCGCTCGGGCCGAGCACGACGACGATCTGACCTTGCTCGACCCTCAGCGACAGACCCTGCAGCGCAGCGGCGTCCCCCTCCGGCGTCGAGTAGACGCGGAAGACGTCCTGGACCTCGACCGCGCTCATCGGAACGCGCTCCGGGTGGCGAGCGTGACGAGCCCTGCGGCGCACGCGAGGTACGCGGCGAGCCCTACGAGGACGAGCGGCCAGTCGATGCTGAGCACGAGCGGCGGCTCCGGCAGCCGGCCGTTGGCGGTCACGAGCACGACCGCCACGACGAGCACGCTCAGCACGGCGGCCAGCGCGATCCCTCCGGTCAGCCCGAGCGCCAGCACGCCGCCGGCGCGCAGCCGCACGTGCCGCCGCAGCGCCGACGGCCGCGCTCCCTGAGCCTCGAGATCGAAGAGCTCGCCGCGCTCGTCCCGAACGTCGGTGGTGACCGCGACCGCGAGCCCGGCCAGCGCGAGCGCGAAGCCGACGAGCGCGAGGCCCGCCAGCGTCCAGAGGACGGCGCGGGCGAGCGGGTCGTCGCGAAGGCTCGCCTCGACTCGGCTCTGGTAGGTGACCTGAACGCCCGGCAGCCGGGGTCGCCTCGAAAGGCCGTCGAGCCAGAGCTCACCCGGGATCGCCGAGCCGGGTGCAAGCGAGTTGAGCGCCGTCGCGAGTGCCTGCTCGTCCGCGACGACGAAGCCGCCATACAAGGTCGGGAACCTGTGCGCCTGGCGCGCAACGCGGACGACCAGCGTCTGGTCTCCGAGGTGGAGCGGCAGCAGCGCGCCGGCACCCGCCTGGTCGGCGACGTCAGGCGAGGCGATCACCGCTACACGCGTCTCGTCGGTCCGCTGGCGCGGGCGGAATTGCGGGCTGTTCGCGTTCGTGACGAAGTAGCTGAGCCGCCTCCCGGAGCCGGAGATGCCGTCGGTCCCGATCCAGTTTCGGAAGCCTCGCTCAAGGACATGCGTGCCGGACGGGCCGCCGTCGGCGAGCGACTCGACCTCCAGCGTGCCGGCGGCCGGCCGCGCGTTGTGCGCCTCCGCCTGCGAGGGCCCAAAGCCGAAGCCGACGAGCAGCCCACCGCGCGCCGCACGTGGGATGTGTCCGACGAGGAGCGGCGGCGTGTGGCTGAGCTCGAACGACTCGAACCGACCCGACGGCGCAGCGACGCTCGCGACGATCCGAAGCGGGAAGCCGTGCTGCCGTACGCGCAACCGCAACTGGTCGGCTTCCGCGGGGAGCCGGACTCCGCGCAGCGCGGCGTTGCCGAGATCGACCGACGAGGCGAGCTGCGCCGGGCCGCTCGAGGCGAAGTCGCTCCGCCAGAACGGCGGCTTGCGGATCGCCGACGAAGGCACGCCGAGCACGCTGATGTCCCGCGTGTCGTTGCCGGAGCCGACCTGGGCGTCGAGCCTCAGAACGGGAATCTGCCGTCTCGAGTCATGTCGAAGCGCATTCGTGACGCGCGGGTCCACGAGCGGCGCACCAAGGCTCGACGTCTGCTTCAGCACGGCGTCGGCGGGCGTGGCAAAGCGTGCCTGGTCGGACTGCGAGCGCATCAGCGTCGAGCGGTAGCCGACCGAGAAGGCAGCGAGACCGATGCTGACGAGTAGGAACGCGGCCGCTGCGCCCGCATAGCCGGAGTCGCGCGCGAGCGACAGTGCGGCCAGCCGGCCCCAGACCGAGAATCGGCGAGCGCCGCGCTCGAGCAGCCGAACGACTGGCCCCAGCAGGCGAACGGCGAGGACGGCCGCCACGAACGCGATCAGGGCGGGCAGCAGGAAGAGCAGGACACCCGTGCCGCCTTCGCTCGCGAGCTCGTTCGCGTCTGCCGAGCCGCGCGCGAGTGCGAGCGCGATCGCCGCGAGCGCTCCGACGGCGGCGAGATCGAGTGGCGAGACCGTGAACCGCGAGACCTGGACGACTGGCGCATGGAGCGCGAGTAGCAGCACGACCGCGGCCGCGGCCGCCAGCGCGAGGGCCGACCAGACGCCGGTGCCGGAGACCACCGAATGCGCGAGCACGCCGCCGACCGGCGCGCCCGCATTCCCGGCGACCAGCGCCCCGACGCCGCTGCCGATACTCCAGCCAAGCAGTGTCGCCAGCCCTCCGATGACCACGGCCTCCGCGACCGCGAGCAGCACGATCTGCCAGCGTCGGGCGCCGAAGCGAGCGAGACGCGCGCGTGTCAGCGCAGCCTCGGTCCGCCCGCCTGCGGCGACGAGAACGACGAAGGCAAGCAGCAGCGCGGCAGCCTGCCCGCCGACGAGCAGCAGCCGCCGCGATGTGACGCGGTTCGCCGAGACCGCAGGGGCGAGGTAGGCGACCGGGTCGGCCACGTCGAAGTAGACAGACCTCGCGGTCAGCGTTGAACGCGCCCGGTCGATCCGCCGCGACAGGCCGTCGAGCGCCCACGGATGCACGTCGCGGTCGCGGAGCGGAAAGATCCACGCGTAGCTGCGCCAGATCGGGTTCAGCAGCGGGATCCCGCTGGCGCCGGCGACGTCCCCGGTCAGCAGAAACGGCGGCCGTTTCGACTCCGGGATGAACCCGGTGATGTCCTCCGCGGCGCGCCCGTACGGCGCGAGCTGCAGGAACGGGACCTTCGAGACGAGCTCGGCGTAGCCGACACGGACGAGATGGAGGCCGGGCGCGCGGGGGATCGGCCCGCTGCCGGCGACCTGCACGACCTCGCAAAGGGACGGCTCGCAGACGCGGGGCAGGCGGCCGGAGCGCAGCCGGATCCACCGCGTGAGATGGTCTGCCGCGCCGAGATTGAACCCGTGGCCGGAGACGTCAGTCTGCCGGTAGATGACGGTGCGAATCGGCCGGTCCGAGCCGATGCCGTGAAACGTCTGGCGGACGCTCGCGTCGAGCCGGCGGAACCCTGCTTGACCGACCGCGCTGCCGAACCACGATCCGCGGACGACCCTCTGCTCGGCCGGGAGCCGGTGCAGCGCCCGCGCGAGGCTCTGATCCTGCGCTACCTCGCCCGCGCTCACGACGGCGGCGAGCGCCGCGGCCCCGGCGGCGATCCCGAGCGCCGCGAGCAGCACGCGCGGCAGCCTCCGCCACAGCCTCGTCCCTGCGAGGGAGAGAACGAAGGAGAACCGGCGAAACGCTGTCACCAGGTGACAAGCATGCCTGGCCCCGCTTCGGTTTAGGGTCGCGGGAGATCGATGCCCGAGGTCACGGATCCCCGATGAGGCTCGAGCCGCTCTACAGGATTCGCTTCACCTATCCGGAGGGCTGGGCTGTCGAGATCCCCGGCGGAGAGCAGCACCTCTATCTCGCCGAAGGCCGCTGCGAGGGCTCGATCACAGGCCGCTTCCGCGGTGCGAACTTTCCGGGCCGCCGCCCTGACGGCACGTTCCGGCCCGACTTCCGGGCCGCGATCGAGGCCGACGACGGCGCGACGATCATGGTCGAGTGGCACGGCTACGGCCGCGCCTATCCGGTCGGCCGTCGCCAGATCGTCGGCGCCGTCTTTCACCTGAGCGACGACGAGCGTTACGACCGCCTGAACGACGTCATCTGCGTTTCGGTCGGCGAGGTGCGCGCGTCACCCGATCCCGGCGAAGAAACCGAGCTCGTGGCGGACATTGCTGAGCTGGTGTGGGAACCGATCGCGGAGTGACGTTCCCTCAATGGTTGAGAACGAGGACCTGGACGCCTCTCTCCGCCATGTTGCCCTTCACGTCCCAGGCTCGGACGACGACTTCGTAGCTGCCGTCCGGGACTTGTCGGGTGTCCCAGAACTCCTGCTTGAACCGTGAGAACGGGCGAAACCAGAGCTCTCCTGTACAGACCGTCGTCGTCTGGAACACACATTCCCACATCGGCACGTTCTCGACCGTGCCCGGCGCGTAGTGGACGAGGTAGGGCGTTCGGGGAATCTGGTCGCTTTGGAAGGCGATTCGGTCGAGGACGAGCGCATGCGTCGCAAGCGACCTGATCGAGACGGCGACGCGATACGGATGCAGTCGCGTTTCCCAGCGCTCATGGCCGGCGAGCCAGCCGCCGAACGACTGGGGGTCGTCGATCTCGGCACGGAGCTCGACGCGACCGTAGAGACCCGTCGCCGCGAGACGTCGGGCGGTGTCCGGCTGCGCCAGGTCGATCCGCGGGTGCCACGGCCTTAGCGGTGGCGTGAAGAAGCGGAGGGCGCGGATCACCGGTGGCGCAGTGTCGACATATGGCAGCAGCTTCCCACCGGCATGCAGTGGATTCACCCAGAGGTGGCGGCCCCCGAGCATCTGCCATTCGGAGAGATGGACGTGCCACTCACCGCGGCAGGTCCAACCGATCGGGTCGCCCGCGTGGACCCAGAGCTTGTCCGGCACCGTCGGCGAAACGTGCAAGTAGGCGAAGTGGCCGACCGCCAGAAGCCGCTGGGCGCACGGCTCGGAGTCGACCCGTTTTCTGACGTGGGTCAAACCGTTCTCCACCGCGTAGACCCGATGGCTGAAGAGGCTGCTGGGCGCACCCGGGTCCTGGTGTCTGTCGTCGACGCTGATGTCGATTCCGAAGTGGTAGCCGGCGAGCCCGTTCTCTTCGAGACCCCGAGGATCGAGAAACGACGAGCGCACCGGGTGCTGTTCGTGAACCGGCGCGATCGGCCAACCGTGGTAGTCGTCGTTGTATCGGTAGACGAATCCGCGCGGAAGCGCACCGGGGACTCCGTGGCTGGGGTCCGACCCCTGCGCTCCGACCGACGGAGTCACGAGCAATGCCGTGAGCGCCAGCAGTCCTACCAAGCCGCACGTGGGTCGACGCGACCGGGCAAGGATGTGAATCAAGAGCTCGACGATTCTCATGCTTCCCGCGCGAGACGACGTGGTCTGCGGCATAGGCGACTCCGTGAGCTTCGCAACATCGCGAGAAGCGTTCATCGAGCATCGGCAAGATCCTCGTCCGGCAGGTGTGCCAAGTGTCATTCCGGCACGCTGTCCCAGGCGAGGATTCTCAGTCGACGACGGTGACGTCGTCGCCGATCGTGATGGTGCCACCGGCAAGGATGTCGGCCCGAACGCCGCCGCGATGGACGAGCGGCCGAAGCAGACCGGGACGTGCGAGCTTCTCGAGGTGCGCGCAGGGTTCGGCGAGTCTCCTGCCAACGCAGGTCGCGGATCCGATGCGGAATCGATGACCGACGAGCCCGTTCAGCGAGATGCCGGTCGTGACGATGTTGCGGCGAGCATCCTCCCACGAGAGCTCGATGGCGTCGAGCACGTCTGCTTCAACAAGCGTGACTTCGTAGCCGCGGCCGGGCCCACTGAACGTGCCTCTTCCTTCCGCATAGCGGTCGCCCTCAAGTCCTCGCCCGGGCAGCGCAGCGACCGATTCGACTCTCCTGAGCGGCGCCTCGGCTTGCGGAGCTACGAGGATGCCCGCCACGGTGCCAACGCCGTCCGCGCTCCCATAAGGCGCATTGGTCGGGAGGTGAAGATCGAGCGGCGTCAGCATCAGGCCGGCGTCGATCGGAACGTCGTCGCGGTAGGCGTCGCCGGGGTCGAGCCAGACACCCGAAGGCGACCCGAACATGACCACTGCATGTTGGCGATCAACACCTCGAACAAGCGCGATCCACTGACCCGCCCAATCGAACGAACCCGCGTTCTCGATCGGAACAAGTCCGAGGTTCCGTTCCGCGAGCCACTGCCGGAAGAAGCGCTCCGGATCCTCAACGTCATCCGGCGGCGCAGGCACCGGCCCGCCGACCATCTCGCTCAGACAGGCGCAAAGCTCGCCGGCGAGCGTCGAGACGCTCATTGGTCAAGCCTAGCCTTACGATCAGCCCGTCGTGCTCGAACTCGATTTGAGCGTTACGGCTGAAGAAGCCCTCGACGAGTGTCGTCAGCGCGGCCTCGTTGTCCGGAGCGAACGCGAGCTTGCAGGTCGAAGTGGCAGCCATCATTGACATCTAGGCCGCGCACCAAGGCGACATTGCCCAACCGTCTAGCATCGTTTGCGAGGTCTCGACAAGACAAAACGACTCGTGCCTGAGGAGCCGCGCCGTTGAGCGAACCTTCCGACGACGGAACCAAAACCGACCGACCGGCTCGCTTGCAGCGGCGCCCGGCCGTGATCGGCGCGGTAGCGGCGCGAACGGCCGCCGTCTCGAGGCGAGGCCAGGAATGGGTCGACCGGCAAACTCCGGAGTCGCCCTCCGGAGTGGCGATCGACGCCTGGCGGCGCTATCGCGCTGTCGATGGGCCGCTCCAGTCGGCGCTTCTTTCCCTTTACATCCTGGTCGCGGTGCTCCCAGCGCTGCTCGTCATCGAGGAGTACCTGGACCCGCACCCCAACTCGCTGGCGAACAGCGTCGTCCACCACTATCACCTGAATACTCCGACCTCCCAGATGATCCACAGCGTGCTGGGCGAGGGCCGCACTCACGAGCTCGGCTCGGCGCTGCTAGCAATCGCAAGTGCGCTCTTCTTCGGCCTCGGTTTCGGTCGCGTCTTGCAGCTCATTCACGTGCGGGCCTGGCGAATCCCGCTCCCGCCGCGGCAGAGCGACCAGGTGCTGTACGCAATCGTGCTCCTTGGCCTCTACGGCCTGATCGTGTTACTCCTCGTCCAGTTGGCGGAATTGAAAGGCAGCCCCTCCTGGGCCGAAAAAACGCTCGCCCTTGGCTGGGCCGCCCTCCTGGTGGTCTTCTTCGTCTGGGCGCCGTGGCGGCTCACTCACCGGCTGATCAGACGAAGGGACCTGCTCCCCGCCGCGATCCTGACCGCGGTCGGCCTCGTCCTGCTGATGCTCGT
>Ga0066903_100005523_pt1 | contig 10988 bp, 9 predicted proteins | sample PanSoiMetaGPlot1_FD_67491 | JGI IMG/M metagenome (GOLD analysis project Ga0066903, IMG submission 67491) | Tropical forest soil microbial communities from Panama analyzed to predict greenhouse gas emissions - Panama Soil - Plot 1 (version 2) | ecosystem: Environmental > Terrestrial > Soil >...
GGTGTAATCGAGCAGGATCGACTTGACCATCTCGTGACCGAGCGATCGCGCCCACGCCTCCGGTATCAGCGCGTCGCCTTCGGCGGTGTCGATCGCGATCGGCAGCGGGATGCGCGGCATCGGCATGGCTGTCGCACGGCATGTCCACAGCGCATGGAGGCGGCGGATCTGATCCTCGACGGCATCGAGGCCGACGACGGGAACGAACGAGGGAAAGATTTCGAAGACGATCGCGCCGAGACTCGGCAGCCTCGGGATGACGCGCTCGCAGATCGCGTAAAGCGCGTCAGGAATCGCCCCCGGAATGCGCGTCGAGCCAGAACCCGTCGACCTCCATGCCGCCGGCCAGGTGAACCTCCCAGACGCGGTCGAGCGGCGCCAGATCGAGAAACTCGTCGAGCGATTGCCGGCCGTTCAGCGCGTTCGCGAACAGGTCGTGCAGATCGAGCAGCAGACCGCAGTCGGCCGACTCGACGACGCGCCGCGCGAACTCGCCGTCATGAAGCTCGTCCGGCCGCGGCCGCAGTTAGTTCACGCCGTCACGGCGTGCCCCGGCTCACCGAATAGTTGTGCGCGACCGCCACTGCCAGCGCCGCGTTCAGGCACACCATCAACCACACCGCGCCTTTCGGGTGCGAGCGAGCGAGGCGTTCGGTGCCAAACACCACGCCCGCGGTCGATGCCGACTTCAAGAGCACGAGCGAAAGCGTGGAGTCGCCGCCTACCGTGAGGACCGGATTCGCCTCACGGCCGCCCGCCGCTCGCGCCTTCATCGTCGAGTGGATGTCAAGACCCTGCAGCACGCCGAATGAGACGTACAACGGTATGAGCGCTACAGGCCGTGGCGCCTGCGCCGACGCCGGCCTCGCGGAAATCATCAACGCAAAGACTACGGAAATCGATCGTTTCACCCACGCCTGAGTTCGCATCCCCATCCCTGACTCGTTCTTCTGTTCTGCCGAACGGTTTGAACAACCTGGATTTCAGCGGGAAGATCGCTGACGTCGATTGCGCGCGGGCGGCGCGCTGATCCTCAGCCTCGAGCGCCGCGTGTCGTGCGGGCGCCGGCGTCTTTGACTGCGTGACGCGCCGTCACAAGGCGGAAGTGACGACGGTCGGCCGACGGGCGACTGAGAGGAAGAACCATGCGAGCGTGAGGCCGGCCGCCATGAGCGTCAGGTGGAAGCCGTATTCGATCCTCAGCAGCCCCGACAATTCCATCCCGTTGTGAAGGTGGAGACTGTCGTGCGCCCACCAGTTGACCATGACCCAGGTGATCGACAGGTGCGCGGCCCGGGCGAGCCGCGGCGCCACGTTGTCGAAGCGGACCAGTGAATAGCCGAACAGCAGGAACGCGATGCCAGCGCCGCAGACGAGCGCTTCGGTCAGCCCCAGTGCCATGAAGAGAGGGACCTGGATGCCAACGGCTTCGGGTATGTCGTGCGCCGGCATCCAGAAGCCGCCGAGGGGACCATTCGGTTCCGTCAGAAATGCAGCGATTCCGACGATGAGCGTGACAGCGAGGACTTTGATTTTCACCTTCGGCCTTATCTCTGTTTGATTGATGTGACGGGGGTCGCGTCGGCGGCTGCAGCGTCGACGCGGCGAAGCGACCTGGGTCGTAGGTTCGTGGATAGGCCTACGGCGGGAACGCGCGCTAACGTCTACGGACAAGCGGACTCTGGAACGGCCGGAACGCCCTGACGTTCTCGCTATTGCAATGCGTCTGCCGAGTGCGAGCGGTGCGTAGACGTGCAGTCCTGTGACGGTGGGCAGAAACTGACTGCGCCGAGGGTGACTTTACTCGTCGTGCGGACGTCCGCGATTGTCCACTGCCTCGACGGCGGATCAACCTGGCGTTGTCCTACAGCCTGCTGGCGCGAGCGGCCGCGCGCTCTGCGTCTGTGGCTGCCTCAGCGGGATTCACCGACATCCGAAGAGGGGATGGATTACTCGATCGAAGGCGTCAGCGCGGGTTTGCCGGCGCCCCGGCGTTCTTGACGGCGACGAAGCGGCCGCTGCCGGTGGCATCCACCTCGACGCGCGCCGAGCCGTCCGCGTCGTAGATCAGCCGCCGGTCGGGTGTGCCGCGGTGCGTCGTATCGAATGCGACCGAGGCGAGGCGATCGCCGGCGTAGGTTTCCCACTTGTCCATGCGGCGGTCGCCGTCAGTGTCTTCCTCGGCGGAGACGAGCACGCCTTTGCTGTAGTGCTCGATGCGCGAGATCGTTCCATCACGGCGCGTCGAGGATTCGGTGCGCTCGATCGTCCCGTCGGGGCCGGGATAGGACCATGCGTCCTGTTTGCCGTCGTTGGCCCGTGAGAAGCCAATCTTCTCGAGCTTCGCATCGGGGCCGTAGTACTCCCAGCGGTCGATGGTGCCGTTCTCGTCCTTGTCGATCTCGATGCGGACGACGCGTGCACCGTCCATGTAGCTCCAGGTGTCCACGACACCGTTGCCGTTCGAGTCGTACTTGAGCAGCGTAAGTTTGCCGGTCGTCTTGTCGTATTCGGGCGCGATCCGCTTGCGCGCCTCGTCGCCTTTGGTATCGCAGGCGACACAGAGCAGACCGATCACCGCAGCCCGCGCAGTCGCCGTGAGAACCCTTCGAGGCATCATCAGTTCCACCTACATCGACCCGCGATCGAGGCAATCGCGAACGGCGATTGAATGTTGACCGCGGCGATGCGCACGACCATATACCATAACCGAACCTCACGGCACCTGCGCTCGATGGACCAGTTAGTCCGCGCCCTGCAAGTGAACACTGACGGCGCGATGAAAGAGGACCTAATGTTTCCTATCGTCTTCTAATGTTTCTTATCGTCGGTCTGCGCGGGCCGCATCCACATCGACGAGGACGTTTCGTTGGTATTACAGGCTCGTTCGATTTGAACCCGTCGACGATTTGCCCGCGCCGACGGATCGTCGCCGGCAATCCATGGCTCCGGCCTATCGACATCAGCGGGCAATTCACCACGCCGCGGCATATAGCCGACGCCCCACGGGCACGAGAAACCACGAGAGAACGAAGCCACGACTACGTCACCATGCCTGTGACGAACAGGTAAAACCAGTCCTCGCGCTCGACATCGAAGAAAACACGGCCGAGAACGTTCAGGCGCCGCGTTGGGCGATGGCCCGGCATCGATCGTGCTGCCGATTGCTACGCGCATCGGTCAAGCCGACCTGCAAAACTTTGTGCGCAAATCAGCCAAGCCCGCTCTGCAAGACTATGAGACCGATCGCGCTAGTCAAGTCGATCGAGGCTCCTATGAATCCAGCGAATGAGTTACCCACGTCGCTGATTCTAGTCGAAGGAAATCGGCTCCTGCGAGAAGGGCTGGCTGCGCTGGTCAGCCACCACGAGGATTTGCAGATTGTCGCAACGCTCGCCGATGGCGACATGGTCCTGCAGAAGATCCAGCAACTGAAGCCGAGAGTCGTCCTGCTCGACCTCGGTCCGCGCGATCACGATCACGTGCCCCTCGTCGAGAACATCACGCGTGACCACGGCGACGTGAAGGTGATCGTGATGGACCTCGTTCCGGGCCAGGCCGATGTGATGGAGCTCGTCAGGGCCGGTGTATCGGGCTTTCTACTGAAAGATGCAACCTTCGACGAGTTCCTCAAGACGATTCGCCTGGTTGCCGCCGGGACTCATGTGCTGCCGCCGCCACTCACCAATTCCCTCTTTTTCGAAATCGTCAACGACGAGGCGAGGCGCGAGCGGGCGCTCGTATCGTCGCCGGCGACGCTGACGCGCCGCGAACGCGAAATCATCCGGTTGATCGCCGACGGCCTGAGCAACAAGGAGATCGCCCAGCAACTGAACGTGGCGACCTTCACGGTCAAGAGTCACGTCCACAACGTGCTGGAAAAGCTCGCGCTCCGCACGCGAGTCCAGATCGCCTCGTACTACGCCAAAGAGGGGACGCCGCGGATGAACGCCGTCTCCGGGTCTGACACCGTCCGCCTTCGGCGGTAGACGGGTACAGCGCCGTCCAGAAGGTCTACGCCGTCTTTGGTCCGACCGATGGATGCCGGTCCACGAAAACCGGCTGTAGAGTGCTCGTGCCTCCATGCGCGCTGTACTCCACATCGATCCGCCCTTGTTGCGCGAGGTATTCGAGCATGCGTTGCCGGCGGCCGGAATAGACGTCGTGGGTTCGCCGCGCGACCGTTTCGGGCTGCTCGTCTCCATCAAGGAGCGAGATGCGGACGTCGTGTTCCTCACTTCCCCTGATCCCGGCGATCCCCTGAAGGCGCCAGGCATCTGCAGCCATCTGCTGAGCGAATTCCCGCAGCTCAAGATCGTCATCGTGTCAGAGGATTCCTACACGATTACCGAAGTTGGTGTGCGCACGCTCCGGTTCAACGATCTGAGCGTCGAATCGATCCGCGCGTCGCTCTCGAAGCTCCTCGACTGATCGTTCGGGCTAGTCCATCTTCCAATCCCGGGATCGATCCTTTCGCGAGCCGACCTTGTTAGCCTGTTGAGCGCTTTCGCACCGGCGTGTACGTCGAGCCGGTGCCCACTCTTCCAGGCACATGTAAGTGACGGGGCGAAGCTCTGTCTGATGCAGATCCTCTACGTCGGCTGCCCGTCGAGTGAGCGTCCGGAAATGCGGCGTCTGCTCGCATCCGCTGCGCTCGACGTGCTATGGGCCGACACGACCGCTGGCGCGCTCTCCGTCCTGCAGCGTCGCAACCTCCCGGTTCTGCTCGATCTCTCCGCCGGCTCGGTGGCGCTGCGGACCGCGCGCGAAGTGCGGGTTCGGCGCGCCCGCACGCTGGTGTTCGCCGTCGCCGACCTGCGACGTCCCGATCTGACGGCTGCAGCCGTCGCATCGGGGGTGGCAGACGTCTTTTCGCGGCCGCTGGGTCCATCGCGCGTCATCAACGCGCTCGAGCGGGAAGGAGCGCAACACCGGCGCGCGCAGTGCTGGCGTCACGAAAGCCCCGGAGATGACTTGTACTGTTTGTCGGAGTCGATGCGCGAGGTGAGCATCCGCGCGGCGCACGCCGGCGAACTGCGCTCCGGCGTCATGATCCGCGGCGAGAGCGGCACCGGCCGGCGCGTGGTGGCAGAGGCGATCCATCGGCATCGACCGAACGCGTCACGTTTCGTCGCCCTCGACTGCGCGGCGCTTGCGCCCGACGAACTGGAGCGAGAGCTCTTCGGATCGGCGGCTCGTAGCAGCACGTGCGTCGAGCGCGATCCGATCGCCGATCCGTTCGAGCGCGTCAGCCGCACCAGCCGCCTCCACGATGCGATCGGCGGCACCTGCTACCTCCGCAGCATCTCTGCCGCCTCGCCTCGCGTGCAGGCTCGGCTCGCCTGTGTGCTGTGCCGGCGCGAGGCGGTGCTCGCTGAAACCGGTGAGCGCCTCCTCATGGACGTGCGGCCTGTCGCCGGCGTCGAACCGCACATCGATCGCATCGTTCGGGAGGGTCGCCTGCGCCACGACTTGTACTCGCGGCTGTCGGCGATTCGAATCGACATGCCCCCGCTGCGCCGCAGGCGCGAGGACATCCCGGCGATCGCCAATTGCTTCCTCCGCGACATCTGCGCGAACCGCAAGATGGCGCTGAAGACGCTTTCGCACGGCGCGCTGTCGCTGATTACGGCGCTGCCGTGGTCGAGCAACGCGCCCGAGTTGCGCGACGTGCTGCAGACGGCCGCCGCGTCGATGGCCGAGACATCGATCAGCCTCGAGACGATTCTCGCGGTCGTGCGGCTCGACGGTGGCTCGGCGGCGTTTGCCACGCGGCGCACTCTCAGCGAGGCTCGCGCACGGTTCGAACGCGAGTACATCGCGGCCGTTCTCGAGCAGCATCGCGGCAGCGTGAGCGAAGCGGCTCGCGCCCTCGGCATCGAACGCGCGAATCTGTACCGAAAACTGCGGGGCCTGCGCGCCGACGGCCACAGCGTCGTCGCCGTCCGAAAGTATCATTCGCACCACATTGCATGAACTTCTTGACCGTCGACGTCAACGTGCCCATAGTGACCGTGAGGTTTCGTATGTTGCCTGCGTTCCGCCGACTCCTCGTCTCGACGCTGATCGCCGTCATCGTCCTGCCGGCCGGGTTGCTCGAAGCCGCGCCGATCTCCGGCGTCCGCGCGGCAGTCGGCACTATCTCGGGGTCGGCGCGGAGCGCGTCGGGCCAGCTGCTGCCCAGCGTCGCCGTTCGTGTGCGAAACGTTCAGACCGGACAGCTCGAGGGAGCGGTGAACGCCGGGTCGGACGGGCAATTCAGCTTCAGCGCGCTCGGGCCAGGTCTCTACACCGTTGAAATCGTGAACGCGGCCGGTCAGGTGCTGAGCACGAGCGCGCCGGTACTTCTGACGGCGACAGCGACGTCGGCGACGGGAGTCACTGCGACGACGTCGGCAGCGGCGCAAGCCGGTGGGGCAGGCGGATCCTTCTGGACCAGCGCCTGGGGGATTGTCTCGATCGCCGCCATCGGCGCGGGTGTCGTCGGCATCGTGGTCGCGGCCAATAGCGGCAACGCCAGCGGCTCGCAGTAGGTAATTCCCCGGGTCGAGTCGCCAGGCATTCGCCTGCCCGGCCGGTCCGCCGAACGACCGCACGCGCCTTCGAGTCTCCCTGCGCGCGCGTCCCTCGGTCTGACTCCCTCGAAGAGGCGATTCGGCCGCCGCACGGTTTCCGTCAGGTGAGGCGCACACTTCTTCTGGCGCTCCTGTTCGGGTTGATTGCCGCCCCGGCTTCTTCGCAGATCGCCGATCGGCCCGGCGCTGCGCCCGTCCGCATCGGCGTCGTCGATCTGTTTCCGACGGTGGCGCTGACCAACTTCGGTATCGACAGCAACGTTTTTCTTCAGCCCGATCAGCTCGATCCAAAGCGCGACTTCACCTTCACCGCGACGCCGGCGACCGATCTGCGGATCCGTTTCGGCCGCTCGCGGCTCACCGGCAGCGTCAAGGAAGACCTCGTGTACTACCAGACGTACTCGAGCGAGCGAGGGGTGAACAGCCATCTGAACGCCCTCTTTGAGGTTCCGATCAATCGGACGACCGTGAGCGCGGGCACGAGCTTTCTCAGCACTCGCGAGCGCCCGGGATTCGAGATCGACGTGCGGTCGCAGCGCTACGAGACCGCCCTCAACGGCGGCGTCGAAGTCCACGCCTTTCCGAAGACGTTCATCGGCGTTCGCGCAGAACGCACCAGGATCGACTACGACAAGGGGCAGGTGTTCCTCGGCAGCAGTCTCCAGTACGCCCTGAACAGGATCGAAACGGTCGCCGCGCTACACGCGCGGTACCGGCTCACGCCGTTGACCAAGCTCATGCTCGAAGCGAGCGTCGAACAGGATCGATTCGAGTTCTCGCCGGTCCGCGACTCCGACTCGAGCCGGATCGCCGCAGGCGTCACCTTCGCGCAGTCCGCACTTCTCAAAGGATCGGCGATGGTGGGGTACCGCGATTTTCAGCCGCTCTCGACTGATCTACCGCCGTACCAGGGCGTGGTCGGGCACATCGACCTCTCGACGGTTCTCGGTCCGACGAAGCTCGGCCTGATGATGAACCGGGACGTGCAGTACTCGTACGACCTGGCGCAGCCCTACTACCTTCAGACCGACGCGACGGTTTCGGTGGGGCAGCACCTCGTCGGGCCCGTCGATGTGACAGGCCGCTTTGGCTTCGCGCGGCTGGACTACCAGAACCGGACGACGCTCGACGCTCTGCTGCCGCTGCGCACCGATCGCGTTCGGATGTTCGGCGGCGGCCTCGGCTATCGCGCCGCCCGGCGCACGCGCGTCGGATTCAACGCGGACTATTACGGCCGGCGATCGGATCGGCTGCTGGGTGATTACGACGGCCTGTTGGTCGGCATGTCGGTGACGTATGTCTTCTGAACGACACGCGCCACGGAGGAGTACACCGTGATGCACGCGCTGATGACGGTGTTCGGAGCAGCGGCCCTGCTCGCACAGGCGTCGGGAGCGGCGGTGAGCGACTACGTGGTCGGCCCTCAGGACGTCCTGACCATCACGTCCTACGACCAGCCGGATCTGTCCGGACACTTTGCTGTCGAAGCGGACGGCACGTTCACCTATCCGCTCATCGGCCGCGTGACCGCGGGAGGTCTCAGCCTTCGGGCGCTCGAGAAGCAGTTGAAGACGCGGCTCAAAGACGAGGGGTTCTTCAACGATCCGCAGGTCACCGTCGCCGTCGACACCTACAAGAGCCAGAAGCTGTTCGTGGTCGGCGAGGTGCGCAGTCCTGGCACCTATCCGCTGTCGGGACAGATGACTCTTGTCGAAGCGCTCGCGCGCGCCGGTTCCACGCTGCCGACGGCGAGCGGCGAGGTGATCATCGTGCACGCTGGCGGCGGCGGTGCGTCGGCCGCCGTTCTGCCTTCCGAAGGCGGCGGCGGCGAAAACATCACACGCGTGGACCTCAAAGCGCTGCAGAGCGGCGCGGTCGCGGACAACGCGATGCTCCGGGACGGCGACACGCTGTTCGTGCCGCGCGCGGAGAGCGTGTACGTGTTCGGCCAGGTCAAGAACCCCGGTGCCTACGCGTTACAGCAGAAGAACACGACCGTCCTGCAGGCGTTGTCGCTCGCCGGAGGGCTGACTGATCTCGGATCCACGACGCGAATCAGGATCGTGCGCCTCGTGAGCGGCAACAAACAGGAGATCAACGTCAAGCTGGGCGACATGGTGCAGCCAGGCGACACGATCATCGTGCGCGAGAGGTTTTTCTGATGGCCGACAACGTTCCACTCGACCCGACGTCGATCGATCAGGCGCCGCCTCTACGCGCGCCCGAAGTCGGAAACAGCAGCGTCCGGCAGGACTCGTCTGGCTACGGCTATGGCAGTAACGTGCTCGGCGAGCAGGAGGTTCACCTGCTCGACTACGTGCGGGTGCTGTACAAGCGGCGTTGGACGGCCGGGACGGCGTTTCTCACGGTGTTTGTCGCGGTCACCATTTACGTCTTCACGGCGACGCCGCTCTACGTCTCGCGCGCGCAGATTCTCATCGAGAAAGAGAACGTCAACGTCGTCACCTTCAAGGAAGCGGTCGAGCAGAACCAGATCACGGACGACTATTACCAGACGCAATACCGCTTGCTGCAGAGCCGTGCGCTCGCCAGGCGGACGCTCGACTCCCTGCAGTTGTGGAATCATCCGCAGTTCAGTCCGCAGCGCACCAACACGATTTCCGTCGGGGCATTGCTGCGGGCCACAGTCGCTACGATAGGCGCCTGGTTCACGACGCCGGCGCCCGCCGAGGAGTCGGCGGCGGACGAAACGAAGGGTCAGTCGGCCGCGATCGATCGGTTTTTGGACGCGTTGACGGTCTCTCCGATCCGCAACAGCCGGCTGGTCGACGTGAAGTTCGAATCGCCGGACGCGGCGCTGTCGGCGCACGTGGCCAACGCGCTGGCGAAGGCGTACATCGAGCAGAACCTCGAGTTCAAGTTCACCTCGTCGAAGGAGGCGTCGGACTGGCTCAGCGAGCGGCTCGGCGAGCAGCGCAAGCAGGTGGAGGCGAGCGAACAGGCGCTCCAGCAGTACCGCGAGCAGACCGACTCGGTCGCGCTCGAGGACAAGCAGAACATCGTCGTCCAGAAGCTGGCGGACCTGAACACCGCCGTGACGCGCGCGAAAACGGAACGCCTGCAGAAAGAGGCGCTCTATAACCAGATCGTGTCGCTGCAGGACGACCGCGCGGCGATCGAGACGTTCCCTGCGATTCTCAGCAACACGTTCATCCAGCAGCAGAAGGGGGAGCTCGCCGAGCTCCAGCGGCAGCAGGCGCAGTTGTCGCACAAGCTCGGACCGCACCATCCCGACATGGTGAAGCTGGGGCTCGCGATTCAGACGGTCGACGCGAAGCTCCAGGGTGAAATCGCGAAGGTGGTCCAGGCGACGCGCAACGATTACCAGGCTGCGCTCGCGCAGGAGCAGAGCCTCGTTAAGGCACTCGACCAGCAGAAGCGGGACGCGCTGGAGCTGAATCGCAAGGGCATCGGCTACAGCGCACTGCAGCGCGACGCGGTGAGCAACCGGCAGATCTTCGACGGTCTTCTGCAGCGGACGAAAGAGACCGGCATTTCTGGCGATCTGAAGACAAGCCACATCCGCGTCGTCGACGCGGCGGAAAAGCCGCGCGCGCCGTCGAGCCCGAACAGACGAATGGACCTGGTGCTCGGGCTTATCGCCGGCCTCGCCGTTGCGATCGGGCTGAGCTTTTTCTTCGAGTACATCGACAACCGCATCAAGTCACCCGAAGAGATTCGCGGGCACCTCGGCCTCACCCACCTGGGGATGCTACCCATGCTGCAGCAGAAGGGGGACCGCTATCCGCTGCTCAGCGGCGGCGTCCCGGCGAACTTCAGCGAAGCGCTCAGGACCTTCCGGACCAACGTGCTGTTCTCGTCGGCGGAGGAAGGCGGCCGAGCGCTGGTCGTCACGAGCACCGCCCCGCGCGAGGGCAAGAGCCTGGTGTCGAGCAACCTCGCCATTTCGCTCGCCCAGGCGGGTGAGCGTACGCTTTTGATCGATGCGGATCTGCGCAAGCCGAAGGCGCACGACATCTTCGGCCTCAGCGAGGAGCCGGGCTTGTCGAACGTCCTCGTGGGCGACGCGCCGATGAGCGCGGCGGTGCGGGAGACGACGGTGCCCGGGCTGTCTGTGCTCGTGGCGGGCCGAATCCCGCCGAACCCGTCTGAGTTGCTGGGCGCGTCACGCTTCCGCGAACTCATGACCACCCTCGGGAAGCACTTCGACTGGATCATCGTGGACACGCCGCCGGTGATGGCGGTTGCCGACGCCACTCTGGTGGCGCACCTGGCGACCGGGGTCGTGTTCGTTGTCGGGGCGGAGATGACGAGTCGTCACGCGGCGAAGCGGGCGTTGGACCAACTGGAGCACGTTCACGCGAAGTTCGTTGGCGGGGTGTTGAACAAGGTGGACCTGCACCGGAATTCGTATTACTACTCCCAGTACTA
>Ga0066903_100005524_pt1 | contig 10988 bp, 9 predicted proteins | sample PanSoiMetaGPlot1_FD_67491 | JGI IMG/M metagenome (GOLD analysis project Ga0066903, IMG submission 67491) | Tropical forest soil microbial communities from Panama analyzed to predict greenhouse gas emissions - Panama Soil - Plot 1 (version 2) | ecosystem: Environmental > Terrestrial > Soil >...
CTTGGTATAATCCGGCCCCGGAAAGGAGGGCTTATCCCGATGACTGTCGTCGCCTCAGGGTGGGATAGGTCCGCCTTCTGAAGCAGGCCGTTTACCTGCCCCACCCAACCTTCAAGACCCAGTAGACCATTCACCGTTTCTGACAGGGAGGGGCGACGTGTCTTCACGAGAGCGTCTCGGGTGGAACCCGTTTTTCGAAGCGCAGGCTGCGACGGTTGCGCGTTCGGACGTCCAGTTCGCGCGCGTCGTGGAAGAGCAGCGCAGTCTGTATCGGCTGAGCGGCGGCGACGGCTGGGCGGAGGTGAGCGGACGCTTCCGGCACGACGCCCCGGATGCGGCGGCGTTTCCGGCCGTTGGGGATTGGGTTGGCGTACGGGTTCAGGGTTCTGGTTCTGGTTCTGGTTCTGAATCTGGTTCTGGTTCTGGTTCGCGCGCCGTGATCGAGTGCGTGCTCGAGCGGCGCAGCGCGATCTCGCGCGCGGCGGCAGGGCGCGCATCGGCGGAGCAGGTGATCGCGGCCAACGTCGACACAATCTTTCTCGTGACCGCGTTGCCGCAGGATCTCAACGCCCGGCGGCTCGAGCGGTATCTGACCATGGTCTGGGACGGCGGCGCGACACCGGTCGTCGTCGTGAACAAATCGGACCTCAGCGACGATCCCGACGCGGCGCGCGATCATCTGTGCGCGCGGCTGCCGCTGGTTGACGTCGTGCTGATCAGCGCGCTGCAGGAGCGCGGCCTCGACGCGCTCATGCCGTGGCTGCAGCCGGCGCAAACGGTCGCGCTGGTCGGGTCGTCGGGCGTGGGGAAATCGACGCTGATCAATCGCCTCCTCGGCCGCGACACGCTGAGGACCGGCGCGATCAGCGACGCGGATGGGCGCGGACGCCACACGACGACGGCGCGGCAGCTCATCGAGCTGCCTGGCGGCGCGCTGCTGATCGACACGCCAGGCATGCGCGAGCTTCAGCCGTGGCCCGGCGACGACGCAGTCGAGGCAGCGTTTCATGACATCGCAGAGCTCGCAGAAGGCTGCCGCTTCGCCGACTGCGCTCATCAGGGCGAGCCGGATTGTGCGGTGCTCGCGGCGGTCGAAAAGGGAGTCCTCGATGCGGATCGGCTCGAGCACTACCGTCGGCTCTTGCGCGAGGCGGCGTACGAGGAGCGCCGCCACGACAAGGCGGCCGCCGCCGAGCACAAGCGCAGGTGGAAGCAGATTCACCAGGCCAACAAGGTCATGTACCGCGAACGCGATCGCGGATAATGGACGACCGTGCGGATCACCGGCAGGGCCGCCGTCACCGCGATCGCGTGCGTCTGGATGCTGGCGGCCGCGTCCCCTTCGCCGACCGAAGAACGCGTCCGGCTCGAGACGTCGAAGGGTCCGATCGTGATCGCGGTGCACCGCGATTGGGCGCCGCGCGGCGCCGGTCGCTTTCTCGAGCTGGTCAACTCGCGCTATTTCGACGACTCGCGCTTCTTCCGCGTCGTCAAAGGCCAGTGGGCGCAGTTCGGGATCGCCGGCGATCCGAAGGTGGCAACGGCCTGGCGGACCCGGACCATTCCCGACGACCCGCGCGGCCAGTCGGTGACGCGCGGCAGGGTCGCCTTCGCGTTCGCGGTGCCGAACGGCCGCACGACGCAGATCTACATCAGCCTTCGCGACAACTCGTATCAGGACGAGCAGGGCTTTGTGCCGTTCGGCGAAGTGGTTGAAGGCATGGACGTCGCCGACGCGCTCAACAGCGAATACGGCGAGACCTCCGGCGGCGGGATCCGTGCGGGCAAACAGCAGCCGATGTTCGACGGCGGCAACGCGTATCTCGATCGCGAGTACCCACGGCTCGATCGGCTTCTCAGTGCGAGGGTGATCCCATGAACGCGCAAGACCTGCAGACGATGGTCGACTATCACTACTGGGCGCGCGATCGTCTGGTCGAGGCAATCTCGCAGCTGACGCCCGAACAGTACAGCCGGGATCTCGGCAGCAGCTTCAAGTCGGTGCGCGAGACGGCGACGCACATCTACGCGGCCGAGTGGGCATGGTATCAGCGCTGGCATGGCGAGTCGCCGACGGCGCTGCTGACCGCCGACCGCTTCGCCGATTTCGACGCGTTGACGGCGGCGTGGGCCGAGCACGAGCGGAAGATGCGCGCGTTCGTCGACGGACTCGACGACGCGGACGTGACGCGCGTCATCGAGTTCAGGCTGCTGAGCGGGCAAGCGGGCGCCTCGCCTGTCTGGCAAATGGTCCAGCACGTCGTGAACCACGCGAGCTATCATCGCGGGCAGATTACGACGATGCTCCGGCAGCTCGGTGCGCAGCCGGCGAAGTCGATGGACATGATCGCGTATTACAGAACGCTGGAGGCCAGGTCATGAAACGCGCTGTCGTTGTCGCCGTTCTGCTGCTGTCGGTTGCGGGCGTGATGCCGAGGCGCGCGGCGACCGCGGGATCCGGGCCGACCATCGAGCAGTTCCTCGCGCCGGGCACGCCGATCGAGATCGTTTCGGCGAAGAAGGTGGACCGCGTCGCGTGGACGGCGTACGAGCATGGCTTGCGTAATGTCTACACCGCGGTTGCGCCGGCGTTCACGCCGGTGCGGCTCAGCAGCGTGACGAGCGACGACGGGATCGAGCTGAGCGATCTGCGCATCTCGGACGACGGCGCGACTCTGGTGTTCGTGCGCGGCACGCAGCCGAATCGGGAAGGCTGGATCGCAAATCCGACCGCCGATCCGAACGGCGCGCAGCGCACGATCTGGGTTGCGTCCACGGCGGGAGGCGGCGCGCGGAAGCTCGGTGAGGGGACGACGCCGTCGCTCTCGCCGGACGGAAAGACCGTGCTGTTTGCGAAGGATGGGCAGATCTACGCGTATGCCACTACAGGGGCAGGAGGGGCAGGAAGGGCAGGAGGGGGAGTCAACGGAGGTAGTGGAGGCTCGGCGACGAAGCCACTCGTCAAGGCATGGGGATCGAACAGCAACCCCGTGTGGTCGCCTGACGGGAAGAAGTTCGCGTTCGTCAGCGATCGCGTGGATCATTCGCTCATCGGTGTCTACGACGTCGCTTCTCGGAAGATCAACTTTCTCTCGCCGGGCGTCGATCACGACACGAGTCCCACATGGTCGCCGGACGGGAAGCGCGTCGCGTTCATCCGGCGGCCGGGCACGCCGTTCGGGCTCCAGGCGCATCAGGGGGCCGGCAGCATCGGCAACCCTGATGGTCCGGCTTACAACCCGCTGAACGCGCTGCGCAACGGCGGCCGCGGCGGACGAGGAGGCGGGGGACGCGGCCGCGGAGGCCGCGGCGACGCGGGCGACGATCAGCGCGACGACAAGCGTCCGGGCCTCTACACCGCGGCGTTCGCCGGAGGCTACACGATGTCGTTCTGGGCCGCAGACGCAGCGACCGGCGAGGGCAAGGAGTTCTGGCACAACCAGAAAGACGACAGCGACTTCACCGGCATCGGCGGCATCGGCTGGACCGACGCCGATCACGTGATCTTCGAGGCGGAGCCGCAGGAGTGGACGCGGTTCTACTCGGTGAGCGTGTCGAATGCGCAGCCGCAGCCGGTGATGCTGACGCCGGGCGAGGGCGCGGTCGAGCAGGTATCGGTGTCCGCGGATGGAAAATTCCTTTTCTACGCGACCAACGCCGGCGATATCGAGCGGCGGCACATCTGGAAGGTGCCGACCGCCGGCGGCGCGGCCGAACAGCTGACGAAGGGCGAGACGATCGAGACCTATCCCGCCGCACTCGCGTCAGGCAAGGTGGCCGAGCTCGGCGGCGACGCGAAGCGGCCGTTTGGCGTCGGCATCGTGGCGGCGAATGGCGGCGCTCCGCATTACATCTACCCGTCGCTCGCGAACTTCCCGACGGACGCGGAAGTCGTGCCCCAGCTCGTGATGACGAAAGCGGCCGACGGCCTGGACATCCACAATCAGCTGTTCCTGCCGAAGGACTTGAAGCCCGGCGAGAAGCGGCCGGCGATCGTGTTCGTGCATGGCGGCCCGGTGCGGCAGATGCTGCTCGGCTACCACTACATGCACTTCTACCACATCGCCTACGCGGTCAATCAGTGGCTCGCGAGCCGCGGCTTCGTGGTGATGTCGATCAACTATCGCAGCGGCATCGGCTACGGCAAGTCGTTCCGCACCGCGGCGAACACGGGCGGGCGCGGCAACGCGGAGTATCAGGACGTCCTGGCCGGCGGCAAGTATCTGCAGACGCGTCCCGACGTCGATCCGAACCGGGTCGGCATCTGGGGGCTCTCCTATGGCGGCGTGCTGACCTCGCAGGCGCTGGCGCGCAACTCCGACGTCTTCAAGGTCGGCGTCGATCTCGCCGGCGTGCACCTGTGGGGCAGCTCGCTCGATCCCGACAACGTCTCGTACAAGTCCTCGACGATTTCCGCGATCGACACGTGGAAATCGCCGGTGCTGCTGGTGCACGGCGACGACGACCGCAACGTCCAGTTCTCGCAGACGACCGGCCTGGTGCAGCTGCTGCGCGCGCACAACGTCTACCACGAGCTGATCGTGTTCACCGACGACACGCACGAGCCGCTGCTGCACAAGCGATATCTCTACGCGTTCAACCGCATGGAGGAGTTCCTCAGCCGGTTCCTCAACGGCAGCGCGCCGAAGTCGACGGCCGGCCAATGACGCCGCAGCCACCGGCAGCTGGATCGCGGACCGAGACCAAGCCGACGACGTAGCGTGCGGGCGTTCTGGATCTCGCTGTTCGCGTTCGGCGCGGCGGCGGTGCTCGTGTTCGGATGGCAGGGCGGCGAGCCGTTCACCGCTGCCGCCTTCGTCGTTTTCTTCGCGTCGCGCGTCTGGCGTGCGATCGTCAAGCGGCCGCTCGTCGTTCCGCGGCACGACGATCCGGTGAAGCGCGCACGGCTGTTCGTGACCATCACGGCCGGCGGCTATCTTGGCGCGGGCGTGTTGGCGGCGGCCGCCGCCATCTTCGGCGAAGGGCAGGAGTGGCTTTACGTGGCGCCGTTCTTCCTGATCATGGGAGCGTTCCAGCTCGCGCTGCTCACCGGTAGCAAATGAAATCTGCAGCTGCCGGGTGACTCGCTAATTCACATCACCACAATGAACGCAAAGAACACAAAGATTCTTTTCTCAAGAGAAAACAACGTTGTGTCCTTGGTGTCCTTTGTGTCCGAGTGAACATCGGGTTGCCCGGCGGGTACAAGTTCAGGCCACGCGATCGATTTCGAGGATCGTGCGCAGCAGCACGTTCGCGCCGTTCGCGCAGTCGTCCCAGTGCGTGAGTTCCCTCGGCGAATGACTGACGCCGCCGACGCTCGGCACGAAGATCATGCCCATCGGGCCAAGGCGTGCCATCATCTGCGCGTCGTGCCCGGCGCCGCTCGGCAGCCGCGACGATCGCAGCCCGAGCGCCGCCGCCGCCTGTTCGATTGAAGACTGCACTTCAGGCGTCGCGTGGGCCGGCTCCGCGGTGGCCAGCTCCTTGAACGCGATCGTCGTCTGCGTCGCATGCTCGATCTCCCGCGCGCGTGCGCGGATATCATCCATCATCGCCCGGAGCGTCGCGACCGAAAGATCGCGCAGCTCGACGGAGAGGCGCACCATGCCTGGAATCACGTTGGGCGAGTTCGGTGTCACCTCGATGTGGCCGACGGTTGCCACCTGACGGCCGGGTCGGCGCGTCGCTGCATCCCGCACCGCCACCGTCAGATGCGCCGCGGCGAGCATGGCGTCGTGCCGATCCGCGATCGGCGTCGTTCCCGCGTGGTTGGCGATGCCGGTAATCACCGCGTCGTAGCGATCGATTGCCACGATGCCTTCGACGACCCCGACCGGGATGCCGGCGCGTTCGAGCGTGCCGCCCTGCTCGATGTGCAGCTCGATGTACGCGTGGTGCGACCCCTTGTCCCGCCGCGCGTCCATGATGCGATCAGGATCGCCGCCGATTTTCCGGATCGCGTCGGCGCGGCGCATGCCGTTCCAGGTTTCGTCCATGTCGCCGGGCGAGATGTCGCCGGCGACGATGCGGCTGCAGGCGAGGCCCCGGCCGAACGCGTAGCTTTCCTCGTGCGCCCAGACGACCATCTCGAGCGGATGGCGTGTACGCAGCTCGGCGGCGGCGAGCGCTTCGAGTGCGGCGAGCGCCGACAGCGATCCGAGGTCGCCGTCGAAGTTGCCGCCGTTTGGCACCGAGTCGATGTGCGAGCCGAAGAGGATTGGCTTCAGGCGCGGCTCTGTTCCACTGCGCAGTCCGAAGATGTTGCCGGCGGGATCGATCCGCGGCTCGAGGCCGGCGGACCGCATCAGGCCGATGACGTAGCGCCGGCCTTCGACGTCGGCATCCGAATACGCCGTTCGGCTCACGCCGTCGCCGAACGAACCGCCGGGCGGCCGGCCAAATGTGCTGAGCATTTCGAGGCGCTGACGGAGGACGGCGGGGGAGATCGTCAGGGCAGGAAGGGCAGGAGCGAAAGGAAGGGCGGCAAGGGCAGGACCGGCGGGAGACTCCGGGGCTAACCGAGGCTGCCACGCCAGCGCTGCCATGCCGCCGAGGAATTTGCGGCGCGAGATCATGGCTCGGTCGCGGGGCGTTTCCCGATGCGCTCGAGCTTCGACAGATCGTACCGTTCCCCCGGCGCCATGAAGTAGTACTTCTTGCCGTTGCGCTGCTGACGCTCGGTCGGCACCGTCCGGCCGTCGTGGATGGCGATCTTGCTGGCGCCGACGACTTCGAACTCCTGGCCGCGGACGACGATCGCGGTGCTCTCGTCGAGGCCGATGCCGAGCAGCTCCGGGTGCTTCGCCACGACCTCCTCGAGATCGTCCTGGCGGTTGCGGGTCAGCATGTGCTGATCGATCGCTACGCCCTTCATCAGCCCGAACCCTTCCTCGTAGCCAGGCGCCATCATGATGTAGTTGTTCTCGCGGGCGCCGCGGACCATGTAGTCGGCGATGATCGACGCGCCGGCCGACGAGCCGGCGACCACGCCGCCGCGCTCGAGTACCTTTTCGACCTCGCGCTGCGTGCGCGTGTGCAGGTACGAGTCGACCAGGCGCCACTGCCGTCCGCCGACGAACCAGACGATCTTCGCGGTGGTCAGGGGCTTCACGAACGCCTCCGAGTCGGCGACCTTCCGATCGCTGGTGTGCAGCAGCGTGATGTTGTCGGCGCCAAAGTCCTTGAACATCTTCAGCCCCGACCAATCGTCGGGGTAGCTTTCCGCGCCGTTCGCGGTCGGGATGACGACCAGCGGCGCATGGCGGCCGCCTCCGAGATCGAACAGGCGGGTGAGGATGTCGTTGCCGACGCGCCCGCCGCCGACGATCACCAACGCTCCGGTTGGCGGGCCGGTGACAACGGGCGCGGCCCGTAACTCGAGTAAGCCAGGTAGGCCTGGCAGGGACAGAGCGCACCACATCACCAGAGCGACACACGTTTTTCTCACACCGCCTCCGTCAACGTTCCAGCGTACCTGGCCCACTTGACCAGACCTACCAGACCCGCCTGACCCCTCTGCCTACTGCGGCGACGTCGTCTTCGCCGGTGCCGCCGCGCGCGTTCCGGTTATGAATTTCGCGATGTCGTTCTTGAGTTTCTTGTGCTCCGACGGCCGGATGTAAATCATGTGGCCGGCTTCATAGTACCCGTAGGACACGCGATCGACGACCTGCTTGTCGTACGCGAGGTGGGTGAAGTTGAACTCCGCGCCGCCCATGATCGTGGCCATGTCGTAGTAGCCGATCGCGACGAATACTTTCAGGAATGGATTATGTGTCATCGCCGAGCGCAGGGCTTCGGTCATGTCCATGTAGCGGTTCTGATCGTACGTCCAGGGTCGTACGTTGCCCGACGTCGGGTAGTGCAGGTCGCTTTCCCACTTGAGCTCGTTCTTCAGATAGTCCTGGAACATGGCGGTGTACGGTCCCTGCAGCGCGCTGTTCGAGATGTCGAACTCGTCGCGCTCGCCGCCGGCGTCACGATCGATCGCCGTGAAGCGGCCGTCGAGCCGGCCGATCGTCAGCCTCTTGTCACGCAGGAGCTCCTTGCGGAAACGCTCGGCGGTGACGCGCAGGTTCGCGTTCAGGATGAATTGCGACGGCAGGCCCGTGAAGCGTGCCAGCTTCTGCGCCATCGCCGTCCGCTCGGCGTCCGACAGCGTGTTGCCTTTGGTCAGCGCCGCCATGTAGTCGCCCCAGGCGAACGTCCGCGACTGGTCGACCGTTTGCTTGAGGGTGAGGCTCTGCAGATCCTGCGGCAGCTTCTTGTGGTACCACGCGTCCGCGGTGAACGTCTCGATGTTGGCGGCGTAGGCGATGTCGTTGTCGGGCGCCGGCGACAGCGTCTGGTAGGTGAGCAGCGACGAAATGAGCGCGATGCCGTTCAGCTCGACGCCGTGGCGCTCCTGGATCTCCTGCGCCAGCCCGGCCGATCTGATCGTGCCGTAGCTCTCACCGATCAGGTACTTCGGCGAGGCCCACCGGCCGTAGGCGATCAGATAGTTGTCGATGAACTCACCGAACGCGCGGAGATCGCCCGACTGCCCGTGGAACTGCTGGTTGTCGACGCCGGCGACGGCGCGGCTGAAGCCGGTGTCGATCGCGTCGACGAACACCATGTCGGTGACGTCGATGAGCGAATTCTCGTTGTCGACGAGGTGATAGGGCGGCGCCGGCTGGAACCCATCGTCGGCCATCTGGACGTGCTTCGGCGCGAACGATCCCATGTGCAGCCAGATCGTGGCGGCGCCGGGGCCGCCGTTATAGAGGAACGACAGCGGCCGCGTCTTCGCGTCCTCGCCGTCTCTGGTATAGGCGACGAAGAACATCCGCGCGGCGATCCGCCCGTTGTCGAGGCGAATCGGCAGCGTGCCGGCGGTTGCGGTGTAGCGGATCTCCCGACCGTCGAGCCGCAAGGTGTGCGAGGTGGTCGAGATCTTCTCTTCCTTCTCGCCGGCGGTTTCGTGTCGCGGCGTCGCGTCACCGGCTGCGGGAGGCGGAGTCGGCGGCTGGCCGCCCCGGCCCTGGGCAGTCGGAAACGCGTAAACAAAGGAGACGACAAGAAAGACGGAAGAAATGCGTTTTATCATTGCGAACCCCACTTCCTGCTTCGTACTTTGTACTTCGTACTTCATCCTTCGTACTTACCTGATGTGCCATGTTACTCCTCGTCCGGCGGTCCACCGCCGCCCGACTTGGCGACGTCTTCCTGCTTCACGCGATCGACGTTGAATTTCTGCGCGCTCGCGATGATCTTGTCCAGCGCTTCGTCGTAATCGAATGACGTTGCTTTCGAGAAGCGCGTGTAGTTCACGCGTGAGACGACGAACGGCTTCAGATACGGACTGGTGAGGCCGCGCGCCTTGAGCTTCTCGACCGCCGCCGACACGGCGTCGTCCAGCTTGAGGATCTTCTTGCCGCGGCGCTCTCGTTCCTTGATGGCCTTCGCCATCGACTCGTCGAGGAACGCGTCAACCCGCCGCAGGATCGACTGATAGGCGCCGCCGCTCAGCCGCGAACGTTCTTCGTATGCGACGCCGAGCGTCAGAAAAGCCGGCTGTTCGAATTCGAACGCGTAGCTCTCCTCCGTGCGGTCGGTTTTGGCGAGCGCGCGCGCCATGCGGATCGTTTCGAGCGATTTCTCGCGCAGGTTGTGCGCCTTCTCGGTGTTCAGCGCGAGGATCTTGAACGCCACCTCGGCGTCGGGCACGAGCAGCGCCATCACCGTCTTCACCCCGAGCTTCTTCAGAGCCTGCAGGCGATGGTTGCCGTTCGGCGTCATGTACTGTCCATCGTCGCGGACCGCGACGATCGGATCGAGGAACCGGCCGATCTTTTCGATCACGGTCATCAGCCGCTTCACGTGCGCGTCCGACGCATCGCGCTGGTACGGCGTCGGCTCGACGCGGTCGATTGGCAGCGCCGCGACCAGTAGCGGGGTCCCGCCGAACGGATCGTTGTAGCGGCCGATGACGGCGCCGCCGTCGGCCTCGACATGGGACGCCAGCCGATCGAGGTCGGTACTTTCCACACGCTGTGTCTCGGCGGCGGTGAGCCCGACCGAGGCGGGGGCGACTTTCTTCCGCCGGACGGCCTTTTTTCGTGGTGGCATCTCGGAATCATACTTGCAGCCAAGCCCGACAGAGGTGATCCATGCCCCAGGCGTTCGGTCTTGCCATGACTCTGCTGGCCGGCGTCGAATCGGCGAACGCCGCTATTTCACCCGCTGAAATCCGGCGGCTCGATGCCGCCGCACGAACGGTGCAGGAGATTCATGCGGACATTCCGGACTCGTACTGGACGTCCGCGCGGTGTGTCGCCGTCATTCCCGACTTGAAGAAAGCAGCATTCGTCTTCGGCGGCGAGTACGGCAGAGGGGTCATGAGCTGCCGTTCCGGCGACACGTGGAGCCCGCCCGTGTTCATCCAGCTGGCGAAAGGCAGCTGGGGTTTCCAGGCCGGCGTGGAGCAGGTGGATCTCGTCCTCCTGGTGATGAACGAAACCGGCGTGCAGAAGCTTCTCGGGAACAAGACGACGCTGGGCGCAGATGCGTCGGCGGCGGCCGGGCCGGTTGGCCGCCGCGGCGCGGTCGGCACGGACATACAGCTGAGCACCGAGATCGTCTCGTATTCGCGATCGCAGGGGCTCTTTGCCGGCATCGATCTCTCGGGTGGAATCCTGCGACCGGACGAAGACGCGAACACCGATGTCTACGGCCGCGGCGCCGAGCCGCGCACCGTGCTCGCAAGCCGCGAGTTGTCGGCACCCGCCGAGGCGCGCGAGTTCATCCGCGCGCTGACGACCGCCTCCACCACGTCGACGCCTCAAGCGTCTGCAGCGTCGCCGCAGCCCGGCGCGACACCATCCTCGCAGCCGTCGCCGCGCACGACGACGGCGTCGACGACCGACGACGACCTGAGGGCGCGTGTCGTGAGCATTCAGCAGGCGCTCGATCGTCTGCTGGCCGAGACGACGCCTGCGCCCGTC
>Ga0066903_100005525_pt1 | contig 10987 bp, 12 predicted proteins | sample PanSoiMetaGPlot1_FD_67491 | JGI IMG/M metagenome (GOLD analysis project Ga0066903, IMG submission 67491) | Tropical forest soil microbial communities from Panama analyzed to predict greenhouse gas emissions - Panama Soil - Plot 1 (version 2) | ecosystem: Environmental > Terrestrial > Soil >...
CGCGCGCGATCGCCCTCGACGCCGATCTGGGCCGGGAGCTTGGGGAAGCCGCCGTCATCCTCGCCAAGGTCGCGATGGCGCAAGGGAGATGGCGGGAGCGGTTCGCCGAGGAACTGGCGGAGTCGATGAGGATGCGAGCGCAGATGGAGCCGATCGTCTACGACGCCCATCTGTGCCTCGCGGAGTACTACCTGGCCGGTCCGGAGGGCTACGACGTCGCAAGGGACTTCGCGCGACAGATGATGGCGATCGCGAAGGAAGCCGGCTCTGCCACCGGTGCGGCGCTCGCGCTGCTGATGCTGGGAGAAGCCGAGTTGCTGGCGGGCAGCCTCGCTCCGGCCGAGGAACACCTCAAGGAGGCCGCCGAGGCCAACGACCGGGAGGGATGCCTCTCGGGGTCGGCGCTGGCTCGGCAGCGTCTAGCCGAAGCGGCAGTCAGTCGAGGCCGGAAGTACGATGCCAACCGGTTGCTGAGTAGGTCGCTCGTGCTTGCTCGGCGCTCCGATATCGTCACGCATTTGTTGGTGCGCATATTCGGAACCATGATCCAGGCCGCTGCGGACCCGCAGAAGGCGATCGCCGTTCTGCGCGACGCTGAAGCGCAACTGGCGCAGATGCAGTCTTGCGAGCCGTGCTCGATGGGATTCCTGACCAGCGCCGTGACGGCAACTGCCCGCGTTGGCCAACTGGATCGCGCGCGTTCGTTCATCAGCGAAGCGGAGCGTATTTCGGGGATGTGGCAAGGGGGGCCGTGGGCCGGGGCGGTCTGGGAGGCACGTGGCATCCTACGTCAAGCGGAGGGCGAGGACGAGCAGGCACGCGCAATGTTCCGGGAAGCTGCCGACGCCTTCGCGCGTGCAGGAAACCTGTCCGACGCATCACGCTGTCTCGTAGCTGCTGATGCCGTGAATTAGTGCAAGCCGAGCTGTGGCAGCTACCGAACCAGCACCGGCGCTCGGTAGCCGGCCAGCCGCCGAAACGACGCGTACACGAAGGGCTGGTGAACACCGGACGGTGTGGTGTGCACGAATCGCTCGCTCCTGATCAGTTCGAATCCCTCCCCGCAGGCGGCGGTCAGCTTGTGCGCGTCATAGCGAATTACCGGCAGACCGCTGCACGTCTCTGGGCCATCGGGCGCGAACGTCGCCACGATTGCGACTCCGCCCGGCGATACCGTCTGTTCGCACAGGGCGACATACCGGGCTCGGTCGTCCGGATCGGTTAGGAAGTGGAACACCGCGCGATCGTGCCAAACATCGAATTGCCCGATGTCGGCGGCGGTCGTTACGTCGGCCTCGATCCACTCAACGCGGCCGGCATCGTCTCCGAGACGGTTCCTGGCGATCCCCAGTGCCCTCCCGGAAATGTCCACCACGACGAGGCGGGTGAGATCGCGATTGACGAGGTGATCTACGAGCCGGGATGCACCGCCACCGACGTCGACGACACTACTGGCACCTTGGTCAAGAGCGGCATCAACCGCCGCCAAGGACATCTTCGGCGTGGGCTCGAACCAACTTACTTCGTCGGCCGGGCGTGTCGCGTAGACGTTCGCCCAGTGCTCCTGCATAGCCACGTCTGCAGTCTAACTCCCGTCTCCCAACGCCCGGATCGGCGGGACGCTATCGAGTGGGCACGCAGGCCACGACACGCTTTCCTCAATCCGCTACTCAGGCCTCGATCACTCGTACGCACACGCCCTTGGTCAGCATGTAACGTCGCTCCACGGCCGTCTCCTGACCGCCCTTAGGAGGGGGCAGTAGGGCGTCGCGTGGTGGCTCCCGCCACGAGAGAAAGGACGCGGACGGGCCAGCCGGGAATGGCCGGAGGCTACCGACGTCCGTCATGCCCACCGTGCTGACTGGCGCCTATAGTCAGGACGCAGGCTTCGCTCGTCGAAGAGAGGAGGCGCAATGGCCGGCAAGGTCGTGCACCTGGAAATCCCGTCCGACGATACCGGGAAGAGTCGCGCCTTCTACGGCGACCTGTTCGGCTGGGAGTTCACGGAGTACCCCGGTCCATTCGAGTATCACATGGCCAACGTCGAGGACCAGCACGGTGTGGGGATCACCAACATGGAGCCCGGGAAGCGCGGAGCACGCGTCTACTTCGACGTGGAGGACATCAACGCCGGAGCCGCCCGTGTGAAGGAGCTCGGCGGCACAGCCGGAGACCCAGCATCCATTCCCGGGATGGGATGGTTCGTGGTTTGCCAGGACCCGGAGGGCAACGACTTCGGACTCTGGCAGAACGATCCGTCGGCGAAGCCGGCTGAGTAGATTGACCCCACGACGGATGAAGCGATAGGTTCGCCGAACCTGATCGAAGGGGGGACGCCATGAAGTTCGTGCAGACCATTGCATGGAAGACGAGCAAACCGGCTGAGATGCAAGCCATCGCGACCCGCTGGCAGGCCGAGAACCCGGATTCTCCGGGGTTCGTCGGACTCAAGATGCTGAAGAACCGCGACGTGGAGGACAGCTACCTGGTGGTCGCCGAGTTTGAGAACTACGACCTCGCGATGCAGAACTCAGCGCGGCCCGAGGTCGACGCGTTCAACAAGGAAATGACCGGCCTCGCGGACGCTCCCCCGATCTTCGGCAACTACGACGTCATCAACGAGATGTGAGACTTCGTGGGGTCGGTACACGGTCCCGCCGACCATGCCCGCCAGCTCGAGGTGCAGGGGCACCGGATCGCGTATCGGATCGCGGGGACTGGACCGGCGCTCGTGCTACTCCACGGGTTCCTCTGCGATTCGCGGGTGTGGCGGACGCAGCTCGAAGACCTGTCGGACCGGTTCAGGGTGGTCGCGTGGGATGCTCCGGGGGCCGGCGCCTCCCCCGACCCGCCGGATCCCTTCACGATCACGAACTGGGCCAACGTCCTTGACGGTTTCCTGGATACTCTCGGTGTCGAGCGCGCTCACATCCTCGGCCTGTCGTGGGGTGGGCTGCTCGCGCAAGAGCTTTATCTCATCCATCCCTCGCGGGTCCTGACGCTCGTGCTGGCAGACACCTACGCGGGCTGCACAGGCTCCTTCTCGGACGAGATCGCCGAGCAGCGGCTCGAACGCTGTGAGCGTGAATCAACGCTCCCCGCCGAGGAGTTCCTCGATCTCTGGGTCCCGAACGAGTTCTTCACGCCCGCCGTTCCCCGTGAGATCGAGGCGGAGATGCGGACCATCGTCGCCGATCGGCATCCGCTGGGTTTCCGGTTGATGGCCCGGTCTTTGGCAGAGGGGAACACGACCGAGTTCCTGCCCTCGATCGACGTCCCGACCCAACTGCTCTGGGGCGACCAGGACCTCCGAAGCCCCGTGAGCGTCGGCGAGCGGTTCCGGGACGCGATCGCGGGCTCCGAGCTCGCTGTCATCGCCGGCGCTGGACACATGAGCAACATGGAGCGGCCGCGAGCGTTCAACGAGCACGTTCGCCGGTTTTGTTCGGCCCACACGGTGACCGGTTGAGGAGGATGAAGGGAGCGCGGCAAGATCGCTTGGATCGGTGCGCTCTACTATTCCGGGCCGCTCGCCTTTTAGCGCTCAGGCAGCTAGCGTGTTGCCATGACGGTCCTCAGGCTGAGTCAAACGATCCGCCGGCCGGCCGATGAGGTCTTCGACGTCATCATCCACTGCGGCGAATTCGCGACCTGGAACCCGACCATCCGAGCATCGAGGCAGCTGTCGACCGGTGAGATCGGAAACGGCTCGCGGTTCGAGTGGGACCTCAAGGGGTTCGGACCGGTTGGTCAGGAGCTCCAGGAGTTCGAACGGAACCGGCGGGTCCGGATCGTGCCCGACAGCAAGGCGATCGCTGGCGGGCATCGCTTCACGCTGACCGGTATGAGCGGGCAGACGCGCGTCGACCACGAGTTGGAGATGATCCCAAGGGGTGTGTTTAGGCTCGTGGGCCCTGTGATGATACGTGTGGGTAGGAAAAACCTCGCAGCCACGGCGGACGCGCTCAAGAGGCGCGTCGAGGAAACCCCGGGCCCGACGACTTAGACAAGCTCGATCGGGCCTCTGCCTCACTGGCGAGAGTCCAGAGCCTGGTCACTCGAACGTCGCGTTAGACGAGGATCGCCCTGCGAAGGTATCGATCTAGCCTCGCAGGCACGGAGGGTGGGCAATCATCGAAGAGGGAGACGGGCGAGCCCGCAAGTGGGAAGAGCTCCGCCGCCCTCGGCAGCTCGCCCGGTACCCAAAGAGTCGAGTCGGTGGCACCGGGACCAGGAGAACCAGACGCCTTCTCCATGATTTCCAAGCGAGGCGCAGCTCCTCGGAGCCTAAGCGACTCGAACTCCAACTCCCGAGAATCCCAACCCCCGTATGCCTTATCCAGCGCGGAGAGGGCCAAGCAGCAGACCCATTCACCATGAGACACCCACTCCCGAACGAAGCGATTCTCTAGGCGATCCTCTAGAAGAAGACCCCGTTCTGCTCTCGGGCGAGCACCGAGAACTCGTTCATGGAAGTGGAGGCCGGATCAGACACGAACGAGAACGTTCGGGTCTCCGCCCTCCAAGCGATCCTGGCCAAGTCCTGGACGAAAGTGCCCTCGAACTTCTGGGTCTTGTCCCGGATCTGCTGGACGCTCGTCTGTCCGGACCAATTGACGTGGAACGAACACGTGGCTGGCTTGGAGGGGCCGCGCTGCAGGGCGTTCACGACATCGTGGTAGTCCTGCACCTCTTGATGTCGGACATCCATGGTGGCGGTTCGGGCTGCGAAGTCGACCGACACGTCGTCCTCGGCGATGGGGATCGTCCAGAAGAGTCCGCGGTTGTCGATCCCTGGGTTGAAGTCGTGGATCTGAGGACCTCCCGGGCCCTTGAACAGATCCAGTCAGATGAAGCCGAAGGTGCCGTTATGAAGCTCGCCGTCGCGACCGATGTACTTGCCCTGCATGAACCGGCAGTCCGCGTCGAAGACCAGTTGCTTGGTCTCGCCAGTGCTCTTCTTTGTTCCGGTCCCTGTCCCCGAGACGTTCGCCAGTCCGACCAGGCCTCTGAGGTCCCTGATGGTGGACGGCTCATTCCCCTGAACCGGCGGGAACAAGTGAAAGACCTCGGTCCCGGGACCGAACGGCTGGACTCCTCCCTTGATCGGCTTCGGAAGGGCGGACGTCCCTGCAAAGGCGTCCGCTATCCCCGGACCGAGGACCCCCGATCCGATCGCCAAGCCCGTCGCGGCCACACCCCCAGCAGCTCGGACGAATTGCCGGCGCGATAGCCCTTGATCCCCCAGGTGGCGGCGGTTGCGTTCCGACGAACGCTCGGCAACCTCGGACGGGATGGAAGAGAGATTTCGCAGGCTCATACGCCCTCCCCATTCTTGTGCCCGCAGGCGTTTCTTGCTCCTTGCTAGGAGGGTGGACCCACCCCTGGCGTCCTGTCAAATAAGGAGTCGGCCCGGCGAAATGACATTCCCATGCGGCATTAGCCATCTCCCGTGCCGTACGGCATACTTACCGACCGGCCGAGGACGCCTCAAGATCAAGATGAAGAAGGGGGCGCGGGCACGCACCCCGACACGCAGCACGCCGCCGCTCCTTCGCCTCCCGCATCGAGACGCAGACAATCTTGGTCACTATATGGCCGCGCTCCCGCGTCTTCTTTCTGGCCAGCCTTCAGGAGGGGGCGGTACGGCATGGCGTGGTAGCAGCTCCCGGCCCCAGAGATGAACACTCGGACGGGCCAGCCGGGCACGAGGGCGAGGACGGGACCGCGTATCCGGACCCACTGACCGAAGCCTGATGGCTGGGCGTCATGAGGATGCGGGTTGGGAAACACGGCACGGCTGTCCCGCCAGCCGGGCGAGAGCGACTTCCAGGTCGGAGCTGGGCGCGCGCAAAGTCGAGTCGATGTCACCCGACAGCGCGGCAAGTTGCTGAAACGTGAATGTGGCCGGAACGAGTGAGGGAATCTTCTGGATCTCTGAGCGCGTTCGCGCGAGGAGAGCCTCGGCCGCACGCCGGGCCTCGTCCACGTCGGTCTTCAAGTCACCGGGAGCGGGACGTTTCCAGAGTTGATCGAGCGTCGCGCTGGAGGCCGACACTTGCTGCTTGAACCCGTGGATCAGCTTTGCGCGGTCGAAGGTCCCGTTGTCGTTGCTGGCCGCCAAGATCGGGTTGGATCCCGCGTCCTGGAGTGCTTGACACGTGGCTCGAACCTCGGCGCGGTAAGCGATCACGTCCTTGCCGTCCCCATCGGTCGCCGGTCTTGCAAGGTATGAGCCGATCAGGAAGAGCACGCCGACGAGCGCCAGTGCGACCTGCCGGCTCCTCGAGTCGAGAACCGGCACCTCGACGCCGAACGCTTTCGCGCCCCCGCCGACAACGGCAAGGATGATCGAAGCCACCCCGGCGGTGAGCAGCACCTCGTTCAAGATGGATCCCCCCCTCGCCCCCTCCGAGTGAGGATGGCCCGGACGCAAGGCTTGGTCAATCGCCCGAGTGGGGGTCTGGATGTGCGCGCGAGACTTGCACTACTTTGAGGAGTGGGCTATCGGGCGTCTCGCACCTGACATCTCCCATTGCAAAGGGTTGCCGGATTCGGCGGCTTGAACTGTTGACCTACGAAGGCTTCGTCTCAGCCCATCCCTAAGCAGCCGGTCTCTGAGGGTGTTCCTAGGAGCCCCTCCGCCTCCGCGCAAGCTGGTCGATGAATGATTCGTCCCTCGGTCGGGTCATCGACGCCCCGCTCGAGGTCGAGCAGCGTGCGGATCGCCAGAATGTGGCCCTCCCTGGCCCTCATCCACAACAACCCGATCAGTTCGGCCCGATCTCCTTGCGCCGCAAGCTGGCTTCGCTTTTGGACCGTCCTGCGCGCGCGACGGGCTCGCGGGTGCTCCCTCGCCACGGGGTCGTTCGCGAAGCTGGGCCTCCCCCCCGGTTCTCCCGGCACAGACCTTTTCTCCCGGCCGGTTGGCACGTGCCCCGTGTTCATTTCGTCAGCCACGGTGTACTCCCCCCTTCCCCGCTGTCGGGCCGCCAAGCAATCTGGCAGTCCCTTTACCGCCCGCGGTTTCATCATCGAAAGATAGCGTCATACGCTGACATTTCTGACGCGCTGACCAATTGGTTCGACATTGAGGCGACCTCGCCGACTTTACGGGCCGACCTAGATAGTCCTTAAAACCCCGAAGGCGAAGGAGGGAGGCACCACACGGCCGCGAAACCAGGACAGCGGCGGGCCGTTGCTGGCGAGTGCCTGCCGGATCAGACGCCGCAGGCCCGGTGGGGGGGTGCCAGCCCTCCTCATATTCCGGAAGGCCGCACTACGAGTTCGTGGCGTAGGCACCCTTCCCCGTAAGCAGTTGACCAGGCAGAATCTCACCGACGATGAAGGCGAGAACAGCATCTCGGCTCGCATGGTCGATCGGGACAGTCTCGATTGCCATGATGGTCGCTGCCCTCGCCCTCATGTTCGTGGATCGGGGCACAACTCTCCCACCCGCTGCCGCCTCCGACAGTTGGAGCTTCGCCAACGTCCTGAACGTGTTCGTGAACATCGCCGGTACCGGCATTGGGATTCTTCTTGCGTGGAGGCGGCCCGACAACCGTATCGGCTGGCTGTTCCTGGTGACGGGCTCAGCGCTTGCAATCAATGTGTTCGGAACCGCGTACGGCGTGCACTCACTTGTCGTGGACCCCGGGTCCCTGCCGGCAGGACGAGAGTGGGCGTGGATCAGCACCTGGACGTGGCTCATTGGCCTGTGCATGATCTCGTTCCTGTTTCTTCTGTTCCCGACAGGGCTTCTGCAATCCAGACGATGGGTCCCCGTTGCGTGGCTCGACTCCGTTGCCTTCGTGCCGGTTGCGGGGGCCATCATCTTCTACACAACGGAGGCGTGGAACCACCCCTACAGTCACGCATCGTCGGGCGCACCCAACTTCCTGTTCCTGATTGTCATCCTGCCCATCCTCGCCGCGTTCTCGGCATCCCTGGCAGCACTCGTCGTGCGGTTTCGCCGATCGGTGGGCGATGAGCGGCTGCAGCTCAAGTGGTTCGTAACGGGAGCAGCCCTTGTGGTTGCATCGTTCGTCCCCGGGTTCCTCGACACGTCGCCAAACCTCTCGCCGCTGGTCTCCGTACTTCAAAGCCTGGCCTTCCTGTTCTTGTTTTCGGCGATCGCGATCGCCGTTCTCAAGTACCGCCTCTACGAGATCGATGTGGTCATCAACAAGGCCATCGTCTACGGGGTGCTCGCGGCCTTCTTCACGGCCGTTTACCTCGCCGTAGTTGTCGGCATCGGCGCCGCCATCGGGTCGGCGCACAGTCCGCTTCTGACGGTGCTCGCCGCTGCCCTCATTGCCCTGGCATTCAATCCGGTCAGAGATCGCGCGAAGAAGCTGGCCAACAGGATCGCGTACGGGAAACGCACGACTCCGTATGAGGTTCTGTCTGAGTTCGCCCAAAACATGGCGGGGAGTCACTCACTCGAGGATGTACTGCCTCGCACGGCTCAGATGCTTGCCGAGGGAACCGGTGCAACGCGGGCGGACGTGTGGTTGCTCGTCGGCTCCGAACTCGTGGATGAGGCGACTTGGCCGACTGCCGCGCCGCTCGACCGGGTTCCTGCCATCAACAGTGACGGCGTGCTCATTCCCGGTGCGTCGCTGTCCATGCCGGTTCGCCACGAGGGCGAGCTACTGGGAGCCATTTCCATCCACAAGTCTCTCGGCGACCCGGTTTCCGCCGTGGAGGACAAGCTGCTCGCCGACTTGGCGTCCCAGGCGGGATTGGTTCTTCGAAACGTCGGATTGATCCAAGACCTCAAAGCATCGCGTCAGCGTATCGTCACGGCCCAAGACGCCGCCGCCCGACGGCTGGAGCGCAACATCCACGACGGTGCTCAGCAGCTGCTGGTGGCACTGGCGTTGAAGCAGCGGTTAGCCGAAGGACTCGTGGACAAAGATGCAGCCAAGGCGAAGCACCTGCTGTCAGAATTGCAGACCGACACGGCCGCCGCCCTCGAGAACCTTCGAGACCTCGCTCGGGGCATCTATCCGCCGCTTCTCGCGGACCAGGGCCTGGCGGCGGCCCTTCAGGCACAGGCCCGCAAGTCTGCGGTCTCCACGACCGTGGACGCAGAAGGCATTGGACGCTATCCGCAGGAGACCGAGGCGGCCGTTTACTTCTGCACCCTGGAGGCTCTACAGAACGTGGCCAAGTACGCCGACGCGTCCCGAGCAACGGTTCGCGTATCCGCCTCGGATGGCCATCTCCTCTTTTCTGTGCAGGACGACGGCGTGGGGTTCGATCCCGCCGCCAAGGGCTACGGCACGGGGATGCAGGGAATGGTAGATCGCCTGGCGGCGCTGGGAGGTGAGCTTCGCGTAACCTCGAATCCGGGCACAGGGACTCACATCGAAGGGACGGTACCCGTCAGAGGTTTCAACTCCCCGTCAGCGGGTCAGCCTCCCGCCTGAGCCTCTCCCAATGCTTCGGCTCACCGGCCCCTCGCGCCCTAGGCCCTGCCGACGCTCCCTCGCCTCGCCCACCCGAGACGCGGGCGACCCAAGCCGGTTTAGGAAGGGGGAGTCGATGATTCGTCGCCTGGCCCCGGTCGCCATTCTCGATTGAGTTGGGCGAGCATCGGGTGATCGGGAAAGTGCTCCTGTAGGACCCCAACCCAGTAATCGAAGTCGTCCGCCGTCATTGGATACAGGCGGTGGGGCTGCAGGAAGAACTCCGGAGGCGACTGGCTAAGGACCCGATGACCCTCGCCGGTCTGATGACAAGACGAGCACGTGTACGTTCGCTGTCGGTAGGAAAGCTCAGGACGCCCCAAGAGCTCTGCCCCACGGTAGTCGCTGTCGATGACCCAGTGGGAGGCAGCGCACCGGGGGCATTCCAACTGCACCAGCCTCGCTGGCGTTGCCACGCATACCTCCCGTGAGTGGGTCCCTGCAACCTATTAGCGGGAACGTCGATCGTGCGAGCCCGATTCACTGCAGCAGGTCCCGAGAGCCTGTCTCATGGTTGCTTCTTCGCCGGCACGCACCCTCGGCACGCCCTCCGTTTCCGCTTCCCGCGCCTCGTTCATCGAGATGCACACGATCCTCGTGACGACTGGCCCCGTTCCCGCGCCTTCTTCTGCCCGGCGTTGAGCAGAGGGCAATACGGCGTCGCGTGGTAGCGGGTCCCGGCACCTGAGATGAACACGCGGACGGCCAGCCGGGAGCCACAGACTCTTCAGCGACCGGGTCCCCCGGCGTCGGTGCCATACTCGCCCCATGACCGACTCAGACGCAAAGTCGAATCTCTATCGTTACCTCCAGGAGGGTCGGGAGGCCTTGCTGTGGAAGCTCGACGGCCTCTCCGAGTACGACGTTCGTCGCCCGATGGCGCCCACCGGTACGAACCTGCTCGGCGTCGTCAAGCACGTCGCCAGCGTCGAGGCGGGCTACTTCGGCGAGGTCTTCCACCGGCCTTTCGACGAGCCCCTGCCGTGGCTGGACGAGGGAGCTGAGCCGAACGCGGACATGTGGGCAACCACGGAGGAGTCGCGGGACCAGATCGTCGGGCTCTATCGGCGCGTCTGGACGCATTCGGACGCGACGATCGAGACGCTGTCCCTCGACGCGACCGGCCGCGTCCCCTGGTGGGGACCCGACGGCAAGGAGGTCACGCTCCAAGAGATCCTGGTGCACATGGTCGCGGAGACGCATCGCCACGCGGGCCACGCCGACATCGTCCGCGAGCTCGTCGACGGAGCCGTCGGTCTGCTCAAGGGCAACACCAACCTGCCGCAAGGCGACCGGGCTTGGTGGGAAAGGTATCGCAGCCGCTTGGAACATGTCGCCAGAGAGGCCGGCGGATCATGAATCGGGATCGCTCGGTGGACGCCGTAGACACAGTCAAGTCATTTAATGCCCGTCATCTCCGCGGCGACTAGGTTTGCTCGGCGCGTAGCCGCCAAGGTGGCATACCCGCAGGGCAAGGGCATACACTCAACCCTGTGAGGAACCCCTCGGGCGTC
>Ga0066903_100005527_pt1 | contig 10986 bp, 9 predicted proteins | sample PanSoiMetaGPlot1_FD_67491 | JGI IMG/M metagenome (GOLD analysis project Ga0066903, IMG submission 67491) | Tropical forest soil microbial communities from Panama analyzed to predict greenhouse gas emissions - Panama Soil - Plot 1 (version 2) | ecosystem: Environmental > Terrestrial > Soil >...
GCGCGGCCCGGCCTGGTCGAACTCCCTGTTCGAGGACAACGCCGAGTTCGGGCTGGGGTTCCGGCTGGCCGCCGACCGGCACACCGAGCTGGCCCGCAGCCGCCTGGCCGAGCTCCGGGACGCGGTCGGGGCCGGGCTCGCCGACGACATCCTCGGCGCCCCGCAGCGGCGCGAGTCGGAGCTGCGAGCCCAGCGCGACCGGGTGGCCGGCCTGAAGCGGCGGCTGTCCGCCCTGGGGACCGCCGGCGGCCGGCCCGGCGGGGACGGGCCGGGCGCGGGCCGGGAGGGCGGGGACGACACTGTCGCTGACCTGCTGAGCGTGGCGGACTACCTGGTCCGGCGCAGCGTGTGGATCGTCGGCGGGGACGGCTGGGCCTACGACATCGGATCCGGCGGGCTCGACCACGTGCTGGCCAGCGGGCGCAACGTGAACGTGCTGGTGCTCGACACCGAGGTCTACTCCAACACCGGCGGCCAGTCGTCCAAGGCCACGCCGCTCGGCGCGGTGGCCAAGTTCGCCGCGTCCGGCAAGACCATGCCCAAGAAGGACCTCGCGCTGCAGGCCATCGCGTACGGCTACGTCTACGTCGCGCGGGTCGCGATGGGCGCGGACCCGCAGCAGACCCTGCGCGCCTTCCGCGAGGCCGAAGCCTACGACGGGCCGTCGCTGATCATCGCCTACAGCCACTGCATCGCGCACGGGATCGAGATGCGCGACGGCCTGGGCCAGCAGTACCGCGCCGTGGCCAGCGGGTACTGGCCGCTGATCCGGTACGACCCGGTGCTGCGCGCGGGCGGCGGGAACCCGTTCCTGCTCGACTCGCCACGGCCGCGGATTCCGCTCGCCGCCTACACCCAGCGGGAGCTGCGCTACCGGGCGCTCGGCCACGCCGACCCGGCCGAGGCCGAGCGGCTGGCCGGCCTGGCCCAGGAGGCGGTGGACCAGCGGTGGGACACCTACGAGGAGATGGCCACGCGCGGCCCCGCGCACTTCCCGGCCGACGCGCGCAAGGCCCGCCCCGCCGCGGTCCGTTATGGGGGCGAAGACGAGGGGCAGGAGGACCGCTGATGGACCTGACGACCCGGTACCTGGGCCTGCAGCTGCGCAACCCGCTGGTGGCCTCGGCGTCCCCGCTGTCGAACACCGTCGACGGCGTCCGGCGGCTGGCCGACGCCGGCGTCGGCGCGGTCGTGCTGTTCTCCCTGTTCGAGGAGCAGCTGCGGCGGGAGGCCGCGCAGAACGCGGCGCTGGCCGACGCCGGCACCGACAGCTTCGCCGAGTCGCTGTCCTATTTCCCTGAGGCCGCCGACGCCGACCCCGGCCCGCGCCGCTACCTGAGCCTGCTGGAGCGCGCCGTGGCCGCCGTGGACATCCCGGTGATCGCCAGCCTCAACGGGTGCACCGCCGGCGGCTGGACCGGCTACGCGAGCGCCCTGGAGCAGGCGGGCGCGGCCGCGATCGAGCTGAACATCTACCATCTGCCCGGTGATCCCCTGGTTCCCGGCCGGGACATCGAGCAGCGGCACGTCGAGATCCTCACCACGGTCAAGGCGGTGGTCCGGATACCGGTCGCGGTCAAGATCAGCCCGTTCTACAGCTCCGTCGGCGAGATGGCGCTGCGGCTGGACCGGGCCGGCGCCGACGGCCTGGTGCTGTTCAACCGGTTCCTGCAGCCCGACATCGACCCCGAAACGCTGACCGTGTCCTCCCAGTTCGGGCTGTCCAGCCCGGCCGAGGGCCGGCTGCCCCGGGCCTGGATCGCGCTGCTGGCCGGGATGAGACCCGGGGTGCGCGCCTGCCTCGGCGCGACCACCGGCGTCGAGGACCCGGCCGACGTGGCCAGGTACCTGCTGGCCGGCGCGGACGCGGTGATGACCGCGTCCGCGCTGCTGCGGCACGGCGCCGGGCACGCGGGCGTGCTGCTCGACGGGCTGTCCGGGTGGATGGCGCGCAGAGGGTTCGCCTCCGTGACGGACGTGCGCGGCCTGCTCTCGGTCCCGGCCGGGACCGACGAGGCCGCCTGGGAGCGCGCCGCCTACATCGGCGCGCTGCAGGCGGCCAACCGCGGCCGCGGCCCGTGGTAACCGGGCCCGGGACGGCCGGCCGGGACCGCCCGCCGCTCGTCCCCGGTACCCCCGGCCGCCCGCCGGCCGTTCCCGGTACCCGGGACCGCCCGCCGGCCGTTCCTGCCTCCCGCGGCAGCGCGCTCGGCCTGCGGCTGGCGCTGGCCTTCCTCGCGGTGGCGCTGGTGGCGGTGGCCCTGCTCGCCGGGCTGACCGCGGCCTTCGCCGCCGCCGACGTGGCCGCCCTGGCCAACCACCAGCGCACGGAGCTGACCGGCGCGATCGCGGTGGCCGCCGGCGCGGCGTGGGACAAGAACGACAGCTGGGCCTCGGCCGACCTGTCCCCGGTGCTCGACGCGGCCGAGCGGACCGGCGCGGATGTGCAGATCCGTGACTCGTCCGGCCGGGTGGTGGCGCAGTCGCCCGGGTTCGCCGCGCACGCGTCGGCCCCGCAGTACCGCAGGCCGGTCGTGGTGAGCGGCCAGCGCCAGGGGGAGGTCATCGTCCGGTTCACCGGGTCCGGCCTGGGCGGCGCCGACCACGGCCTGGAGGTCGCGCTGCTGCGGGCCATCGCCGGCGCGGCCGGCCTGGCGGCGCTGCTCGCGCTGGTGACCGGGCTGGCCGTGGCCCGGCGGATCACCCGGCCCGTCGAGCGGATCATCGCCGTGACCAGGGCCATGGGCCGCGGCGAGCGCACCGCCCGGGTGGGCCAGGTGACCGCGCCCGGCGAGCTGCGCGAGCTGGCGGCGGCGTTCGACCAGATGGCCGACACGCTGGCCCGGCAGGAGCAGCTGCGCCGCGACCTGGTGGCCGACGTGGCCCACGAGCTGCGCACCCCGGTCGCGGTTCTGCAGGCCGGGCACGAGGCGCTGCTCGACGGGGTCACCGAGCCCACCCCGGAGGAGCTGTCCTCGCTGCGCGACGAGGTGCTGCGGCTGGCGCGCATGGTCAGCGACCTGCAGGGCCTGGCGGCGGCCGACGCGGCCGCGCTGCACCTGTCACCCCGCCGCTGCGACCTGGCCGGCCTCGCTGCCGACGCCGCCGGCAGCCTGGCCGGCCGGTTCGAGGCGGCCGGCATCACCGTGCAGCCGGACCTTACCGAGGCCGAGGTCATGGCCGACCCGCGCTGGCTGCATCAGGTCGTCACGAACCTGCTCACCAACGCGCTGAAGTTCACCCCGGCGGGCGGGCGCGTGACCGTCCGGGCCGGGCCGGACGGGCCGAACGCGGTGCTGACGGTCACCGACACCGGCATCGGGATTCCCGGCGACGAGCTGCCGCACATCTTCGACCGGTTCTGGCGCGGGCGGCAGGCCGCGCAGACCTCGGGCAGCGGCATCGGCCTGGCCGTGGCCGCCGAGCTCACCCAGGCGCACGGAGGGCAGCTCACCGCCATGAGCCAGCCCGGGCTCGGGACCCGGATGACGCTCACCCTGCCCAGCGCCTGACCCGGGCGGGCCGGCGGCCCCGGGGCGCTCGGCCCGGGGCCACCGGGCTTGCCGTGGTACGGCGCGCTGCCCCGTGCGCCCGGGGGCGGCGGCAGGGGGCAGCGGCCGCCGGGCCTAAGCCCGGTCCTCGAGGATCTGCGTAGCGGGCGGTGCCCGCCGACCGTGGGGACGGTCTGCGGAGCGCTAGGTCGCCCGACGACGCCGGTCTCGCCCCCAACGGACCGGAGGCTGGCGACCGTTACGCGAGGCGGGCACCGCCTGCTACCCCCCGCGGGCGGCGCTGGAGTCTGTTCGAGCCGCCCGGCTTGTTCACTGAGCAGACAGCGATGCCGTGCAGTCCAGGTGCAGACCACATGGACGAGATGTGGAGGCCCGGGGCGCCCGTCGCTCCGCCTCGCCGGTCCCCGGCGCGTTCTCGCCAGTGGCTTGACAGCCCATGGGATAACCGCTATCTATGTGGTAGATAACCGTTAGGGGAGGTCGGATCGTGCAGCAGGAAGTGGTGCTGGCGATGCTGGCGAAGGAGCCGTCGCACGGCTACGAGCTGCGCGCCCGGCTGCGGCAGGCGCTCGGCCCGCTCGGCGACGCGATGAACGACGGGCAGGTCTACGTCACGCTCACCCGCCTGGAGAAGGCGGACCTGGTGGCGTCCGAGCAGGCGCCGGGGCTGCCGGACCGGCCGGACCGCAAGGTCTACGCGCTGACCCCGGCGGGCCAGCAGCGAGTCGCCGGGTGGCTGACCGAGGTGAGCTGGCCCCGGCCCGATCTTGCGGAATTCCATCTCAAGCTGATCGCGGCGGCGGCGGCCGGGCTGGCCGACCCGCTGGCCATCGTCGACGCCCAGCGCCGCGAGCTGCTGCGCCGGCTGCGCGACGCCCAGCGCGCCGCGATGGCCGAGCCGGACCGCTCGCCCGCCGGGCTGCTGCTGGAGGGCATCGTGCTGCGCCTGCAAGCCGACCTGGGCTGGCTGGAGGCCTGCGAACGGAACTGGACCGGCCGGAAGGATCCGTCATGAGCGACACCGCCGGGCCATCGGTCCTGCGCGCCCGCGGGCTGCGCAAGGAGTACGGCCAGGGCGAGGCCCTGGTGCGCGCGGTCGACGAGGTCGACCTCGACGTCGCCGGCGGCGAGACCGTGGCGGTCATGGGGCCCAGCGGCTGCGGCAAGTCCACGCTGCTGCACCTGCTCGGCGGGCTCGACCGGCCATCGGCCGGCGAGCTGTGGCTGGCGGGCCGCCACGCTCGTGCCCGCGATCCGCGCCGCCCGGATGAGCACGGTCAGCGCGCTGGCCGCGGTGCCTTACCACACGGGGGCGCGCGGGCCGCGCCGTCGCGGCACGCTGATCAGGCTCTCGCGCCGGCTGCCGGTGCCGCTGCTGCTCGGAATGCGGCTGGTCGCCCGCAGGCCGCGCCGCGCCGTGCTGAGCGCGGCCAGCATCGCGATCACGGTCACCGGCGTCATCGCCGTGATCGCCTTCCATGCCACCGCCCGTGAGGCACGGTTCGGCGGGTCCAGCGGGCTGATCAACCCGGTGGTGCAGCGCGATGAACAGATGCTGGCCGTCCTCACGGTCGTGCTGCTCGCGCTGTCGGCCCTCAACGCGGTCTGCGCCACCTGGGCCACCGTGCTGGACGCCCGGCGCCCCGCGGCGCTGTCGCGCGCGCTGGGCGCGACGCCGCAGCAGGTCACCACCGGGCTGTCGGCCGCGCAGGTCATTCCCGCGGTGCCGGGCGCCCTGCTCGGGGTCCCGCTCGGCATCCTGCTGTTCAAGGCCGCGAACCACGCCGGGCTGACCACGATCCCGCCGGCGTGGTGGATGGCCGCCGCGGTGGCGGCCACGCTGCTCGGGGTGGCGGTGCTGGCCGCGATCCCGGCCCGGATCGGCGCCCGGCGCCCGGTGACCGAGATCCTGCAGTCCGAGACCGGCTGAGCGCTCACGCGCTCTGGGCGGAGCGCTGCAGCAGGGCGGTCACGACCGTGTCGGGGACCGGCGTGAAGTCGGCGTACCACTGCCCGACCGAGCGGAATGACGCCGGGGTGCGCAGCAGTATCACCTCATCGCAGCTGCGCCGGTGCACCAGGACCGGCGCTGACCTCGGCGCGCCCACCGGCGCGGCGAATAGCACCCGCGCCGCGCCCTGCGCCCGGGCTACCTCGCAGGCGGCGCGGGCGGTGGAACCGGTCGCGACGCCGTCATCGACCAGGACCGCGTGCCGGCCGGTGATGTCCACCCGGGACCGCCCGGCCCGGAACCGCCGGGCCTGCCGCTCCAGCTCCTGGCGCTCCCGCTGCTCGACGGCGGCGATGTCGCCCGGCTCGATCAGTGACCCGCGCACCACCTCGTAGTTGATGATCCGGATCCCGCCCTCGCCGATCGCGCCCATGGCCAGCTCCGGCTGGAACGGAACCCCCAGCTTGCGCACCACGATCACGTCCAGCGGCGCGTCCAGCTCGCCGGCCACCTCGAACGCGACGGGAACGCCGCCGCGCGGCAGGCCGAGCACCACGACGTCGCTGCCCCGCAGGAACGCGAGCTCCCGGGCCAGGCTCCGGCCGGCGTCGGTCCGGTCAGCGAACAGCACCGGTCACCTTCATTCACCGCCCTCACCCAACCGTTACCCGCCGCTGGCCTCGCGAATCAGCAGGCGCGCCGGGCGCTCAGGCGGGGGCGGCGGCGGTCAGCCTTCGCCCCGCACCACCACGACCGGGCAGTGCGCGTGATGCACGACCTGGTCGCTGGTCGAGCCGACCATCAGCCGGGCGAATCCGCCCGCGCCGCGGGATCCGACCACCAGCAGGTCAGCATCGCGGGACGCGTCGATGAGCTCCTTCGACGGGAAGCCGTTGACGGCGCGCACGGTCATCGACTCCGGCCGTGCCTCGCCGAGCTGGCTGGTTACCTTGACCGTCATTTCCTCGGCGGCCTGACGCATCTTTTCCAGCTCCCCCGGGTCCTGGGCGAGAAGGAGCGGGTTGCCGCTCCACGGGCTCGCCGGGACCGAGTTGACCGTGATCACGGTGACCGCAGCGTGCTGCCGTGCCCCCTGCTTGATGGCCCATTCCAGGGCCTGGGCCGAGTGGGCGGACCCGTCGATTCCCACGATGATGCCAGGCATTGTTCCTGCCTCCTCCTGACCGGGCCGCCGCTCCAGGCAGCCGCGAGTCCTACCTTCACGCTCCCTCCGCTCGTCCGCCGTCACCAGGGACCTTGGGCGTGAGGAACCATGCCTTTCGGCCCGTTCTCTGGCCCGCCTCGGGCCCGGGACGTGGCCGCCCGCGCGCTGGCGTAGGCTTTCCTCATCCCGCCCGATCATGAACAGGATCACGCATGTCTGAGAGCATGAGCGGCGCTGCAGCCCATGGATCAGCCCAGGCCGGCCCGGGAGAGCCCGGGATGCTGGAGGAGCTGGACGAGGCCGAGTGCCTGCGGCTGATCTCGCCGGGAGGCATCGGCCGGATCGCCTATAGCGGCCGGTTCGGCCCGATGGTGCTCCCGGTCAACTACAAGCTGTACGAGGGGACGATCGTGTTCCGCACGGTCGAGGACAGCCCCGTGGACGAGGACCTGCGCACCGGGATAGCCAACGCCGAGTACCGGGTCGCGTTCGAGATCGACGACATCAGCCCGGCCGCCCGGGAAGGGTGGAGCGTCCTGATCCAGGGCGCCTTGCACCACGTGGCCTCCGAAGCCGAGCGGGCGTCGGTCCGGGAATCGGGCGTCCAACCCTGGGCGGGCGGACCGCGGGACCTCTACCTCCGGGTGATCCCGTCCCGCGTCACGGGCCGGCGGATCGTCCGGAAGCCGGCGGAATCCGGGTAGCCCGCGCCGGGGCAGATCCGGGTAGCCCGCGCCGGGTCAGAACGGCGGCATCATCCCGTGCGACGGGAAGATGGCCCGCTGCGTGGCCAGGATCGCCTGGTCGACCGGGTCGGCCGGGTCGAAGCCCGACTCGAACGGCACGTACTCGCCCGGGTTGCCCTCGGTCATCTGCTCCGGGGCCTGGCGGCTGGTGCGCCGCTCGACATACTCGCGCCACGCGCCGGGGGTCTGCGCCGCCGGGTCGACCGGCTCGCCCGCGGCCTCGGCGAGCAGGTGCGTCCAGGTTCGCGGCACCACCTGGACCAGCTCGTAGCCGCCGCCCCCGGTCAGCAGCCAGCGGCCATCGGTCAGCTCGTGGGCCAGCCGGTGGATCGCGGCGTGGGCGGCCCGCTGCCCGTCGATGGTCAGCTCCAGGTTGGCCAGCGGATCGAGCCAGTGCGTGTCACAGCCGTGCTGGCTGACCAGCAGCTGCGGCCGGAACGAACGCAGCAGCGGCGGCACGACCGCATGGAACGCGCGCAGCCACCCGGCGTCCCGGGTGCCGGGGGGCAGCGCCACGTTGACCGCCGAGCCGTCGGCGTCCGGGCCGCCGCTCTCCGACGGGCGCCCGGTGCCCGGGAACAGGGTGGCCGGGTGCTCGTGCAGGCTGATCGTCAGCACCCGCGGGTCGTTGTAGAACGCCGCCTGCACCCCGTCGCCGTGGTGCACGTCGATGTCGACGTAGGCGATCCGTTCCGCGCCCTGCCCGAGCAGCCAGGCGATGGCGATCGCCGGGTCGTTGTAGACGCAGAACCCGCTGGCATGGCCGGCCATGGCGTGGTGCAGGCCGCCGGCGATATTGGCCGCGTGCTGCGCCGATCCCGACCACATGGCGCGGGCCGCGGCCAGGGTCGCGCCGGCGACCAGGGCCGACGCCTCGTGCATGCCGGGGAACACCGGGTCGTCCTGGGTGCCGAGGCCGAAGCGCAGCACCGAGGGATCCGGCCCCGGGGACCCGCCCGCCCGCCGCACCACGGCGATGTAGTCCGGGTCGTGGACCAGTTCCAGCTCGGCGTCGGTGGCCGGGCTCGGCGCGGCCACGCCGACCTGGGCCGCGGTCAGCACGCCGAACGCGCGCGCGAGCTCCATCGTGAGCTCCACGCGCACCGGGGCCAGCGGGTGCCCGGGCCCGAAGTCGTACTCGGTCAGCCGCTCGTCCCAGGCCACGTGCAGGGTGCAGGTCACCGGTCCCCTCCTGTCTGCCGCCAGCGCGGCGCGGACGCTCGATGACCACGATCTCATCCGGCCCGGGACGTTGGCCTCTTGCCAGGCCTGGGTACGACGGCCGAGGGTGAACGGGTAGGCCCGGCGACGGGCGCCAGGAGGGAAGGAGCTGACGATGACCGTGACCGAGACGCCGAAGCCAGAGAATACGGGCATGGTCAGCCAGCGGGTGGCGCTGGTGACCGGCGGCACGGGCGGCATCGGCGCTGCCATCAGCCGCGAGCTGGTCAGCCAGGGGGCGTCGGTCGCGGCCGGCTACCACCGCGGCCGCGAGCGCGCCGAGAAGTTCCAGGAGGCCCTGGCGGCCGACTACCCCAAGCAGCGCGTCACGCTGCACGAGGGCAACATCGGCCACGCCGATGACTGCCGCCGGGTGGTCGGCGAGGTCATCGACCAGCACGGCCGGCTGGACATCCTGGTCAACAACGCCGGGATCACGATGGACCGCACCGTGGCCAAGATGACCGACGAGGACTGGCACCGGGTGATCGCGGTCAACCTGTCCGGCTCCTTCTTTATCGCCCAGGCCGCGCTGGACCACATGATCGAGCGCGGCACCGGCCGCATCGTCACCGTGTCTTCGGTCATCGGCGAGACCGGCAACATCGGGCAGGTCAACTACGCGGCGTCCAAGTCCGGGCTGTTCGGCCTGACCAAGTCGCTGGCCAAGGAGGCCATCTTCCAGCTGAACCGCGCCAGCCGGCCGGTCGGCGACGGGATCGGGCTGACCGTGAACGCGGTCACCCCCGGCTTCATCGCCACGGACATGCTGGCCACGATCCCGGACAAGGTGCTCGACCGGATCAGGGCGCAGATCCCCGTCGGGCGGCTCGGCCGGCCCGAGGAAGTCGCCCGCGTGGTCGCCTTCCTGGCCGCCGACGACGCGGCCTACATCACCGGGCAGATCTGGTCCGTCAACGGCGGCATGGATATGTGACCGGGGCAGGTGAATACCCGCGGCGCGGGAACTGTTTACGAGGCGAGCGGCTCAGCCGACCAGGAGGAGGGTCAGCGCATGACCACGCAGGAACAGGCATGGCAGGCGGCCGAGGCGGCCATCGCCGCGCTCGCCCCCGAGGCCAGCGAGTTCGCGTCGCTGGACGCGGCCGGCTTCGGCGAGGCCACCGCTTCCGTGCTGATGCGGGCGGCCGGGCACCCGGGCCACCTGGCCGCGGCCCTCACCCGGTACACCACCAGCCTGCTCAGGATCGGGCCCGTCGCCGCGGCACGGTGGGCCGGCCTGGACGCCGAGCCGCCGGTCGCGGAGCCGGCCGACAAGCGGTTCGCCGACCGCACCTGGTCCGGCAACCCGGCGTTCTTCGCCCTCCGGCAGGCCTACCTGGCCGCCGTGCGGCTGAACCGGGACGTGCTCGAGGCCGGCGCGGGCGACCCCAAGGCCGACCTGAAGGCGGAGCTGGCCACCGGGTTCATGCTGGACGCGCTGGCGCCGACGAATTTCCTGCTCACGAACCCGGCCGCGCTCAAGCGCGTGTTCGAGACCGGCGGGACCAGCCTGATGGCGGGCGCCGCCAACTTCCTGTACGACGTGCGCACCAACGGCGGCCGGCCGCGCCAGGTCGACATGCGCCCGTTCAAGATCGGCGAGAACCTCGCCGCCACCCCCGGCCAGGTCGTGTTCAAGAACGACCTCATGGAGCTGATCCAGTACGCCCCGCAGACCCCGAAGGTCCACTCGGTCCCCGTGCTGGCCAGCCCGCCGTGGATCAACAAGTACTACATCATGGACCTGGCGCCCGGGCGCAGCTTCCTGGAGTGGGCGGTCCAGCACGAGCGCACGGTGTTCGCGATCTCCTACCGCAACCCGGACGCCTCCATGAGCGGCGTGACCCTGGACGACTACCTGATCCACGGCCCGCGGGCGGCGCTCGACGTCATCTCGGACATCACCGGGGCCCCCAAGATCGACATCATCGGCCTGTGCCTGGGCGGTGCCCTGACCGCCATGCTCGCGTCCTACCTCAACGGGACCGGCGACGACCGGCTTGGCGCGATCACGCTGCTCAACACCATGCTGGACTACAGCGAGCCCGGCGTGCTCGGCGCGTTCACCGACGACCGGACGGTGGCGCTGATGGAGCGCGACATGGCGCAGAAGGGCTACCTCGAGGGCACCCAGATGGCCGTGACCTTCGACATCCTGCGCGCCAACGACCTCATCTTCAACTACGTGGTGTCGAACTGGCTGATGGGGGAGGACCCGCCCGCGTTCGACATCCTGGCCTGGAACTCCGACAGCACCCGCATGCCCGCCGCCATGCACACGTTCTACCTGCACCACCTCTACCTGCGGAACGAGCTGGCCAAGGGCGAGATGGAACTGGCCGGGCAGCAGCTGTCGCTGTCCGACGTGAAGAACGACACCTACGTGGT